>Ga0213876_10001685_pt1 | contig 13458 bp, 13 predicted proteins | sample BarmaccomBMRX_R9_FD_160113 | JGI IMG/M metagenome (GOLD analysis project Ga0213876, IMG submission 160113) | Root-associated microbial communities from Barbacenia macrantha in rupestrian grasslands, the National Park of Serra do Cipo, Brazil - RX_R9 | ecosystem: Host-associated > Plants > Roots...
GATTCACGGCGACCCGCGCGACGCGGAGAAGGTCGTGGCCGACGTGGAGGAACACGTCACCGCGCACCATCGCGCCGGCCTGCCGCCGGTGGAGGGACCAAAGACGCGCATCCGGGTGCGCCACCACACGCCGTGGCGCGAGATTTGGCACGCCATCGTTCACGAGCATCGGCGGCGTTCGCTGCTCGGGTTCGCTTTGATGGTGGCGCAGGCGTTCTTTTACAACGCGATCTTTTTCACCTACGCGCTCGTGCTGGTGCGCTTCTACGGCGTGCAGGAAACGGCGGTGAGCACGTATCTGCTGCCGTTCGCGCTGGGCAACGTGCTCGGGCCGGTGCTCATCGGCCATTTGTTCGACACCGTCGGGCGCAAGCCGATGATCGTGCTGACCTATGCGTTGAGCGGCGTGCTGCTCGCGGCGACCGGCTGGCTTTTCCAAAGGGGCGCGCTCGACGCGCGGACGCAGACGGTCGCGTGGACGGTGATTTTCTTTGTCGCGTCGGCGGCGGCGAGTTCGGCGTATCTGACGGTGAGCGAGATTTTCCCGCTGGAAATCCGCGCGCTGGCGATTGCGCTCTTCTACGCGCTGGGCACGCTCGTCGGCGGGGTGTTCGCGCCGACGCTGTTCGGGAAATTGATCGAAGCCAGCGTGCGAGGCAATACGCGCACGCCGCTGTTCTACGGCTATATCGGCGGCGCGGCGCTCATGCTCGGGGCCGCGGCGGTGGAAGCCGTGCTCGGGGTGAAAGCCGAGCGGCAATCGCTGGAGAGCATCGCCGCGCCGCTGTCGTCAAAGGAGTGAGCGAACGCCGGACTTCAGCGCGGATCGGTCACGCGCCCGACGAACAAACACGCGCGGCTGGGCCGGTGCTGGATGGCGTAGAAAAAGGGCCGGTCCACGCGCACTTCCACCGGCTCCTCCGGCGGCGGACGCATCGCCGAGCCGGCGCGCATCATGATGACCGCCGTGGCCGCGGCGGCTTCCGTGCCCTTTTCGTCGATGGAAAGAAACGTCTTGTGCAGCACCTGCGAGATCGCGAGGTAGGCGTTGGGCAGCCGCGGCGCCATGCCGCTGAAATCGGCGCTGCCCTGCGGTTGGTCGAAGGCTTGTCTCATGCCGAGTGCTTGGAGCGCCGTGCCGACATCGACCGTCGGCGGCTCCTGTTTGAACTTCGGCAAAAACAAGCGGACTTCGCGCTCGGCGGGCAGCGCGGCGCACTCGGCGAGCACGGCGGGCGTGAGTTTTTTCTCCAACGCCGCGAGGCCGTCCGGCGCGTCGGGCAGGAGCACGAGGAACTGCAAATCGTAGTCGCTGTAAGGCAGGCTGACGGCGGTGAAGCCCTCTTTTTTCGCGTAGCCAAACCCGTGGCGCTGCGCCTGCATCGTCGGCACGGGCACGGGCGCGCCGCCGTGGACTTGGAACGGCTCCGGCTTGGTCGCGGCGGCGGAAAATTCCGTCGCCCACGGCGCTTTGAGATAGAGCGCGTTGACCAGCACGAGGCGCGTATCGGCCTTGAGCGCGTCGGCGGGCACGAGGTCGCGGATGCGGTCGCGCGTGCGGCTCGCGACCCAGCCGTTGATCTCGCGCGCCGCGCCGGCGGGATTCGCGCCGAAGTCGAGCGACGCCGGCTGCGCGTCGTAAAATTTGCCGACGAGCGCTAGGAACATCGGCTTGAGCGCGAAGCCGGTTTTGACGAAAAGCCGGTTGGCGACGGTGACGGTGATCGGCTCGGTCGGGCCGCCGAGTTCTTTGGCTTTTTTGGCGCGCTCCCCGCTGCGCGCCGCCAGTTCGTCCAGCGTCTTGCCGAGCGCTTGGAAACTGGCGTGCAACGGCGTGGCGTCGCCCTCCGCGGGGAAGTGCAACACGCGCGCCATCTCGGCTCGCGTCGCGCCGTCCGCGCCGGCGAACGTCATCGCCAACGCGCTTTGGAGCGAGAACGGCGCAAGGCAGAGATTGGCGTGCGGGTCCGCCGCGGTGAGCTGGCGCTGAAGGTCGAGGCCGAGCGCGTTGATCGCCTCGGCGGCAGGTGCGACCGCAGCGTTGGCCGGTGGATTTTCCGCGCCAGCGGGATGCAGGTTCATGGTAAAAAACACGCCGGTCGCGGCGACGGCGACAGCGGGCAGCCGCAGGTTTCGGAGCATCTTCATAAGCCGAATCTCCAGCGGGCTGGCGCGCGTTTCCAATGCCACGCTCACAGCTCCGCCCAATCGAGCACGATCTTGCCGCTCTGGCCCGAGCGCATCAGCTCGAAGCCCTGCTCGTATTGCTCGAAGGGAAAGCGGTGCGTGATGATCGGCTCAATGTCCAGCCCGCTCTGGATCATGGCGGTCATCTTATACCAAGTCTCATACATCTCGCGGCCGTAAATGCCTTTGATCGTCAGGCCGTTGAAAACCACCGTGTCCCAATCAATCGCGCCCGCCGCGCCGTGGATGCCGATGCCGAGCAGCGCGATCTTTCCGCCGTGGCACATGCTGGCGATCATGCCTTTGAACGCCGCCGCGTTGCCGCTCATTTCCAAGCCGACATCGAAGCCTTCCTTCATGCCGAGTTCCTCCTGCACGTCGGCGAGCGCGCTTTCGGCGACATTCACCGTGCGCGTCGCGCCGAGCTTTTTCGCCAGATCGAGGCGGTAAGAATTCACGTCGGTGACGACGACATACCGCGCGCCGGCGTGCCGCGCGACCGCCGCCGCCATGCAGCCAATCGGCCCGGCGCCGGTGATGAGCACATCCTCGCCGAGCACGTCGAAGCTGAGCGTCGTGTGGACGGCGTTGCCGAGTGGGTCGAAGCACGAGAGCACTTCGAGCGGGATCGTCGGATCGCAGTGCCAGACGTTGGTTTCGGGAATGCTCAGGTATTCCGCGAACGCGCCCGGCCGGTTGACGCCGACGCCGCTGGTGTCTTTGCAAAGGTGCCGCCGGCCCGCGAGACAGTTGCGGCAGCGCCCGCAGACGACGTGGCCTTCGCCGGAGACGATCTCGCCCGGATGGAAATCGTGGACGTGGTTGCCGACCCGCTCGACGACGCCGACAAACTCGTGGCCGACGACCATCGGCACCGGGATCGTCTTTTGCGCCCAAGCGTCCCAATTATAAATATGCACGTCGGTGCCGCAGATCGAGCTTTTCAGAATGCGGATGAGCACGTCGTCCTCGCCGACCGCGGGCGTCGGCACGGTCTCCAGCCAGAGGCCGGGCTGGGCGTGCCGTTTGACGAGGGCTTGCATCGTGGTCTGGGTCATAGAGGTTTTTTGTGAAAAACGCGCCGGCGTGGCAGCGCGACGCGCCGGGAACAGGTAACGTCGGCAGACCGCGCGCCTTTGCAACTGAGCGCGCCCCGCTCGCTGCCACGACGAGATGACTCCGACTCCCACTGCCAACGGCCGCGCGCTGATCTTCGATTTCGACGGCTTGATCGTCGATTCCGAGCAGCCGGATTTCCAAAGCTGGCAGGAAATTTACCGCGCCCACGGCGCCACGCTCACACTCGCAGACTGGCTCGCCGCCGTCGGCTACGTGAACGGCTTCGATCCCAAGCTGCACCTCGCACGCCGCACCGGCCGGAGCGACTTCGACTGGCCCGCGCTCGATGCCCGGCGCCGGCGGCACCACGCCGAATTGATGCGCCTCCAGCCCGTGCTGCCGGGCGTTTTCTCGCTGATGCAGGCGGGCCGGGCGGCCGGTTGGAAAATCGGCGTGGCCAGCAATTCCACGCGCGACTGGGTCGAGCCGGGCTTGGCACGGCTCGGCGTGCGTCCGCTCGTGGACGCGGTGCTCGCCCGCGAGAGTGTCGTGCGGCCGAAGCCGGCGCCCGATGTTTATCGCGCCGCGCTGCGCGCGCTGGTCGGCGAGTCAGCCGATCCGGCGCGGAGTTTTGCGTTTGAGGATTCGCAGCCGGGCGTCGAGTCCGCGCGCGCCGCCGGCCTGCGCGTCGTGGTCGTGCCGCACGCGTTGACCTTGCACCAGGATCTGTCCGCCGCGCACCATCGGCTGACCGCGCTCACGGAATTTGTCATGCCGGATTGAGTGCCAGCGAAATGCCCCGCGGCGTAAATTATAGTGCTCCACCGATCATTCCATGCTCGACTGCCACCCGGCTCCGACGCATGGTCACGCTTCACCGCGGCCACGGCTGCGGCTCCGCCACCATCCACCGACATCCCTGCTTTGATGAAACTTCAACGTGCTTCCTCCATCCGCACCCTGCGTCCCGCGCGCCGTTTGCGCTTCACCATTTCCCTGCTCGTCGCCGCCGCGACCGCCGGCCTCGCGCTGGCGGGCGGCGGACTTCCCACCGCGGTCGCCGCGCCGAAGGATTTTTTCGCCGGCCCGGTGCTCAAGAACGCCGACGCCCGCGGCCAGTGCGCCGCCGCCGTGCTGCCGGGCGCGAACTTCATTTATTACAGCGACACGAAGGCGCTGCACGCCGCGGGCTTTTACCAGGCTGCGCAAGCGCGCGCCGCGCAGGCGCCGAAGCCGACCGGCAGCGCCGCGACGAACGCCGAGAAAATGCGGCCGTTGCTCGATCTCATGAAAAAAGACCTGTCGCTCGTGATCGCCACCTGCGACGCGCGGGCGCTCGATTTTTCCAGCAAGCCGGACCCGTCGAAGTTCCCGTTCGTCGCGGCGTTCGCCGTGGACCGGCCGCTGACGGCGGCTGACGTGAATGCGATGATGGAAAAATCCGGTGAAAAACCGGGCACGATCACCGATTACAACGGCTATCAGGTGCTCACCGATCCCAAGCCCGGCAACGGCCCGGTCCTGGCCATCGGTTTCGCGCCTGCGGGCGCCGCGGCCACGACGGCGTTTGTCGGTTCGCTCGAAAGCGTCAAGGGCGCGCTCGACCGGCTCAAGAGCGGCCAGGCCGTTTCGCTCGCGGAAATGCAGACGCGCATCAGCGAGATCATCGCGCCCAACGCGCAAAGCTGGCTCTTCTTCGCGCCGCCCGCCGGTTCGCTGGCCGGCGTGACGGCGATGGCGGGTCCGAGTGGTGAAGACACTCCGGCGGGCGCGGCGCTCGCGGCGACTTCGCGCATGAACGCGCTTGGCCTCAGCATCACGGCGACGGAATCGCTGACGCTGCGGTTGCAGGGAAGTTTTGCCAATCCGGAGGACGCCTCGACCGTGCGGCAATTCCTCGAAGACGTGGCGATCTCGATGGTGAAGCTGACCGCCGCGAACAAGCTGCCCAAGATGCCGCGCGCGGTGGAAACGTTGCGCACCGAGCAGATCCCCGGCAGCAGCGTCGCGGGCTTGAGCACACAGGTGGAGGTGTCGGACCTCGACTACCTGCCGCCCGATGCGTTGCGCATGTTTTATTGAACGGACTAAAGGCAGTTTCCAACGTGCCGCGCTCTGGCTGCTGTCATCCTGAGCGCAAGCGAAGGATCTTTCGTGGCAAAGCTGCGGGCGTGAAATGCCACTGCTCGATTGGCACCGAAAAGATCCTTCGACTTCGCTCAGGATGACAACGCAAGAAGTTTGCAGTTGGCTTTACTCCAGCCGCGCGGCGGCGCGGGCGTTGCCTTCGAGTTCCAGCACCATGCGGTGGATGTGCCGGAACCGGGCGCGCGGTCGCAGGATGCGCAGGCTTTCTTCGCGGTCGCCCCAGCGCAAAATTTCGATGGCTTCGCGCCGCACTGACCAGGCGTTCATCGCGGCGCGGGTGGGCATGTAGAGGTCGATGGTATTGCGTCCGCTCAACGCCCAGCCGTAGTCGTCCACGCGATAAAGTTGACCCGTGGAATCGATGCGAAAGATCGTGCCTACCGGCCAGCGCGACCAATCCGCCGCGGCGCTGCCGTAAATCGTTTCTTGCGGCGGCACGACGGGCGCGTTGGAAGGGACGGCCGGCGGCGGTGTGAAAACCTCGGAATTCGCGGTGCGCCGAAAGCCTCCGTCGCTGCTGCCCGCCGCGCCCGCGCCGACCGGCAACGCGCGCGGCGGCGCCAAACTTGGAGCCGGCGATGGCGCCGCGACGACCACGGGCGGACCGGCCGCCTGGAGCGTGCCGCCGAGCGCGTTGTGGTTGCCGTATTCCACATGATCGCTCTCGGTGTGCGTGTAAGCCGTCGTGCGCACGATTTGTCGGTCCGCCCGTGGCAGCGGCGGTTCGTATGTCGGGAGTGGCCGGGAGGTGGAACAGGCTTGCGCCCAGCAAAAGCAACCGCAGATCAGCAGTGGATAACGGAGCGTGCCGAAGGCCCGCCGCAGCGAGCAAAGGCGCAGGAATTTGAAAACAGGAAAACGCACGCCGCGGAGATTGCCAGCCTGCTCGCCGGGCGTGAACTCCAATGTGCGCTCCGCCTGCGGGCTATCGCGTTTTTTCCATGGCCCACGCCAGACATTTCCCTGCCTGACCAGGCCGGTTATCCGGTGTCGCCAGTGCAGCCGTCTTTGCTGCCCGGCGCGAATAAGTTGGATGCTCACCTGGAAAACCCAGGCGGGTAAATTAGAAACCGCAAAACTCCAAAAAAACTATGTCGTATCCTGACAACACCCCTACCCCAGCCTCACGCGATACCAATCCTGATCCCATCACCGGCGCACCCGGTTCCCATCCTGTCGGCACCGGCATCGGCGCGGCGGGCGCGGGCGCCACGGGCGCAGCCATCGGCGCCGCGGTGGGCGGACCTGTGGGTGCGGTGGTCGGCGCAACCATCGGCGCAGTGGCAGGCGGAGCCGCTGGCCACGGTGTAGCTGAAGCCATCGACCCTACCGCACACGATGCCTACTGGCGCGAAAACCATGCTCGCCAATCGTTCGCCGGCACCGGCGGCTACGATCAATATCGGAGCGCGTATCGCACCGGTTACATGGGCGCGGGCCGGTATGGCTCACGCTCCTTCGACGAGTCGGAAAACGAGCTGCGCAACGACTACGAAAGCGCCAAGGACAGTGCGAGCGTTTCGTGGGAACACGCGAAGCACGCCACCCGGGCGGCGTTTGATCGCGCCGGCCAGGAACTGCGCCACGTCGGGCAGGAAGCGAAACGCGCCGTGACCTGAGTGCGCTTGCTCTGCACAAGCGCCCGTTCGAGAGCAGCGGCGGATTGGAAGTTTTCCGGTCCGCCGCTGCTTATTTTTTCCCGGCCGCTCTGCGCTGGCGGCCGACAACTTTTCGTCCGACGCAGATGCGTTTATCCTGCGGGGCAAATTTCCCCTCCCATGCTCGCCGCATTTGAATCCCGACTCGCCAGCCAACTCGCTGCCATCCGCGAGCAGGGGCTTTACAAAACCGAACGCGTCATCACCGGCCCGCAGAATGCCAGCATCCCCATCGCCGACGGCCGGCGGGTGCTCAATTTCTGCGCGAACAATTACCTCGGTCTCGCCGATAATGCGGAGATTATCGCCGCCGCGAAAGACGCGCTCGACCGCTACGGCTTCGGCCTCGCCAGCGTGCGTTTCATTTGCGGCACGCAGGAAATTCACAAGCAACTCGAACGCCGGCTCAGCGAATTTCTCGGCACGGAGGACACGATCCTTTATCCCTCGTGCTTCGACGCGAACGGCGGTTTGTTTGAAACCTTGCTCGGCGCCGAGGACGCGGTGATTTCCGACGAGCTGAACCACGCGAGCATCATCGACGGCATCCGGCTCTGCAAAGCGCAGCGCTATCGCTATCGCAACAACGACCTCGACGACTTGGAAGCCAAGCTCCGCGAAGCCGCGGACGCCGGCGCGCGGGTGAAGCTCATCGCCACCGACGGCGTTTTTTCCATGGACGGCATCATCGCCAACCTGCGCGGGATTTGCGACCTCGCGGAAAAACATGGCGCGCTCGTGATGTTCGACGATTGCCATGCCGCCGGTTTTCTCGGCAAAACGGGCCGCGGCACGCACGAGCATTGCGGCGTGCTGGATCGGGTGGACATCATCACCGGCACGCTCGGCAAAGCGCTCGGCGGCGCAAGCGGCGGCTACACGAGCGGGCGGCGGGTGGTCATCGAAATGTTGCGACAACGCTCGCGGCCATATCTGTTTTCCAACAGCGTCGCGCCGGCCGTCGTCGCCGCGTCGCTCAAGGCGCTCGAACTCGTGACGCGCTCAACCGTGCTGCGCGACCGGCTGGAGGAAAACACGCGCTATTTCCGCGACGCGATCACGCGGATCGGATTGACGATCAAACCGGGCACGCACCCCATCGTGCCGGTCATGCTCGGCGACGCCGCGCTGGCGCAAAAATTCGCCGCGCGCATGTTGGAAAAAGGCGTCTATGTCGTCGGCTTTTTCTATCCCGTCGTGCCGCAAGGCCAGGCGCGCATCCGCACGCAAGTTTCTGCGGCGCACACGCGCGCGGATTTGGATTTCGCCGTCGCGGCGTTCGCCGAAGTGAAACGCGAATTAGGCGTGTGACGAAGACTTTGGCTCGCGCAATTCGACGAGATAATTTTCGACGTTGGGCAAGGCATAATCCAGCGCGCATTCGGCGACTTCGCGGCGAATGCGCTTGCCGTTTGCATTGAAGCGATGGGTCGCAAAATCCCCGAGCCGGCAAAACGTGTCACACCCGCGCGGTTGCGCGGCGCGCAGCGAATAGCCGCTGTTGATCGCCGAGAGCGTCACGCGCGGCGCGTGGTCGGCGAGCACCCGCGCGGTGTCGAGCACGAGCACGACGTTGCGCCAGCGTTGATACGTGCCGAGCATCCGCGCGAGCCGATCTTCATCGACCCAAAAGAAAACGCGCGCGTTGAGCAGCGCATACCAATCCGCCGGCGCGAGACCATCGCGCAACGCCGGGGCGAGCGTGGCATCGCTGAGCGGCCGTTGGTCGTTGAGGCGCACCCGCCCGTGCTGCGGATGTTCGATGACAACCGACTCCGGCCGTCGTTCGCGCTCGATCCGCGCCCGCGCCGGACCGTTGATTTCAAATCGATCCAGCAAAGCCGCCGTGCTCAACAATCCCCACGCGCGGATTCGCGGCCAGGCGTCCGCCAAAGTCCGATGATACAACCGCGGATGTCGCGAGACGAATTCAGCAAGCGTCACCGTGTGACGGGGGCATTTATTTGTGCGCCGCGCGTTCCCGCATTTCGCGCTGGCGCATCGGCATCGCGTCGATTTGGTCGAAGATCGCCTGCGGCGCAGTCGGTTCGCTCGATTGCCACGCGACGTGGCCGTCCTTGCCCACCAGCGCGAGGCCGAAACGGCCTTCCGTAAAACCGAGCCGGCGCACGAGGTCAGCCGGCTGCCTGTGCAAGTCGTCGATCTCGATCCACACGGCGTCGCGTTCCTTCAACTCGCCGGCGGCATTGGCCCAGCGTTGATGAAACGTTTCGTTCGGTTCCCGCGCCGCTGCCGGCAGATATGCGACAACCACGCGCTGGCGGTCGCGATAACGTTCGAGATTGAGCGGAGCCGTGGGGGAGGTTTTCATTGGGGTAGCGGGATTTTGGGGAAAGGCGCGCGGCGAAATGCACAACCACGCCGTGGCGGCGAAGAGGGTGAATTTTAAAAAATCGCGGCGCATGATTTATCTCAAATTCGGCGCAGCCCGCCCTGCCGTTCCTCGACTCTGTCTCGCGTCACGCGCCCGTTTCCATTGCCGGCAATTTTGCTTTCCGGCGTCTCCTGACTCAATTTGCTCGCTCCACTCGATGCCGCCGACTTCTCCCGTTTTGCCACGTCCGCACGCCGCTTCCTCCGCAACGCTCGCGGCGCCGTCGCGGCGGATCGTCCGGCTCAGTCTGCTCATGCTTTTGATCGGCACGCTGGCCATCAGCTTTGCGCCGATCTTCGTGCGCTTGAGCGAAGTCGGCCCGAGCGCCACGGCGTTCTGGCGCGTGTGCCTGGCGTTGCCGATTTTCTGGAGCTGGTCGCGGTGGGAAACCCGGAGCGTGCATGTCGGAAAATCCGTGCGCGCCGAGTGGCTCGCGCTCTTGGTGGCCGGTGCGGCGTTCGGCGGCGACCTCGCGTTCTGGCACTGGTCAATCCGGCTGACCTCGGTGGCCAACGCCACGCTGCTCGCCAACCTCGCGGCGATTTTTGTCGTGCTCTTTGGCTGGCTGTTTTTCGGTCAACGGGTGAGTCGCAATTTCCTGTTTGCCATGGTGATTGCGCTCGGCGGCATGGTCCTGCTGGTGCAAGGAAAACCCCACCTCGGCCGCGGCAGCGGCCCCGCCAGCGCCCGCCTGCTCGGCGATGTGCTGGGCATCACGACCGCCACGTTTTACGCCGCTTATCTGCTGGCGGTGAAACGTCTCCGCGCCTGCCTGCCAGTCGGCACCATGATGGCTTGGAGCGGCGTGGTGACCGCGCTGCTCCTGCTGCCGATTGCCGCGCTGCTCGGCGAGCGGCTGCTGCCCGTGACTGCGCACGGCTGGCTCATCCTGGGCGCGCTGGCGCTCATTTCCCATGTGCTCGGTCAATGCTCGATTGCCTACGCGATGGCCGGCTTGCCCGCGGCGTTCGTGTCGGTGGCGTTGCTGTTGCAAACTGTCGCCGCCGCGGCGGCGGCGTGGCTGCTCCTGAACGAGCCGGTCGGGCCGTGGCAGTTTCTCGGCGGCGCGCTCGTGCTGTCTGGCATCGTGCTCTCGCGGCGCGAGACGCGCTAATCAGCAAACCACGGCGGGAAATTTGCCGGCGGCGTTGCGCAAGACGTGCATCGTGAATCTCCCCGCCGCGCCGGCCTCGCGCCGCAGCCGCACGCGCGCGCCGAACGTGCGCGAGAGATTCGCCGAAGTCAGCACGCGTGACATTTCGCCGGCGGCGAGCACGCGGCCGGCGCGCAGGAGCAGCGCGTGCGTGAACACGGACAGAATTTCCTCGACGTGATGCGTCACGAGCACAAGCGAGGGCGCGGCACGATCACGGCGACGGCCGAGGTTTTCCAAGAAAAGGAGAAATCGCTCGCGCGCCACCGGATCGAGTCCGGCGCAAGGTTCATCGAGAATCAGCACTCGCGGTCGCGCCATCAAGGCCCGGCCGATCAGGACACGCTGGCGTTCGCCCTGGCTGAGCACGCGCCAAGGACGCGCCGCGAGCGGCTCGCATTCCACTTGCCGCAAAAGCCGTCGGGCGTGCGCGAGTTCGCTCGCGGCGGGGCGCGCGCGGCTCCAGTGCTGGATTTGCGCGTCTTTGCCGCTGAGCACCGTGTGCAGCGCCGGCTCGTCGTCGGGCATCATCTGCCGCACGGACGACGAGACCAGCCCGATGCGCCGCCGCAGCTCGCGCCAATCCGTGCCGCCGCCGTAGCGCGCGCCGAGCAGTTCGATGCCGCCCGCGCTCGGTGTCAGGTAAGCGGTGAGCGCGCTGAGCAACGAGGTTTTGCCCGAACCATTCGCTCCGAGAATGGCCCAATGCTGCCCCGGTTCGACGCGCCACGAGAGGTCGTCGAGGACCACGTCCCGGCCGCGCACGACGCGCAGGTTTTTCACGGCGAGAATGGGGGCGGCAACCGCGGGTGGCGAAACTTTTTTGGCAGGCACACGCGGAAGTTAGCACAACGATTGACGACCGACCCGGCAGAGGTCGTAATGTGCGCCAACCGATGCGCTCGCCGCGTTCCCAAACTCGCCAAACGTGGTTCGTATTCCTCGCTTTGGCCGTGCTGCCGCTCACAGCGAGGAGCGCGGAGCCGCCGCGACTCGACTGGCTAGCACTCGAGGCGAAGCTCGCGCAGGAAAATGCGCGGCTGACGCAAAAAAATCCAGACGCAGCGGATGCGGTCATCCAAGTGGTTTGCACGTTGTATTACACCCCGCGCGAAAGTGGCATCACGGCCGAACGCGGTTTTGACCTCACGCCGGAAACCGCGCCCGGTTTGCCCACCGCGTTCCGCGAACATCGCTTTGCGCGCGACTTTCTGCGTGCCGTGCGGCTGGAAGGTTTTGGCCGGCTGCAAACGGCCCTCGACGGCCAGGATTATCTGCACTACGAAGGCCACGGCCGCTTCAGCCTCACGACCCGGCCGACCGGGCGCGGCGGCCTCCGCCCGCTGGTGGCGAGCCATACGTGCGCGGCGCGCGGCGGGCCGGGCGCGACGTGGCGGACCGGTGAAAGCTGGCGGCTGGAATGCGCCGAAATTCACGCCGCATTTTTCCCCGGCTCTCCGTCCAGCGACGCCGGCATCTGGACTGTGGCTGACACGGGCGAGGGGCTGCATCGCTGGCAGCTCGACCTGTATTGGGGCGAGGACGATCCGCGCGGTCCCGGCGCCGATTTGGCGCGGCCGCTCGGCAGCGATTTTCAATGGGCCTTTGCGCGCGCCCGGCGCTCTGGCGGTTGAACCTCGCGGCACGCTGGCAGAGAATTGTGTTCGCGGGCCAGTCCAAGGAGCGACACGCCGTGGCGATGGCCGGCGAGGAAACCTGACCATCTGCGCGCCGGCTTCTGCGCATGAACACGCCGCCCCAGCGTCTCTTCGTAGCCATCGATATGCCGTGGTCATCGCGCTCGGACCTCGTGAAACTCGATCCCGGCATGCGCGGACTGCGCTGGCTGCGGGCAGAGGAAATGCACCTGACGCTGAGCTTTCTCGGCAACGTGATTTCCGCTGAGGCACGCGCGCTTTTGCACGAACGGCTCGCATCCGTGCGGGTGCCGGCATTTTGCCTGCCGCTCGCCAGCCTGGGCAGCTTTGCCGCGCGCGGGCGTCCGAGCGTGGTTTGGATCGGCGTGGGCCGCGGGCATCCGCACCTGTTTGCGTTGCACAAAAAAATTCAGGACGCCGTGCTTTCCGCAGGTTTGCAACCCGACCTGCGTGCGTTCAAGCCGCACGTCACGCTCGCGCGTTGCGGCCCTGCACTGGCGCGCGGGGATCTGCAACGCTTCTTGAAAATGCATGCGGCTTTCGAAGCCGGCATGTTTGCCGTGTCGTCCTACGCGCTGTATTCCAGCGAATTGACGCCGGACGGAGCGATCCATCGCCGCGAGGCCGAGTTTGCCCTGCCTTAATGGCCGGCATCAATCGAGCAGCGGAAGCGGCAGATCAGCTTCGCCGCGTCGCATCCGGTTGGCCAGCAGGTGCGCTCGGCGGGTCGGCTCGGGCAGCCGATACTTGCCCGTGCCGCAACGCAACGTCAGCGCGAGCGCGCTCGCAAGATCGAGCCGATGACCTGCGGAAACAAACACCGGGCTGGTGCCGTCCCGCGTCCTCAAAGCGGCCCCGACGGTTTCGCCGCGATCCACCAGGGGCGTGTGCGCGCCGCGTTGCAAGCCCGGTGCGGCGTAACGACCGACCAGCACGCTCTTCGCGCAACCCAGCGTCGGCCGGTCAAGCCACAATCCGAGGTGCGATGCGATGCCGAGTCGCCGCGGATGCGCGAGGCCTTGGCCGTCGAGCATCACCGCGTCCGGTTCCGTGCGCAACCGTGCCCAAGCTTCCAGGAGCGGCGGCGCTTCGCGGAACGAGAGCAGACCCGGCACATAAGGAAAATGGAGCTTGGTGACGGCCCCAGCCTCCTCGAAGGTCGCCAAGTCCGGCAGTCGAACGACCACGATGGCGGCAAAC
>Ga0213876_10001686_pt1 | contig 13452 bp, 14 predicted proteins | sample BarmaccomBMRX_R9_FD_160113 | JGI IMG/M metagenome (GOLD analysis project Ga0213876, IMG submission 160113) | Root-associated microbial communities from Barbacenia macrantha in rupestrian grasslands, the National Park of Serra do Cipo, Brazil - RX_R9 | ecosystem: Host-associated > Plants > Roots...
TCGCAAGTTAATCGAGAGCGCGATCTCTGATGCGCGCGTCGAGATATTCGACCGCACGGGAACGATGGACCACTTCAACATCACCGTCACCTCGGCACAGTTCGCGAAGAAGTCGCTGATCGAGCAGCATCAGATGGTCTATGCAGCTCTGAGCCCTGCGCTGAAAGACGGCCGGCTGCACGCCGTCGAATTAAAAACGCAAAGCATCTGAGGAAAGGCTTGCTTCATGACGCAAGATCTACGCGCCGAAATCGACCAAGAACTCGCGGATAACAAGATCCTGATTTACGGCAAAGGGACGAAAACGATGCCACGCTGCGGGTTTACGCTCGAGACCATCGAGTTCTTCAATCGCTTCGGCTACCCGTTTGAGGTGATCGACGTCCTTGAGAATTTGGAGAAGCGTGAAGTGCTCTCCGAGATGACGAACTGGCCGACGCTTCCGAAAGTCTTTATCAACGGCAAGTTTTACGGCGACACCGACATTCTAGCGCCGATGGATGCAAACGGTGAGCTTGGCGAAATTCTGAGCGAAACGTTCGGCGCCGCGCCGCGTCCGACGATCCAATTGCACTAACCCGGCGAAGATGCTGACGCTGTGGGAGCCGGGCCAGGAACGTGCCTGGCTCGACTCATTTCGCGTGCGCACGCCTTTTCAGCCAAGGTATTGCGAAATCGACGCGTATGGGCACGTCAGCGCCGTGATGTACGACGCGTATTTGGAACAAGGCCGCGTCGATTATTTCACCTCGATTGGCGATCCGGAGGCCGAAGTCGATGGCTTTCCATTCGCGCATGTTGTCGCGGAACAAAGCACCCGCTATATCTGCAGCTGTTTTTTTCGTGAGGAGCTGAGTGTCTTAACCAAGTTGACCGAACTCGGCCGTTCGAGTGCAACCGTCGAGCAAGCGATCGTCGATCGCGCGCGAGTGATGCGCGCAATCGCAAGCACCGTCATCGTGCATAATGACGGAAAACAGAATTATCCGTGGACGACCGCGCAGCGTGAAGCGATCGCAAAGTTCGAAGGTTTCTTAACGTCGTCCGTCCGAGAGTTTTAACCGCTCAAGAGCATGCGATACTGGCTTTTTAAAACGGAGCCCAGCGCATACAGTTTGGACGACCTCGAGCGCGACGGCACGACGCCTTGGAGCGGCGTGCGCAATTTCCAGGCGCGCAACAACATGCAGGAAATGAAGATCGGCGATCGGGGGCTGTTCTACCACAGCAGCATCGCGGAGCCGGCTGCCGTCGGAATCTGCGAAGTCGTCAAAGAGGCCTATCCCGATTTCAGCGCGTTCGATAAGAAAAGCGAATATTACGACCGCAAGAGCAAACCCGACAAACCGCTTTGGGAGATGGTGGACGTTCGCTTCGTCGAGCGTTTAGCGCGTCCGGTGACGCTCGCAGAAATGCGCGAAGAGGCGCGTCTTGTCGGTATGGCGTTATTGCGGCGCGGTCAGCGCCTTTCGGTTCAGCCCGTAAGCCCGCATGAGTGGAAGGTGGTTCTGGAACTCAGCCGCGGCTAAGCCGACTTAAACGTGCGCCGCTTGCGTGAGAAACACGTGCTGTGCATCGACCGGCAGTTCATCCGGTTTCGGATGCAAACGCCGGTACGAACCGTCGGAAAGCAGTTCACGCGCCTTCATGTTGTCGGCGAAGAGCACGTCCAAAATCTGCGACTGAATCGTCTGCGCGACCAGCGGATCGAGCACGGGAATGACGGTTTCGACGCGGCGCCCGAGGTTTCGACCCATCCAATCGGCGCTGCCGATGAACGTCTGCGGATCGCCGCCGTTCTCAAAGATGAAGGTTCGGGAATGCTCCAAGAAGCGCCCGACGATGCTGCGGATGCGAATTGTCTCGCTAACCCCGGGTACGCCCGGGCGCACGACGCACATTCCACGCACGAGCAAGTCGATCGGAACGCCCGCTTGCGATGCCCGATACAGCGCACGCACGACTTCCGCATCAGTAATCGCGTTTAGCTTGCCGCGGATTCCGGAGGGGCGGCCTGCGCGCGCGTGCTCCGTTTCCCGATCGATGAGCGCGAGCAGTTCTCGGCGCAAATTGACGGGCGCCACCAAGAGCTCCTCATAGTCACTGATCTTTGAAAAGCCGGTCAATGAATTGAACAATTGCGTGACGTCTGAACCGAGCTCTGCGCGGCATGTGAAGAGGCTGAGGTCGGTGTACAGCTTCGCCGTCTTCTCATTGTAGTTTCCGGTACCGAAGTGCATGTACCGGCGAATGCCGTCGCTCTCTTGACGCACGACGAGCGTAACTTTGGCGTGCGTTTTCAGCTCCGGGAAGCCGTAGACGACGTGGACCCCTGCACGCTCGAGCCGGCGCGCCCAATCAATATTGTTTTCCTCATCAAAACGAGCTTTGAGCTCGATGAGAACCGCAACTTGCTTCTCGTTTTCTGCGGCTTCCAAGAGCGCGGCGACAATTGGAGAGTTGCGGCCGGAGGTCCGATAGAGCGTCTGTTTGATTGCCAGAACTTGCGGATCCTCAGCGGCCTGTGCGATGAACTGCACGACCGGATCGAACGACTCATACGGATGATGCAGCAGGATGTCGCCTTCGCGAATTGCAGCGAAGAGGTCCGTGACGCCGACCAGTCGCTTTGGAATCGCCGGCGTAAACGGTGCATCGTGCAGCTGTTTGTAGTTCGGCAGCGTCGCAATCGCCATCACGTCGTTCACGGCGAGCATGCCGTCGATCTCATAGCAGTCAACGGTGCCGAGCGAGAGTTCTTCGAGCAGCCAATCGCGCATATATTCGGGCATTCCGTGCTCGATTTCTAGGCGAACCGGCTCGCCGAATCGGCGCTTCTGCAATTCGGACTCGATTGCGGCGAGCAGATCGTCAGCTTCATCCTCCTGCAAATCGAGATCAGCGTCGCGCGTCACGCGAAAACAGTATGAGTCGCGAATTGCCATTCCGGGGAACAGCGTATCCAAGTGGTGCGCCACAAGATCTTCGAGCAGCACGAAACGACGTTCCGACTCCGGCGCCTCTTCGACTGGGACAAAACGCGGCAGCGTCGGCGGAATTTTGACGCGCGCGAAATGAAACTCGGCTCCCTCAGATTTCGCCTCTTCAAGCTCGACGGCGAGCGAAAGCGACAGGTTCGAAATGTAGGGAAACGGATGGCCGCTATCGATCGCGAGCGGCGTCAGCACGGGGAACACGCGTTCTTCAAAAACGCGTTGCAAGCGATCTTGCTCGGAGGCGCTTAACTCCTCCAAATTGACGATCTCAATGCCGTGCCGTTCCAGCGCCGGCCAAATATCGTCGCAAAGCACGCGCATTTCATGTTTTAGCGAATGACGCAGCCGTTCGGAAATTGCGTTCAAGTGCTCCGCCGGCAGCCGGCCATCGTCGGAGCGCCGATGAATTTGCGCGTCGATCTGCTGTTTGATTGCCGCGACGCGGATCATGAAGAATTCGTCGAGATTCGTGCCGTAAATCGCGATAAACTTGAGCCGTTCCAGCAGCGGTAAGCGTTCATCGCCGGCTTCTTCCAGCACGCGGTCATTGAACTCGAGCCATGACAGTTCGCGACTGAAATACATCGACGGATCATCTAAGGAACGAACCGGCGGCTGCAACGCGCTCGTCGCGGCGGTCAATTCAGCGCTCTTCAGCATGGGTACGCATTTTATTCCACAACGGCGTACGCGGTCCCGTGCTTGCAAGAATCGGCGGAGCGCTCAGTAAGATAAAACCGGTGATCTCGGTGAGCGATCTCCTCGCACACGCGCTTACGCATCTGCAGATGTCCGCCATTGCGCTCGTCGCCGCCGCTGCAATTGCCCTGCCGCTGGGCACCCTGAGCGCGCATCAAAACCGCCTTCGGGGGACGGTTCTTGGCGTCGCGAATGTCGGCCGAGTGATTCCGAGTCTCGCGATGCTGACCTTTATGCTGCCGTTCTTAGGCGTTGGATTGTGGAGCGCCGTCATCGCATTAACGCTGCTCGCAATTCCGCCGATCGCAATTAACACCGATCTAGGATTTCGCGCCGTGCCGGTTGCCGCTACCGACGCCGCGCGCGGCATGGGGATGACGCCGTGGCAGCAGCTGGTACGCGTCGAGTGGCCGCTCGCGGTGCCGGTGCTCTTCACCGGCATTCGAACGGCAAGCACCGAGCTGATCGCGAGCGCGACCCTCGCTGCATTCATCGGAGCCGGCGGCTTGGGCGAATACATTTTGCGAGGATTGCAAGCGAATGATCCGCAGCTGTTGATCGTCGGATCACTCGCTGTCGCAACGCTCGCCATTGCCGTTGAACTGCTGTTTGTCTTGATTTCCCGTCTTATGGGAGAACATTCATGAGCACGCTGAATCGCAAAGACGCCGCCATATTAATCGGAGCGGCGCTGATGCTGCCGCAATGTGGTCACCGAGGCAACGCCATCGTTGTCGGTTCAAAGAATTTTACCGAGGAATTCATCATTGCCGAAATCTACGCCCAAGCGCTCGAGCACGCCGGACTGCGTGTCGTTCGCAAGTTCGACCTGGGCAGCACGCAGATCGCCATGGCGGCGCTGCGTCGCGGCGATATTGACCTGTATCCCGAATATACCGGCACGGCGCTCATTGACGTTCTGCACCTGCCGCCGATGCGCGATGCAAACGCGCTCTATCAGCGTGTCAGCAGAGAATTCGAAAGACGCTATGCGCTGCGGTGGCTGCAGCCCTCACCGATGAACGATTCACAAGGCCTTGCGACGACTCAGGCGATTGCAAAGCAGTACGGCTTGGCAACCCTTTCAAAGTTGAGCAGTCTAGCGCCGCAATTGCGGCTCGGCGCTATTCCGGAATTCTTGAGTCGTGCCGACGCGCTCCCCGGACTGCAAAAGTTTTACGGCGGCTTTCGGTTCAAAGACGTCAAAACGTACGACATCGGGCTAAAATATCGCGCGCTACTGCACGGTGATGCCGACGTCGTGACCGCGTTTACTACGGACGGTGCCCTTGCGGCGAACAATCTCGTCGTTCTCAAGGACGACAAGCATTTCTGGCCGGAGTATCATATCGCGCCGGTCGTCCGCATCGATGCCTTGAAGCGCGCGCCCGAGATTGCCGGCATCCTTAACCGCATTTCGCCGGCGATCGACGACGCGACGGCGCGTTCGATGAATTACGCCGTTGACGTGAAGAAGCAAGATTCGGCCGACGTCGCAGCCGCATTCCTGAAAGGCCGGACTCGCTGAACGGTGCAGCGCGCGGCGCCGCCGTGCGGTTTCACGACGTCACCGTGCGCTATCCGGGTGCGGAGCGCGACGCCGTAATCTCCGCAAGCCTCGATGTTGCGGGCGGTCAGTTCGTCGTGATCGTTGGCCCCTCAGGCTGCGGAAAAAGCACGCTGTTGCGGACCGTGAACCGGCTCGTCGAGCCACACAGCGGACGCATTTTTGTTGACGGACGAGACAATGCAACGCTCGACGCAACGGAATTGCGGCGGCACATCGGCTACGTTATTCAGGCGGTCGGCTTATTTGCCCACATGACCGTTGCACAGAATATTGCCGTCGTGCCGGTATTGCTAGGCTGGGCGAAGCCGCGCATCGAGGAGCGCGTCGATGAACTCCTGACGCTCGTGCATCTCGAGCCGAACCGTTACCGCAGCCGCTATCCGCGCGAGCTCTCCGGCGGGGAGGCGCAGCGTGTCGGCGTAGCGCGCGCGCTGGCTGCACGACCGGCGTTGCTCCTGATGGATGAGCCGTTCGGAGCGGTCGACGCGATTGTCCGCGCATCGCTGCAAAAACAGATGAAGCAAATCGCGCAAGGTGTCGATACGACGATTCTCTTCGTCACCCATGACGTTGATGAAGGACTGAAGCTTGCCGACCGCTTGGTGATCATGTCTGAGGGACGGATCGTGCAGGACGGCACGCCGTTGCAGATTTTGACGAATCCGGCGAACGAGTTCGTCGCGCAATTGCTCGATGCCAAGGATGTCGTTCGACGGCTGCAGCTGCTGCACGTTTTAGACGCGATGCGCAGCGGGACGCCGTCACCGGACGGAGAGGCGATCGACAGTCACGCGACCTTGCGTGAATCGCTCAACATGTTTTTGCGCGGCGCTCAAGCGTTGAGGGTGCTCAAGGATGGAGCGACGGTTGGAACGCTCCATTTTGAGGACGTGCAGCGGGTGATTGAAGGGCAAGCGGCGTGAGCTACATGATGCACCACCTCCGCGAAGTTGGCTTCTATGCCGGCGAGCACGTCGTTTTGGTCGCGGTGTCGCTCTTGATCGCAAGCGCAATCGCGCTTCCGCTTGGCGTTGTGACCGCGCGCAACCGCCGAATCGGCGCACCGATGCTGGGCTTGCTCGGCGCCATCTACACGATCCCGAGTCTCGCGGTGCTTGCGCTGCTCGTACAATATGTCGGACTCGGTTTTTGGACGGCGATCGTGATGCTCGTCATTTACGCGCAGTTTGTGCTTGTCCGCAACATCGCCACCGGAATACGTTCGGTGCCGGCCGCGCAAGTTGAAGCCGCCGCGGGATTAGGCATGACGCCGCTTCAGCGTTTGATCAAGGTCGAATTGCGCCAAGCATTTCCCATAATGCTCGGCGGCGTGCGCATCGCGACCGTGGCGCTGATCGCTATTGCCACGCTGGCGGCTTACGTCAATGCGGGAGGGCTTGGCGTGATGATTTTTGGCGGATTAGAGCAAGACTACGTTCCAAAAACAATCGCCGGCAGTGTTCCCGCGATGTTGCTCGCGCTCATTGCCGACGCGCTGTTTCGCCTATGGGAACGCCGCGCAACCCGCAGCGTCTACGGGTGAAGATAGCGGGCCATAAAGTCCGCAAGAATATGCAGCCGCTCGACGCGGTGGATCGGCGCGCCCGTGCGCGAGAGGTCGTGGTTTTCACCCGGAAATTCAACGTACTGGACGGGACGCCCGAGAATCTTGAGCGCCGAAAATTCTTGGAGCGTTTGATCGACCGGAGTGCGCGTGTCTTCGGTTGAGTGCAGGAGCAGGAGCGGCGTATGCACGTTGTTGACATACGTCAGCGGCGATTGAAGCGCGATCGCGTTTCGCGGCTCCCATGGCATTCCCCAGTCGTACATTCCGCCTAGCGCGTTGGTCGAAGCGAGATCTGCTGCGAGCTGCTCCGACTGCACGTCGCTGACCGCGCGCTCCGCAATCGCCGCCTTAAACCGGTTCGTGTGCGAGACGACCCATAGCGTCGCGTAGCCGCCGTAGCTGCCGCCCAAAACGCCTAAACGATTCGCGTCAACATCCGGCCGTTTTGAGACGGCGTCCATCACGTTCGAAACGTCTTCAAACATTGCATCACCCCAGTGATGAACGAGCGCCTCTTCAAATGCATAGCCGAACCCTGGGCTGCCGCGCGGATCGGAGAAGACGACGTTGTACCCGAGTCCCGCCCAGTATTGGAACTCGGCAAAGAAACTGTTCCCGAATTGCGTTTCCGGTCCGCCGTGGATATCGAGCAGCGTCGGCCGCGGCCCGCGTGCGTGTGGCCCAATCGCCGGCATAAACCATGCCTGCACGGTAAATCCGGCGGAATCGCGCACCGCAAATGGCTGAGGCGTTGAAAGTTCCGTCCTACGCAGCCAGCTCGCGTTCAGCGATGTCAGTTGATGCGGATGCGGATCGGTCGTCGAAACGGCGTACACTTCGGCAGGATGCAAGAAATCTGAGAACGCGTATGCGACCGTTCGTCCATCGGCACTCATGGTGCATCCGAACGCCTCACCGCTTGGGCTTGTCAAATCAGACACGGCGCCGCTGCGCGAATCCAACTTAACGATCTTGCTGTATCCCGGGCCGTCGACGTTCATAACGAGGAATGCGTCGTTCGGGGCAAACCACGGCCCGCACAACCCGCCGCCTTCTTTGGTGTCGGTGATAACGGCATCGCCCCACGAATCGGTATTCTTCGGAATCAATTCCCGGCGATCGCTGCCATCCTGCCGGCTTGAAACGAGGGCCGCGTATTCGGCTGGGTCGGTAACGCCGCCGCTAAAGTACCACAAACGATTGGACGTATGTCCGAAACCGAGACTGTTGTTCGACAGCTGATTCGAGCTGAGCAACTGCGTCGCGCCACCATCCTGAGCCTGTCGAAGGACCGGGATCGTGTAAATGTCGCTTTCACCGAGCGTCGGTGCGTCGCGCTGCAGCGAATCGAACGCGAGCGCGCGGTCATCCGGTGAAAAAGCGTAGTTACCTTCATTCCACGGGCCGCTGGTTAGCGCGCGCTGCCGCGAGCCGTCAGCGTTCATGATCCAGATGTGGCGATGGTAGCGGTAGATTTCTCCGGCGCCGTTCGCTTGAAAGTGCATCGTGTTGATGACGCCGACGTCGCTGTGGCGCTGATTCTTCTTCGGTTGAAAGCCCGCCGCGCGAAAGTTGATTTGCGCCGCCATCGGCGGATCGACGCTATTGGCGCTGAACGCAATCAGGCCGCCGTGATTTGAGAAGAGCGGCCCCTGTGCGCCGCCCTTCAGATTCGTTAAACGCCTGATGCGTTTCGTCCGAAAATCGTAAACGTAGATTTGCGGGCGCGCTTTTTTTGCGCTGCGCACAAACGCCAACCGCTCGCTATCCGGCGACCACGCCGGGCTAGAATCGCGACCGCCCGTCGTTAACTCGCGAGCCGAGCCGCCTGCCGTTGCGACTATCCAAAGGTTTGTGTCGTACCGATTTTCCGGTCCGTTCATGCGGGAAACGACAAAGACAACCTGCTTGCCGTCAGGCGAGATCTCCGGATCGGAAACGAACGACATCTTGAAGAGATCTTCCGCAGCCAGTGGAGCGGCTGAAGCGGGCGCGCATACGCTGAACGTGAGGCAAGCCGCGATGGAAACGATTTTTTGGATCATGCCTTCAAAAAAAGATTCACGCTATAGTAACGCCTGCGGTCCAGCCATGTTCGAGCCAATGCAAGGCCCGCTTCACGCGCGCCGGCCTGCAGCTCCTCACTCGTAAATTTATAAGAGGATTCCGTGTGCAGCGCCTCGCCCTCTTCAAAATCAACATCAATCCCAAGTTTCTCGATGCTGACGCGTTGCTTGCGCTGAGAGACGAGGAACGAGTCGACCGCCCCGCGCTCCTCATCATATCTTACTCGATGCTCAAATGCCGCCAGATCGAAGTTTGCACCGAGCTCGCGATTGAGCCGGCCTAACAGATTCTTATTGAACGCCGCCGTCACACCCGTTGGGTCGTTGTACGCCAATTCAAGCGTCGCCGCATCCTTGCGAAGGTCGGCTCCCACCAGTAACCCGTCGCCCGTATGGAGCGATGCGCCGATCGCGTTGAAGAGCCGCTCCATAACGTGCGGTTCATAGTTGCCAATGTTGGAACCAAGCAGCAATGCGAGCACCGGATGATGCAGCTCCAGCTGCGGCGAGCCAAGAATTGAAAAATAATCCGCGGCGTACGCCCGCACGGTGAGCCGGGGATAGGCATCGACAAGTGCACTCGCCGATGTGCGCAGCGCGTCGGCGGAAATATCGATGGGGCAATACCGCAACGATCGTTGAATCCGCAGCGCCTCTTCAATCAACCGCCGCGTTTTATTTGCACTGCCGCTGCCGAGCTCCATGATTTCGATCGGCGAGCGGACCAAACGCACGATTTCCCATCCGTACTCGCGCAGAATTTCAGTTTCGGCGCTGGTGAGATAATATTCGGGAAGACGCGTGATCGCTTCGAAGAGCGTTGAGCCAAGTTCATCGTAGAAGTACTTCGGCGACAGCTTCTTCGGCTGCGCAAGTAAACCGGAACGCACGTCCTCCGCAAAGGTCGCCGCATTTGCAGGTTGTGAGGCGGTAACGATTTCCAACCGGTTGGAAATCCGGCTCAATGTTGCGCTCATGACGCTCCTCTCTAGCAGCCAAAACGCCCGAGGTAACGGGCGCAGGCTCACGAACTGCTCCCGCCGGAGGAGCACATGACCGTACGTAACTCGGATATTACCATTAAGGTAGACGGTTCCTCAATGCCGGGCTACATCGCACGCCCTGACCCCGAATCCGGGCCGCATGCGGCGGTCATCGTGCTGCAAGAAATCTACGGTGTGAACAAAGAGATGAAGCGCATTACCGATCTCGTGGCGAGCGTTGGATATGTCGGACTTGCGATCAACTTTTATCACCGCGAAGATCCCGCGCATTATCAACCATATAATGAGGAAGGGACGGAGAAGGGCTTCGCCGTTGCGGGCACGGTCGGCAGAGAGACCTTGCGCAAAGACGTCGCGGCTGCAATCGAATACTTGAACTCGCAAGATTACGTCAAGCAAGGAAAGATTGCGACATGGGGCTTCTGCTTTGGGGGAACCGTCGCGTTCTTGACGGCAACGGTCCCAGGTTTAGCCGGCGCAGTGTGCTTTTACGGCGGAAACATCGCTCAGCCGCTCCCGAACGGCGAGTCTGAAGCGCTCTCTGATGTGAACGACATCAAGTGCCCGTTGCTCCTCGTCTACGGCGAAGACGATCCGTACATCAGTGCGCAGGATTGTGCTCGCACGAACCAAGCGCTGGCACAAGCCGGCAAGGATTTTCAGATTCAAGAGTATCCCGGCGTCGGCCACGCATTCTTCCGAGAAAGCAGCGCGTATATGCACTCAGCAGTCGTCGCTGATGCTTGGGACCTCGTTCAAGCATTCCTGAAACGCGTCTTCACATAACCTGCACTGAGCGGCGTCGAAGTGTCGCTTAACAAGAGCGCCCACCGCTCGTAGACGAAGCCGATGTACTGCTGCGTCTCCTGGTAAGGCGGAACGCCATGGTATGTCGCCACCGCCTGGGGTCCCGCGTTGTAAGCCGCTAAGGCGGCGGCATACGGGTCGGCATAGACGCCGCGATACTGCTTCAAGTAGTCACCGATCAGCTGCGCCGCACCGCCCAACGCAGATTCCGGCTCGAAAGGGTCGACGCCGCTGGCGTCCGCGGTTTCTATAGTAAATTGCGCGATGCCCACCGCGCCGGCAACTGAGATGGCATTCGGATCAAACGCCGACTCCTGTAAAATCATCGCACAAAAGAACGCCGGATCCACGTCGGCCGCACGCGCGGATGCAATGGCCTCGTCGGCGAGGTAAACCGCGTCTAGCGGGTCGATACGCGGATTGCTGCGTTGAATCGAACGCGCTACTGAAAGATCGAGCCGCGCAAACGGCGCGCCGTCCCGCAGCAACGTCAACGCTGCCGGCGGAGTTATCTGCGCGCGCAGATTCCACGTGCGGGCAGCCGTGCCGATCCGCGCGATGCGCGGCGGTACGATGTCGCGGCGAGGATTCGGTGCAGAGGGCGGAGCGGAGCACGCGCACAAGATGGCTCCGGCGGCAAGCAAGACAAGCGTCTTGCGGAGGGACCTACAGCATGGAATTTGCACCGGTCGGTTATGCCCTAATAGCAGCGATTGTCGTGCTCGTGGCCGGTGACTTTGCATCGACGTTTTTGTACCACGTGCCGCAACATCTTTGGTTTACGCTGCACCTGCGAACGCATCACGATCGCCGCCGGAGTTACTGGGACCACGCCGTGCTCTCACGCGACCCGGCCGTGCTGCTCGATGGCATCCTGGGTGCCCTCCCTTATGTGATCGTCGCAGCGCTCATGCTGCGCTTCTCCTGGCAGGGTGCGTTGACTGGGCTCGCCTTTGGGCAATTGCATGTATGGTGGCGACATTCAACGGACATCGGATGGAGGACGCCGGCGTGGATGCGCGCGGTAACGCGACCGTTTGCGATCGTGCTTCCCGAGGACCACGATGGGCACCACCGCGACCCGGAAGCGGAGTTCGGCGACATTTTCCGCTTCTTTGATGCCCCCGCAAGAGCGTTGATCGCGCTTCTCGCGCCGACGAGCCGCAAGCGCCGCCGCGCAGTCCGACGCGCAGCCCAGTGCAACGCATGAAGCAAAGACGCGCGCTCTTTCTGATATCCGACACCGGAGGAGGCCATCGCAGCGCTGCGTCTGCCATCGCGGCGGCGCTCGACGAGATTCCGAGCCCACGGTTCGAACATCAGATTGAAGACGTCGCCGCCCACTGTTCGTTTCCGCTTACGCAGCTCGGCTTTGCCTACAGCGCGGCGTTGCGGTTTGCGCCGCCCGTATATGGTGCGCTCTACTATGCAACCAACGGACGGCGGCGTTACCGAGCTCTGGTGCGCTTCTGCGAGCCGCTCTATCGCGAGCGACTCCGCGATCTTTTTCTCATGTACCGCCCGGATGTGATCGTTGCCGTGCATCCGCTCTTGAATCACGCCGCGTTGCGCGCACGCGCGGATGCGCGAATGCTCGACGTCCCGCTCGTCACCGTGATCACGGACTTAGGCAAAGTGCATGAATCGTGGCTGACCCCGGAGGCGGATGCCATCGTCGTTCCGGCACGCGAGGTTTACGAGCGGGCGATTTCGCGCGGCGTACCGCCCGCACGGCTACGCATGCTCGGCCAGCCGATTCATCCGAAATTCGAAGATGTGCGCGCGACAAAGGTGCAGCTGCGGCGAGCGCTCGATCTGCCGCGCGACGAGTTCATCACGTTGCTGATGGCCGGTGGCGAGGGCGGGGGCAAGCTTCTCCCCACCACGTTGGCGCTCACGAAATCGGGAATCGACACCTTCTTAGTCGTCGTCTGCGGACGGAACGCTGCATTGCAGAGCCGGCTCGAAGAGCTAGCGCCGACCTTTGCCATGCGCACACGTATCCTCGGGTACACGGATGCAATTCCGTCGTTGATGCGCGCCGCCGATTTGCTCGTCACCAAAGCCGGCCCGGGATCACTTGCGGAGGCGAACGTCGCTCAGGTTCCTGTCGTGGTGTATGACTACGTGCCGGGTCAAGAGCGCGGCAATATCGATTTCGTTCGCCGCAACGGAATCGGCGTCGTCGCGCTGCACATCGCCGATGCGGTTTCGGCCGTCAAGCATTTGCGCGAGCACCCGGAGCGCCTGGCAATGATGCGCGCGAGACAAGCGGAAGTTGCGCCGCACCACAGCGCTCGCCGCATCGCACGCTTGATCTCGCAAATCACACGCGAAGGAACCTTACCAGCCGACGGCGCGCTATACCAACCGCTGCCTGCGGTGGCCTCGTTGTAACAGCCGCTATGTAAGCGGCGTCTTAAAGCCGCCGCGCATCGCCATTGTGGCCGCGCCGATCGGGCCGGCGTCGTTTCCGAGTTGCGCCACGACGACGTGCGTCTCACGCTTAGGAACCATCGTCGTCAACTCGTCCACGCGATTGCGAATCGAATCCAGCATGAAGTCGCCCGCCGTGCTCACACCGCCCCCAAGCGCAATCACTTGCGGATTGACGAACGCGATCACGTTAGCAACTCCGATTGCAAGGTCTTCGCAGAAGTTCCGCCACGCTGTCAGCGCGTGGCGGTCGCCGGCTTGCGCCGCCTTGCGGATTGCTTTCGAGCTCAGCTTCTCTGGTTTGCGT
>Ga0213876_10001687_pt1 | contig 13449 bp, 18 predicted proteins | sample BarmaccomBMRX_R9_FD_160113 | JGI IMG/M metagenome (GOLD analysis project Ga0213876, IMG submission 160113) | Root-associated microbial communities from Barbacenia macrantha in rupestrian grasslands, the National Park of Serra do Cipo, Brazil - RX_R9 | ecosystem: Host-associated > Plants > Roots...
CATCCGCGATCGTCTCCCGATCGTCCTTCTTTACCCCAGCGTTGACAAAAAGCAGGTCGAACTCCTTCGCTGCAAGACGCTCGCGAAGCGCGTCCACGTCAGCGGGTTTGTTGATGTCGACCACTTCAATTTCGAGCCGCTCGCCGGCGGTTTCGGCAAGCTCATGCAGTTTGGACCGCCCGCGCTCCGTGGCGACGACACGCCAGCCGCGTTTGAGATATTGCTCAACGAGCGCGTAGCCTAGCCCACGAGAAGCGCCGATGAGCAACGCGCTCTTTTCCGAAGTGGCCGTCACATCAATTTTCCTTTTGGGTCGCCAAGTGCACCAGGATCTGGGGGAAATGTTCTAGGGCGTGTACTCATACGATTGACGTCCGGTTTCGGGAGTAGACCAGACACTCCCTTGATGGACTCGGATTTCCGCTAATGACCCGAAGCGGACATTACGCGAATCGAAACGCAACGTTAAGCACCGCGTCTGAATTCACCGATGTATGAAGTGGATCAGACACTTCGTAGAGCCTCGAACAGCAGTCAGCGCTGCGGCTCTATGTGCGCACGCATGGTATCGCCGCTAATTTCCGCGCTGAAAATGGAACTGGCGCGATCACGAATTGCACCGCTCAATCGCCTCAGACACCTGGAGAACGAGGTTCACCCTTGCATTCCACGGAAGCAATATGCGCTTGCATCAGGGTTAAGAAAACCGCCGCAGAAGGACCGCCTCATCACCGACACCAATTGGAGCGACTTTCGGGCGGGAATTCAAACCGCGTCCGACCGTCGTGGAATCCGGTCTCGGCGGTCATACGCGACTACCTCCAAACTACGAGCCGGAGACAAGATCGCGCTCGTTGTCACCGAGGAACTTATTGGGCTTGATGAAAAACGCGATGATCGTGGCGCCGTTCTTACCCGCTCGCGCCACATGCCGAGATCCAGCAGGCCGATAGACGTAGTTCCCGGCGGTCACCTCACCCTCGTCGTCAACAAGCGAGCCCTCGAGCACGTAAGTCTGCTCGATCTCGACGTGTTCATGGTAGGGGAGCGAGCTGCCGGGCGCCCATCTGAAGAGCGCGGTAAACAAACCGCTTGGCTCTCGCAAGAGGACCTTCAGGTCGACACCCGGGAACTGGCTGGGCTCCCACTCCATCTCAGAGCATTGCACGAAATGCGACGCGAGATCCGGCATACCAAGCTCCAGTCGGATGGTTTCATAATCGCGCCGGCACCCGCCTTAGCAATCTGCCGGGTTGTTAAGATCGTCAGTTGTGACAAACGTAATTTACATCAGTCGAACCCGCCATCACGGATGCGACATTTGGCCGAACAGTGCCGTCAGGCTGCGTGCCCTAAACTGGGGGCGGGAGTGGCATTTTGGGCCGTGATGCGCATTTCCCGCGGAGAGCACCCAAACTCCGATTTGAAGCATCGGGCAAAGTGCGAGGTGTCTGCAAAGCCGCAATGGAATGCGATTTCGCCCAGAGTCTTGTTGGTGTTAAACATCATCCACCGGCCGTGACGCACCCTGACCGAGCGGTAGTATTCGCTGGGCGACTTGCTGAAAGTAGAATGGAACACTCGCTCCAGCTGCCGGGGACTGACGCCAACCCGGCCGGCGAGGTCCTGCATGCTGATAGGCGACTCCCGATAACGCTCCATAACCGCGAGAGCGCGCCTCACGCGCCGATCCCCCATGCCCAGCGTGCCGTCCGCGCAGGCCAACTGCGGTGCGTTAGCCCCTCTCAGGCGATCGACGAGAAAGTGATGCAGGATTTTGATAGCGCGATCAGCGCCAAAGTGCTCAGCGATTATGTGACAAGCCACGTCGATCGCTGCCGCCCCGCCGGCGCATGTGATGATGTTCCCATCCACCGCGAAGAGCACGTTCGGCTTAATAAGCAAAGTCGGGAATTCCGAGCGGAAATCTTCTTCATGGTACATGTGGACGCATACTTGCCGTCCCTTCAACACTCCAGCCACAGCCAGGGCGTATGTGCCGACGCAGAGGCCGATCAGACGTGCCCCGTGGCGATCGCAACATCTGATGTAATCGATTATCCTCGAATCTACATCGAGGTCGTAGGTGGACGGATAAAGGCCGCCCACCACCACGACATAATCATAATCTGACGGACTGCCGAGCTGCCCCCACGGCCGGACGTCGATACCGCAGGAGGAGGTAGTGGAGTTCTGGTCCGGAGCAACAATGACCCAGTCGCACGCAATTGGACGGCCCCTGTCTCCCACATCAGCCGCCAGCCTCAGACTGTCCAGGAAGCCTGCAAGGGCAAGGAGCGTAAAGCGGGGCATAAGAATGAAGGCGATCCGCACCCTCTTGAGACGGGCGAACGCTTCGTCATTTCCCTCGAGATGCCCGAGCCGAACGGTACCGAGCGGAGCGCCGATGCTTCGCCTGGAGACTTTTGATCGTTCGCCGCCACGAGGATCCCGGTCACGCGGTGCGGAAGCGGAACTCGTCATCAGAGCGCCTCACATTCTGGCGGGTGGCAATGTTACAGGAGTCTTCTTTGGATCGGTCCCGTCTCTATTCCAAGGTCAGGCACCCAACATAGCACGCTGAAGCCGGCCGGCCGGTACATTTGCGTCAGAATCCAGCACCGATCCGACACAGGACCAATAAATCCGCCACTTGGCGGGCGCAACCATGAGCAGCAGGTCAGCCGCTTTGATCCTTTCAGAGCAGCTTGGCGACGACGGAGGTCCTCGCCGGCTCCTAATAGCAGAAGGAGGCTGCCGCAGGGAGAACCCACGCTTCCGAGAAGCGGCGCATGTCGCCCACCGCTTCGGTCCTCCATTCCGCTACCTAGCCGCGGCCTAAGTCACGACTGGTCAGGGCGGCTAAGCGGAAAAACTTCCGCGCTGGCACGGCTAAAGCAGAGACTTCAGCGAAACCCGTGCCTGACTCGAAGCCATTTCAGTCATCAGTCATGCATGCCGGTCTCATTCTATCGAATGTCGCGCCGCTTCCGAAGGCGGCCTAGCATATCGTGTAGACCTGACCCTGCATGAGGTAGCGCGCGCGACCATGACTCAAGTAACCGTCTCCAGCCGTCCAGACTGCGACATCGAAAGCGTCGAGAGCGCGTACGTTGTCCAATCTGACTTCTTCGTGATGCCGGAGCACATGCAGGAATTCAGAGCCGTTCTTGCGCAGCACGCCCGCAATTCAGTTTGCAAGGAGCGCGGCTGCTTAAGCTACGAAGCGACGGTTGAAGAGCAAAATCCACAAATCTTCAATGTATATGAGAAGTATGTCGATAAGAATTCCTATATTGAGCACCGATCGACACCTCATTACAGCTGGTTCAGGGAACAGGTTCAGTCGATGCTGTATAAACGTGATGATGACGTCGTGATTTCTAGGCGAAAGTTCAGCCTCGTAGCCGCATATTTTCGTCGTGCCAAGGCTATCCCCTGAGGGATCGGGCGCGAGCTGTCGAATAATGTATTATGGTCGAATTTGCGATCGAGGATTCCTCCATGGGTCAGCTGCAGGGCAAAGTCGCCGCCATTACCGGAGGTGCGTCTGGCATCGGAGAAGCCACGGTTCGCCGCTTCATCGTCGAAGGTGCCAAGGTCGGTATTGGAGACGTTGACGTTGAGCGCGGTCGGACCCTCGTTGAGGAGCTCAAGGCTTCAGGGGCCGATGTCTTCTTTTCGGAGACGCACTTCGAAAACGAAGGCGAAGCCATCAGTTTCGTCGAGAAAGTCGTCGGAACTTTCGGCCGTATCGATGTCCTGGTGAACAATGCCGCGGTGCGGCATTATCAGGGCATCTTGGAAACCACTGGGGCGAGCTGGGATCGCATCCTAAGCGTTAATGTGAAGGGCTATGCCTTCTGCGCCAAGGCAGCGGTCGCCTCGATGCTCAGGACCGGCGGCGGCAGCATTGTCAATGTGTCGTCGAACCGATCAACCGCGGCCGGGGGAAATATGATCGAGTATGATACGACCAAGGCTGCAGTGATCGGGCTCACACGCGGCATCGCCTACGACCACGGCAGGGACGGTATTCGAGCGAACGCAGTGTCGCCGGGCCCAACCTTCACTCGTTTCCACGAGAAGCGGGCAGCGGCGATTGGCAAAACTGTCGAGGAATTCGTGGCCGGCTTCGGCAGTGGCGGAATGCTCAAACGGCCCGCGAGACCCGAAGAGTTAGCCTCTTGCATTCTCTTTCTAGCGTCTGACGAGTCATCCTACGTCACCGGCGCCAATTTAATGGCCGACGGTGGTCTGCACGCGGTGGATCCCGACTCGCTCACTCCCTGGCTGGCCCGAGGCATCAACCCCTCCGATCCGAAGTGATTTTACCGGGCCTCTCTACGGACTCAATTATGCCCAAGCACTCCGGAAGCTTGCTCAGCGCGATCGGCAACACGCCCCTTCTCGAGCTGAAAAGGGTTGTTCCCGAGGGCAGCGCCCGCGTGTTGGTGAAGCTCGAGAGCAAGAACCCCTCAGGCAGCACGAAAGACCGCAGCGTGCTCTCAATGATAGAAGAAGCAGAAGCTACCGGCGAGATTCAGACGGGGTCTCGCATTGTCGAAGTGAGCGGCGGCAGCACCGGTACTGCGATTGCGATGATTTGCGCGATCAAGGGCTATGACTGCACCATCGTTACCTCGGACGCGTTCGCGGACGAGAAGCTCCAGACGATGAAGGCCTTCGGCGCGACGCTGGATATAATTCCGAGCGTCCACGGCAAGGCAACCTATCCGGAGCTCTTTGAGCTGTTACATGCACGCGTCGAGGAACTCGGCCGGACGGCGGGTAATTACTACACGCACCAGATGAGCAACCCGAATAATCCGAAGGCCTATCACCGATTGGCACAAGAGATCCTTGAGCAAACTGGCGGCGAGGTCGACGCCTTCTCAATGGCCGTAGGCACCGGCGGTTGCTTCACTGGCACGGTCGAGACGCTCAAGAAGTATCGATGGACCATACAAGGTGTCGCTGTCGAGCCGGACCGCTACCGCCACATCTCCGGCGGCCCGAAGGGTGTCCATCACATTGACGGCGTGGGCGACGGCCCTCCCGGCGTGTTGTTCAACTACGATCTAGTTGACGAAGTCGAGTCGGTAACTGACGAAGGTGCCTACGATATGGCGCGCCGATTGGCGCGGCACGAGGGTATCTTTGGCGGCAAATCCTCTGCCGCGAACGTCATCGGCGCTATTCGAGCCGCTAAGAAATTGGGCCCTGGCAAGACAGTCGTGACAGTCATTTGCGATACTGGGTACAAATACTTGTCCGGAAATTTGTTTGTCTAGCGTCGGCGAAGAGCTGGCGACTTTTTTGAGTTTCGGGATTTCCTTTCGCGCGAACGGAGGGCGAGCCACTGCACTCGCACCCGGCGCAGTGAGAGAGTAACTTTTCGACCCCAGACGTGGACTGGTTCGCTGCTCGAAGCGCGCTAACATCCGGCATTCACCCAACTCGCGGAATGGACCGGAGAGGTTCGTCGTGCCTATGGGGCGCGCTCGGGAACATCTTTAGAAGGCCCTCCTGGGCATACCTGTCGGGATCCGGTCAGCTGCAGCGCGGCGAGCGGCTCGAGCTAGAGCATGCGACGAGCTGCCGATTGCCTCCCTTGATGCAGCGGCGCAGATCCCATTTCACCCGGTGCGCCGCTGACCAAAGAGTGTCCTCTCCGAGAGTAGCAAGCGAAATTTCCAAAGCTCCTGATGTGTTTTCGTGCGCAGCGACGTGTGGGATCATGTGGTGTCTTAGAGTAAAAAATGACCACGCACCTTCGTACCCGGCACTAAAGAGCATCGCAGCAGCGAAGTAGTCCAACATCACTCAAGCAATTTTTTTGGCGTTGCCCACCCGAGCAGACTGAAGGGCAAGCTTAAATCGCAGGCGCCCACATACTGCTCTTTGTCGCATCGATACCGCAGAACAACGGTGCACGCCTTCTTCTGGATCCTTACAACATAGTGCTGCCCACTGTTGCCGGGATAATTCGAACAATGGCTCAAGCCAATTCTCCGCCGTCAAAGACCACCGGCCGTCTGGTTGTCGTAACAGGATCGTCGGGAGGGATTGGGGAAGCAGTAGTGAAGGCGTTCGAGGAGGCGGGGGATAAGATTGAACGTCTGGACAGGAACCCGTCAAGAACTGAGGCCAGGACCCGCCTGCTGTCGCTGGAAGACGCTAAGCAGGTCGAGAGGCACATCGAAGAGATCGAGGCGGATTGCGGACCCATCGAAGTCGTGGTGAACGCTGCGGGGATCGCATCTCATGGAGCGTTGCTTGACTGTGGTCCTGAGGAAATATCCCGGGCGTTCTTGAGCAATGTCATCGGTCCCTACAATGTGGCGCGCGCGTGTGGTCAGCGAATGGTCCGCCGTGGATGGGGATGCATTGTCAACATCTCCTCCGTCAGCGCGCGTCTGCCGAGGTTCAATCAAGGACCCTACTGCATCTCCAAAGCAGGACTGCGAATGCTGACGCAGATCCTGGGCCTCGAGCTTGCTTCTCAAGGGGTTCGTTGCTTCTCGGTATCGCCCGGCACGACGGCCACCCCTCTCCTGAACGAGCAACTCAAGTCCTATTCGAAGGACAACATCGTTGCAGGCGTTCCCCAGCATTTCCGAACCGGAATACCCAGCGGGCGGCTTGTGCAGCCAAGTGAGGTAGCGGCCGCCATCCTAGCGCTGACGGGCCCGGGGATTTCCAGCTTCCAGCTGAACGACCTTGTTATCGACGGCGGCCAGTCTCTCGGCATGTGACCCATCGATCGAATGTATTTTCAATCAGGGAGGTTCTGATGAAAAACTCACTTCTTGCCTTGGCCGGTGCTCTACTGCTTGCATCGCCTCAGGTTGCCCGCGCCGACACAATCCGTGTCGCTGTTGCGGGCCCGATCACTGGCCCAAATGCTGCTTTTGGCGTTCAGTTTCATCAGGGGGTGGAGGCGGCGGCAGCGGCCATCAACAAAAAGGGCGGCGTGCTTGGGAAGCAGATTGAGCTAAGCTACGAGGACGACGCGTCGGACCCCAGGCAAGGCGTCTCGATTGCGAACAGGATTGCCAGTAACGGCATCAAGTTCGTCATTGGTCATTTCAACTCGGGCGTCACGATCCCCTCCTCGGAAGTTTATGAAGAGAACGGCATACTCGAAATCTCACCCTCTTCCACCGCTCCGAAATACACTGACCGCGGCATGTGGAACACGTTTCGGGTTTGCGGCCGGGATGACAGCCTAGGTTTGGTGACGGCGGACTATGTTATTCACCACTTAGCTGACAAGCCCATCGCTCTGGTTGACGATAAGACGCCTCCAGGGGCCGGGCAGGTCCGTGCCGTTAAGGAAGCGTTGGCAAAGGCAGGCATAACCCCGGTTACGGAGCAGTCGATCAATCTGGGCGAAAAGGACTTTTCGGCCCTGATCACACGGCTCAAGTCTTTGCACGTCGGCACCATCGTTTTCGGTGGTGTACATACGGAAGGCGGGTTGATCGCACGCCAAATGCGTGACCAGGCACTTGATGCCAAAATTATCGGCCCGGACGGCTTCGCGACGAGCGAATTTCCAGCAATCGCCGGGCCCGCAGCGGATGGTGTGCTGTTTACATTTGGCCTGGATGCCAAGAAATTGCCGTCGGCTGCTGCGGTCATTTCGGATCTTCGTTCGCAAAAAATCAATCCCGACGGGTACCTTCTCTACGCTTATGCTGCCATGCAGGTATTGGCGGAGGGGATGGAAAAGGCGAACAGCGTTGATCCGCACAAAGTGGCCGACGCCCTTCATTCCGGAAAGGACTACGATACGGTTCTTGGGCCGCGGTCATTTGATTCGAAGGGCGACATCAAGGAGCGCGATTTCACAGTCTACGTATGGCGCGGCAACGAGTACGTCGAAGCTGAATGATCACCGAGACAGCAGTCCCGGATAGCCCCCGAGGACTGCTGTGGTAGCTAGCATACATCACGGGTCATTTGCGGTGCTTGGGCTAGGTGGTCCCCGGCGCGGGCGATCGGTAGGACTGCTTCGGCCAGGACGTTTCCGTGTGGCTGGAGGATGAAGAGCCACACTTCTTGACTTGATGCCGCGCTTCGGCACTCATCGCGGTCAAGCAGCTGGTCGCCCAGCTGTGCGCGGCTAAACCGCTTTAGAGCTTTCCCGGATCCTCATGTCCCCTTTCGTCCACGATCAGGTATCGCTCGAGCAGCTCTGCGAGCAGGTGGTCTCCTCCACTATGGGCTTCTCATCCGAAGGCGTCATCCTGACCACGTAGCACTGCCAACCGATGTTTCCCGGTTCAAGGAACGCTCGCCATACATCGGCATATTTCTCCTTCAGGACGTCGGTGAGTATCTCCTCGATCTCTTCTTGCGACTTGGGCTCCTTCGCCATTTCTCCAACCTTCCCAATTGGCAGAACTCGAGGACGTATACTGCCCTGGAACAGGCTTTAGGATTTCCAGGTTCCTCTCAGATCTCTTCGGAGACGCGCAGGGGCTCCGCGCATGTCCTGGTTCATCTCTAATTCACCCGTTGGCCAACCCTGGAGAACCCCGAGACGAAAGGTTAAACATACAGGCTTTCTGTGAAGAAGGGAGGCTAAGTTCTTGGCCGGGAGCCTGCGGGGTGGGCGGCTCCAGCATCCTCATCTCCGTCGAGTACCGTCTCGCTGGAAAGATGGTGAGGAAGATCGGTCCGGATCAGATCGACGCATGGATTGACGAGGCAATTGGGAGAGTCTGCTCCCCACTCATATGTAAATGCGCCTGATGGAGTGGCGGGTGCGAAGATGATGAAGGTTTGCCCGGAACAGGCGAGGGCCAGTGTAAGTTATTTGCCGAGCGAAACAGGAGGAGACAGCTCATGAAAACCAAATTCGCACTAGCGGCACTTCTGATTGCCGGATTTGCGGCCCCAGCGATCGCTGATGACGAATACTACGTCATTCACGACACGACGACAAAAAAATGCAAGATCGTTAAAGAAAAACCGACCACCACAACGTCAGTGACGGTTGTCGGAACCACGATCTTCAAGACGGAATCCGAGGCCGAAGGTTATATGAAGAAAGAAAAGATCTGCACTTCGGACTAGTAAAGCAAAAGCCCATCGCTCCTTTGTAGCAGTGTAGCGTAGCGTAGCACCCCCTTTAAAGGGTGCTACACTGCTACACCCTGCTACAGGGGCCAGATCCAGCCATCGCGCTCGGCAATCTTGTTCTTGCGCTTGAGCTGGTCCTTGAGGCGTGAGAAGTCGGTTCGCGGGTTCTTAGCGTGCCCGAAACCAAGACCAATCGGGCCGTCCGTAGAGGCGCCACGTCCGTCCTCGGCTTCATCGCCAAACTTACCAAAGCCAGACGCCGCAGGTGCGCCGGGAGGCCGAAGTATACCCGGGCCCCGTTCCGAGCATCATGTGATCGGCTTCCGGCGCTCTGCTATCCTGGCCAGCTGCTCGAATAGCGCGGCGTTCCTGAGTAGCAGAGCGCGCAGGTTGTCTGCCATCGTTCCTTGAGCTTGCTGGCGCATTACGACTGGCCTCGTCACGATAGGCCGCCGCTTCCTTGGCCTGTAAGGTGTGATCGGTCATGACTACGGCCGTCCAGTCCGCTGGTAAGAGAGAAACGGTGGCCCTCTGAACAGGATGCCCGTTGCGGGCGTGATGGCCGAGGGTGACCACGGATCAGTTCCTCTCTCACCCATCCGGGAAAGCACTATCCCCCGATCGTTGACATCTTTCGACTTAGAAATCTGCGAGGGTCTAAGGCATCGGCTTCCGTAATACCGGAAAGGGGTCAGTAGAGTCATGTCAGACCTGAAGAAATGGGCGCATTTCGCGGTGAGCATCTTGCGGATCGTCGCAGCGCTGTTGTTCCTCGAGCATGGTCTGCAGAAGTACATCGGCTTTCCAGGGGCTGGGCCAGCGATGACACCGCTGCTCTGGGTACAGGGAGCGATTGAAATTGTCGGCGGTGCCCTGTTGCTGATCGGCGCCTTCACTCGCCCGGTCGCCTTCATCCTCTGCGGGGATATGGCGGTTGCCTTTTTCATCGCACACTTCCCTCGCTCATTCTTTCCGGCGCTAAACGGTGGCGATGCAGCGGTCCTCTTCTGCTTCATCTTCTTGTTCATCTTCTTTGCGGGTGCTGGGCCGTGGAGCCTCGACGAAACGGTGCTCCAGCGCGGGCCAGCTCGGCGGCTTATCTAGTCAAGGACGCTTCCCGCCATGCTCAAGGAAAGAGAAGCGGCGCGGAAGAAATCTCTTCTTCAAGCTCGCATTCGAGTGAACAATAGTGCCACCTTTGACTGCCTCGTGAGGGATATCTCGCTCACCGGCGCTAGACTACAGTTCGCCTCGCCACACGTGCTGCCTTCGGCCTTTGACTTGGAAATTCCCAGCAGAGCGGTCATCCTCAGATGTGAGCTGCAATGGCGACGCGACGACGCGCTCGGGGTGAGATTTAAGGGCAGCAAAGCAACTGGCTCCAGCTGAAATGAAGCAGGCAAGCGAGATCCAAGTCGAGGACATGATCACGGCGCGCATGCGGCGCGACGACCCGATATCGAGCGCATCGGCGTGCAGCAAGCCAAGGACGGTTGGCGCTGCTACTGGGTCTGGGTCATGAACGACGCGCCTCGCCTCACGAAAAAGGAGCGCGATGAAGTCCTGTCCAAAGCCAACCTGATCCTCGCCGATCTGCAGAAGGACTTCGCCATCGTCAGGACCAGGAAGCCGTCCCCCACCAAGGCTTGACGACTACTCGTGCCGCCCCATCTGTCCTGGCGGATCGGCTTGGTCCCCTCCCAAGTTCGATCCCTCTGAAGCCCTCGATTGGTTGCTGCGTCATTCGAGGGCTTCTTGTTGAATTCCCGGCGTTCGACCGTCCCTCAGACTTGAACTTCTTACCCTGTTTGCCTATCCTCTCGCTTGTCGATGGCTTCCCGGCCATCTGACGAGCGTAGCGTCCCTCCAGCCCTCGAACTCATGTCGAGGGCTTTTTTCTTGTGACCACTCCTTCGGCTCGCACCCCACCCTATCTGCATGCTGCGTTGTCCGGGCATTGTGCCCACTGCCGGACGCGTAAGCGAAGCCCTCGGTCACCATGACGGGGGCTTCGTCTTTACCACTTGCGTGGCTTGACGTGGAGCTCGAGCTCGTCGGCTTAACCCCTATTATAGATGGCTCTATCTGCTCGGGAGGGTGCAGACTGGAAACCCCTCATAACCCGCACCCGAGCCCTCGACCACTCCTGCCCACCTGTCGAGGGCTTCTTTTCAGCTGCCCTCTTCCAGCTCATCCTCCGACTAGCCGTGTGTGGCGATAAGTCGGGCACGATGCTCCTCGTCCAATAAGGAGCTGTTCTCGAAATGCTCCTCGGTGATTGGCCCCAGCCCGTTGCGGTAGTCCTCCCATTACTACCGCCTTTGGTTGGTCCTTCATTCCGGTCCTCCACAATTCTCCTGACGCTGGAGTCAGCCACCATCTGGGGTTAGGTCATCGGACAATCCCGCCCTTAGGCGAGGCCACTGCGCTATGGGGCGCCCGTCGGTCCGCAGGTTCTCCATGATTTCACGTTGGGGCCAGCCGGGGGGCGAGTCCTCCCATGTCTCCTGGCGTCCGTAGACCGTCAGATCGAGCAGGCCATAGTTGTTGTCCATCGCCTCGACCCCGCGGATCGTCGTCCAGTAGGTCTCAAAGACATGTGATCCCTGTCGCAAATAGCAAACCAGGTGCATGCGGCCGATCCGACGACCGACGAGCAACGTTCCCACCGACTGTTCAGCCGAATACCAGGGCATCTCCCAGCCCATGAAGTCGCGGTAGCGGGCACTCTCCTCGTATGGTCCTTGACAGAACACGGCGAAGGTGACGTCGCGCCGGTGCATGTGGGAGACCTCACGGACCTGCGAAGTCACCCAGGTGCAGCCCTCACACTGTTCCGGCGCCGGGCGGCCTTTGTGCCACATGAAATAGTAGGCGATGAGCAGGCGGCGCCCCTCGAAGGCGTCAAGAAGCGTCACCGTTCCTTTCTCGCCAACGAGAGGCGTGGTCGGGTCGACTTCCACCATTGGGAGGCGCCGGCGCGCGGCCGCGATGGCGTCGCCCTCGTGCGTGTGGGCTTTTTCACGGACCCGGAGCGCAGCGATCTGGGCTTCGAAGGCGTCTCGGTCAACGACCTTAGGGACTCCCAAGGTGTCACTGTTGATCTCGTTCATGGTCTTCTCCTCACCGTGAGACGTAACGGGGCAATGATTTCGGTGACGGTGGCGAAAGCCACAGAGCGCGAGGGTTCTCTCCATGCGAAAGCTGGGCTGCATCGCCATCTGTCTGAGTAGCGAATACCGTCAGCGTCGGCGCCGGTTCATAAGCGGTCGACGTTACACATCGCGCTGAGTGCATGGGCCGCCGTAGCCTCCAGCTCGATAAATTTTCTTGGACGCACCTCTTGAACAAAAAAATAGGCAAAACCAGATCGTTTGCCGCGGAGCCCCATCGTGGCTCGTATTTAACCATGTTGCTCATTGGAGGACGTGGCAATGCTTGTCGAATCCATCGCCAAATCGCCACAGCCGGCGTGGCAGGAACGAATTGACCGGCAGCTGAGGCCTGGGAGTGCACCAGCGCCGATCGTTTCCTTCAATCAACCCGATGATGACTTCGATCCGGACCCGCCGCCTGCGGCGCCTGCGATGCGGCCGTGGCCGCGAGTCCTCCCGTGTTTATAGAGGAGGGAGGCGGTATGCTTTATTCCGATCCGTTCGAGACATTGCTGCGGTTGCAGCAGGAACTCGATTCTTTCCGTAGCAGCTCTTGGCTGGGTACTAGCACCAGCGCCGCGGGCGGCTTTCCGCCACTCAACGTGTTCAGCAAGGGCGATGATATTGTCATCGTCGCCGAAGCGCCCGGCTTGAAAAAAGATGAATTGGATATCCAGGTCAAAGGCCGGACGATCCAAATTGCAGGCGCCAAAACGGTTGCCTATGGCGATAACATCAGCCTACACCGCCGCGAACGAACGCTCGGCCGCTTCAGCCGCTCTCTGAGCGTGCCGGTCGAGATCGATGCCGACAAAATCAAAGCCGAGTATCGCGACGGCGTACTGGCGATTTTCTTGCCGCGCGCGGAGCATGAGAAGCCGCGCTCCATCAAGATAGCGTAGTGGAGGCGTCCATGGCTGGACAAGAACTCGAGGTACAGCAAAAGAAAGAAGTCGAGGCGCAGCAGGAAAAAACGATACCAGCACGCTTTTATGTGCCGCCGACTGATATTTTCGAAACCGCCGAAGCGCTGAAGATTGTCATGGAGGTGCCTGGCGTGCTGAGAGAGGCAATAGACGTCAAAGTCGAGAATGAAGTGCTCAGCATAGAAGGGCGCATCGAGACCACAAACTACAACGGGCTCGAACCTCTCTACACGGAATATCCGATCGGGCATTTTGCTCGGAGCTTTTCACTACCG
>Ga0213876_10001688_pt1 | contig 13449 bp, 12 predicted proteins | sample BarmaccomBMRX_R9_FD_160113 | JGI IMG/M metagenome (GOLD analysis project Ga0213876, IMG submission 160113) | Root-associated microbial communities from Barbacenia macrantha in rupestrian grasslands, the National Park of Serra do Cipo, Brazil - RX_R9 | ecosystem: Host-associated > Plants > Roots...
CTGCATCTGCTCCTGCCAGCCGTCGTGCTGGCCTTCGGCCTGGCGGCCACGGTCACGCGCATGACGCGCTCGTCGCTGCTCGAAGTCCTGAACGTGGACTACGTGCGCACCGCCCGCGCCAAGGGGCTCCACGAGCGGCGGGTCGTCTACGGACACGCGCTGCGCAACGCGCTGGTGCCCGTGGTGACGGTCGTCGGCATCCAGATCGGCTCGCTGATCGGCGGCGCGGTGCTGGTCGAATACATCTTCAACTGGCCGGGCCTGAGCACACTCCTGATCACCGCCATCGGTCGCCGCGACTACCCGACGGTGCAGGGGGTCGTCCTCGTCGCCTCGGGCTTCCTGATCCTCATCAACCTGGGGGTCGACCTGCTGTATGGTGTCCTCGATCCACGAATCCGTCGCGCCTAGACGTGACCATGCCTAGGAACGCGGCAGGTGGCTTCAGCGCGACAGGCGGTCTTCTCAGCCGCGTTCCTAGGCCGGTCGGCGGCGTCGATGTCGCGCTCCCGCGTCGACCGGGTATGCCGGCCCGGCTGGGGCGGAGTCGGCGCTTGCTGGCTGGAGCGGCGGTGTTCCTGCTGGTGCTGGCCGCGGCCGTGATCGGCCCGGCCGTCGCGCCCCACGATCCGCTCGAGATCAACCCCCGCCTGACGCTGCGCGCGTTCGCGCCCGGCTATGTGCTCGGCACCGATGAGTTCGGCCGCGATATCCTCAGCCGCATCATCTACGGCGCCCGTCCAACGCTCACCGTGGCCGTCGGCGCGAGCAGTCTGGCGCTCGTGCTGGGGAGCCTGGCCGGCCTGGTCGCCGGCTTCTACCGCGGACTGCTCGATCAGGTCATCATGCGCAGCCTCGACACGTTGCTCAGCTTCCCACCTATCCTGCTGGCGATGCTGGTAGTCGGCTTCCTCGGGCCCGGCGTGCGCAACCTGGTCCTGGTGATCGGCGTCCTCTTCGTCCCGACGTTCGCCCGGCTGGCCTACGCCGAGACGCTGCGGGTCAAGGAGTTGGAGTACGTCGCCGCCGCGGGCGCGCTGGGCGCCACGAGCCGCCGCCTGCTCCTCCAGCACATTCTGCCGAACATCACCGCGCCCTTGATCGTGCAGTTCAGTCTGGCCATGGCGGCGGCTATCCTGCTCGAGTCCGGCCTGAGCTTTCTCGGCCTGGGCGTGGTGCCGCCCGAGTCGTCCTGGGGCCTGATGATCGCTGGCGCCCGCAGCTACATGGCGCAGGCGCCGAACTCCATGCTGTGGCCGGCGCTGGTCATCGCCACGACCATCCTGGCCATCAACGTGGCCGGTGACGCCCTCCGCGACGTGTTGGACCCACGTCTCAGGTCCTAACCGCCAGCATGGACAATGGGGCTGCAACATGAGCGGCATCCTCTGGCTCACAGGTGCGGTCAAACGAGACCCGGCTATCGACATCTGGCTGAACGAACAAGCGCCTGAGCTCGGAGCCATCGCGCGGATGTGGTTCGGTCGGATGCGGAACTGTGGTGACGACGTCCGCGAGCTCATGCACGATGGATGTCCCGTTGCGTGCGTGGCGGATGCGCCGTTCGGCTACGTCAACGCCTTTCGCGCGCACGTGAACGTGGGCTTCTTCTTAGGCGCAGAACTGGATGATCCCATGGGCCTCTTGCAGGGAACCGGTAGGCGGATGCGCCATGTGAAGATCCGGCCCGGCGATCACGTCGACGTCGCGGCGCTGGGCGCCCTGATCGACGCCGCGTACGCCGACATCAAGTCGCGGCTGGTGCGTGAATGACCCACGCTTTGGCCGCGGACGCCGGCCGTCGGCCTGGCCCCGCTGCTGTCACATGACGGTGGGAAAGCCAACGGCCGGCGGGCCAGGCGCGTGTGCGGCCGGGCGGGTGGTGTCCTCGGGCTGGTTGAAGCCCAGGATGCGCCGCGCTAGCTGGCCGCCGACGTTGAGTTGCTCGAAGGCAGCAGCCACGTGTCGGCCGAGGACGGCGGGCGGCGGGCCACCGGCCTCCAGAGCCGCGAGCAGGGCGGCCTTGCGCAGCAGCTCTTTGATGTAGGCCGGGCTGGCGCCTTCGGTCTGGGCGACCACGGCCGCATGGTCGAGGTCCCGCAGCTCGAGGCCGCGGCCATAGAGCGCCAGCAGCCGCTGGCGGCCCGCGGCGTCGGGCAGCGGCAGCTCGACGACCAGATCGATCCGACCCGGCCGCGCCGCCAGCGCCGGCTCCAGGATGTCCGGTCGGTTGGTGGTCAGCACGAAGATGACGTCGCAGTCGTCGCGCAGGCCGTCCATCTCGTTGAGGAGCTCGAACAACAGCGGTCCGGTGGGCTGCATCGGCTGGCCACGCTGCTCGGCGATCAGGTCGACGTCCTCGAGCACGACCATGGCCGGCGCGAGCGTGCGGGCCATCTGCGCCACCGTCTGGATCATGCCCATGCCGCGGCCGGTGGTCAGGATCGTCGTCCGCCCCGGCATGCGCGAGACCAGGTACATGACGCTGAGCGTCTTGCCCGTGCCGGGCGGCCCGTACAGCAGCAGCCCGCGCTTGAGCGAACGCCCGGCGCGGACCAGCCAATCGGCCTGCTCGGCGAAGGCGATGGTCTGGTGCTCGATGCGCTCGAGGAGCCCATCGGGCAGGATGACGTCCGAGCGGGCGACGGGCGGCAGATGGTGAAAGGCGACCTGCAGGCTCATGCCCATCGGGCCCGGCGCCAGCGACAGGACCTGCCCGCGGTACACATTCAGACGACGCATGCCCTCGACGAGCTCGCGCAGGAACGCCTGGGCATGGGCCGGCTGGGTGGCCAACGCCTCGACGCGGACCTTGACGCGCGGCCCCATACGGTCCGACGGCCCGGTGACCAGGACGACCAGCCGGGTTGGGCCATCCTGCACCAGATAGAGCCCGAACTGCACGCAGGCCAGCACGCGCTCCCCAGGCAGGTGGACGTTGACGTAATCCACCGGCCCCTCACCGAGTGGCGGCCGGCCCCAGCCAGGCACGCGGACCAGCAGGTCCGACAGGCTCAGCGCGGCGAAGCGCTTGTTCTCGGCCGCGACGCCGAGCAGGGTGGCCTGACGCTGGCCAACGGCGAGGTACGCCTCCAGGGCAACCTGGACGTTGGGATGCTCGAAGCTGTCGAACTCCTCGGCCACGACCGGCAGCTGCGACGGGTCGCTCCCGAGGTGCGCCCGGATGCGCTCCAGGAGCGGGCTGGCCGGTGGTCCGGCGCTGGCTACCACCGTGTCCAGGAACGCCTTGAAGGCCACGCCAAAGTGCTCAGGCGACAGCGACTGGTCGGTCAGGTGATCCACTCCGTGCCTCCCGTGTGTGTCATCACTGAGCGCCGCTGGCTGGCTGCCACCAGTCGTAGGCGCGATCCCAGCGCAGATGGCCGTAGAAGCCGTTCCAGGCTGCATCGGCAGCGGCCGGTGCCCCAGTGAGCGCCTGCACGTCGAGATCGTCGGCCACCAGCCGCGGGTCGGCGCCGTCGGCGCGCATCAGCCAGAGCTGCGGCCACTCTCCGTTGAGCACGCGACTGAACACGAGCATTCGGCCATCAGCTGACCAGCGCGGCCGCTCATCCTGGGCACCGGGCGTGCTGGGCAACAGACGACGATCGGTGTCATCTGGATGCATGACGGCGATGCGGCGCTGGCTGCTGGCGGCTTTCGCCTCGTTGCCACCCTCGGTCTGGACGGTCGGTGCCGTGGTGTACGCCAGCCACTGGCCATCCGGACTCCAGGCGGGGAACAGCTCGACGGCATCCGCCTGGGCGAGACCGTCGAGCGCTCCTGCGAGCCCGGTGACCGCGAGGCGCTTGCCGAACCAACTGGGCCGCCGCCCGCCCTGGACCAGCGCCAGGTGCCCGTTGCGCGGCGTCCACGCCAGGAAGTCCGGGTAGGCCAGCATCTTCGGCACGATGGTCAGCAGTGAACCGCCGGCCGCCGGGACGGCCTCGAGCGGCACACCATCGGCCATGCCAGAGGCGGAGAACCCACGATCGGTCCAGACCAGGATATGGCTGCTGTCGGGCGACCAGCCGGCCAGCACGAGGAATTCGGATGACGGTGCTCCGGCGTCGAACACGAGCTGGGCGTCCGTGCCGTCGCTCCGCACCCGCCACAGGCTCGCCCGACGCGGCGGCGGTTGGCCGCCGCTGGCTGGCGCCAGGGTTTCGAGCTTCACGTAGGCGAGCCAGCCACCGTCTGGGCTCCAGGCAACACTCGTCGTATGGGGCAGCTCCACCCGATGGCTACCGCCTGCATCGACCACGACGGCGTGATCGTCCTCGATGAATGCCAATCGATCGGCGCTCGACGACCACGCGATGTCCCGGCCTCGACTGGTGGCAAGAGTTCGGCGAGCGCCGCCGTCGGCTGCGAGCACCACCACCTCCTCGCCCGCAGTCGGCGCCGAGGACGCCTTGTGCCGAAACGCGATCCAGGTTCCCGAGAGTGACCAGCGCGGATCGTCGTTGTGCTGGTCTGTCGTGAGCCGGTGCTCCGGGCCATCCGGCAACGTCTTCAGCCAGACGTCCCCGTCACGGACGAACGCCAGGCGGCCAAGGGAGCCGCCGGCGGGCGGTGGCGCTGCTGGCGCGCTGGAGGGCGCTGCTGCCAGCTGTAGCCGGCTGTCGAGCACCCGTGCGCCCGGCGGCGGCACCAAGGTGAACAGGCTCGCTGGCAGGTCCGAGTTGTAGCGGATGAAGGTGATCTCCTGGGTCTGGGCCACGCGCGTGTCGGTGGTGTCGCGGAGCACAGAGCGGAGGATGAACAACGTCTGCTTGTCCAACCACACCGTGCGCGGGCCATTGAAGCCACTCGCGTCCGCGCTTGGGCAGCTAGTGGCACCGAGGCGGACGACGTACGCCGGCCGCCCGGCAACGGTGTCTTCGCCAGCGAGAGAGGGGAGGTAGCAACCATGCGTCTGGTCCAGCACCGAGCCGAGATCGAGAGCGCCGTAGAGGGGCAGCCCGCCTTTGACGTCGGCCTGTCCTGGCTGGCGTAGCTGGCCGGCGGTGACCTGGACGCCGTTGTCGCGCGGCTCGTAGGTCCAGATGCGCTGGCCATCGGCAACGGTGACCCGCGGCGCGGCGTCCGGCCCGTGCACCGGTGACTGGGTGACCTGGACCTCGTGCCGCCACTGGTTCGGCGCCTGAAACCAGGTGTGTCGGACCGAGCGCGTCTCGCCAGGCAGCGTCTGGGTGCGTTGCGCCGGGCTGGCGCCCGGTCCGTCGAGCGAGGTCACCTCCTCTTCGATGAGCTCGAAGCTGTGCAGCCCCTTGGCCGTGGCGTTGGTCTGCGCTGCCTGGGCCTGCTGCACTAGCTCGTCGGCGTTGACCGCCGCTGGCTGATTGGTCCACAGCCAGGCTGCGCCGGCGAGCAGCGCCAGGGCGACGAGGCTGGCCAGGCCAGCGTGCCGCCATCCGCGTTTGGCTACGGTCTGCATGACACTACCGCGCCGCTCCCCGGGCGTCCGCTGCTGCTGCTGGCGACGGCACCAGGTGCAGGCAGCACAGGCCCTGGGGCCAGCGGGCCAGCACCTGCCCGTCGGGCACCGACAGCAGCCAGGTCGCCTGCTCACCGGATGCATCGGTCGTGCCCGTGCTGGCCAGCACGGCCGCGCCGTCGGGGGTCGGCGCTTGGTCGATGGCCGCGGCCGGCAGCGGCAGCTCGGCCACGCGCTGCAAACTGGCCGTGTCGATCACCCAGACGACGGTGCCGAAGAGCGTGCCGACCAGATAGAGCCGCCCAGGCGCCGCGCGCACGAACAGGCGCCGGCCGTCGGCGGAGACCGTCGGCCGCTGCCACGGCACGCAGCCGCCACAACCACCAGGGCCGCTCACGTCGACCGTGCGGACGACCGCACCTCGCGTGAGGTCCATCTCCTGGAGCTGCCCGGCGCGCGAGACGATCCACTGCCGCTGCCCATCTACGCTGCTCGCACCGAAGTCGCCGGTGACCGGCACACGGCCGACGGTGCGCCCGACGCGCGGGTCGACCAGCCGCAGCTGGTGCGACACCGGACAGAGGACCGCGAGTCGCCCGTCGGGCAGGGCGTCCAGCTCGCCCACGCCGCACCACGGCGGGTCGAGCCGGATCGTCCTCGTGAACGCCCGCTGGGGTACATCGTAGACGGCGATCCCGTACTCGCTGTCGGGTTGGCCCACGCGCAGCTGCGGATCGAACCGCTGCGGGCCGACGATGCGCATCGTTTCGACGTACACCTCGGCGCCGTCGTGGGCGACCGCCGCGATGCGGGCCTCCCCGAGCAGGTCGATGCCATCGAGGATGGCCGCTCGGTGCAGCACGCGCAGCGACGGCAGCTCCAGCTCCGTGAGCCGCCATTCCTTGCGCTGCTGATCGGTCAGCCAGGTGGCATCCACCAGATAGGCATGCCGGCCATTGGGCGCGGCCGCCAGCGCATCGCCCTGGCTCGGCCCACCGATGTCCACCTGGCCGACCTGGCGACCGTCCGGGAGTCGGCTCGCCACGAGCCCCTCGGTCGCGCTGGACTGGAGCGAGCCCCCGGCCAGCAGCAGGCTCGGTGGCATGGCGGCCACGGCGCTCACGACACTGGGGCTCGTGTCGGCGTGCAGCGCCAGCCCCAGGGCAGCAGCGATCAGGAGCGCCAGGCCGAGTGCACCGCCGATCCGCAACGCCGCCCGAGTTATCAGCGGCGACGCTCGCCGCCCGGCCCGCTCGATCGCACGTGCCTCCACGGCTCAGCGTCCCACTGGTGCAGGGGTTGGCGGGGCGGCGGAGGCGGGCGCACTGGGGAGGATCGACAGCGACCCGGTCGGCCAGCCGCTGCCGGGTTGGGCAGCCGACTCGACGCGTGCGTACAGGGCGCGGCGGTGCGGGCCCGGTCCATCGAGCACGAACAGCAGCCCCTGCCAGTCACCGTCATGCGGCACCTTCCAGCTGCTCCAGGCCAGCGGGCCGTCGGTGCCACCGGCCAGGCGCTGCCAGCCAGCGGCCTGGAGCTGGCGGGCGAAGTGCGCCTCGAGGTCGGCCGGCGAGAGGTCAGTCTGGGCGGTGGCCTCCGAGGTCGCCCGGCTCGGGCCGTTGTTGCCCCCCTGCATCTGCACCACGGCGCCCGTCGGCGCGACCAGCGGCGGCAGGAGGTCCGCGCCAGGGCCGCCGGGCGGTGGACCAGACCAGGTCACACACGGGCCGGGCTGGCCGGGATCGACGTGCACGCGCACGTCATTCGGGGTCCCGCTACGCGGCCCGACGGTGACGCTGATCCAGGGACCGCTGGCGCCCTTGCAGAAGCTGCGGCTGCTGCCGCCGTCGAGGGCTGGTTGGAAGCCGCCCCGACCCGGGCCGAGCGGGCCGGATGGCGACGGGGCCGGGCTCCAGCCGAGGGGGCCAAGCTCGCGCTCGTAGAAGGCCAGGATGTCGGCGGCGGCGGCGCCGCTGACGTCGAGCACGCCGTCGACCGCCATGACGGTGCCGTCGGCAGTGCGGATGGCGCTGCCGACCAGGTGGCCGCCGGGCGGAACGGGCAGGTTCAGCGGCAAGCCTGCCGGCCACTGCCCGACCAGCAGGCGCGTCGTCTGCGTCCGTCCATCATGGCCCGGGAGCGCCGGCGAGAGCAACCGTTCGGCCAGAGCTTGCGTCTGGTCAGGCTCGGCGGGCGGTGCCGCGGCCACCGGCCCGAGCGGGTGCAGTCCAAGCGGGCTGCCCAGGAGGCTGGCCACCAGCGCCAGGCCGCCGGCACCAAGTCCAGCCACCGCCACGAGCCACCGCTGTCGCATGTAAGCATCCTCCTCCCTCTATTCTGCGCCGCGTGCGGCCCGCAGTGTCAGCACAACCGCCAGGCTGCTGCATCGCCCGGTGCGGCGCTGCGGACGGGAAGGCCAGGCGGCGGTGCGCTGTTCCTGAAACCCAGTCACCTGCACGTCGATCCCGTGTTAGGCACATTGATCCGCCATCCCGCCTCTACCAGGGACGCGCGCGTCAGACACACGGTGCGGAACTCGATGCTGTTGTCGTGCGTCCGGTAGTGCAGGATGTACCTGGTTTCTGCATCTGGCAACGCGGCGCGCAGCACACCCGAACGGTTGGCAGCGATCTCACCGAGCGTCTGGCGCGCACCCGCGACAGCATCGGGATCCGCCTCGCTCGCCCGGCTCACCTGAATCGTCACGGGCTCCGGCAGGTCGTTGGTCACCAGGAGGTCACGCAGCGTGTCCCCGCAACCAGCGAGCAGCAGAACGAGGCCACAGGCAGCCAGCCTGGCCATTGACGCACCGTCGAGCATCACGGCGTCGGCAGGAGCGCGCTGGCCAGCTGCAGCGCTCGATCGCGTGTGCCCAGGGTGCCGCTGAGCTCGATCCAGGTCCCCTGCCGCTCGAACGTGAGGGCATCCCAGCCGAAAGGCCCCAAGCGGAGCGTTGCCGGTTGGCCGTCGAGGTTGATGATGTCAGGTGCGCCGGCCTGCCGCTCATCGAGGGCAGGCCCCGCCCGGTCGGCGGCGCCACCTAGGTTGACCAGGTCGCGCCCATCACTGAACGGCCCCAAGCCCGGACTGCCTACCACGGCCAGCCCGACCACGAACACCAGGGCGGCCACGCCGCCGGGCACACGCACCACCCGCCTGATCGAGCGCGGCCGCCCGCCATGAGCAACGTCTCCTCGCGCATGGCCAAGTCGGGGCAGCACGTCCTGGGCACCTCGTCCGTGAACGCCTGCTGATACTGACGCGCGGCAGGCCAGAACGTCACACGACCGCGTATGGCAGTGGGCGGCGCCAGGGCGAGGCGCACGCCGGTGGCCGGATGACCCGCGGCGAAGGCACCACCACGTCGGTCCCGGCGGGCACCACGAGCAGTTCAACGGGTCCCTGGATCACCTGGGCCGGCCCTGCCTCGGTCTCGCTCTGGTAGAAGGCCCACATCGTCCAGAGGCGCGGCTCACCCGAGGCCTCCGGGATCGTGAAGGTCGCCTGCCAGGCATCGCCGGCGTCAGTCTCCGTCGCCGGCGCATGCACAATCCGCGTTGTGAGGTTGCGATCGGTGCTCGTGCACACGCGCATGAACTGCACCTCGAGGCCGTCGGTCGGCTGGGGCACGTCATCGGGCACGGCAGTGGCCACCGTTGTGGCGACCCCGGCGTAGACCGCCGCGTCAGTTCGCGTCGGTGCCGCGGGACTGAAGGTGTGTTGCAGGCGCCACTCGCCAGTCCAGAGCGTGGGCTCAGCCGGCTCGGCGTAGCCGCTCGTGGCGAGGGCCAGCAGGGTGGCGCTGACCGCGACCCACAGCACCACCGCACGCGTGATCACCGCCATACTCCGAGAGGTATCTACACCGCGGGGCGCGTCATGGTTCCAGATCACGGCCGATCGTTGAGCAGCACGGCTCGATCTGGAACAGGACGTCGAGGTCGTTGCTGCCAATAGGCCGCAGAACGAGCCGTGCCGTCGTCCTAGAACAGGGCGTTCCCCTGCGTCGAGATCGGGCCGCGTGACCGGTCGTGGGCGTTCCCTCGCCCGGCGCGCCGTGACCACGCTCGCCGCAGAGATCGCTAGGGCTCCGGCTGCCTGGCTTCGATCAGGTACATGCGTGCCGTGAACGCGAGCTCTCGCCCAGCGTCGAGCCTCGCCTGGAGGCGCTGCAGCTGGGCAAGGTGGGTCGCCACCGAGAAGCCTGGCACCAACCAGGGGACAGCCTTGAGGTAGTACACGAGCGCGCCGACGTCGTTGAACACCAGCCTGCCCGTCCAGTCTTGCACGTCGACGACGTGCAGGCCGGCGGCGTGCAGGCGCGGTACGTACTTGTCCGGCATCGAGTCCGGCCACTGCGGCGTGGCGTCGAACTCGGCCAGCAGGTCCTCGGCCCAGCGACCATGCACCTGCTGCGTCAGGAACGTGCCACCTGCTGCCAGTACTCGCGCAACTTCGGCCGAGTTGAAGGCGCTGTGCCGATTCAAGACCAGGTCGAACTCGCCGGTGGCGAACGGGAGCGGGTCGACATCGGTGAGACGAGCGTCGACGACGCGTACGCCCAGGTGCTCGAGACGCTGGCGCACCAGGGCCAGATTGGGTGGGTACTCCTCGGTCACCGTGACGTGCGCGGGCCAGTGCTCGCGGAGGGCCAGGAAGCGCTCGCCACCCCCAGTGCCCATGTCCAGGACGGCCGTGGCGCGCTGCAGCAGCTCGGTCACGCGATGCGCGTACGACCACGGTGGCTGGTCCTGCACCATCCTGCCCGCGAGGTAGGAGAAGTCCCAGCCCACAAACGGCTGCTGCTCCTCGCGCTCCCAGGTCTCGACCAGGCTCACGCTGGACGATTATGCGCGGCGCGCACCGGGGGCCGTCCACTAGCTCTCTCCGTCAGCTCAGCCGACATGGCGCGCCCGAGCCGGCTCGCCCAGCTCGGTCTGCGCGCCCTCAGAACGGTGCGCGCGGCGTCTCGTTCACGGCTCCCCGTTGCATGGCACGTAGCACGGGCCACGGCCGTTCGTTCACCTGAGTACACCTGCCGGCCGGACCAGGACCACCTGGCAGCAGGCGCATGGACGAGGAGATCACATGGCCACACGAGCGGACGACGGAGGCCCACCCGCCAGCAATCTTCCGCGTGCCGGCGCCCTCACGGACTGCGTGGCGCGTCCTGCGAACAGCGATTGGGTGCTGGCGCCGTGAAGCGTCCGTGCAACAGCGCAACCTTGGCTCGGTGGCGACGGCCGAACGTGTGGCGACCGCGATCAGAGACTGGTTCGCGGAGCACCATGGGTCGGCGTCCATGACCGGTTCGGGCGCACGGGGCGATGACGCTAGCCGTCGACGCCCGCGTGCTGCACCAGCCGCGAGGGTGCACGGCCGAGGGACGGCATAGGCGAGGACGGTGGTGCCCCGAGGCTGGCGTGCTCCTGGCGCATGGGCCGGCATGTGGCTGGGGCTGGTCGCGCTGGTGTGCGCGGCCTGTACGACGCTGCCCTCGCCACCACCGCCGCCAGCGGTGCCCGGACGACTGATCCTGCTCCAGTCCGAGCCAACGCCGGCCGGCACTCTGCCAGGCCGGTCGCTCCGCGCGATCGATCGGGATACCCTGCTCGATCTGCCCGAGGCACCACCGCTGGCGACCGAACCGTGCAGCACCGTGCCGGTGTTCGATCGCCAGGAGCGGTTCGGTGCTATTGTCGACAACGGCATCAGCCTGGACGGACCGCCGTGTCTCGCCAGCTCAGCGCTGCGGCTGCACGTCCTCGACGTGGCCGCCTGGACGTTGGGCCAGGCGGTCGACCTGACTGCGCCCGCTGACCGCACGCTGGAGCTCGCCTGGACGACGCCAACGACCGGTGCGCCGCTCGTGTGGAGCGCTGACGCCCGACGGCTGTATGTGTTCACCATCAGTCGCCTGCGCGACTGGGCCGCTAGCGGCCGCGACCCCGACGAGACACACCAAATGTGGATCATCGACCCATCCGGGACCAACCCGCCGCAGGCGGTCGATCTGGACGTCGCGGTCTGGCGGGCCAGCCTGGCGCCGTCCGGCGCGGTGCTGGATGTGCTCGGCTATCGCACGCGCGGGCCGTCGCGCTACGGCACCTTCGAGCCCGGCTCGGCCGTCCTGGAGCGGCTCGATCCGGCCACGGGCGCCGTCCGCGCGCGGGTACCGCTGCCGGGCGTGAAGCTGGCCAACGTGGCCGAGTCGCCGGCCGGGCCGCTGCCGGCCGCGTACGCCCCTGGTGTGGCTGTCTCGCCCAACGGACGCTACTACTTCGTGGCCCACGCCGACCAGCCGGTCCTGGACGTGGTCGATGTGTTCGCGCCCGGCCTGGAGCGCCTGGAGCGCTCCATCATCACCGAGCCTGGGGCCAACGCCGAGGTGGCCAACACGGCCTGGCTGGCGGTCAGCCCCGACGGGCGACACGTGTTCACCCGTCGGCAGCGGTGGACACAGGACAGCTACTCAGGCTTGCCGCTCCAGGTGATCGACCTGACCACCTGGGCGGTCGGCACGTTCGACCCAGCGGCAGCCCTCCTGGCCTTCGGCCCCACCGATGGGCGCACGTACGTCGTTGAGGCCGGGAGCAGCATGTCCGGGCCCGTAGGCGGGCCGCCCAACCCCTGGGACGCGCCCGGGGCCGGACTCCGCGTCCTGGAGGCGGCCGCAGCCGGCGGCGCGACGACCCTGGTGCAGGACCGCTACCCCATCCAGGTGGTGCCCATCGGATCCGATCGCCTGTATGTGGTCCTGCCCGGACCGGAGTGGAGCGCGCTCACTACGGTCACGGGAGTTCCGGGACCGAATGACCGTGTGACCGAGCTGGTCGCCTACGACGTCGGCACCTGGCATGAGGTCGCGCGCCGCCCCTGGCACGCCCCTCAGTGGCTCGTGAGCAGGCGCTGACGCGTGCCCGGCGGGGCGGGCCGTCCGCGCCTGGGCGAGGGGCCGCGTGTGCGGCGAGCGGACGCGGTTCGTCGATGCCGCCAGCTTGCGGTTTCGGGCAGTCGACGGGTCGTCCTGCGGCCTTCGTCGACGTCGAGCTCCCCGGACTGGACGTGCAGGTCCGCGCCGCGTCCCATTGCGCCATGCTGCGCGCGGTGCTGCTGGATGTGGGCGGGACCCTGAGGCCCGATCGGTTAGCGGTCCAGGCGGCCGACACTGCCTGCCTCGAGCAGCTCGGGCGCCTGCTGCCACAGATCGACCCGGCGCAGGCGCTGGCCATGTTTTGTGCTCGACTGCGCGAAGGTGACGGCTCGCTCGTCCAGGACACTCACGGCCGGCTCGCCGATGCGCTGCGTTCGCTCGGCGGGCCGGCGGCCGAGCGGCAGGTGCTGGCCATCCGACGCCCTGTGCGTGCCGGCCGTTCCTGGTGTGCGGCTGTTCCCGGGCGCCACCGACCTGCTGGCGGAGCTCCGCGGCCTCGGCCTGCGCTGCGTGATCGCCTCCAGCGTGCAGGTCCGCGGCGCGCTCGAATACGGGGTGACTTCAATGATCTTGGCATCGGGCACCTGGTCGATGCCATCGTGACCTCCCTCGAGGTCGGCGTGCGCAAGCCACACCCCGCCTTCTTCGAGGCCGCCATCCGTGTAGCAGGCTGCGAGCCAGCCGCCTGTGTGATGGTCGGCAACTCGGAGATGAACGACATCGAGCCCGCCGTCGCCATGGGCATGCGCGCCGGCCGCGTGGCGATCGAGGAGCCACCGCCGACCTCGAGCGCGGCACCGCCAGCTACCACCACACCGTGCTGTTCGTGTTCCACGGCCGTGTCGTTGGCGGCACCCTCCCCGGGTGGACACCGGACCCCCGCGAGATTGCCGATGTCGCCTGGCTCGACCCAAAGCATCTCGCCGCCACGGTCATGCACCCGCTCCACTGGCCCGCCGTGCGGAAGGCGGGTCGGGTCTGAGCCTGCCGTTACTCCGCCGTCCACTCGAACAGGATGTGGGTCGGTGTGCGGCCCGTCTCGCGAAAGCCGAGCCGACGGTACAACGCCGCGGCA
>Ga0213876_10001689_pt1 | contig 13426 bp, 11 predicted proteins | sample BarmaccomBMRX_R9_FD_160113 | JGI IMG/M metagenome (GOLD analysis project Ga0213876, IMG submission 160113) | Root-associated microbial communities from Barbacenia macrantha in rupestrian grasslands, the National Park of Serra do Cipo, Brazil - RX_R9 | ecosystem: Host-associated > Plants > Roots...
ATCGGCGCCCTGCTGCTCGGCAACAACATAGCCAATATCGGCGCGTCGGCGATCGCCACCAGCATCTTCACAAGCTGGTTCGGCGAAGTCGGCGTGCTCTATGCCACCGCCGTCATGACCGTCCTGGTCGTGATCTTCGCCGAAGTGCTGCCGAAAACCATTGCCTTCAACGCACCGGATCGTCTCGCACTGGCGGTCGCCCGTCCGATGCAGGTCACCGTGGTCGTGCTCGGCCCGGCGCTGACGCTGATCGAAGGCATCGTGCGCGCGCTGATGCGGATGTTCGGGGTCAAGATCGGTGCCAATCAGCCGCTGCTGTCACCGATCGAGCGCCTGCGCGGCGCGGTCGATCTGTTGCATCACGAGGGCAAGGTGGAGAAGCAGGACCGCGACATGTTTGGCGGGCTGCTGGACCTGCGCGAGCTTCAGGTCTCCGACGTGATGATTCACCGCACCGAAATGGTCACCGTCAACGCCGACCTGCCGGCCGAAGAACTCGTGCGCGAGATTCTGGCCTCGGAATATACCCGCATTCCGCTGTGGCGGGACAAGCCTGAAAACATTATCGGCGTGCTGCACGCCAAGGACCTGCTGCGCGCAATCCGCGCCTCCGAAGGCGACGTCTCGCACATCGACGTTTCCGCGATCGCGCTGCCGCCGTGGTTCGTGCCGGAGATGCGACCGGTATCGGAACAGCTCAAGGCGTTCCGCCGCCGCAAGACCCACTTTGCGATGGTCGTCGACGAATATGGCGAGGTCGAGGGCATCGTGACGCTCGAAGACATCCTTGAGGAAATCGTCGGCGACATTTCCGACGAGCAGGATGTCGTTGTGGCCGGTGTCCGTGCCCAGCCGGACGGCTCTGTCGTGGTCGATGGCTCAGTGCCGATCCGCGACCTCAACCGTGCGATGGACTGGAGCCTGCCCGACGAAGAGGCAACCACGGTCGCCGGGCTCGTGATTCATGAGGCGCGGTCAATCCCCGAGCGCGGCCAGAGTTTCACCTTCCACGGCTTCCGTTTCCGCGTCCTGCGCCGCGAACGCAACCGCATCACTGCCTTGCGGATCGTGCCGGTGCCGCGCGATGGCGAGGTTGATGACCCGAAGCCGAAGCGCGCCGGAACGGCGTTCTAGTCCGAGTACCGCAAGCTCTCGGGCGGCTGCCCCGCATGCGTGGGGCATGCTGATCCGCAAAGTTACGGCCGTTTGACAGACCCTCAGCCGGTTTCCCCCGGGGCCTGCGCATGGATGGCGAGCGCATGGACGGAACCGCTGAGCTCCTCGGAAAGGGTCGCATTGATCATGCGATGCCGTTCGATGCGGCTCTTCCCTTTGAAGGCCGGCGACACGATATATAGCCGGAAATGCGTCTCGCCGCCCGGGCGGTGGCCCGCATGTCCCTCATGCAGATGTGATTCGTCGACGACCTGGAGGCTTTCCGGCGAGAAAGCTTCGCGCAACTTCTTTGTGATAGCATTTTGGGTGCTCATGGCCGCTAATTTACGCATGAGGTGTGGTGCCGCGTCAACGGCTCGAGGACGGATGAGAGCAATTTGCAATGTCAAGACTTGAAGCCTTTGCGATTGCGTAGTCAAAGAAGACATGCCGATCGATTCATCGAAATTCTTCGACTCCATTCGCATCAAGCCCAACAAGGCTGCCGCGAAGCAGCAGGCGCGCGCGCGCGAAACCGTGATGATGTGCGAGTGGCCCGACTGCAAGGACAAGGGTTCGCATCGCGCGCCCAAGGGCCGGAACAACGCGCGGGAGTATTGGCATTTCTGCCTCAACCATGTGCGCGAATATAACCAGTCGTACAATTTCTTTTCCGGCATGAATGATGAGGCGATCGCGCGCTACCAGAAGGATGCGCTGACCGGCCATCGGCCAACCTGGAAAATGGGCGCCAATACCAGCGCCGGGCGCGGCAAGGCCGGCGCCGAGGCCGAATTCGATGGTGCGTCCGATCCCTTCAGCATGTTCAGTGAGCTGAATGGCCGTGGCCGCTGGCGGCCGGGACCGAATGCTGCACCGAAATCCGAAGGCCGCAAGGTCTTCAATGCCGAGCGCAAGGCGCTGCAGGTCATGGGTCTCGGTCCGGATGCGACGCTCGAAGACGTCAAGGTGAAGTACAAGGCGCTGGTCAAGCAGCACCATCCTGACGCAAACGGCGGCGACCGTTCGACCGAGGATCGCCTGATCGAGATCATCAAGGCGTATAATTACCTCAAGACCGTCGTCCGCGAGAGCTAACCACGCGCAGCTTATCATGAAGCGCCAAGCGGGGGTGAGGCGACAAGTCTCGCCTCGCGCCCGCGTATCGTCAGTCCGGCACGTGCGCCGGTTTTGGCCCGAGATAGAGCGAGCTCGGCCGGATCAGGCGGCCGGTGCGCTGCTGTTCCCGCGCGTGTGCCGTCCAGCCGGCCACGCGGGCGACCGCGAAGATCGGCGTAAAAGCCTGCCGCGGAATCCCGAGCGCATCGAGCAGGATTGCGGTGAAGAACTCGACATTGGTGTCGAGCCGGCGATCCGGCTTTTCGCGTCGCAACGCCTCTCGGATGTAGGTCTCGACCTCGCTCGCGAACGGCAGATCGGTGCCATTGGTGGCCAGCCGTTCGATCGCCGTCTTCAGCACGTCGGCGCGCGGATCCCGGACCTTGTAGATGCGATGGCCAAAACCCATCAGCCGTTCGCCGCGCGCGAGCGCTGCGTCGACCCACGGTGCGATCCGCTCGCGGGTGCCGATGGCATCCAGCATTTCCAGCACCGGCTCGGGTGCGCCGCCATGCAGCGGGCCGGTCAGTGCGCAGTAGCCCGCGGCAATGGCTGCGAACAGGTCGGCTTGCGTCGATGCCACCACGCGCGTCGTGAAGGTCGAGGCGTTCATGCCGTGATCGCACACCGTGACGAAATAGGCATTGAGCGCCGCGACCTGGCGCGGCGCGGGCTTGCGGGCGAGCAGCATCGATAGCGTGTCGGCAGCGTGGCTGGCGGTCGGGTCGGGCGCAATTGCGTTGCCACCCGCCGCGCGCTGCACCAGTGCACCGGCGATCACCGGAAAAGCGCCGACGATCACGGCCTCCGGTTCGAGCCCGTTCTCTGCCCGCAGCGCCGCGATCGCAGCGCGAAAACCGTCGACGATCGACAGGCCGGGGGTTGCCGGCAGCAGGTCGGCGAGCCGCGCGAATGCGCGTTCGCGCGCAGCACCGAGGCTGGCGCGCACATTAGCCTCGGTAAGAGCCCGGCCGCTTGCGGCATTCCACAGCCGCGCGGTCACACCCTCAAAACTTGATTGGGCAGCAAGCTCGGCGACATGGTCGCCTGCGATGATGAGCTCGCCGCGCTCGCCATCGACATGGCTCAGCACGGTTTCAGCGGCCGGGACACCGTCCAGGCCGATCTGGCTCTTGGTCAGTTGCATGTTCATGGACCGGATCTCCTGTTGTGGGGGAAAGATCGGTCCTCTCGACATATTGATCAACCTTGATTATGCTACTCAATATGAAAAAAGACGACCCCCTCTATTTGTCCGCCCGGGAGGCGGCTGCCGAGCTCGCGATCTCGCCAGCCTCGCTCTACGCCTATGTCAGCCGCGGCCTGATCCGCTCCGAGCCGTCGCCGGACTCGCGCAGCCATCGCTACCGGGCCGAGGATGTCAGGGGGTTGAAGCAGCGCCGCGCGCCATCGCCCGAGCCGAAGGGCATGCGCAGTTTCGATGCGGAGCTGCCGGTGATGGATTCGGCGATTTCGACCATCACCGAGGAAGGACCGATCTACCGGGGCGTGAACTGCGTCGATCTGGCCGCGCGCGATACGCTGGAGCATGCCGCGACACTGCTGTGGGATGTCACGGGTGTCGATCCGTTCGCGGCGGACAATCTTACGCAGGCCTCGGACGAGATGCGCGCGATCGTGGAGGCCGCGCGTCGCGCGGCGCCGATCGATCGGAGCATCGCGGTGCTTGCGTTGGCGGGCAGCGCCGATCCCCGGGCGTTCACCCGTGCACCCGATGGCCGCGCTATGGTCGGCGGGCGCATCGTGCGGCTGGTACTCGCGACCATGCTCAATCGCGAAGCCTCCGCCGAGCCGCTGCATCTGCAAATCGCCGAGGCGTGGGCGCCCCAGCACAAGCATGCGGCCGATCTGATCCGCCGCACGCTGGTGCTGCTGGCCGATCACGAGCTCAATGCGTCGACATTCACGGTCCGCTGCGCCGCGTCCACCGGGCTCAACCTCTACGATGCCGTGATCGCGGGCCTTGCGGCCCTGAAAGGCCCGAAGCATGGCGGCGCCGGCGTGCTCGCCTCGCGGCTGGTCAAGATGCTGGTTGACAATGACGTCGCCCCGGTCATCCGCGAGCGCGTGGCGCTCGGAGAACGCTTCCCTGGCTTCGGTCACGGCGTCTACAGGCGCGGTGATCCCCGCGCGATCTCGCTTCTCGAGGCGTTGGCGCGCGCAGGCGCGCCGCGCAAGTTCACCAAAGAAGTCCCCGAGCGGATCGCGGAGGCGACCGGTGAATTTGTCAATATCGATTACGTGCTCGCGGTCCTGGTGCACAGTCTGCGACTGCCGGCGGGCAGCGAGCTGACGATCTTTGCGATCGCGCGGACCGTCGGATGGATCGCCCATGCCAGCGAACAATTGCTGCAGGGCGGGCTGATCCGGCCCCGCGCCCGCTATGTCGGGCCAGTACCGGGACGCGGCGCCGCTATCCTCGGCGGGTAGGAGGGTCGGGGCTCAGCCTTGGCCAGTCACGCGTCCCGCTACCGGCGTGACGGCGCCGTTCTGGCGACGGCGAATGGCCCACGTGACGAGCGCGGCGATCAACGCACCGACGATCACCGCGATCATCCAGTAGGGCTTGAGGCTGACATGATGCGGGATGCCGCCATAGCGATGCAGGGCCGATATCGCCAGGACGCCCGGCAGCACATGGGCCGGCGCCCATAGCAGGATCGCCGGGATATTCACGGCATAGAAGCGTGCCGGTGCCATGTCGAGCGCGCCAGCCGTGACGGGCACGAACGCGCGGATCGGCGGCACGAAGCGGGCGAAGAAAACGGCCCAGGTGCCCCATTTCTTGAAGAAGGCCTCACTTTGGGCGATCACGCGCGGATAGTTCGACAGCGGCCAGGTGCCGAGGATCTCGCGCTGGGCGCGATGCCCGATCCAGAACGCCGAGCCGTCGCCGAGCACGGCGCCCGCGATTGCGGCGAGCAGCACCCATGCCAGCTTGAGGTCGCCGCTCGGCACCAGCGCGCTCAGAGCCAGAATCACTGTCGAACCTGGAACCACCGAACCGATGACGGGCACGGCCTCCAGCAAGGCCGCAAGGAACAGCGTCAGATAGGCAAGCCACGCATGGGCCGACACGAACGCAATGAGGGGATCGATGAAGGTGGCCACAAAAATCCTGCGCTGCTTGTCAGTCCCGCCGTTGCGATCCCAGGCGTGTCAGGTCGAAAAGCGGTACTCAAATCAAAACTTTGCCAGCTTTCCCAGCTTTCCACGGCCGGTGACAGGGCAACATGCGAAGAGGTCCGCGGACTTCCGAAAGTGGGCACCGCTGCCCGCCATAACAAGGGAGACGACCGAAAGGTGCCATCGCCTCCCGTGGCCGCGGCGAAAATACGGCGTGATTCGCAGGGCAGCCCTCCAAAATTCGCGTTCCATGCCTATCTTGATGAAAACACGGGCGAACTTTGATCGGGGGGCGGGCTTCTGCCGGTCCGTGCTCTCTGCTAGATTTGGTGGAAGCTCCCCCTACCGCAGCCACGCCGAAAATCTGGTTTCGGGAATGCCCGGGACCTCGGAGGATTGATGACGACCGCCGCCATGACCACAACACAGGAGATCACCGGGCTGCCCGACATGAAGGTGTCGGTCCGGCAGGTATTCGGGATCGACAGCGACCTCGAGGTGCCGGCCTATTCCGAAGTCGATCCGCATGTGCCTGAAGTCGACACCGACTACCGCTTCGACCGGGCCACGACGCTGGCCATTCTCGCGGGCTTCGCACGCAATCGCCGCGTCATGGTTACGGGCTATCACGGCACCGGCAAGTCGACCCACATCGAGCAGGTCGCAGCGCGGCTGAACTGGCCGTGCGTGCGCGTCAATCTCGACAGCCACATCAGCCGTATCGACCTGGTTGGCAAGGATGCCATCATCGTCAAGGACGGCAAGCAGATCACCGAGTTCCGCGACGGCATCCTGCCCTGGGCCTTGCAGCACAACGTCGCGCTGGTATTCGACGAATACGACGCCGGCCGTCCTGACGTGATGTTCGTGATCCAGCGGGTGCTGGAGGTGTCGGGCCGCCTGACCCTGCTCGACCAGAACAAGGTGATCAAGCCGCATCCCGCGTTCCGCCTGTTTTCGACCGCGAACACGGTCGGGCTCGGCGATACCTCGGGCCTCTATCACGGCACCCAGCAGATCAACCAGGGCCAGATGGACCGCTGGTCGATCGTCACAACGCTCAACTATCTCGCCCATGACGAGGAGGTCGAGATCGTGCTGGCGAAGGCGCATCACTATCGCACCCAGGAGGGCCGCGACGTCGTCAACAAGATGGTGCGGCTGGCCGATCTGACGCGCAACGCTTTTGCCAATGGCGACCTGTCGACCGTGATGAGCCCGCGCACCGTGATCACCTGGGCGGAAAACTCCGAGATTTTTGGCGATATCGGCTTTGCCTTCCGCGTTACCTTCCTCAACAAGTGCGACGAGCTGGAGCGTCCGCTGGTCGCGGAATTCTATCAGCGCTGCTTCAATGCCGAGTTGCCGGAGTCGGCGGTCAACGTGGCACTGAGTTGATTTCGCCTCTCCCCCGACGGGGAGAGGGAGAGGCCGGAATGACCACATCGAACATCAAATTCCGCACCGGGACGAAGGAAGCCCCGAACGAGCCGTTCAAGCGCGCGGTGACCGGGGCTTTGCGGGCGATTGCGAAGAAACCCGAGCTCGAGGTCAGCTTCGCGTCCGAACGGCCCGGGCTGGCTCCCGGCAAGGCACGGCTTCCCGAGCCCGCGCGCAAGATGACCAGGCGCGATGCGGCGATCGTCCGCGGCCACGCCGACTCGATTGCGCTGAAGCTCGCCTGTCACGATCCCCGGGTGCATCGCAAGCTGATGCCGATCAATCCGCAGGCGCGCGGTGTGTTCGAGGCTGTCGAGCAGGCGCGGGTCGAGGCGATCGGCGCGCGGCGCATGTCCGGTGTTGCGAAGAACCTCACCGCGATGCTCGACGATCATTTCCATCGTGGCAAGTATGACGAGATCACCGACCGCGCCGATGCGCCACTGTCGGATGCCTTGGCCATGCTGGTGCGCGAGCGCCTCACGGGGCAGGCGCCGCCCGCGGCCGCGAAGAAGATGGTCGATCTGTGGCGGCCGATCCTGGAGGACAGGATCGGGACGCGGCTCGACCGGCTCGATCGGCTGGTGGAAGATCAGACCAGGTTCGGCGATGCGGTGCATGATCTGCTCACTGCGCTCGATCTCGGCGACGAGCGCAACGCCGATTCCGAGGACGACGAGAACGACGACGACAACCGCGATGGCGAGAGCGATCAGTCCGGCGCCGAAGGCTCGCCGGACGGCGACGCCGCTCAGGAGATGACAGCCGACCAGGCGCAGGCGACGTCCGAAGAGATGGCCGAAAGCGCGATGGAGGCGGCGCAAGCCTCGACCAGCGACACTTTTGACGACGGCGAACTCGGCGATGACGAGACACCGGGCGAGGCGACACGGCCCAATCGCAGCGGCGCCAATGAGCCGCGCGGGCCGGAATACCACGCCTTTGCGCCGAAATTCGACGAGGTGGTCAACGCCGAGGACCTTTGCGATCATGACGAGCTGGAACGGCTGCGCTCCTATCTCGACAAGCAGCTCGCCCATCTGCAGGGCATCGTGGCGCGGCTCGCCAACCGGCTGCAGCGCCGCCTGATGGCGCAGCAGAACCGCGCCTGGGAATTCGATCTCGAGGAGGGCATTCTGGATCCGGCGCGGCTGTCGCGCGTCGTGACCGACCCCTATCATCCGCTGTCGTTCATGCGCGAGAAGGAAGCGACCTTCCGCGACACCGTGGTGACGCTGCTGCTGGACAATTCCGGCTCCATGCGCGGCCGCCCGATCACAGTGGCGGCGACCTGCGCCGATATCCTGGCGCGCACGCTGGAGCGCTGCGGCGTCAAGGTCGAGATTCTGGGTTTTACGACGCGCGCGTGGAAGGGCGGGCAGTCCCGCGAAGCGTGGCTGGCCGCCGGCAAGCCGGCCAATCCCGGCCGTCTCAACGACCTGCGCCACATCGTCTACAAGTCCGCCGATGCGCCATGGCGCCGCTCGCGCAAGAACTTGGGCTTGATGATGCGCGAGGGGCTCTTGAAGGAAAACATCGACGGCGAGGCGCTCGACTGGGCGCACAAGCGCCTGCTCGGCCGCGCCGAACAGCGAAAAATCCTGATGATGATTTCGGATGGTGCGCCGGTCGACGATTCCACGCTGTCGGTCAACCCGGGCAACTATCTGGAGCGCCATTTGCGGCATGTCATCGAGGAGATCGAGACCCGCTCGCCGGTGGAATTGATCGCGATCGGCATCGGCCACGACGTCACGCGCTACTATCGCCGGGCCGTGACCATCGTCGATGCCGAGGAGCTCGGCGGCGCGATCACCGAAAAGCTGGCCGAGCTGTTCAGCGAGACCCACGGCGTGCCGGCGCCCCCGACCACCCGGCGTCGGCTGCATTCGTAAGATGCCGTGACATGACGCGTCGTTCCCCAAAAGCGCGTCCTAATCATGAGCATTGAACGGCTCTCGCGTCGTCGCTTTCTCGGCACTGCGGCCGGGCTTTCGATTTTCGCGGCGCCTCGCATCGTCGATGCGGAGCCGGCGAAACGCGGCGCGGTGGATGAATTTTCCGTTACCGCGCCGACCGCGCTCGAGGTGAATGCGCGGCCGCTTCCCCTGTTCGATCCGCGCAACAGTTCGCGCACACGCTTCGGCGCGCTGGAGTATCGCAGCGGGCTGGTCCTCACCTCGCGCTATCCCGGCTTCGGCGGATTGTCCGGCATCCGCCTCGATGCCAAGGGCGAGCACTTCATCGCCATCAGCGACAAGGGCGGCTGGTTCACCGGCCGTATCGTCTATTCCGGCCGCGCGATGACCGGGCTTGCCGACGTCGAAGCCGCGCCGCTGCTCGGGCCGGACGGGCGGCCGATCACGGCGCGCGGCTGGTTCGATTCGGAATCGATCGCGCTCGACGGCAGCCTCGTCTATATCGGGCTCGAGCGCGTCAACCTCGTGCTGCGCTACGATTTCGCCGAAGGTTTTACCCGTGCGCGCGGCGAGGTGGTGCCGATGCCGCCGGCCGTCAAGAAGCTGCCCAACAACAAGGGACTGGAAGGCCTCGTCGTGGTGCCCAAGGGCCTGCCGCTTGCGGGCACGTTGATCGCGCTCTCCGAGCGCGGCCTCGACGACAGGGGCAATCTGCTCGCCTTCCTGGTCGGCGGCCCGTCGCCTGGACAATTCAGCATTCGCCGCACGGACAATTTCGACATCAGCGACGCGGTGATCCTGCCGAGTGGCGACCTTCTGATCCTGGAACGCAAATTCTCGATCATATACGGCGTCGGCATCCGCATCCGCCGTCTCGCATTGCGCGACATCACGCCCGGCGCGCTGGTCGACGGACCCTCGATCTTCGATGCCGATTTCAGCCAGGAGATCGACAACATGGAAGGCATCGACGCCCATGTGACGGAGGAGGGCGACACCGTGCTGACCCTTGTGTCCGACGACAATTTCTCGCTGATCCAGCGCACGCTGCTGCTGCAGTTCACACTTGCGAAGTAGACCGTTCGAAACCCACGGACATCCCTCATGAGCGCCCTGTTTTCCCCGATCAAGCTGCGCGGCCTGCACCTGAAGAACCGCATCATGGTCTCGCCGATGTGCCAGTATTCCGCGACAGGCGGCGCGGCCAATGACTGGCACTTCACCCACATCAATTCGCTCGCTCTGTCCGGCGCCGCGATGTTCTGTATCGAGGCCACCCACGTCGAGGCGATTGGGCGGATCACGCCGGGCTGCCTCGGCCTCTATGATGATGCCACCGAAGCGGCGCTGGTGCCGATTCTCGCCGCTGCGCGAAAGCATTCGAAGGCGGCGATTGCGATGCAGCTCGCGCATGCCGGTCGCAAGGGTTCCAGCCATCGGCCCTGGGAGAGCGGGCAGCAGATCCCGCTCAGCGAAGGCGGCTGGCAGACCGTGGCGCCCTCCGCGGTGCCGCACAAGGAGGGCGAAGCCGCGCCCGCCGAACTCGACGACACAGGCCTTGCGCGCATCCGCGAGGCTTTCGTCGCCGCCGCGCAGCGCGCCGAGCGGCTCGGCATCGATGCGCTGGAGCTGCATGGCGCGCACGGCTACCTCATGCATCAGTTCCTGTCGCCGATCTCGAACAAGCGCACCGACCGCTACGGCGGCTCGTTCGCCAACCGCATTCGCTATCCCCTCGAGGTGTTCGAGGCGGTGCGCACGGTTTTCCCGGAGCGTAAGCCGGTCGGCATCCGCCTGTCGGCCACCGACTGGATCGAGGGTGGTTGGGACCTGGAGCAGACCATCGCCTTCGCCAGGGAGCTCGCCAAGCGCGGCGTCGACTGGATCGACGTCTCCTCCGGAGGCATCTCGCCGCTGCAGAAGATTCCGCTCGGGCCCGGCTACCAGGTGCCGTTCGCGGACGCGGTCCGGGCCGCGACCGGGCTCACCACCATCGCCATCGGCCTGATCACGAGGCCTGCGCAGGCCGAGGAGATCGTTGCCTCCGGCCAGGCCGACATGGTGGCGCTGGCGCGCGGCATGCTGTTCGACCCGCGCTGGGGCTGGCATGCCGCAGCCGAACTCGGCGGCGAGGTCGACGCGCCGCCGCCCTATTGGCGCGCGCAGCCTGCCGAGTTCAAGACCCTGTTCGGCAAGACCACGTTCGGCGCGCGGTAGCGGGCGGCGGCGGCTCCACGCACCTCGTCGACTTGGCAGTGCATATCGCGCGCGCCTTGCGGGCCAAGCCATGATTTCGCCGCAGCACAGCCAACGATTGTGCGCATCATGCAAAGTGCTAGGCTTTGCCTGCCACGCGCGACAAGATTTGGAGGCCAACGGGTCTGATCCAACGTCTGCTGCCTGATGCGACCCGAATGCCCGCCCCGACCTCCCTGTTGCGCGTGAACGAACGCGTCGGCGAAACGGCGCGTCACAAGAGCAACAGCGAGAGGAAGACCCATGGAACTCGGATATTTCTCGATGCCCTCGCATCCGCCGGAGTGCGGCTTGAAGGAGGGCCAGGATTGGGACCTGCAGACGCTTCGGTGGCTTGACGAACTCGGCTACCAGGAGGCCTGGATCGGCGAGCACCACACCGCGCCATGGGAGCCGCATCCCGCGCCCGATCTCATCCTCGCGCAGGCGCTGCTGCAGACCAAAAATATCCGACTCGGCCCCGGTGGCTTCCTCTTGCCCTATCACCATCCCGCCGAGCTCGCCAATCGCGTCGCGATGCTCGACCACCTTGCGAACGGCCGGCTGAATTTCGGCGTCGCAGCTTCCGGCCTGCCGAGCGACTGGGCGATGTTCAATGTCGACGGCATGAGCGGCCAGAACCGGGACATGACGCGCGAGGCGCTCGACATCATCCTGAAACTGTGGAGCGAGCCGGCGCCGTTCACCTACAAGGGCAAATTCTGGACGGTGAACAAGCCGGACTCGATGTTCGATTTTCTCAAACCTCATCTCAAGCCGCTGCAAACGCCGCATCCGCCGATCGGCGTCGCCGGCCTGTCGAAAAACTCCGACACGCTGAAACTTGCCGGCGAGCGCGGCTTCATTCCGATGAGCCTCAACCTCAACCCGGCCTATGTCGGCAGCCACTGGGATTCGGTGGAGGCGGGCGCCGCCAAAACCGGACGCAAGCCGAGCCGGCGCGACTGGCGGCTGGTGCGCGAGGTGTTCGTCGCCGATACCGACGAGGAGGCGTGGAAGCTCTCGGCCGGCGACATGATGGGCCGCATGATGAGCGAATATTTTCTGCCGCTGCTCGGTCATTTCGGTTTCAAGGACTATCTGAAGCACGCGCCCGAGGTGCCCGACAGCGACGTGACGGTCGAATACTGCGCACGGCGCAACTGGATCGTCGGCTCGCCCGCGACGGTCACCGAAAAGATCGAGCAGATATGGCACGAGGTCGGCGGCTTTGGCGTGCTGCTGGTGTTCGGCTTCGACTACAAGCACAAGGCTGAGGCCTGGCATCATTCGCTCTCGCTGCTCAAGAATGAGGTGCTGCCGCGGCTGAAACATCTCGACGCCGGGATGCCCAAAGCGGCGTGAGTAAGGCGGCGCGGCGGAGTTTTGCCAAAAGTCTCCGCCGCGCGGCGCAGGCTCTGGTGGGAACGATTGCAGGGGGTCGCCGTTGTCGCGCGACCGCCTGGGATCGCTTGACGTGGGGGGGCGGGCCCGCGTGCAATGAAGCACCGGGCGCGTATGATGCTTCCAGCGTGCTGAGGAGAGCGTCGATGCAGACCAGGGTCAGGAAATTCGCCCACTTTCTCGAACGCACCGGCCTCGCGATGGCGGGCGCCGCCTGCGGCCTGTTCGTCGCCGCCCATGTCGGCTCCAGCGTCCCCTGGCTCACCAACCAGGCGTTCCTGCTGTTCATGATGCTGGTCGGCGCGGTCGGCTTCTATCTCGGCATCGATACGCCGCCGATGCCGCCGCAAGCGCAGGCGGCGAGCGCCCGCGCGCCGATCGACCAGGCCGAGTTCCTGAGCGCGGTCGGCACGTTTCTCGCGACCCTGACCGCGTTCGTCTCGGTCGGCGTCATCGTCTCGCGCGAGACGCCCGAGATGTTCTGGACCATCGTCATCATGCTTGGCTGGATGGCCGGCGTGGTGATGCAGATCATCGCCGGCGGGATCGCGAGCATGCGCGCGGCGTGACGCGGGCGAGCTTTTTCGGATTCAACGTTTCAAACAGCAAACTGAACTGTCATTGCCCGGCGTGACCGGGCAATCCAGTACGCCGCGGCCTATCGGCTCAAGCACGACCGCCTCTGGAATACTGGATGCCCCGCTTGAAGCGGGCATGACAGCCGAATAGGGGGCTGAAGCTGACCCACATCTTCGCCTTCCCGCGGCATGGTGTGCCCGAGTTGTGCATCATTCTCGCACCCTCGACATCAGAAGAGGGCGCAGGGAAGGCCGGGTGCAGGCCGCACCCATGGCCCGCCAGCAAATAGAAAAGCTGGCGGCAGTTACCACAGGATTGGCCGAACATCCCTTGGATTCAATCGGTCGTCGCAACGCCGGTTATTTTCATTGATGAGATCAGCTGGTCAAGCGCTTCGGCTGGAGTTTTCCAGCCCAGCGTCTTTCGAG
>Ga0213876_10001690_pt1 | contig 13424 bp, 13 predicted proteins | sample BarmaccomBMRX_R9_FD_160113 | JGI IMG/M metagenome (GOLD analysis project Ga0213876, IMG submission 160113) | Root-associated microbial communities from Barbacenia macrantha in rupestrian grasslands, the National Park of Serra do Cipo, Brazil - RX_R9 | ecosystem: Host-associated > Plants > Roots...
GGCGGCCTGTCACTCATCGCGTTCATCTTTTTCGCTTTTCGACAGGGCATGAAGGTTGATCCCGACGACCGACAGGATCGGGGGCCTTCTGCGGGCGGCCCCTAGGCTCGCTTGCAATTGGACACTTCCGTCATGGCCGGGCTTGTCCCGGCCATCCACGTCTGTAAAACCCAGCCGAAGACGTGGATGCCCGGCACAAGGCCGGGCATGACGAAAGCATAGATGGTCATGTCCCCACCCCTCGCCTCCCGCATCGCTCTCGTCACCGGCGCCTCGCGCGGCATCGGCTACGCCACCGCACGCGCGTTGGCGCACGCCGGTGCGCACATCATCGCGGTGGCGCGCACCCAGGGCGGCCTCGAAGAGCTCGATGACGAGATCCGGAAGGACGGCGGCAGCGCCACGCTGGTGCCGCTGAGCCTGACTGATTTCGACGGCATCGCGCGGCTCGGCGCAGCGCTGCACGAACGTCATGGCAAGCTCGACATCCTCGTCGGCAATGCCGGCGTGCCCGGTCCGTCCTCGCCGCTCGGCCATATCGAGCTGAAAACCTTCATTGACGTGATGGCCGTGAACGTCTCGGCCAATTTCCAGTTGATCCGCTGCATGGAGCCGCTGCTCAAGATCTCCGACGCCGGCCGCGCGGTCTTCATCACCTCGGGCGCCGCCCACAAGGCAAAGGCCTATCTCGGCCCCTATGCGGCCTCCAAGGCGGCGCTGGAGACGCTGGCGCGGGTCTGGGCGCATGAAACCGAACGCACGCCGCTGCGCGTCAATCTGTTCAGCCCGGGCCCGATCCGCACCCGCATGCGCGCCGCCGTGTTTCCCGGCGAGGACCCGATGACGCTGGAGACGCCGGAACAGGTTGCAGAGTTCATCGTGCCGATGTGCTCGCCCGAGTGGACCGAGACCGGCAAGCTCTACGACTACAAGAGCCGTACGCTGAGAGAGTTTCGCACACCGGCCTAGAGTCTGGTCATTGCGAGGAGCAAAGCGACGAAGCAATCCAGACTGTCTCCATCGGCGAGATCCCTGGATTGCTTCGCTTCGCTCGCAATGACGACTGCGGCGATTGATTCGCCCCCACCCGCGATTGACTGGCTTCGCGACTGCGGATCAACCGACGTCGATGCCAACGGCAAGTCTATCGACAACGCCAAGCGCATCCAGAAATTCCGCCTGACCTCGGACGCGCTGCGGTAGCCGGCGCTTCCGGCCTTGCACATGTGAACCCGCCGTCTCCTGCGGGTGGCGGCGATTGCCTGCGCAACAGGCACACATGCATTAACCCTTAGTCGTAGCGCGGCAATCGGCTCCCATTCGCAAATATCTCAGGGCATTGCCGAGGTCGGCTGAACCGGCTATCGCAGGATCAGGCTGCCGGCCAAGACCCCCCGAGAGGGCCGCCGGCTCAACGATCTGGAGGAGCCCATGAGAACGACGCCCACCTGGCGTATTGCGCCCGTGATTGCTGTTGCCACTTTCGGCATCGCCACGTCGGCACTGGCCGACGACAAGAACGTCAAGATCGGCGTCCTGAACGACATGTCGAGCCTTTATGCCGATATCGGCGGCCCCAATTCGGTCGCGGCGATCAACATGGCGGTCGAGGATTCCGGACTGAAAGCGAAAGGCTGGACGATCGAGGTTTTGAGCGGTGACCACCAGAACAAGCCGGATGTCGGCGTCAACATCGCCCGGCAGTGGATCGACAGCGAGAAGGTCGACGTCATCGCGGACACGCCGAACTCCGGTGTGGCGCTGGCGGTGAGCAATCTCGTCAAGGAAAAGAACGCGGTCCTGCTCAATTCGGGCGCTGCGACCGCCGACCTCACCGGCAAGGCCTGCACGCCGAACACGATCTCCTATACCTATGACACCTACATGCTCGCCAACGGCACCGGCAAGGCGCTGACCAAGGCCGGCGGCGACACCTGGTTCTTCCTAACCGCGGACTACGCCTTCGGCCATGCGCTGGAGCGGGACACGTCGAACGTAGTCACCGCCAATGGCGGCAAGGTTTTGGGCGGCGTGAAGCATCCGCTCAACACGTCGGATTTCTCCTCGTTCCTGCTGCAGGCGCAGTCCTCGAAGGCCAAGGTGATCGGACTCGCCAATGCCGGCGGCGACACCACCAATTCGATCAAGCAGGCCGCCGAATTCGGCATCGTCCAGGGCGGCCAGAAGCTCGCGGCCCTCCTGCTCTTCATCACCGACGTGCATGCGCTGGGGCTAAAGACCGCGCAGGGCCTGACCTTCACGGAGTCCTTCTACTGGGACCTCAACGACCAGACCCGCGAATGGTCGAAGCGTTTCCAGAAGGTGTCGCCGAAGAACGCGATGCCATCGATGACGGTCGCCGGAAATTATGCGGCGGTGCTGCATTATCTGAAGGCGCTGGAAGCGCTCGGCGGCAATCCGCATGATGGCGCCAAGGTCGTGGCCAAGATGAAGGAAATCCCGACCGACGATCCGCTGTTCGGCAAGGGCCCGCTGCGCGCCGACGGACGCCGCATCATACCGGCCTATCTGTTCGAGGTTAAGAAGCCGGAAGAATCGAAATATCCGTGGGACTATTACAAGCTGATCGCCACCATCTCGCCGGACGATGCGGCAAAACCGCTGGAAGCCAGCGAGTGCCCGCTGGTGAAGAAGTGACCGCGTAGCGGCGTGTAGGGTGGGCAAAGGCGCACTTGCGCCGTGCCCACCATATTTACGCGTTGCGACTGTCACGGTGGGCACGCTTCGCTTTGCCCACCCTACCGATCTGCGTCTGCTGCGCTGCCGCAATTGACAGCGGTACCCACAAGCCACTAGAAGACCCGCATGCGTTCCGCCGCCCATCAGCCTTCGGCCTCGTATTACCTGCCGTCGACATAACGGCGGGCGCATCATTCTTGCACAACCGCTGCGTTCCGGCGGTTGAGACAGCAAGACATCCGGCATCGCAGCTGAAACGGAGCTTTGCGATGTCCGCGATACCAGCCATCACATCCACACATGTCACGTCGATCGGCCTCGTCGGCTTCGGCGCTTTCGGCCGGCTGATTGCGGAGCATCTCTATCGCTACTTTCCGCTCATCGCCTTTGATCCCCTGGTGAACGCGGGCGAACCTCGCCATGGCCAGGTGCGGCTCGGCTCGATCGCCGAGGTCGGCGCTTGCGATCTCGTGATCCTCGCCGTACCCGTGGCCGAACTGCCATCGGCGATCGCAACGCTGCGGCCGCATCTGCGTCCCGGCTCGATCGTGGTCGATGTCGGCTCGGTCAAAGTCCGCCCGATCGAGGTGATGAAGGCCGAGTTGCCGCCGGATGTCGAGATCGTCGGAACACATCCCCTGTTCGGACCGCAGAGTGCGAAGGGCGGCATCAAGGGCCGCAAGATCGCGCTGTGCCCGGTGCGCGGCCGCTCGGCGCCGCGCATCGCGGCATTCCTGCGGCACGTCCTGAAGCTCGATGTGCATGTCGTTTCGGCGGAAGAGCACGACCGGCAGGCCGCCATCGTGCAAGGCCTCACGCATCTCGTCGCCAAGGTCTTGGTGCGCATGGAGCCGCTGCCCACGCGCCTGACCACCGCGAGCTTCGATTATCTCATGCGGGCGACCGACATGGTCAGGCACGACGCGGCGAGCGTCTTTCTCGCCATCGAGCGCGACAACCCCTTTGCTGCGGAGGTCCGCGCGCAGTTTTTCTCGCTCGCGGAAGCGATGCGGATTGAACTCGATCAGCGCGACTGAGCGAGCGTCTTCACCGCGCCGGTCACATCATCGTCCGTCACGATCGCAGCATGATCGCCCCTAGGATCTGCGGGGCACAGGCTCATACACGACTTCCGCGCCTCGCAATCCACCCTCGCCCGGAGTCCTTGAACCCGGTCAGTCAACTCCCTTCAACTGCGCGGCCTCGACGGACCGCATCGCCGTCCGTTCCATCGCGGCCCTGCAAGACCTTGCTTCCGTTCGCGCGCGGCTGGCGCTGAACAACTGCGAAAATCCCGCGCGCGACCAGGCCGAGGAAATAGCCCCATTGCACGGTCGCCTGCACGAGAAACACCACCAGGACCGCATCGACGACCGACAATCGGCGCGCGACCGAGAAGACGATCGAAGCGAACAGCAGCAAGAGAAGGATGGGCAGCAGCACCTTCATCCGGAATCGAACGCCAAGCGCGAAACCCGTGATCGCGAGCGCGAGCGCGACATATCCCATTCGAGTTTCCCCAGCTGTCGTTGATCGAAGAGATCATTCGCTCCGATGCGAGCTCGGAGCGCCCTGACCGATCGCCCCCGGCAAAGCGGCTATTCGGCCGTGATCAGCATGGCGCCCGTTCGCCCGGCCGGCGTGTCCGGCTGCACATCAAGGCCGATCACCAGGCGATGGACTTCGTTTCGCCTGATGTCCCTGACGCGGATCCAGCTGCGGCCATTGCGCAGTTCGGGACGAACCTTCGCCAGCTGATGCACCATTTCCCTGGCGGCGAGCTTCGCGCCGGCCCTGCGCGCGAGCAACATCCCGCCGGGATCGAGGACGACATAGCGGTCGTATAAAGATCGAAAAAGAAGCGAGGCATGAGATCAAAACCATACGAATTGAACGAACTGGAACTGCGCCAAAAACAACGCATGACTATGCTCTAAGTCATGCGCCGGGGTGCTTGGTTCAAGGGACAAACCAGAGAACCGCCAAACGCGGCCCGTATAGTTATCTCGCGCACGATCGACTTGGACAAAAGCGACGACATGCGTGCGTTCACCCGCAAATTCACACACCGGCGCGCGAGATCGGCGGATTTTTGACTTGCATCGTCGGAAGTTTCAACCGACGCGAGCAGCAGTCGATCGCTTACGATGGCCGCTTGCGCTTGTGCGCAAACGGGTTCTGCTTCTCGCGCAGCGTGATCCGCACCGGCGTGCCGGGCAGACCGAAGGCCTCGCGCATCGAGTTGACGAGATAGCGCAGGTAGGAGTCCGGCACCGCATCGGCGCGCGAGCAGAACAGCACGAAGCTCGGCGGCCGCGCCTTGGTCTGGGTGATGTAGTTCAGCTTCAGCCTGCGGCCGGAGACCGCGGGCGGCGGGCTCGCGCTGGTCGCCTGCTCGAACCAGCGGTTGAGGGCCGCCGTGGCTACGCGCTTGTTCCACACCGCATAGGCCTTTTCGATCGCCTCCATCAGGCGGTCGATGCCCTCGCCCATCAGCCCCGACACCGCCACCACGGGCACGCCTGCGATCTGCGGCAGCCAATGATCGGCGTCGGCGCGCAGGGCCGCGATCTGGCCGCCCTTGCCGTCCATCAGGTCCCATTTGTTGACGGCGATGACGAGCGCCCGGCCCTCGCGCTCGATCAGGTCGGCGATGCGAAGATCCTGCTCCTCGAAGCGGTGCTGCGCATCGATCATCAGCACGACCACCTCGGCAAAGCGAACGGCGCGCAAGGCATCGGCGACCGAAAGCTTTTCGAGCTTCTCCTCGATCCGCGACCGTCGCCTGAGGCCCGCGGTATCGAACACGCGGAAGCCACGCCCGTTCCAGCCGATCTCGACCGCGATCGCATCGCGCGTGGTGCCGGCCTCGGGGCTCGTCAACAGCCGCTCCTCGCCGAGCAGGTAGTTGATCAGCGTGGATTTGCCGGCATTGGGGCGGCCGACAATCGCGACCCGGATCGGCCGCTGCGTATCCTCCTCGCCGCCTTCGTCCTCGTCCTCGGAAGCGTCCTCCTCCGGCGGCTCCGGCATCAGCGCGCGCAGCGCGTCATAGAGTTCGCCGAGCCCCTCGCCATGTTCGGCCGAGATCTGGATCGGCTCGCCGAGGCCGAGCGCGTAGGCCTCCATCGCGCCGGCATCGCCATGCCTGCCCTCGCTCTTGTTGGCGAGCAGCAGCACAGGCTTGCCGGCGCGGCGAGCGAAATCGGCAAAGGCGCGGTCGGTCGGCGTCAGCCCGGCGCGGGCGTCGATCACGAACATCAGCGCATCGGCGGACTTGATCGCGGTCTCCGTCTGCTCCTGCATGCGCGCGGTCAGCGACCCCTTGGCGCCCTCGTCGAGCCCCGCGGTATCGATAATGGTGAAGGCGAGATCGCCGAGCCGCGCCTCGCCTTCCCGGCGGTCGCGGGTGACACCCGGCTGATCGTCGACCAGCGCGAGCTTCTGCCCGACCAGGCGGTTGAACAGGGTCGATTTCCCGACATTGGGCCTGCCGATGATGGCAATCGTGAATGACATGGGTGATCCCAAGCGCATCTTGTGATGCGCTTGTCAACCGGAGGAAAAGGCTCGCGGCCTGCTAAAACTAGCGCGTGAACGTATTGCTCGGCAGCGGTGCGGGGAAGGCCGAGGGCGCCTGCTGCTGCTGGGCGGACTGCGCCTGCGACTGATCGGCCGGCTGGTCCGGCGTCGTCACGCGCTTGCGCGAGGCGACCCGCTTCGCTTTTGGCGGCGGCGGAGGCGCCGCTGCAGTCGTGTCTTCCTCAGGTACGGCTTCGCCATTTGCGGTGGCGGCGGGCTGCTCGGCGGGCGCCGCTGCGGCGCTCGCAGGCTGCTTGCCCTTGCCCTTCGATCTCGCCTGCTTGGCGGGCTTTGCATCCTCAGGCGGCGGGGGCGGCACGGCTGCGGTCTGCTGTGCGGCCATGTCGGGATTTGGCTGCTCCTGCTGCTGGGCGCCCTTGTACAGCTCCTTCGGCACACCCTGTTCGAGGCCCGGAACGCCATCCGGGAACACGGGCTTGCGGTCGCCCGGCAGCTTCTTTTTGGTATCCAGGAAGTCGAGCAGATCGGAGGGATCGAAGCCGCTGCCGAAGCCCGAGGAACAGCCTCCCAGCACGCCCGAGAACGCGACGAGGACCGCGGCTGCAATCAGACGGTGCGGACGGCGCATGATCGATCCCCTTCGTTCCAAAAACCGTCAGCTGCCGTCAGCTCTTGGCAACTGGCGGCAGCAATGCCTGCAGCGCTTCGGCGCGCGCGCGCACGCTTGGCGGCGTCTCGCCGTCGAGCGCGATCTGATCGAGCCACTGCCGGGTCGCGGCCGCATCATTGGCCCGCCATGCCGACAACGCCAGAAGCTCGCGCGCCGCATGGCGGTAGGTCGAGCCGGCAGTGGTCATCGCCTCTAGATGCTGCACCATGTCCTGATAGCTGGCGCTGTCGACCAGAAGCCCCGCAGCCCGGATCCTGGCCAGATCCCGGAAATCGGCGCCGACACTGCGATCGGCTGCGATGTCGTCGAACATCTTGGCCGCGGCTTGCGGGTCGCGCGGGGCGGCCTCGCCGGCAGCACGGAAGCGGGCCAGTGTCCGGTAGCCCGAGGGCGCCTTGGCCGCGAGCGCGGCGAAGGCCGTCTCGGCATCGTCGTGCTTGCCCTGGTCGGCGAGTTCGACGGCCTTGTCGAACGCGTCACCGGCTTCCGCGGCCTTTTTGGCTTCGAGATACTGGTAGCCGCGCCAACCACCCACGGCGGCGACGATCAGGATCGCCAGCGCGACGATGAAGACTGAATATTTGTCCCACAGCTTCTTGAGCTGCTCGCGACGGACTTCCTCGTCGACTTCGTCAAATAATTCAGACACTTAAGCCTTTCCCAGCACGGTGGCAGCCGAACACCTCGAGGCCGCCCTTGGCATCACGCCCCAACATTGTGGCGGCGATACCCTATCGCTATGGCGGAGGCAAGGCAAAGCGAACCGGATCAAGGTCTTGGCGGGAACCGTTGCAATTCTGCCTTCAGCGGCTAAGTGCCTCGCGAAGCTGCCGTTTCATGATCTTGCCGTTGGCATTGCGCGGCAGCGGGTCCGTTGTCAGGAGGATCGTTTCCGGGACCTTGTAGTCGGACAGACGCGCGGCGCAAAAGGCGCGCAGCGCCTCAGCGGTGATCTCTTCCCGAACGACGATGACGGCATGCACGCGTTCGCCCAACACCGGACAAGGTTTTGCAACGATCGCGCTCTCGACCACGGCAGGATGACTTGCCAGCACCGATTCGACCTCGGCCGAATAGATTTTCAGGCCGCCGCGGTTGATCATGTCCTTCTGGCGATCGAACACGCGAACGAAATTTTGCGCATCGATCGCGCCGAGATCGCCGGAATGCCAGAAGCCGCCTGTAAAACTCTCGGCCGTGGCTTTCGGGTTGTTCCAATAGCCCTTGATGACCTGCGCCCCGCCGATAAAAATCTCGCCGATCTCACCGCGTGGCAGCTCCCTGCCCTCGGCATCCATGACGAGGATGCGCGTCCCCGGACATGGCAGGCCGACACTGTCGATGTGATCAGCGGTCAATTCGCCCGGCATCATGGTCGAGGGCGAGGTGGTTTCGGTCGCGCCATAAGCATTGATCAGTTTTAAGCCCGGACTTGTCGCAGCGAGCTTTTCGATGGTCGCAATCGGCATCGGCGCCCCGCCATAGCCGATCCGCCAGGCCGAGAGATCATGCGCGGCGAAATCGGCCTGCAGCAGGCAGAGATTGTACATCGCCGGCACCATCAGGCTGTGCGTGATGCGCTGGCTTGCGGCAAGTTTTAAGAACGCCGCGGCCTTGAACTCGGGCAGGATGATCAGGCTGCCCGCGCAGCGCGCCATGCTCATGATGTTGGCGACCACGCCGGTGACATGGGCGAGCGGCACGGCGGCAATCGAACGATCGGCCGCCGTGAGCTGCATGCAGGCCTCGAACAGCATGGCCGAATGGACAATGTTGCAATGAGCGAGCATCGCGCCCTTGGGCTGCCCTGTCGTGCCCGAGGTATAGAGGATCATGGCCGTGTCCTCTTCACCGACCTCGGTTGCCTCTTGCAGCGGCGACCAATCTGCAAACGTTGCAAGCTGGGACAGCATCACATCGTCATCAACGGCGATCCGATGCTGGAGCTCCGGGACATCGCAGGCATCGGGCAGACGATCGGCGAGGGTCGCTTCGTGGAACAGCAGCTTGGCGCCACAATCGGCCAGCACATAGGCGATCTCGCGCTTCTGCTGCCGTGTCGACAGCAGCACCGTGATCAGGCCGAGCTGGGCGGCGGCCAACATCGACAGCACGAATTCGATGCGGTTGCCGAGCAAGAGCGCGATGCGATCGCCGCGCTGCAGGCCCTTCTCACGCAGGCCCGCCGCAATTTGCCCAGCCTGCGGGACGACGTCGCGCCAGCGCAGGCGGCGCTCGCCGCAGATCAGCGCCTCTCCATCGCCGTTTCGTGCCGCTGCGGCTTCGACCATCTCCCAGATGCTTTTCGGCCGGTCGACAAAAGCCTCCACCACGCGATCGCCGAAGCGGACTTCGCGCCGCATCGCAGGCAGGATCTCGCGCGGCCAATCCATCTCAACTCCCCATCACGGGAATGCCGAGCACGACCGGATGGAACGCGAAGGCGAGCGCCAGATAGACGATCACCCCGACGACGATTGCGATCAGGTCGTTGCCGATGCCGCCGACGGGAATCGGCGGACCGCCCGCGTCGGCGCGGCGCTTCAGCGAAATCCGGTCATAGACCGCCCAGCCGAGGAAGGAGCCGAACAGGATGATACCGCCGAGATCACCATTGGCCAGCAGATGGCCGAATGCCCAGAGTTTGACGCCGGCGAGCATCGGATGCTTGACCGCCTGATAGATGCGGCCGCGCAGGTAAGCCGCCACAATCAGGATGACGGCCGGCAGCATCAGCGCCACGCTGAGATGTTTCAGGAACGTCGGCGGTGTCCAAACCGACCACAAGCCGGTCGCACGGTACTGCGCAAAGCCCCAGACGATCAGTGCAAGCCCGACGAGAGAGATGAGCGCATAGCCGATCTTGTAGCCGCTCTCGCCGGTCGCGGCGATCAGGCCGGCGCGCAGTTCGCGCGCGGTCGTGAGCGTATGGGCGCCGAGAAACAGCACCAGGCCCAGGATCATCACCAGAAGCCCCAAAGCGTGTTCCTCCCCTTGATCCTGCTCGGCCAGCGCCTGTTCGTCGCGTTCGCTCATGATGCCGCAGGCCGCCGGTCCCGGCACGGCCGACCGCGAAAGTCAGGCCGACACTTACCGGGACAGGTCGGCCGGGACAAATTCGATGTCCGTCTCCTTCCAGCGCTCATAAGTCGCCGGGCCGAGCATCGTAAATGGCTGGCTCTGCATGACCGCGCGAACGGCGCTGGTCGCGGCCGCCTGGTAATGGGCGGCATCGGTCGGATCGGACACGATCTCCGGCGAACCGTCGATCGAGCCGTCCCGCTTCAAATGAACCCTGACGGTGATCGTTCCCTCGAAACCTGCGGGATCCCACCCCCGCAGGATCGCCGTCCGCATCTCCTGCAGCTGTTTCTGCAGCGTCGCCGCGGGCGCGTTCTGCTTCTTCGGCGCCGCGGCGGCACCGTGGCTCCAGCAGCCGATCAGCAATGCGGCTGCGACAGCCGACCGCGTCTTCGCACGAACCATTGTCCCGCTCCGCTCGAAAACGGCCCTGGCAGGTTCTGCGCAAAGCCGTCTTGCGGATGAATCTGGTAGCAAAATAGATGCCATCAGCGCAACTCGGCCGAACGGCCTACAGCGCTTCCCGGTCATACTGGATCATTCAATAATCCAATATGACCGGCAAGCGCGCTAGATTCTGGTATTGGCGCATGTCCTTGTCGGCGAACCGACTCCCACTTCGCCGGGCCATGCGGTTAAGGTTTCTCGGCCGCCTTCTTGTTCAGGTCGCGGTTGTCGACATAGCGGATCATGATCGGCCGGCCCGCCAGGGCGCCGCCAAGTCCTTTGGTGAATTTTAGCGGCAGGCAGGCCTCGAGCGAGGAATTGATCGCCTTGAGGTAGCTGGCGCGGGTGTCGGCCGGTACACCTGAGGTTGCGAAGGTCAGGCGCGGCGGGGCGATCATCTCGCCCGAGGTCTTGAAGCTGAAGCGCACGGACATCTGCATGCCCTCGCGCGCCGCATCGCCCGCCGGCGGCGACCAGCAGGAGCGCAGTTCGGCAAACAGATCCCCGATCGTGTCGAGGTCGTGGTCCGGCTTCTGGTATTTTGCCGCATCCCTCTGGTCCGGCACGCTCTCGATCGTGAGTTGCAGGTTCTCGCCGTAGGGGTAAAAAATCTCGGGGATGCAGGGCCAGGGACCAAACACACTGCAGAAGCTCGGCGTGCATGGTTGCCGGTCGAATACGCTGCAGGGCGAATGGGAAAACGGGATCGGGTTGATCTGATGGCGTTGCCGAGCGTCCGCTGTCTCGGTCAAGGCAAGCGCGAGGAAGCCGATTACGAAGGCCGTGATGATACGCCGCAGCATGACCATGTCCGAGAGTGCAACATCTCTCCGTGAAAAATGGTCCGCCACCTCGGCCGCATCAAGGCAGCCCGCTTTCACAACCCCGCGTTCGACATTGCGGAAGGCTCGGCCGAACTACATTCGGCTGTCATCGCCCGGCTTGATGTTGACCGGGCGATCCAGCATTCCAGAGACAGCAGTGCTTAAGCGGCCGCGGCGTACTGAATCACCCGCTTTTCGCGGATGATGACAGCCTTGTTCGGTGGCGCCAAAGGACACTTCTTCCAGTGGAAGAGGTGGACCGAGTTTGCGGACCGATCAAGCAAAAGGTTGCCGCCCTCACGCCTTCTTCTTCACGTCCTTGACGTTGGTGAAGGTGATGCCCTCGGCGCGCTCCGTGGTGTAGCCGAGATAGAACTCGTTCTTGGCGAGGTACACCGGATCGCCATCGACATCGTCGGCGATCGAGGAGGCGTTGTCTGCGATGAATGCGTCCAGCTTCTTCCTGTCGTCGGACGACACCCAGCGCGCGAGCTGGAACTCCGCCACTTCGAACTCGACCGGCAGCGAATATTCCGCGTCGAGCCGCGCCTTCAACACATCGAGCTGCAGCGGGCCGACCACGCCGACCAGCGCCGGCGCGCCGTCGCGCGGACGGAACACCTGCACGACGCCCTCCTCCGACATCTGCTGCAGCGCCTCTTTCAGCTTCTTGGCCTTCATCGCGTCGGTCAGACGCACCCGGCGGACGATTTCCGGCGCAAAGCTCGGCACGCCGACAAAAGTCAGCTCCTCGCCTTCGGTCAGCGTATCGCCGATCCGAAGCGTACCGTGATTGGGAATGCCGACGACGTCGCCGGCAAAGGCTTCGTCGGCGAGCGCCCGATCCTGGGCGAAGAAGAATTGCGGGCTCGCCAGCGACATCGATTTGCCGGTCCTGACCAGCTTTGCCTTCATGCCGCGGCTGAGTTTTCCGGAGCACAGCCGCGCGAATGCGATGCGGTCGCGGTGGTTGGGATCCATGTTGGCCTGGATCTTGAACACGAAGGCGCTCATGCTCGCCTCCGCGGCATCGACTTTGCGAAGGTCGGAATCCTGCGCGCGCGGCTGCGGCGCGAACTGCCCGAGACCTTCCAGGAGATCGCCGACGCCGAAATTGCGCAGCGCGCTGCCGAAATAGACCGGCGTCAGATGTCCCTCGCGAAAGGCATCGAGCTCGAACGGCTTGCAGGCCGAGGTCGCAAGCTCCAGCTCGTCCTTCAAGGCGGAGATGTCGAGGTTCTGGTTATAGCGCGTGAGTTCGCCGAGCTCGATCTGCTGCGCCGCGCCGGTCTTGGCGCCGCCGCCTTCGAGGAGGCGGATGCCGCCGTTGCGAACATCATAGGTTCCGACGAAATCGCGGCCGCGGCCGACCGGCCAGGTCATCGGCGTGGTGTCGAGCGCCAGCGTCTTTTCGATCTCGTCCAGCAACTCAAAGGTGTCGCGGCTCTCACGGTCCATCTTGTTGATGAAGGTGATGATCGGGATGTCGCGCAGCCGGCACACCTCGAACAGTTTTCGGGTGCGCGCCTCGATGCCCTTGGCGGCGTCGATCACCATCACAGCGGAATCGACCGCAGTCAGCGTGCGATAGGTGTCTTCGGAAAAGTCCTCGTGGCCCGGCGTGTCCAAGAGGTTGAAGACGAGGCCTTCGAATTCGAAGGTCATGACCGAGGTCACCACCGAGATACCGCGCTCGCGCTCGATCTTCATCCAGTCCGAGCGGGTGTTGCGGCGCTCGCCCTTGGCCTTGACCTGCCCGGCAAGATTGATGGCGCCGCCGAACAGCAGCAGCTTTTCGGTCAGCGTGGTCTTGCCGGCGTCGGGGTGCGAGATGATGGCAAAGGTGCGCCGCCGCGCCACCTCTGAGGCCAGCGGCGAGCGGGATGGCGAATCGGTCGTAACGGCGAGCTCTGACATGAGGCGTGACGATGTGGCAGGGAAAATGCCGGGGATCAAGGGTCAATCCGGCGTTCCCGATATGGGCATTCCCCGCCCCGAATCCAACTGCCGATGGGCTAACGGCGTAGCATCAGCACGGCCCAATAGGCGAATGCCGCAACCAGCCCCGAGGCAGGAATGGTCACGACCCAGGCATAGACGATCGAGCCGGCGACGTTCCAGCGCACCGCGGATGCGCGCCTCGCCGCGCCGACGCCGAC
>Ga0213876_10001691_pt1 | contig 13417 bp, 13 predicted proteins | sample BarmaccomBMRX_R9_FD_160113 | JGI IMG/M metagenome (GOLD analysis project Ga0213876, IMG submission 160113) | Root-associated microbial communities from Barbacenia macrantha in rupestrian grasslands, the National Park of Serra do Cipo, Brazil - RX_R9 | ecosystem: Host-associated > Plants > Roots...
TCAAGTTCCAAACTGGGGCTCGAATCATGCGCTACGAACTCGCCGATCATGAATGGACTGCCATTAAGCCGATGCTGCCGAACAAAGCCGCGTGGCGTTCCTCGGGTAAACGACCGACGTGTCATCAACGGCATCTTCTGGGTCCTCCGATCAGGAGCACCCTGGCGTGATCTGCCCGAGGCGTTTGGTCCGTACACCACTTGCTATAACCGCTTCGTTGGGTGGCGGCGGGCTAGTGTATGGGGCCGCATCATCGACGCGCTCGCCGCTTCCTATCATGCCGATGTCCAGATGATCGACACCTCCATTGTCTGCGTGCATCAGCATGGAGCCTGTATCACACGAAACCAGCACCAATCGATAGGGGGGCAAGGGGGGCACGCGGCGGCTTGACGACCAAATCCATGCGGTGGTCGATAGCAAGGGTCTGCCGGTACGGCTGGCGCTGAGCCCCGGTGAGGCCCACGACGCGCGGCTTGCAGGAAAACTGCTGTGTCGTCTGAAAGTCGGGTCAATGCTGCTTGCCGACCGTGGCTATGACGCCGGCTGGATCAGAGAGCTTGCCATGAGGAAGGGCGCGTGGGCCAACATCCCGCCGAAAAGCAATCGTAGTGATCCGATCTGCTTCAGCCCCTATCTCTACCGCGCTCGCAACCAGGTCGAGCGGTTCTTCAACAGAATCAAACAATGTCGTCGTGTGGCGACGCGCTACGATAGGCTCGCTGCCAACTACCTAGCCTTCGTTCAACTCGCGTCAATCAGGGTATGGCTGCGCCTTAATGAGTCCGCGTCCTAGCAAGATCAGGAGTTTCGGTCATGATCAGCGGAAAAACGACTTTGATCGCGCATCTCGGCTATCCGACCGAATCCTTCAAGGCACCCTTGATCTACAACCCCTATTTCGATTCGATCGGCGTCGACGCCGTCGTCGTGCCGATGGGCGTGAAAGGGGAGGATTACGCAACCTTCTTGCCCGCCCTTTTCAGGCTCAGCAACATTCGCGGCGCCCTCGTAACCATGCCGCACAAGGTCACCACCGTCGCGCTCGTCGACGAGGTGTCGACGGCGGCGAAGATCGCTGGTGCCTGCAACGCCATTTTGCGGCGCGCCGACGGCACATTGCTGGGCGACATGTTCGATGGAGAGGGCTTCGTACGTGGCGTCAAGCGCAACGGACGCGAGGTGGCCGGCAAGAAAGCCCTCGTCGTTGGCAGCGGCGGCGTGGGCTCGGCGATCGCGGCCTCGCTTGCGGCCGCGGGAATTGCGCGGCTCGGCCTCTTCGACGTGAGCACAGCCGCGGCCGAAGCGCTCGCTTCGCGGTTACGTGCGCATTACCCGAAGCTCGAGATCGAGCTCGCAAGCAAGGACCCGCAAGGCTACGACATCGTCATCAACGCGACGCCGATCGGCATGAAGGAGGGCGATCCGCTCCCACTCGACGTCGAGCGCGTCGCGCCTTCCGCGTTCGTGGGAGAGGTGGTCATGAAACAGGCGATGACCCCTTTCCTGAAGGCGGCCCGCGCCAAGGGTTGCGGCATCCAAATCGGGACGGATATGTTGTTCGAGCAAATCCCGGCGTATCTCGAATTCTTCGGATTTCCGACGACGACGCCCCAAGAATTGAGACGCGTCGCCACGATCGTATACTGACAAATACTTAAAACGAGTGCGCTCCACGGCGAGCATCCTTCAGGGGCCGCCCGGTGATCCACTTATTCGCGCGCGTTCAATTGGGCCTGAACCGCGTGCCCTCACCTCCACCCTCGGGCGCCAGTCTCTAAAACCGGCTTGCCGTCGGCATCTTGTTTGTTAATCTGCTTTCGCCGATCACCGCCTCGGACTCACCGAGACATCGGAGCAGCTCAAGGTGGTTCCAAGTTGCCAGATCGGCACCGAAGGCAACGAGACAAAAGCCGCCCGAGCGGCAGATAAGGGCGAGGACATCCCATGGTAGCTGCGATGGAACATGAGCCGTCAGGCACTCACGAAACCAAGAAAGCGGCTGCCAGCGGATGGATCGGCTCGGCGCTCGAATACTATGATTTCTTTATCTATGCCACGGCCGCCTCGCTCGTCTTCCCGCAAATCTTCTTCCCGTCCGAAGATCCGAGGGTAGCGATCGTGGCGTCGCTTGCGACGTATGGAGTGGGCTATGTGGCGCGCCCGATCGGTGCCTTCGTTCTCGGCCACTGGGGCGATACGCACGGCCGCAAGACCGTCTTGCTCCTGTGCATGTTTCTGATGGGTTTTTCCACCATGGCGGTCGGCGTACTGCCGACCTACGCACAGGTCGGCATCTGGGCGCCGGTGCTTCTTGTCATCTTGCGCCTCGTTCAAGGCTTTGCGGTCGCGGGTGAGATTTCGGGCGCGAGCTCGATGATTCTCGAGCACGCACCATTCGGGCGGCGGGGCTTTTTTGCGAGTTTTACGTTGCAGGGCGTGCAAGCGGGGCAGATTTTGGCGGCAGCTATCTTTCTGCCGATCGCGCACTTCATGCCGGATGCTCAGTTCATGAGCTGGGGTTGGCGCATTCCATTTCTCGCAAGCATCGTCGTCATCATCGCGGGCTACATCATTCGCCGCAAGGTGGCCGAGACGCCGGCCTTCGAGGCAGAAGGAGCCCATGGGGAGGTGCCGAAGGCCCCGATCGTCCAGGCATTCCAGGTGAGCTGGAAAGACATGCTGCGTGTGGTCTGCATGGCGCTGATGAATGTCATTCCGGTGGTGGCGACGATCTTTGGAGCCGCTTACGCCGTTCAACCGGCCTACGGGATCGGGTTTTCAAAGGACGTTTATTTGTGGATACCCGTGCTCGGCAACATCGTGGCCGTGCTCGTCATCCCCTATGTCGGCAATCTTTCCGACAAGATCGGCCGTAGGCCGCCGATCATCATCGGGTCGCTCGCAGCCGGGCTGCTTTCCTTTGCTTATCTCTACGCGATCAGCATCAAGAACGTGCCGCTCGCCATCGTCATTTCACTCCTGATGTGGGGCGTGGTGTATCAAGGCTACAACGCGATTTTCCCGAGCTTCTACCCCGAGCTTTTCCCGACGCGCACGCGGGTCACCGCCATGGCCATCGCGCAAAATGTCGGGACCATGATTACCGCGCTTCTTCCGGCGCTGTTCGCTTGGGTTGCTCCTCCGGGATCGAACAACGTCCCGCTCACGATCGGCGCGCTTGCTTTCGGTATCACGGTAATCTCGGCGCTCGCCGCCTTGAGCGCGCGCGAGACCTATCGCATTCATCTCAATGATCTCGGCGACAGCTCGGCCGTTCCCGTAAGCGAGGGAGATTACGAACGCTTGCGCGCGGAAAGTCTCGCTGACGCAGCAGGCACGCGCCTCGCGCGGTCATAGCACCTCATGAGCCGGCGCCGCCCGATCGCAAAAGCCTCCATGTCGAGGCCATCCTTGCCCAAGGCGTCCGCGGCTCCCACCGTGCTGCATGGCGCCGGGCAGGAGAGGGGACAAAAAACCGGCAATGCCGAAGGCAGGCGAGGCGGGAGGCACGCCGATGAGGTGCGCCGCTCCACCGTCGATGCCGAATTCCATCAGCGCGATCGGAATATCCATCCGCCGGCGCACACGCCGGTTTACAAGACGAGCGTCCTGCGCTCGCCGCGCATCCCTTTGTGGTCGCTGCAGAATTCGCTCTCCGAAGTCACGGGTCCGATATTTTCGCCTGACGAACTCGGGCCCGATGACCACGACCTTTTGCACAACTACGCGACGGATGGGGAGCCGATTGGAGAGCAAATCATCGTGCACGGATATGTGCTCGACGGCAATGGAAAGCCGATTTCGGGCACGCTCGTCGAGGTGTGGCAGGCCAACGCCGGAGGGCGCTATCGGCATCGAAACGACACTTACATCGCGGCGATCGATCCTAATTTCGGCGGCTGCGGCCGAATGATCACCGATGAGAACGGGCATTATTTCTTTCGCACCATCAAGCCCGGTGCCTACCCGTTTCGTAACCACGTGAACAGCTGGCGGCCCGCGCACATCCATTTCTCGGTGTTCGGCACCGCCTTCGTGCAGCGTCTCATCACGCAGATGTATTTCGAGGGGGATCCTCTGATCGCGCATGATTCCATCATTGCCACCATCCCCGACAAAACGGCCGTGGACCGCTTGGTCGCGAGGCTCGACCTCAACGCAGCCTTGCCGCTCGAATGTCTCGCCTATCGCTTCGATATCGTCTTGCGCGGCACCCGCCAGACCTTGTTCGAAAACAAACTCCAGGGGAGTTGAGATGAGGAGCATGCCGTTTGGAGGTTCCTATGTGCCGGAGACGCCTTCGCAAACGGCCGGGCCTTACGTGCATATAGGCCTCATCCCGAAACAGGCGGGTTTCGACATTTTCGAGAACAATTTCGGCGGCGACATTGCGGGGCCGCGCGTTCCTGGAGAGCGCATCACCATCAAAGGCCGCGTCTTCGATGGTGCGGGCCTCGCCACGAGGGACGTGCTGGTCGAGACGTGGCAGGCGAACGCGGCGGGCCGCTACAACCACTCGGCCGACCGGCAACAGGGCGCCCTCGACAAAAGCTTTCGCGGATGGGCGCGCACGGGAACCGATTTCGCGACTGGCGTCTATACCATCCGCACGATCAAGCCGGGAGCCGTGATAGGGCGCAAGGGACGAAAGCGCATGGCGCCGCACATCAATTTCTGGATTGCCTCGCGCGGCATCAATATCGGCCTTGCGACGCGAATGTATTTCGCGGATGAGGAGGCGGCGAATGCCGCGGATCCGGTTCTGAACATCATCGAGCAACCGGAACGTCGCAAGACCTTGATCGCGCCGCGTTCCGAGCGCGACGGCAATGTCACTTATACGTTCGACATCTATCTGCAAGGAGAGCGGGAGACGGTGTTTTTTGATGCGTGATCGCCGGCGCCGGACACTCCTCGGCGCAACTTGGAGGAGGTGATTTCCTGAACGCAGGGGTTCGTCCGGCAAGTCGAGCTCGCCTTGCCGGACCGACCAGAATGGGAGGTCGAATTTGCAGACGGACGCGATCATTTTGGCGTCGGTGAAGCGCGGTCTGCCCGCGCCGGATTGCGCCGTGCTCGGCACCTGGAAGCTGCAATCCTATGTTCGCGAACGCCTGTCGGACGGCCATCGGCACAATCAGTTCGGAGATTCTCCCGACGGCTACATCGGTTACGCACCGGACGGACGCATGTATGCGATCTTCACGCGCCATGATCGTGTCGCTCCGCGCGATGCGGTGCCGACCGATGAAGAGGGCGTGCAGCTTCTCGGCACCATGGTCGCCTATGCGGGTGCCTTCTCGCTCGGCGACAACGTCGTCGTCCACCACATCGACACTTCGTGGAATCAGGCCTGGACCGGCACGGACCAGATTCGCCATTTCGTTCTGGAAGGTGACACGCTGACGATCACGACCGCGCCCTACAAGAGCTATCTCGACGGCACCATGGGCCGCTCGATCCTCGTGTGGAAAAAGGTGCGCTGATGTCGGCGGGGAGCGTAGGCGAAAAGCTGACGGATGCGGATCGCAGGACCGACATGTTTTCCCTTGAAGAAAAGCATGTGCTGGTGACCGGGGGTTCGAGCGGCCTCGGTCGGCACCTTGCCGCTTTCCTCGCAAGCCGGGGCGCACGCGTGACGGTCGCTGCGAGACGGGCGGAAGCGCTGGCGAAGACGGTCGAGGAGATCGAGGCGGCGAAGGGGAAAGCGCAAAGCGTCGTTATGGATGTCACTTCGCCTGCGAGCATCGAGGCCGCGCTCGACGCCGCGCGCGCCAATTTCGGCGCTGTCGAGGTTCTGGTGAACAATGCCGGGGTCACGCACGCCAAGACCGCATTCGACCAGAACGAGCGGGATTGGGATAAGGTCATCGACACCAACCTGAAAGGTGTGTGGCTCACCGCGCAGGCAATGGGCAGGCGAATGGTCGCAGCAAAGATCGCAGGCTCGATCGTCAACATCGCTTCGATCTTGGGCTTGCGCGTGGCGGGCGCGGTCGCCCCTTATGCGATCTCCAAGGCGGGCGTCGTGCAAATGACCAAGGCGCTTGCGCTCGAATGGGCGCGACATGGCATCCGCGTCAACGCGCTTGCGCCGGGGTATTTCGAGACCGAGCTCAATGATGAATTCTTCACCAGCGATGCGGGCAAGGCGCTCGTCAAGCGGGTGCCCCAGCGACGTCTCGGCGAGTTGCGAGAGCTCGAAGGGCCGCTGCTGCTGCTGGCTTCGGAGGCAGGTTCTTACATGACGGGGAGCGTGGTCGTCGTCGACGGCGGCCACCTGGTCTCGTCTCTGTGAACTCCAGGCCGCGACCAAGGAGAGCGGCAGGGCGCGGCACCAGGATGAGTTGATAAATGGAACATCCTGCGCGCGAACAATGACGGAGGAACTCCGATGATGTTGCAGGACCTCAGTGCCTTCGAGATCGGGCTCGAAGCCAACGCGGCGAACTTCGTGCCATTATCGCCGGTGAGCTTCTTGACGCGCGCGGCGAGCGCCTTCCCGGACAAGGTCGCCGTGATCGATGGGGAGCGCCGCTTCACCTACACCCAACTTTACGATCGCTGCGTGCGGTTGGCGTCAGGCCTCGCGGCGCTCGGGGTCACGCGTCTCGACACGGTGGCGATCATTGCCTCGAATATCCCGGAGCTCATCGAGGCCTTCTACGGCGTGCCGATGCTCGGCGCTGTCCTCAACCCGCTCAACACGCGGCTCGATGCGGCCAATATCGCCTTTTCCCTGAATCACGGACAAGCGAAGGTGCTGATCGTCGATCGCGAATACGCGGCGCTGGTGACGGCCGCGCTCGAAAACGTCGATCACGAGATGACGGTCATCGACATCGAGGCGCCGCTCGGGGCGAACGCGCCGGCTGGCGCACTTCGCTACGAGGACGTGCTCGCGAGCGCCGATCCGGAATTCGAATGGCCGGGCATCCCCGACGAGTGGCAGTCGCTTTGCCTTCTTTACACCTCCGGCACGACAGGGGACCCGAAAGGGGTGGTCTATAGTCATCGCGGTGCGTATCTCTCCGCGCTCGGCAACGGCTTCAGCTTCGGGCTCACCTTCGACAGTGTCTATCTGTGGACCCTGCCGATGTTCCATTGCTGCGGCTGGTCCTACCCTTGGGCGGTGGTCGCGGCCGGCGGCACGCAGGTGTGCCTGCGCAAGGTCGAGCCGGCGACGATCTTCCGCCTCATCGCCGAGCATAAGGTGACGCATCTTTGTGGCGCTCCGATCGTGCTGAACATGCTGGCACATGCTCCGAAAGAGCAACGTGTGGCTTTCGATCACAAGGTCACGATCGCGACGGGTGGTGCGGCGCCACCGTCATCCGTCTTCCGCTCCATGGAAGCCATAGGGTTCCGTGTCACCCATCTTTATGGCGCAACCGAAACCTATGGGCCGGCCACCTCCTGCGTGTTCCAGCCCGAATGGAACGGGCTCCCGGCGGAGGAACGCTTCGCTCGCATGGCACGACAGGGCGTCGCTTATCCGATGGTCGAAGCGGTCATGGTCGCGGATCCTGAGACAATGCAGCCAGTCCCGCGCGACGGTGAGAGGGTCGGTGAAATCATGGTGCGCAGCAACACCGTAATGAAAGGTTACCTCAAGAATGAGGCCGCGACCGCAAAGACGCTCGTGGAGGGCTGGTGCCTCTCTGGCGACCTTGCGGTCTGGCATCCCGATGGCGCGATCGAAATCAAGGACCGTTCTAAGGACATCATCATCTCGGGTGGCGAAAACATCTCGAGCCTGGAGGTCGAGGAGGTCCTCACCCAGCATCCTTCGATCATGATGGCCGCCGTCGTCGCTCGTCCGGACCCGACCTGGGGAGAGACGCCTTGTGCCTTCCTGGAACTCAAGCCGGGTGTGGACGCCCCTCAGGACGCCGAGATGATCGCTTTTTGCCGCGCCCGGATGGCACGTTTCAAGGTGCCCAAGACCTTGATCTACGGTTCGTTGCCGAAGACCTCGACCGGAAAGATCCAGAAGTTCGTGCTGCGTGAAAGAGCAGGTGCGCTATGAAGGGCGCGCGAAAGACGAGCATCCCGCCACCCGAGGCCGCCGCCTCGGCGAAACGCGAAGCCCCGAATGAGCAAACGGCCGGATTGGCCGAAGCCTGGAAGAGCGCCATGGGCCCTTGGCTCTCCTGGTACGGGGCGCTCGATTCGACGCTTCGCTCGCGCGCGACGCCGCTCGCGCAAGCCGCGGGCAAGCTCTGGACGCAGCCCGACAGAATGGCCGAAAATCTCGGACTCCTCTCTGAGGGTTTTCGCCAGATGGCTGGCTTTCCGGAGCTTGCGGACATGCCTGACATCGGCCTCAAGTCCTTGCCGTCCCTCGAGCCGGCGATGGAGCTCATGGCCGTCCTCCAGCAATATCTGCTTGTCGCGACGCCGATCTGGATCGAGGCCTGTCAAAGGTTCGAGAACGAGGCGTCGCGAAGGCGCGGCGAGGGAGAAAGCTTCGACAGCGCGAGCGACGCTTTGGAGTTGTGGAACAACACGCTCGACCGCACGCTGATGGAGTTCAACCGCTCGTCAGAGTTTGCGCAGCTGCAACAACGCTACCTTCGCGCCGCGATCCATCAGCGATCGGAGACACGTCGTTATTTCGCGCAATTGGCGAAGGCAGTCGACGGGCCGACACGCGCGGAGCTCGACGATATTTATCGGCGCCTGCACGAGCTTCGTCGCGAAGTCGTGGCGCTGCGCCACAGAGCGGACGAATCGAGCACGGCGCGCGACAGTGGCCGACCGATCCGTGAGGCGGCGCCTGCCTCGCGTCGGGTCGCGAGAAAGTCGAACGGCAAACGCAAGCTCCAGCGCGGGAGTGCACGCCGATGAGCAACGCCTTTGCACAGTTTGCCCCGCTCGCCGAGTTGAACGAATTCAGCGAGCGTGCTGCCAAAGCCTCGAGCTTGCTGGCGCAAGTCCATGACGACGACGTGCGGCTCGCACAAGCGCCGCGCGAGGAGATCGCTCGGATCGGCCAGCGGGTGCTCTATCGCATCGCGCTCGAAGGTCCCAAGCGCGTGCGAACGCCGGTCCTCGTCGTCTACGCGCTCGTCGGACGCTGGACGATCCTCGATCTTCAGGAGGACCGCTCGTTCCTGCGCAATCTCGCCGAAGCTGGATGCGAGCTTTATGTGCTCGATTGGGGCCATCCGACGCCGGCGGATCGCTACGACGATTTCGGCGACCTCGTGAACCTCTACATGGATCAATTCGTCGATGTGATACGAAGGCGCGAGAAACTGCAGAAGGTGAACCTGCTTGGCATTTGCCAAGGCGGCGTGCTTTCCCTGCTCTATGCTGCCTTGCATCCGCAAAAGGTGCGAAACCTCGTAACCTTGGTGACGCCAGTCGATTTTCACGCCGATCGTGACGAGGAGCGCCTCGAGCACGGCTTCATGAACGTCTGGATGCGAGGCCTCACGCATGAGGATGTCGACGCGCTGATCGATGCGATGGGCAACATTCCCGGTGAGATCGGCGGTGCGATGTTCTCGATGATGACGCCTTTCCGCAGCCTCGCGAAATACAATCTCACGCTCCTGGATGTCGGGCAGGACCGCGAGAAATTTCTGAACTTTTTACGTATGGAGAAATGGCTTGCCGATCGTCCGGCCCATCCGGGTGAGGCGGCGCGCCAATGGTTGAAGGACCTCTACCAAGACAACAAGCTTGTGAACGGCGAGCTGATCGTGGACGATCGCAGGGTCGATCTCAAGAATCTCACGATGCCTGTCTTGAACATCTTCAGCGAGACGGACCACATCATTCCAGCTCCCTCGAGCCGCGCCCTTCGACACGCGGTCGGCACCAAGGATTACTCGGAATCCTCGGTGAAGGGTGGCCATATCGGCATTCTCGTCGCGCGGTCGCAGGAGAAACTGCGCGAGGAGATCGCCGGGTGGCTCGCCGCGCGATGACGATGCCTCGGGCGCTCGTCAACGGCATCAATCTCGCTTACGAGGTTTTCGGCTCCGGGCCGCCGCTTCTGCTCATCATGGGTTATCGCCTGAACTCGCGCGCCTGGCCGCCCGATTTCATAGATGCCCTCGCCGAGCGCTTCACGCTCATCATCTTCGACAATCGCGGAACGGGGCAGAGCGACAAGCCAAGCTCGGGTTACGCGCTTTCGAACCTGGCCAAGGACATTTGCGGTCTGCTCGATCATCTCGAGATCGAACGCTGCCATGTGCTTGGATATTCGATGGGTGGCGCGGTGGCGCAGGAGCTCGCCTGCCGCTATCCCGAGCGCGTCCAAAAGCTCATTTTATGCGCGACGCTCCCCGGCGGCCAGAAAAGCGTTTATGCCGGGCCTGCGGTCGTCACGGTCATGCGCGAGCTTGTCGGACTGACGCCTCAGGAGGCGGCGCGCCGGATCGCGACCGTCACTTATGCGCCTTCCTATCTCGAAGAAAATCGTGAAAGAGTCGAGCGACAAATGCATCGCGAAATTGTCGATCCGACGCCACTCCACGCCGCGGATTTGCAATTTCAGGCCTTTGTGGATTTCGACGCGTCCGATGCGCTCGCCGGGGTTCGAGCGCCGACGCTCGTCATGACGGGGGATCAAGATCGATTGATCCCGCCTCACAATTCGAGGCTCCTCGCCGAGCTCATCCCCAACGCCCGACTCGTGATACTGCCCGGGCTCGCGCATCGTGCCCTTTGGGAAGCGACGGAAGCTTGCGCCTCGCTCGTCGCCAATTTCCTCGACGACGCAGGAGAGCGTCAGGACGAGGGGCTTCGAGAGGCAAGGGCGAATGCCGGATAAAGGCGCACCGCGTGGCGAGCGTCGCGCCCGCAACGCACAACTCTCCTCGGGCTTCGACAAGGCGGGCCGCTTCATCGGCGAGACGCTCGGAACCTTCGGCTTGCCCTTCTTTTGGCCCTATGCGTCGATGCGCGCCGTCACCGAGCTCATCCTCAATGCCGCCGATCCCGTCTATCGCGGCCATGAGATTCGCTATGGCGACGGAAAACCTGTCGTGCTCGTGCCGGGCCATCTTGCCGGTGATGTAAGCTTGGCGCCGCTTGCCATCTGGCTCGACGCGATCGGATACCGCCCGGTGAAATGCAAGATCGCGGTCAATGTCGATGACCGGGCCTTGGACGGCCCTCTCGCCGCTGCGTTGCGGCGCGCCTCGCGGCGGATCGGGCGCAAGGGGGTGCTCGTCGCCTTCGACACGGGCGTGCGCGCCGCGGTGCGCGTCGCCGCCGAGGAGCAAGAGCACGTCTCGGACGTAATCGCGGTGGGGCTCCCGGATCACCTTCCGAAGATGCAAGCCGCCGTGAGGTTGCACGTGATCGAGACGTCCCGCCGGATCGCGGCCCCGTGGCGCGAAGACATGCACATCGTGGATGGTTCGCGCACGTTGCTTCCGGTCAATCCGGCCGCTTTGAAAATCCTCTCGGAAATCCTACGCGAGATCCCGATCAGCTTGCTCGATGCGGGTTAGTATCGTGCACGTACCTTGAATTCCGCGCATCGTTCCGGCGCTTCAAAGCAGTCGACGGCTTCCGCTGGCGCGCCTTCGCAGTCAATCCGAGGGGCGCGCGGTGTCCGTAGCCGCGAAGTGAGCCTTTAACCGCAAAATCTCAGGCGCCGGCCAGTCGTTGATCCCGGTCACTTGCAGCCAAGCGTCAATATAGTGCCGTGGCGCGAAAACATGCCCGTAGCCCACCGGCGCCTGGGTTGCGACGGCCGCATCCATCGCGAGTTGCAACATGCTGACCAGAGGGTACCAGCGCAATCGCGCGGACACGTCCGGGCCCCGAGGGTGGGCCAACCATGCAGGACGTCTGTAGAGGTCGCGGTAGTCGAAGAAGGTCACGGGATCGCTCGCATATTGCAAATAGACGACGCGCATCGGTCCCCAACGCATATCATTCGGAACGGCTCCGCCATCCTGGTTCATGAACCGGACAAAGGAACTGTCGCCGAATTGCGGGAGCCACGCCGGCGAGCCTAAGGTGCGTCCTTCGGTAAACAGACGCCAGAACCTGCTCTTGAAGGGAGGCCCGCTCCAGAGCGCCCCGCTGAACGGGTCCCCGAGAAGCTCATAAAGCTCGAAGGAGCGTTCCGAATTCATCGCGCCGAGGCTGAGCCCGTGAACATAGAGCTTCGGACGACTCCCTTTCGGCAAAGTCGTCCAATAGCCGTAAATCGCGCTGAAAAGAGCCCGCGCGGTATCGGCGCCGTAATCGGGTTCGATCAAGAGCGACAGTGGGCTCGATAGGTACGAGTATTGCTGGGCCACGCTCGCGACATCGCCATGGAACAGATATTCCAGCGTGTCGACGGCGGCTGGATCGACCCAGCCAGTGCCCGTCGGGGTGATCACAACCAGGGCCGCTCGAGAAAAGGCTCCGACGCGCTTCAACTCCTCAAGGGCGAGCCGAGCGCGCTGCGCGGGCGTCTTGCCTGCCGGCAAGCCGACATAGACCCGGATGGGTTCCATCGCGTCTTTGCCGGTAAATGCTCGAATTTGACCGGTGGTTGGTCCTGATGAGACGAATTCCCTCCCCCTGCGTCCAAGTTTGTCCCACGCGACGAGCGAGGCTGGGCTACCGGTCTTGGACGAGGTGATGGGCGCTACCCGGTCGGGCGCGATCATTTCATCGGCCTCTCTAAAGGAAGCGTCGAGCATGTGAATCGCGATACGAAATACGATCCCGTTGGCGATCGACCAGAAAAGGACGCCGGCCACTCCAAGACCGATGACGTTGGCGACACGTCTGGGGACGAAGTGCAGTGTCCAGTTTGCAACGCGGCGGAAGATGATTTTGAAGCAGCGCCCTAAAGCGATCAGCATGAGAAATATCGGGAGAGCGACCACGCAAATTCGCAGGGGATAGGTGCCGGCAACAGGCTCCTGGTGCATAAGCCGAAGCACCTCGTTTTGCCATTGCGTGGCTCGCCAGAGGCAGGCTGCTAGCAAGATGGCACAGCCGCCGGCAAGGAGAAGGTCCAGGAGGCGCAGCACCCGTCCGCGTGCTTCCGCCAATTCGAGGTACCGCCACAGCCAATACAGAGCGGCGCCGACGCCGTAGCCTATGGCGGCGCACCCACCCGAAAGTGCGCCTTGCGTCAGATATGTCCGCGGAATGAGTGTTGGGGTCAGTGAAGCCGCGAAAAACAGTGTGGCGAATACCAGCCCAACGGCGGAACCGAGGTGCCGGCATTGAATGGGAAGGCCGAGTTTCACGCCTTCGCCTTTTAGCGAGGGCGAGCAAGCGAGCCGACCGCGACGCGAGACAGCTCTCCTGGCCGCAGATGACGAAACAGCCCCGATTCGTGCTGGTCAGCGAAAATGAACCCCTCTTCGAATTGTCGCCCCATCCGATGCTTTCTCTACCTCAGGCTCAAGTGGTTCGCGCAGAAATTGACTGGCATTGG
>Ga0213876_10001692_pt1 | contig 13415 bp, 16 predicted proteins | sample BarmaccomBMRX_R9_FD_160113 | JGI IMG/M metagenome (GOLD analysis project Ga0213876, IMG submission 160113) | Root-associated microbial communities from Barbacenia macrantha in rupestrian grasslands, the National Park of Serra do Cipo, Brazil - RX_R9 | ecosystem: Host-associated > Plants > Roots...
CGATCACTACGACGCCGAACTGCGACCCGAGCTCATGCGCCGGGCTATCGAAGCGAACCAGAACGCCGGCGTCGAAGTCGACATCTGGAAGATCGAGGGGATCGACGAGCGCTCGGACGCCGAGATGCTGGCCGAGCAGACGCGGGCCGGCCAGGGTCGCGCAGGTGTCACTTGCGTGCTGCTCGGGCGTGGCGCCTCGACCGAGAAGGTCGAGCATTGGCTCGAGCAGGCCTCCCCGGTGGAAGGCTTCATCGGCTTCGCCATCGGGCGCTCGATCTGGTGGGACCCGCTCAAGGCGTTCCTCGACGGGCAGCTCGAGCGCGAAGCCGCGGCGTCGCAGATCGCGGATAACTACCTGCATTTCGCCCGGATCTACGAAGGCGCCAAAGTTCACTGACCGCCGCCGCGCGGGCACGGCTACATAACGCCCGGCGGGACGCGGTGGTAGGCTCGGCGCGATGGCGATGAAGATGCGCCAGAGCCTCGCGCAGCTCGAGCAGGAGTTCCGGCACGAAGCACGGCGCGATCGCAGCCGCCGGGAGAGCCTGCGCCGCCGCGCGGTCTCGCGCTCGCGCAAGCGAACCTATGAACGCGAGCGCAAGCGAAGCTCGGTCCGCTTCTGGCTCCTGGTCCTCTCGCTCGTCGCCACCGCGGTGATCGTCACCGTGGCGATGTTCGAAACGCTCTACCGCCTGCTCGGCTGATCCCGCGCGGGAACCTGTCCGCGCCTCTCGGTCAGCCCCGACTGGACCCGCTCGGCGGCGATCTCAGCCGGCGTCGCTGCTCAGGCCGCGCAGCGCCGCGTCGACCTCTTCGCGGACGCCCTTGCTCGTACCCACGCGCTCCTGCTGGATCTCCAGGTAGACCTCCTTGCGGAACACCGGGATATCGCGCGGGGCTTGGATGCCGATCCTGACTTTCTCACCCATGATCGCCAACACCGACACCTCGATGTCGTCGCCGATCATGATGCTTTGGTTGGACTTGCGGGTGAGTACCAACATTTGGGAAGTGCCTCCCTGCTCGCCGGATGCTTTGGCGGGCACGCCGTCCGCTTTCGTCTCGAGCAAACAGCCGGCTCTGCCCGATGGCCAGCATAGCGAGAAGCTCCCGCGTTGCACAAGGAGTTCGCCCCCGGCGCGCCAGCGCTCTCCCACGCCATCGATCAACTAGTCTCCGCGCCTCATGGCACGTCGATCGCTGCGACCCGAGCTGAATCGGATCCGCGCCTGGGTCCGGCAAGGGCGGACCGACGCATGGATCGCGCATCAGCTCGAGGTCACCGTCCAGCAGATCCAAGCCTTCAAACGCGAGCAGGGACTGGAGGCGGGCGACGAGCCCGACAACGGCGCCGCGCTGCCGGACTACGACGACGAGATCGACCTGCGTGCCGAGGACGATGCCCTGATCGCAGCCGAGCTCGAGGCTGCCGCAGCCGAGTTGGCGGAGGACGAGGAGGAGGGCGACGAGGACGAAGAGCGTCCCGCACGCAGGCGACGCAGCCGCCGCGGGGGACGCAGCAGCGCCCGCCGGCGCAAGACCTCGCGTCCGCTCGAGGCGACGTTCGACCACGGCGAGGAGGGCTACGGCCTGTGGCTCGACCCGGCGGTCCAGGACGATCCCGTCTACGCGGAGTATTGGGCCGGCCATCGCCCGGTCGAGGTCACGATCGAGGAGGATCAGATCGTGATCCGGCGCGCCGGCGGCGAGGAGTCGGACGAGGGCGAGTGACGGCCGGTCGACCCCTGCCGGCGGGGGTCTGTGGAAGTTTTGCGTGCCATAGCCCTCCTTAGATCCGCAGACTCCCGGTCACTCTGCGTCGATCCGCCGGCCTCCACCGTAGTCGCTCGCCTCGCGCAGATAACGCGCGAACGCCGCCCCCGCCACCGTCGTCAGGTCCCACGCCTCCGGGTCTGACGGCGCCGCGCGGGTGGCGACGTCGAAGCACCAGTCCGTGCCCCGCTCGACGTAGAACTGCGCCAGCTCGTCGGCCGTGAACTGGCCGCCGAGGCGGCGCCGGAGCTCGTCGACGATCTCCTCGGTCACGCGCTCGAGCGCCGCGCGCCGGCTCGGCTCGGCCTGCTCGAGCCTTCGTTGTCCTTCGCGCCAGAGCCCGATCACCTCCTCCAGGCGCATCAGCTGCGCCGGGTGAGGATCAGCGGTTGGGCAGCCCCGTGATCACGTAGGAGCGCTCGCCCGGCCTGACCATGCCGAGAGCGCGAGCGTCGCGCTCGATCGTGGCCGGATCGTTCAGCGCCCGGCGCTGCGCTTCGAGGCGAGCGTTCTCGCGCGTGAGCCGGTGCACGATCGCACCCTGCTGATCCGCCTGCGTGCGAGCGGCCAGATACGACAGACCCTGCTTTACATACAGACCCGCCACGACCACCAGCACGACGAGTAGCCCGATTCGCCCGACCCGGTCCCAGCGGATGCGCAGCGGCTGACGCCGGGTCGAGGTCGGCCGCGAGCGCGCCCGCCTTCGACCCTCGGTCCGGGCCGGGCGCGGCAGTGCGGTTGCGGAACGCGCCGACGGCATCGCGTCTGCGCTTCTTTCGCCGCCGCGACTCTCCTTCCTGCTGCAAGGCTACGCCCGGAAGGCGGCGCGGCCCGGATACGTGGCGTCGGCTCCGAGCGCCTCCTCGATTCGTAGCAGCTGGTTGTACTTCGCCACCCGATCGCTGCGCGACGGCGCGCCGGTCTTAATCTGTCCGGCGCCCGTGGCCACCGCCAGGTCGGCGATCGTCACGTCCTCGGTCTCGCCCGACCGATGCGAGATGACCGCGCTGTAGCCGGCCTCGCGCGCCATCCGGATGGCGGCAAGCGTCTCAGTGAGCGTTCCGATCTGGTTGACCTTGATCAGGATCGCGTTGGCGACGCGGTTCTCGATCCCACGCTGCAGACGCTCGGTGTTGGTCACGAACAGGTCGTCGCCGACCAGCTGCAGCGCGTCGCCGAGCCGGTCGGTCAGGGTGCGCCATCCCCCCCAGTCCTCCTCGGCCATCCCGTCCTCGAGCGAGACGATCGGGAACCGGGCGGCGAGATCGGCCCAGTACGCGGCTAGCTCGTCGGCGCTCAGCGTCCGTCCCTCGTGCTCTAGCACGTAGCTCCCGTCGTTGTAGAGCTCCGACACCGCCGGGTCGAGCGCGACCGCCACCTGATCGCCGGGGACGTAGCCGGCGGCGCGGATGCCGGCAATCACCATCTCGAGCGCCTCGGCGTTCGAGCTCAGGTCGGGCGCGAACCCGCCCTCGTCCCCGACCGCGGTTCCGAGTCCTCGCTCGTGCAGCGTTCGCTTCAAGCTGTGAAACACCTCGACGCTCATCCTCAGCCCATCGCTGAACGTCCTCGCTCCGACCGGCACGATCATGAACTCCTGGAAGTCGACGCGGTTGTCGGCATGCACGCCGCCGTTGAGCACGTTCATCATCGGCACGGGCAGTACGTGTGCACTCTCGCCCCCGAGGTATCGCCACAACGGCAACCGCTCCTCGGCAGCGGCCGCGTGAGCGGTGGCCAACGACACCGCCAGAACCGCGTTGGCGCCGAGCCTCGACTTGTTCGGCGTGCCGTCGAGCTCGATCATCGTCCGGTCCACCGCTGCCTGGCTGGAGGCATCCTGGCCCCTCACGGCAGTGGCGATCTCGCCGTTGACGTTGTCGACCGCACGAGTAACGCCTTTGCCCATCCAGTCTGAGCCGCCGTCACGCAGCTCCGTGGCCTCGAACTCGCCCGTCGACGCTCCCGAGGGGACGGCGGCACGTCCCCACGCTCCCGAGCGCACGCTCAGCTCGACCTCGAGCGTCGGATTGCCGCGGCTATCGAGGATTTGCCTCGCGTGTACGTGCTCGATGTGGCTCATCTCGCGGGACCTTTCTGCGTACTACGCGCACGCGCGTAGTAACCGAGCTGCTCGTCGGAGTCGAGATCGTTCCAGCTTCGACCCTCCGATGCGGCCAGGTCGTGCGCCGTCGTCACGCGCGAGCGGAAGCGCTCGGCGGCGGCCCGCAGCGCGAGCTCGGGATCCACACGCAGCTTGCGCGCGATCCCCACGGCCGCGAACAGCACATCGCCGAGCTCGTCGAACCGCTCCTCCGCGCTCTGCGCCCCGTGCAGCTCCTCGAGCTCCTCGCGCAGCGAGCCCAGCGGCCCCTCCCCATCGGGAAAGTCGAATCCGCTCGTGGCAGCGCGCCGCTGCACCTTGCGCGCGTAGAGCAGCCCGGGGAGGTTGTCGGGAACTTCCCCAAAGACGCCCTGCTCGCGTCCTGGCTCGCGCTGCTTGATCTGATCCCAGTTGCGCAGCACCTCCTGGGCGCTCTCCGCCTGCGCCTCGCCGAACACATGCGGGTGGCGGCGGATCAGCTTCTCGGTGCAGTGCTCAGCCACCTGGGCGAGATCGCCGGCGCCACGTTCCTCGAGCAGCAGAGCGAGGAAGTGGACCTGAAAGAGCACGTCCCCGAGCTCGTCGAGCAGCTTGCCGTCATCGCCCCGCTGCGCGGCATCGGCGAGCTCGTAAGCCTCCTCGACCGTGTGCGGGACGATCGTGCGCTCGTTCTGCTCGCGATCCCACGGGCACTCGCGGCGGAGCCTCCTCGTGATCGCGTCGAGCCGGGCCAGCGCCGGCAGGATGTTCGGCGCGTCGGCGCCCACCCGCTTACTGGGTGGTGGTCGTCGCGGGCGGCGCCGTCTGCGTTGAGCTCGTGCTCGATCCCTTCGGCGCCTTGTATCCGGCGCAGTCGTTCATCGCGTAGAGCGTGCGGCACTTGGTCCTGTGCAGCCAGTTCTTGCGCGCCTGATTGTCGACCGCGTTCTGCGCGGTCGTCTGAGCCTGGCCCTGAAGGATCTGACGGATCAGTGGCGTGGCTTGAGCAAGGGACTGCTGAGTCGAGCGGTTGACCTTCGTGACCTCGAAGACGTAGTAGCCGAAGGTGCCGTGGATCGGGCCGAGCACCTTGCCGGTGGGGGCGGAGAACGCCGCCTCATCGAGAGCCCGCTCCTCCTGGCCGCGGCCGACGCCCGTCAGCTGGCCGCCCTTGGACTTCGTCGCCGTATCGACCGAGTACTTCGACGCCACCGAGGACCAGCTTTCGCCTTTGTCAAGCGCGGCCTTAGCTGCCGCCGCCTGCTTGGGGTCGTTGGTCCGGACGATTCTGATGTCGCGCGTCTCCGGCGTGCCGAACTGCGAAGGGTGGGATTTGTAGTAGGCCGCGATCTGAGCCGGGGTCACGGTGGCCGGGTGCTTCGCGCGCAGCTGCTTCACCAGCTCGCTGACGCGCACGCGGTAAATGATGTCGTCGAGCGTCTGCCCGGACTGGTTGAGGAAGGCCTGGAACTCTGCGTTCGAGCGGAACTGCTGGTTCTTCTCGCTCGCGAACACTTTCTGGACCTGCGCGTCACTGATCTTGACGTTCTGCCGCGCGGCCTCCGCCTGATACCAGTACGAGGTGATCAGAAACTCCATCACGCGCGAGGAGAGCGACTGAAAGAGCTGGTTGCAGTCGGTCTTCAGCGTTGCCGCCGGAGTGTTGGCGAGCTGCGGAATCTGCTTGCGCGCCTGGGCGATGCAGTTCGTGAACGTCGGCGGGTCATTGGGAACGATCACCGGCGCGCCCGGGCTCTGCGCCGCGTTGCTCTTGGCGGCGACGTACATCCAATGGTTGAAGGCGCCGACCGAGATCGGGTTGCCCGCCATGTCAGCGACCGAGTTCCCGGGAATGCCGCTGCCGCACGCGGTTATCCCGACCGCGAGCACAAAAAAGGCGCCAAGCGCCGGGATCAACCGAGAGACCTTCATAGACCGCGCGTGATGGTAGCGAGACGGCTCGCGGGGCGAAGAGCGCTTAAGAAGTTCTTACGCGGCTTCGCGCGTGACGGCCAGCAGTACGTCGGCCGCGCGCACCACGGCCGGGAACCGTTGCGCGGGATCCTCGGGCACCCGCAGCGAGAGCTGCGACTTGCCTGATTCGTACAGAGCCTCCGGAATCTCCGCGCGAACGCGCTTGGCGCGAACCGAATCGAGCTCGACCGGCGTGACCGCTAAGCGCCCGCCGCGGAAGCTGACTGCGCGCGCGCCAGCCTGGCCCAGCTTGATCCGCGCCTGCTGGAGCGAGATGAGGTTGCGCAACGGGTCGGGCAGCTCGCCGAAGCGATCCTCGAGCTCCTCGCGGAGCAGCACGAGATCCGCGACTTCGCGCGCTGCCGCGATCCGGCGGTGGACGTCGACCTTGGCCTGCTCGTAGGGGATGTAGTCCGCCGGAACGTAGGCGTCGACGCTGACGTCGAGCCTGACCGGCTCCCAGTCCTCGTCCGCTCCCGCGCCGTCCGACGCCGCCGCCACCGCCTCGTCGAGCATCTGCATGTAGAGCTCGAACCCCAGTGCGGCGACGTGACCCGACTGCTCGTCACCAAGCAGGTTGCCGGCGCCGCGGATCTCGAGGTCGCGCATGGCGATCTTGAAGCCGGCGCCGAGCTCGGTGTAATCGGACAGCGCGGAGAGCCGCTGCGCCGCCTCCGGCGTCAGCGCGGCGGCGCTCGGGTACAGCAGGTAGGCGTAGGCGCGCTCGTTCGAGCGCCCGACCCGACCGCGGATCTGGTAGAGCTGCGCGAGCCCGAACGCATCCGCGCGCTCGACGATGAGCGTGTTCGCCTCGGGGATGTCGATCCCGGATTCGATGATGCTCGTGCACACGAGCACGTCGACTTCGCCCCGCAGGAAGCGGAGCATCCGCTGCTCGAGCGTCTTCTCGTCCATCTGCCCGTGCGCGACCTCGAAGCGCATCTCCGGGCACAGACCGCGAAGCCGCTCCGCCGTCTCGTCGATCGTCTCAACGCGGTTGTGCAGGAAGAACACCTGTCCACCGCGGCCGTGCTCGCGCATCAGCGCTTGCTTGACGAGCTCCTCGTCGTACTCCCCCACGTAGGTCTTGACCGGCCGCCGTCCTTCCGGCGGCGTCTCGATCACGCTGATGTCGCGCACGCCGGCCAGCGACATCTGGAGCGTGCGCGGGATCGGCGTCGCGCTCATCGAGATGACATCCACGCGGAGCTTCAGCTGGCGCAGGAGCTCCTTCTGCTTGACGCCGAAGCGCTGTTCCTCATCGACGATCAGCAGCCCGAGGTCCTTGGCGCGCACGTCACGCGAGAGCAGCCGGTGGGTGCCGATCAGGATGTCGGCCTCGCCCCGGGAGAAGCGAGCCACCGCGGCGCGCTGCTCGGCCGCGGGACGAAAACGCGAGACGTGCTCGATCGTCACCGGGTACTGGCGCAGGCGCTCCGTGAACGTCCCGTAGTGCTGCTGGGCGAGGATCGTCGTCGGCACCAGCAGCATCACCTGCTTGCCGTCTTGCACGGCCTTGAACGCGGCCCGGAGCGCGACCTCGGTCTTGCCGTAGCCGACGTCGCCGCAGATCAGGCGATCCATCGGGCGCGGCGCCTCCATGTCGGCCTTGACGAACTCGATTGCTTCGCGCTGGTCCGGAGTCTCGGTGAACGGGAAGGCGTCCTCGAAGTCGCGCTGCCAGTCGGTGTCGAGCGGGTAGGCGTGGCCTTCGCGACGCCTTCGCTCCGCGTAGAGGTTGAGCAGCTCGCCGGCGAGCTCCTGCGCCGCGCGCCGCGCCCGCGCCTTGATCGTGTCCCAGCGGGTTCCTCCGAGCTTCGATAGCGGCGGGTGAGCGCCGCCGGCACCGACGTAGCGGCTGATCTTGGCCAGCTGATCGACGGGCACGAACACCCGGTCCGAACCGTCGTACTCGAGGTAGAGGTAGTCGCGGGTGACGCCGGCGACGGTCTTGGTGTCGAACCCGGCGAACCTGGCGATGCCATGGTCCTCGTGCACGACGATGTCGCCCGAGCGCAGATCGGCGAAGCTGCGCAGGACGCCACGCCGGCGCTCCGGTCGCCGCTCGCTGACGGCCCGGCGGCGGCGGAACAGCCGGTGCTCGGGGATCACCGCGAGGTGGAACTGGGGCGCGATGAAGCCGTTCTGCAGCCGCGCCTGGACGAACGTCATCGTCCGGTCGCCCGCTCCGGGCGGAGTGCCGTCGAGCCAGTGGACTTTCAGCCGCCCGAGGTTGTAGGCCGCACGCTCGCCCTCGCCCCGGCGCGCGAAGGCGACGATCGTGCGGTATCCGGAGCGCACCAGCTTCTCGAGCTCGGGTTCGGCCTCCTTCAGACCCCGCGCGGCGATGTCGGCCGCTTGGGCCCGGAAGGCGAGCGGCTGGTCCTGGTCGATGCTCGAGAGGCGGATCCGCGCCTCGGCGAGAGCGTCAGCGATCGCCCCGGGCGCCACGTACAGGTGATGCGCGTCCTCGTCATGAAACGCGGCAGTCACGTCCTGCCAGTGGTCGGCCAGCGCCGGCGCGACCTCCTCCTCGGCAGCGATCACGATCTGGGCGCTCTCGGGAGCCAGCTCGAGGAACGGGTGGAAGTCCTCGACCGGGAGCAGCTGAGCGATGTCGGGGCGATCGGCTTCGTCCTCGAGCGCCGCGATCTCCGCCAGCTCGCGATGCTCTTCGGCCAGCTCAGCGGCGGGCGCCACCTCGACCAGCTCGGCGTCGCCGAGTGAGCGCTGGGTGAAGGTCGAGAACCAGCGCAGGGATTCGATCTCGTCGCCGAACAGATCGACGCGAACCGCCCGCTCTTCGGTGGCCGGGAACAGGTCGAGCAGGCCGCCGCGGATCGCGAACTGGCCGCGGTCCTCGACCTGGTCGACGCGCTCATAACCCGCGGCCACGAGGTCGCGCGCGGTCTCCTCGAGGTCCATCAGCTCGCCGGTGCGCAGCGTGAAACCGCGCGGGCGCAGCTCAGGATCGGGCACTTTCTCCGAGAGCGCGACGGCGCTGACGACTACGACCGGGGCAGCATCGTCCTCAGGCGGCTCGAGCAACGCGTCGAGCGCCGCGATCCGAAGGCCGACGAGATGCGGCGGCGGCGCCAGATGCGATTCGTAGGTGACGCCGCGGCTCGGGTAGTAGCGGACCGTGCGCGGCTCGAGCCACGCGCGCAGCGCCGCGGCCAGATCACGCGCGGCGCGATCGTCGCCGGCGACCACGATCGCGGGGCAGCCCGGCTCGCGCTCGAGCAGAGCGGCGAGCACATACGGGCGCAGCGACTGCGAGACGAACGCGCGACCGCCCTCGTGGGCGAGCGTGGCGGTTTGCGGATCGTCGTCGGCGTGGTCCAGAAGCGTGCGAAGCATCCTCGTTTCAGTCTAGGTCGGGGTGATCTCCTCGCCTACAACGCGCTCAGTGATGTCGGTGGCCTGGCTGACGAGCGCCGCGACGTCCTCCTTCGGCTCGCGAAACCGGCCGAGGACGTAGGCCGAGACGCGCTCCGGGTCGGTCGTCGCAGGACGCCCGACGCCGACTCTGACCCGCGCGAAGTCGCTCGAGCCGAGGCCGCGCTTGAGCGACTTGAGTCCGTTGTGGCCCGCCAGGCCGCCGCCGATCCGCACGCGGATCTCGCCGAAGGGCAGGTCGATCTCGTCATGCAGCACGAGCACGCGCTCGAGCGGAACCTTCAGCGCGCCGCGGGCCGGCCCGACTGAGTCGCCCGCGTCGTTCATATAGGTCTGCGGCATGAGGACGGCGACGCGTGGCCCCCCGGGGCGGGTCCGGCCCTCGGTCAGCAGCCCGCGGTACTTGGCCTTCGGCTTGGAGAGCGACCAGCGCTCGATCAGCGTCTTGGCGATCTCGAACCCGACGTTATGGCGCGTTCCGGCGTATTCGGCACCGGGATTGCCGAGACCGACGAGGAGCCAGTCGACGGGGGCGCCGCGGCGGCGGCCCGGGATCGGCATCGCGTCCGGCGGGTTACTCGCCGGAGGCTTCTGCCTCGCCGCCGCCCGGCTCGCCGGCTGTCGCCTCTGCCTCGGTTTCGCCGGCAGCCTCGCCGACGACCTCCGTCTCCTCCTCGATTTCGTTCTCGTCCTCGAGCTGCAGGCGTGGCGGCGTAATGGTCGCGATCACCGTCTCGGCGTCGTCGAGCACCGTCACCGCCGCCGGAGCAGTCAGCGCGTCGACGGTCAAGGTGTCCCCGATCTCCATCCCCGCGACATCGTGCTGAAGGGCGTCCGGAATATCCGTCGGCAGCGCCTCAACCGAGAGCTCGCGCGTCACCTGCTCGAGCACTCCACCCTGCTTGACGCCCGGCGCGTCGTCGACGCCCGTCAGCTCGAGCACCACGGTGGCCTGGATCGGCCGGTCGAGGCGGACGCGCATCAGGTCGACGTGCAGCGTCTCCCCGCTGACCGGATGCCGCGCCAGTTCCTTGAGCACCACCGGCGTCGGGCTCGCCTCGTCGATTCTCAGGTCGAGGACGGCGCCGGCGTGGGCGAGCGCCTGCCGCAGCTCGCGCGCGTCGACGGAGAAGGGCACCGGCTCCTGACCGCCGCCATACACGACGCCAGGGACCTGGCCTTCGCGGCGGAGCCGGCGCGTAGCGCGCGAGCCGGCAGGCTCGCGTTGCGCGACCGTGAGCGCGGTTGTCTCGGCGGTGGCCATAGGTGGTGCCGATGGTAGCGAGGGCCGTCTCGTGGTGGGCGATGGGCCGAGGAGCCGAGGGTCCGGCGGCCCGAGGAGCAGAGGTCCGGGGGCGTCGCGCGCGATTCGCCAGTTCCCCTCGCGACCGCGCTAGGCTTTTCCTATGTCAGGCGAGGCTCAGCTGATGCTGATGATCGCCGGAGTTCACCTCGTTGGGCTCGCGTGCGTGGCAGTCCTGATGATCCCGGCCCTGCGGGATGCACCCGACAATCCGCCCGGACGTCCCGAGGACGGGTCCGACGACGGCTGGGGGAACTATCCGCGCCGCCCGCTCGGGCCGCCGAGCGTGCCCGGTGGCGGGCTGCCGCTGCCAGACGCGGAGCCGGCGCGGGTACGGCTACGCGATCACCAGCGCATGCGAGAGCTGCTCCCGCGGCGCGAGCGCCGGCCGGCGCGAGAACCCAGGCGCACGCCGGTCAGAACCCATCATTAGCTACAGCTGGCGTCGCCCGGCAATGGCCGGCTGACCGTGATCAGCTGGATTGTCAGGCCGCTCAGGACGTTGCCCGCGTGCCGCACCCCCACACACTGGACGATCGGCCGCGACGAGCCGATTCTAAACGCCACCCGCGCGGTGCCGTGCGTGGAACCGAGCGAGAAGCCGGCGGACGGTTCGAGCTGCAGGATCGACACGATGCCAGCGCGCCTCAACGCAGCGACGTTCGCCGCCACCTGAGTCCGGCAGCCGACGTCCGAGGAGCAGCGCTCTACGCGCCGAAGCGTTGCGTCGACGTCACCGCGCGCTTCGGCCTGAACGAGCGTGGAGATCGCCGAGCGTTCCGCGCCATCGACGCTCAGCGCCCGCGCGAGCAAAGCGCTGATGACCAGAAAGGCGAGGACCCCGACGGTCAGCAGGGCGATGAGCTGGGGGCGGCGCAGGCGCCGGCGCGTGGGACTGCGCGTCACCCCGGCTGAAGGTCCGTCGCGCGTCGCTACTCGCTCAGCTCGAGGAACCGCTCGACCGAGGCCTCCTGGTGATCGAGCCGCTCCGCGAGCCGGCGGGCGTGCTCGGCCGCGACCTCGAGGAAATCCTCCACACACCGCTCAGGATCATCCGCCAGCGGATACACCCGGCTGAAGTCCTGCTGCGCGCAAGCGATGCCGATCGGCGGCCGCCCCTCGGCAAGCGTCCTGGCGCTGCACACGGGCGTGACCACGAGCTGGGAGTCGCGCGCGACGAGGGCGGTCGGCAGCAGCCGTGGCGCCGGCAGGCGCACGGACAGCTCGACCGAGCGATCGACCGCGACTCCGGTGCCGACGAGCTCGCCGAGCGGCTCGCGCCAGACGTCGAGCACCACGTCCGCCCCGACCAGCGCGTCGCGGAAAGCCTGCACCTGCTCGACGTAGAGGCGCGCGGCCTCCTCGCGGTCCTCGGCTTCGGCGAGATCGAGATCGCACGGAACCCGCAGAAGCTCGTTCGCCGCCACCGTGGCGCCGGCACCGCGGCTGCCGTTGGCGACATAGGTCTGCAGCGTCCCGAGGTCCCGGCGGGCGTGGAAGATCACCGTCACTGCGTCGCTCACCGGAAGCCCATCGACGCGCAGCGATACCGCTACCGCGGAGGAGTCGTCGAGAAGCGCGCGCCGGAGCAGACTCTCCGCCGCTCCGTCCTTGGATCTTCGATCGTCTTCGAGCATAGGCGCCGTCCCTTGACCGTTTCGGCTCCCTATTTACCCACACGCGCGGACATTCGACCAGCTCCAAGTGGAGTAGACGCCCGCGCAGGTTCTTGTCCACCTGAGGGGAAAATGGGCCCCAGACGGGTAGGCTGCGAGCGAAGATGAAGATTCTCTACAAGCCATTTGCGATCATCGCCGGCGTCATCGCGGCGAGGCTCGGACGCACCGCCTTCAAGTCTCTGTGGTCCAGGATCGATACGAAAGAGCCACCCGAACCGACGACCGAGGAGGCCAGCCTGCCCAAGGTCGTGGGCGCCGCCGCCCTCGAGGCAGCGACGATGGCCGGCATCGGTGCCGCGGTGCATCGCGGGTCGGCGCGTGCGTTTGAGCACTTGACCGGATCCTGGCCGGGCGACAAGCGGCAGAAGGAAAAGGACGAGGAGGAGGAGGAGTAGGGAGGATCAACCGCCGGCCGGCGCGGGTGCAGCCGGCGCGGGTGCAGCCGGCGAGGGTGCAGCCGGCGCGGGTGCAGCCGGCGCCGGCGTGCGCGTCCACGGCGCGAACCCGTCTCGCATCCAGTCTGGCATCGGGATCTTCGTCATCGCGTCGCGCTCCACGGTGACGTGGCGGATCTCGACCTCGACGAGCACCTGCCGTCCCCGGCAGATGTGATGCTCGCTGACGATGCTGGTCGTGCCCAGGTGCGCGATCGCTGTCTCCAGGCGAAGCTCGTCGTCGAAGCGCGCGGGGGCACGAAAACGCATGTGCGCCTCGGCGACGACCACGTCGACGCCGTGGTCGAGCATCGCCTGGTAGCTACCGAACGCAGCGCGCCAGAGCTCGGTGATGGCGACGTCGACGTAGGCGAGATAGTGGGCGTTGAACACCACGCCCTGGGGGTCGCACTCGGCAAAGCGCACCCGCAGGGTGTGGCTGAAGCGCTGGGTCATCGGCGCGTCGCGCCTCCCCCGCCGCGCAGGACGAAACCGCGCTCGGCCAGATCCGCGACGGCATCCTCGAACGTGGCGAAATCCCGCACCAGCAACGCGTCGATCGGACGCCGCCCCGGCCCGCCCACCCGAACCCATCGTTGAAGGACGGGGGCGCCGGCGCGGTCGGAGGCTTCGCTCAGTAGGTCGAGCAGGATCGGCAGCTCAGTGCTGTGCTCGAGCTGGCCGGAGAGGAGCGTCAGCGGATCGACCGCGAGCGTCTGACAGAGCTCCTCTTCGCTCAGCCCGAGCAGCTCCATCAGCCTGGCCGC
>Ga0213876_10001693_pt1 | contig 13411 bp, 11 predicted proteins | sample BarmaccomBMRX_R9_FD_160113 | JGI IMG/M metagenome (GOLD analysis project Ga0213876, IMG submission 160113) | Root-associated microbial communities from Barbacenia macrantha in rupestrian grasslands, the National Park of Serra do Cipo, Brazil - RX_R9 | ecosystem: Host-associated > Plants > Roots...
ACAATATGCAAATGTGAAAAACTCTGTGCGTTTCTTTAAGCGTTATTTAGGAAATTTGTTGGTTCTAAAAATCGCTATTAGCTAATAGCCATTAGCCAATAGCCTTAAACTTTAAAAATGCGTTTCTCTCATCTTCACGTTCATACACAATATTCATTGCTTGATGGTGCAGCAGGAATAGATTCATTATATAAAAAAGCAGCAAAGCATAATATGCCTGCACTTGCAATTACAGATCATGGAAATATGTTTGGCGTGTTTGAATTTGTAAAACAGGCATGGAACAATACACGTGTTGTTGGCACAGATGCAAATGGAAAAGAAAAGAAAGAACCAGTTGTAAAACCAATTGTTGGCTGCGAATTTTATGTTGTTGAAGATCGCCATCGCAAAACTTTCTCGAAAGAACAAAAAGATGAGCGTTATCACCAGGTTTTATTAGCGAAGAATAAAAAAGGATATGAAAATTTAATCAAGCTTACATCGCTTGGTTTTATTGAAGGTTATTACAGCAAGTATCCGCGGGTTGATAAAGGCTTGATTGAAAAATATAATGACGGAATTATTGCAACTACATGTTGTATCGGCGCATACGTTCCGCAGGCAATTTTACATTTAAGTGAAGAAGCTGCAGAAAAAGAATTTCAATGGTGGCATAATTTATTTGGCGACGATTATTTTATAGAACTGCAACGACATGAAATAAAAGAGCAGGAAAAAATAAATGCCACTTTATTAAAGTTTGGAAAGAAGTATAATGTACCTGTTATTGCAACGAATGATAGTCATTACACTGAAAAAGATGATTACAATGCGCATGATATTTTATTGTGCATTAATACAGGTGAAAAGCAAAGCACGCCGGGGTTTGATGATTTTATAAATGATGAACTACACATTAAAAATCGGCGCTTTAAATTTCCTAATTCAAATTTTTATTTTAAGTCGCAAGATGAAATGCTCGAAACCTTCAACGATGTTCCGCATGCATTGGATAACACAAATATGATCGTTGATCGTGTTGAAACATTAGATCTTAAAAAAGATATTTTACTGCCTGCATTTCCTATTCCCAAAGAATTTCAAACAGGTGATGATAATAATATTAATCAATGGAACTACTTGCATCATATAACTTATGAAGGAGCTAAAGAACGGTACGGTGAAATAACTGAAGAGATACGTGAACGATTGGATTTTGAATTGTTCACTATAAAAACCATGGGTTTTGCAGGTTACTTTTTAATTGTGAGCGATTTTATAAAAGTAGGAAGGGAGCGTGGTGTGTTCATTGGTCCGGGCCGCGGTTCTGCAGCAGGAAGTGTTGTTGCATATTGTATCGGCATCACGAATATTGACCCGATAAAATATAATTTACTGTTTGAAAGATTTCTCAATCCCGACCGTAAAACAATGCCTGATATTGATACGGATTTTGATGATGAAGGCAGGCAAAAAGTAATTGATTATGTGGTTGAAAAATATGGCAAGAGCCAGGTAGCGCAGATCATTACGTATGGTACAATGGCTGCAAAGATGAGTATTAAAGATGTTGCACGTGTAATGGACTTGCCGCTTGCGGAAAGCAACGCTTTGGCAAAGATGGTTCCTGAAAGGCCGGGCACATCATTGAAATTTATTTTGAAAGCGCCATTTACCGGTGAAAAATCTTTGGAAGAAAAAGGCTATGCAGGGGAGGAGTTGGATAACATAAAAAAGCTGCGTGAAATTTACAATGGTAATGATACACGAGGACAGGTTTTAAAAGAGGCGGAGCGTTTGGAGGGAAGTGTGCGTAATACAGGCATCCATGCTGCTGGTATTATCATTGCGCCGAAAGATTTGACAGAATTAATTCCTGTCGCCACATCTAAAGAGTCTGATCTCTGGGTTACACAAATTGAAGGCAGTACAATTGAAGAAGCTGGCGTATTGAAGATGGACTTTCTTGGGTTACGTACGTTATCCATTCTAAAAACTGCATTGGAATTAATTAAACAAAACCATAACATAGATATTGATTTGGATGCGTTGCCTTTGGATGATGAACAAACTTTTCAGTTATATCAGCGTGGTGAAACCAATGCAACGTTCCAGTTTGAAAGTGCAGGCATGCAAAAATATTTACGCGAATTAAAGCCGGATAAGTTTGATGATCTCATTGCAATGAATGCATTGTACCGGCCGGGACCAATGGCTTACATTCCGCAATACGTTGCACGCAAGCATAACCGTGAACTTGTTTGTTATGATCTGCCGGAAATGCAGGAATTTCTCGAAGAAACTTATGGAATTACCGTTTACCAGGAACAGGTAATGTTGCTGTCTCAAAAGCTTGCAGGTTTTACAAAAGGGGAAGCGGATGTGCTGCGCAAAGCGATGGGAAAGAAAGATCGTAAAACGCTGGATAAAATGAAAGACAGTTTCATCAAAGGTGCTACTGTAAAGGGTTTCAAGGCAGATGTGTTAGAAAAAATTTGGCGTGATTGGGAAGCATTCGCACAATATGCATTCAACAAATCGCATTCAACTTGCTATGCTTTGGTTGCTTATCAAACAGGTTATTTAAAAGCGCATTATCCGGGCGAATATATGAGTGCCGTGTTGAATCATTCAGGCAGCATTGATAAAGTTACATTTCACATGGAAGAATGTAAACGCATGGGTTTAAAAGTGCTTGGGCCCGATATCAATGAATCGCTAAAAGGCTTCGCAGTAAACGCAAAAGGCGAGATACGTTTTGGTTTAGGCGGATTAAAGGGAGTTGGTGAAGCAGCCATTGAAAGTATTATTGAAGAAAGAAAAAAGAATGGTATTTATACTGATGTTTTTGATTTCATCAAAAGAGTTAATCAAAGAACAGTAAATAAAAAATCAATTGAAAGTCTTGCTAACTCCGGCGCTTTTGATTGTTTTAAGGATGTACATCGTGCACAATATTTTTATGCAATGCCAGGCGATACTGTAACAGGTATTGAACGCATTATTCGTTTTGGAAATACTTTCCAGGCTAACAAACAAACACAAGCGAATACTTTGTTTGGCGAATCTGTTTTACCTGCAATCGCATCTCCGCTTTTGCCCAAATGTTCAGAATGGAGTTTAACAGAAAAACTCGACCGCGAAAAAGAAGTTACGGGAATGTTCATGAGCGGTCATCCTTTGGATCATTTCAAATTTGAATTAAAATATTACGGCATCACCAAACTGACCGACTTTAATGAAATAAAAGAATCGAATACTCTGGCTGCAGCTAACCGCGAAAAAAATATGCGCATCGCAGGTTTGGTAACAGATGCGCAACATCGTGTATCGCGTAATGGAAAAAATTTCGGTTCGCTGATGATTGAAGATTTCAGTGGTAAATCAGAATTGATGTTGTGGAGTGATGACTATGTGAAGTTTAAAAATTATGTAGAGAAAGGAAATAATTTGTTGATCTATGGTTACTTTAAGCAACGTTATAACGGCGATGAATTTGAGTTTAAAGTAACTGCGATCAATTTATTGGAAACTGCAAAAATGAATCTTACACGCAACCTTGAGCTATGTGTTGAGCCCGCTTCACTCACCAATGAATTTGTTCATTTTATTGAAGACAATGTAAAATCAAATCCAGGTAAATCAACACTTAAATTTAAAATAAGAGAGCCGCAGGAAAACCTGGAAGTTGTTTTAAACACTACAGATAAAGGTTTTACAATGAATGAAGAAATGGCTGCGTTCTTATTAGGCAATCCTGATGTAGAAGTAAGTGTTGGTTTGTTTAATTAGTTGCATAAACAACTTTTCTTAATTTTGATATTTGAATCTGTTTCTGTTTTCAATCATTAACAATGTCATTGAAACTTTGAAACACTAAACTTTGAAACTATTTTGAAATGCAGGAAGCGTATATAGTTGCGGGTTATAGAACTGCTGTTGCCAAAAGTAAAAAAGGCGGCTTCAGGTTTTATCGGCCTGATGATTTAGCGATTGATGTGATAAAAGGTTTGATGGCTTCAGTGCCTCAACTTGATGCAAAACGCGTGGATGATGTAATTGTTGGAAACGCTGTACCTGAAGCAGAACAGGGTTTACAGGTGGGTAGAATCATTGCTGCAAGAGCATTGGGTTTCGATGTGCCGGGTTCAACAGTAAATCGCTATTGTGCAAGCGGTTTGGAAACGATTGCTATTGCAACTGCTAAAATAAGAACAGGCATGGCCGATTGCATTATTGCCGGCGGTACAGAAAGCATGAGCCTGGTGCCAACGGCAGGATGGAAAACTGTTCCTGCGTATTCTATCGCAAAAGATGAACCCGATTATTATTTAAGCATGGGCTTAACAGCAGAAGCAGTTGCGAAAGAGTATGCTATTAGTCGTGAAGACCAGGACGCATTTGCTTTAAGCTCTCATCAAAAAGCCAAAAAAGCAATTGATGAAGGGTATTTTAAAAGCGGTATTTTACCAATAAATATTGAACAGGTTTATGTTGATGAAAAAAATAAACGTAAAACCAAAATAACTATTGTTGATACAGATGAAGGCGTTCGTGCCGAGACAACTTTAGAAGTGCTTGCAAAATTAAAGCCTGCTTTTGCTAAAGATGGATGTGTTACCGCAGGCAATTCATCCCAAACAAGTGATGGTGCTGCATTTGTAATTGTAATGAGCGAAAGAATGATCAATGAACTTGGATTAAAGCCAATAGGGCGTTTAGTGAATTGTGTATCTGCGGGTGTACATCCACGTATTATGGGCATTGGCCCTGTAGCTGCTGTACCAAAAGTTTTAAAGCAGGCGAATATGAGTTTGAGTGATATTGACCTGATAGAATTGAATGAAGCTTTTGCTTCACAATCATTGGCTGTAATAAGAGCATTAAATTTTAATCCTGATATTGTAAATATTAATGGCGGCGCTATTGCATTAGGTCATCCGCTTGGATGCACCGGTTGTAAATTAACTGTTCAAATATTAAATGATATGAAGCGCCTCAACAAAAAATATGGAATGGTTACGGCTTGCGTTGGCGGTGGACAAGGCATTGCAGGAATTATTGAGAACATTCCATGATTTTTCTCAGTAACGTTAAAACCCGCTATTATTATTCAAATCTATCCCTGTTATATTGAAGTGTTTTCAGTGTTACAATATACTTGGTAATGGTATTATTATTCGCGCTAAACACACTTTTGATTTGTCACCAAGACTTTCAAGAAATATTTTCTGCAATAAACCCAATGTAACAGCAAGAAATATCATTAAGAATTCCAAAAAAAATTTTTCTTTTCTACGTGTGGGTGATGATGTACTTGATTGTTTATTTAAGATTATATTCTTTTTTTAAAAGATCAATAAGCCTGCCTGCCTGTTGCTTATAAACTTCAGCAGCTTCTGTATTAACTTCAGTAGTGGCGTACAAGTAATGATAAGCTACAATTACTTTATTGATTGTTGTATAATCAGTGGTAAGCAATGGCGGATTATTTAATGGCTTGGTAATAATAACATTCAGACCTGAATTCCCTTCTACTTTAGAATACATTTCCTGGAAAATGTACCCGTCAAATAGCAGGCTATTCACAAGATGTATATCATCAACTTTCTGATCTTGTAAAATGTTTTGACTTTTAAAAAATTCAATGGACTGATAATAACTTGATATGCTGTCCAGAATAGCTTTTGATTCGATAAGCCTTAATGCACTGGAATTTTTCATTTGCTCAAACGTTTTCTCATTTGGCAGATAATCTATATTATTTGCGGTAACATCACGTGCAAAAAAATAAATATCAGAGGTATTTGACGGCGCTATTTTTAACAACTTAATTAAAGTGTCTATGCGCCGGTCGCCCAAGTCGTTTACTGCGATTGTTGAGTTATACATATCTACGTCGGATTGTAAATCTGCAATCATAGATTGCATATCGCTTTTTATTTCATGATTATCGTTGAAATGTTCTCTCAGGTTCTCTGCAAAAAAGCCAAGCGTCACTGCAAGAAATATCATCAAGAATTCTAAAAAATATTCTTTGAAATTTTTCTTTTCTACGTGTGGGTGATGATGGACTTCCATATTGCAGTTAATTTTTTTAATACCACATGCTTACATTCAAGCATTTTGGTACAGCAACCTTTCGATTCAACCTTGCACGGCACATAAAAAGTAACATAACATCAAGGCGCGATTAATTAATCTTCAAAATTGTAGGTTCCTAAATGCCGGTTCAATCTTGCGAAATGTATATATTCTGCCTGCCATAGCTTTGACTGCTTTATCATTATACTTGCAGGCAATATATGAGAACTTGAATGCACTCAAATTTACAATGGCTTAAATATATTAACTTTTTTTATCAGATAATTTAAACATATCTTACAAGAATAATGATGCAGCAGGGAATCGCAAAAAACAAGCAGTATGGTTGCTTGTTTGAAAATATGCCGGATCGGGAAACCGTTGTTTGAAAATATCTACAAATAAATTTTATAACTGTATTCTGCCGGTATAAACGCTATTACTTGCATGAGTTCCATCACTACTTAGAAATCCCATCCACGTTTCTACCAGCTGGTTTTTAAATATTGAGGCTTCTAAAATGGCTTCACAATTTTTACGAAAGCCCGCATTCAAACTAAATATTGTTTGTTGTAACGCTTCTGAATGCGCTACAAGAATAACTACGTCTGACGCTGATGCGGTGCCGGTACTGCTATTATCACTAAAATTGAAATAAATGCTTTTGTTTTTCATTGGTACAGCAGCTGCATGCAATGCGCTTGGTAGTTTACCTTTAGATATCATTACATGCTGATAAGATAAATGAATATGTGGATAATCGCCAATTAATGCCTGGTTCATTAAAACACTCGTAGCCCTGTTATAACCATTGCCTGTGTTACCATAAGCAGGGAAACTTTTATTAAAAAATCCTGTGCCTGAAAAAGTTTTTGTAAAACGATTACATACTTTCAACTTTTCAAGCTGCGCTGAGCGTAAGGCTGTTGGTTTATATTTTACATTGGAAGCGCTGGAGCGAAGGATGTTTTGACCGTTGCGTACATAGCCTGTTACAGGACCGATAGTGCCAACAAAGGCACCTAAAATACCTTCAGATGTTCTTGCCATAGTATAGGAATATTGGATGTTATTGCTTTAAAACTGCTTAATGCAATTACTTGCGACAATATATTACGTTAATTAAAGATCAATATTGTGTTTCCTTAAAAATATTTGATATGTCTATAAAAGTTGTTCGGTGCTATGATCGTAAATACACCGAACATGTATCGAAGAAATATCGAAAAAATAGCGTTGAATGATTTTGGGCGACTTGATAAAGTTATAAACTTATTTTTTACAGTAAAAAGTCCCGGAATATGCGGGACTTTTTTAGCGCTTTTCATGGGCTTACGGCCAGAAAGTGAAATAGCGTTATATTTCGCGGAGTTCCGCTGTTTATGACCTTTCAATTATCACGAAGTGCTGTTACTTTCTGTAAAAACACATTGCTTTCGGATAGAAAATATTATAGCTATAGTGCTACCAAGACGAATATTTAAAAATCGGGTTTAACGTAATTTCGATCTTTTTTCAAAAAAAATTCCGGTTAGAAATTACGTCGCAAACAGCAGATTCTCATGATTTAAAACCATTCTGTAATTTTAAAACCGCTAATCAATCATTATGGATAATACCATTGCTCAATTACAACAACAGGCTGAAGACCTGTTAAGTGCAAAAAATTACGCCGGCGTAATTGCTGTGTTGCCTGACGATTTGCTGCAGCAGTACAATGATGCCGGTTTATATTCATTGCGTGCAAGAGCGTACGAAGCATTGCGCGATACGGATGCTACAATTCAATATGCAACCAAAGCCATTGAAATCAATCCTTCTCTTATAGTAGCTTATATATCAAGAGGAAATGCCTGGACATATAAAAGAGAATACGACAAAGCCATTGAAGATTATACAAACGCAATAACATTGGATGAAAATAATTCGCTTGCATTTTATAACAGGGGGCTTGCGCTGTATTATAAAAGAGATTATGACAAAGCGATGGATGATTACAATAAAGCTATTGCTTTAAAGCCGGATGAAACAGGCAGCTACATAGGCCGCGGAAATGTTTGGCTCGATAAAGCTGAGTACGATAAGGCCATAGATGATTATAATAAAGTGCTTTCGTTAGATGCTAACAATGCTGATGCATATTATAACCGTGGTTTAGCATGGTCTGGCAAAAAAGAGTCTGAAAAAGCTATACGTGATTTTAATGAAGCCATTGTTTTAAATAAAAATTATGCTGATACGTACCTTGCCCGTGGTAATGTTTGGTTCGATAAAGGCGAATACGATAAGGCGATGGCTGATTACAATACAGCTATCAACCTGGATAATAATTACGATATCGCCTATTTTAACCGTGGTCTGGTATGGGCAAATAAAAAAGAATACGAAAAAGCAATAGACGATTACAACAAAACGCTTACATTAAATCCTGTTTACCTAAACGCTTATTATAATCGTGCCTTGGCTTTTAATGCCATACAGGAATATGAAAAAGCTGTTGAAGATTATAAAAAATATATCGAACTCATAAATAACCCGGATAATTATTGGAGCCAGGTTGCGCAATCAGCAATCCAGGAATTAGAAAAGAAACTTACCGATGAATGGTATAAAGAAACGGCAAAGCTTGTAAATAAAATAAAGAACCTGCTTTTATTTAAAGAAAGATGTGTAACACATTACACCGGTTTATCAGCTGCGAAGGCAATGATATTAGTGAAAAGCAAGTTCCGTCTTTCTGAAGGTGCATTTTTAAATGATACATCAGAAGGCAGGGAGATGTTTAAATACCTTGAATTTTCAGCAGTAAAACAAAAAGATGATAAAACATTAGCAGAACCATTTTCCGAAAAACCATTTATCGGAAGCTTTGTTACAGAAGCAAAACATGATGACCTAACCTTATGGCGCATGTATGCAAAAGAAGATAAAATAGAAGCAAGGGGCTGCGCATTAACTATAGATAAGGAATATTTTCTATCATCACTTAAAAACGCCATAAACAATGCAACGGTTAGTGCTGCAAACGCTATTCAAACCGAAGAACAGTTTACTTTTTATAAAGTGGCTTATATAACCAACGATACAGAACCTGTATTTCTCGTTCCCGGTGATGATGTTAAAGGCAAAGATCTGACGAAAATGATGAGAGAGCTTAAGGAAATTATGAAAGAGATACCCGAAGATCAAAGCCAGAACGCGAAAGAATTGTTGAATGGTATCGCGTATCTTTTTAAAAGTGTAGAATATCAATATGAAAATGAAGTAAGGCTAATTGTACAAGGCGTAGGTTTTGATAAAACCATCAGCAGCGATTCAATACCGCCAAGGGTATTTATTGAATTAGTTGGTATAACAGATGCATTAACTAAAATTACACTTGGGCCTAAAGTTGAAAGGGCAGATGAATGGGCTGCCGCATTTAATTACCAGATTAAAAAAGATATTTCAAGTGCAAGCATTGATATTATTATTTCACATCTTCCATTCAAATAACGTATTTAAGATCGTTCACAGGGGCGCGATTACTTGCTTTAAAATAATTCTTAACTTTATTCAATAAATCAATCCGTTTAAATAAATGAAAAAGAAACCAACAGAAAACATACCAGCTGTTACTGTAACTGAAGAAAAATTGGTTGTTAAAACAAACAATACAACTGTTATTGCGCAACAAACACAAGTTTCGTTACAATCTCAAAAAACTACAACAGATACTTCAGGCAACGTTATTAAAACGCGGCATTAAACACTGTACTTTATCTCCTTGATTTTTTTGCTGATTTTTTAGGACTGCTATTTTTAGCAGAAGCCTTTGCTTTTTTAGGTGAACTCTTTTTAGGCGCAGCTTTTTTAGGTGCGCTTTTTTCAGGTGCCGACTTTTTCACAGCTTTTGGAGTTGTTTGCGAATTCGCTTTTTTCGCAGGCCTTGTTGATGTTGATCTGCCTGCACCTGCAGCTGTATTTACATTTGACAAAGCAAGATCAGTTAATAAAAGATCTGCTTCATACTCCTCATTTAGTGTTGTTTCAAGCAACTTTGCAACATCACTTAAATTTAATTGCAGCGCATAAGCTCTTGCAGTGCCATAACTGCTTATTTCATAATGCTCTATTTTTTGTGAAGCAGCAATTATTGCAGCATCGGTTACTTCCGGGGTCATATCTTCACCCATTAAACTGTTACCTTCTTTTATTAAACCTTCCATTGCCTTGCAGTGTTCTTCACCTTCATTGCTTCTAAATAGATTCGCAAAAAAACCTTTCTTTTCCGGCGCCGCCTTCTCTTCACCTAATAATTGCTGTATTTTATCAAGTCTTTCTTTTTGAGCTCTTGTTACTTCAAGATGTTTATCCAAAGCATTTCTTAAATCACCGTTGGTAGCTGCATCAACCATTTTTGGCAAAGCCTCTATTAATTGAGTTTCTGCAGAATACAAGTCTTTTAATTCATGCTTAAGCAACTCATGTAACGTATCTATTGTTGGCATAACAAAGGTTTTTAATTAAAAAATATTAATCATTTATTATACATAATTTATGCCGAAGTAAAGAGATAGGTTTACGAACGGTTTTTATTCGTAATATGCATTTACTATGAAAAGGAGAAACTTTTTGCGCAATAGTTCCCTTGCGGGTATTGCAATCACTGCAACGCGTTACAATAAAGTTGATAACAATATCATCAGCGATCACATTGATACAAATGATTTTGAACTGAATGAGGTAACAATCGATACGTTGCAGCAAAAAATGCAAAGCGGCGCATTAACTGCTGTTGATATTGCAAAAAAATATTTGCAACGTATAAAAGCTATAGATAAAAGCGGGCTTTATTTAAATGCGGTAATAGAAATTAATCCTGATGCATTAAGTATAGCTGGCGCAATGGATGCAGAAAGAAAACAAGGCAAAGTGCGCAGCGCCTTGCACGGAATTCCCGTTTTAATAAAAGATAATATTAGTACTGCTGATAAAATGATGACGACAGCAGGTGCATCAGCATTAGCCGGCAACATCATGAAGCAAGATGCTTTTATTATTCAGCAATTAAGAAATGCAGGTGCTGTATTGTTAGGAAAAACTAATTTAAGCGAATGGGCTAATTTTCGTTCCATACGTTCAACAAGCGGATGGAGCAGCAGGGGAGGGCAAACTAAATGTCCTTACATACTTGACAGAAATCCATCAGGTTCAAGTGCCGGTTCCGGTGCTGCAACCGCGGCTAATTTATGTGCAATAAGTATCGGAACCGAAACAGATGGTTCTATTGTTTCACCCTCGGCTGTAAATGGTTTGGTTGGCATAAAACCAACTGTTGGTTTGTGGAGCCGAAGCCGTATTATTCCTATATCTGCAACGCAGGACACTGCAGGCCCAATGGCACGCACAGTTAAAGATGCTGCAATATTATTAGGGGCGTGTACAGGCGTGGATGCAGACGATGCAGTTACAAATGAAAGCAGCGGTAAATTTCAAAAAGATTATACACAGTTTTTAAATGCAGATGGCTTAAACGGCAAACGTATCGGCATTGAAAAATCTCATTTAAAAGGCCATGAAGGTATTGTTGCTTTATATAATGCAGCTATTCAAAAGATGAAAGATAATGGCGCAGAGATAATTGAAGTTGATCTTTTAAAAAACATTCATGATATAAAAAATGTGGGTGATGCGGAGTTCACTGTTTTATTGTATGAATTTAAGGATGGCGTGAATAAATACCTTGCCTCAGCTAACAGCAGTATGAAAACACTTGCTGATGTTATAGAGTTCAATAAGCAGCATGAAGACAAAGCCATGCCGTATTTTAAACAGGAAATATTAATACAGGCAAATGATAAAGGTGATTTAAACAGCAAAGAATATACAGACGCTTTAGCAGCCACATTATCATCAAGACAAATTATTACTGACATGATGAAACAAAATAATTTGGATGCTTTATGTGGTGTAACAAATGGTTTGGCTTGTTGTATTGATTTAGTGAACGGCGATTATGATACGGGTTTTTCTTTTTCAACACCTGCAGCTATTTCGGGTTTTCCGCACATAACAGTGCCAATGGGTTTTGTGCACGATCTGCCAATTGGTATTTCTTTTTTTGCAACAGCTTACACAGAGCCGCAGTTGTTAATAATTGCGTATGCTTATGAGCAGGCAACTAAAGTTAGAAAAGCACCTGCATTTAAAAAAGACCTTTTGATGTAACTTTATTAGATGGAAGTTAAAGAATCCGCAATTGCTTACAGCAAACAAAAGATTTCCATTGAAGAATATCTTGAAATGGAAAATGCTGCCCTGGAAAAGCATGAATACTATAAAGGAGAAGTGTTTGCTATGTCTGGCGCAAAGTTGCCGCACATAAAAATTACGGGAAATTTGTTCAGTGAATTAAAGAATAAATTAAAGGGTAAAAAGTGCCAGCCCTATGGTAACGATTTGCGCATACATATTCCGTCAAACACATTATTTACTTATCCTGATATCTCGGTTATTTGCGGTGAAGTGATAACACGCAATAATGACGAATACAACGCTTTAAATCCAACTGTAATTATTGAAGTACTTTCTAAGTCAACAAAAAATTATGACCGCGGTGAAAAGTTTAAACTCTATCGTGATATAAAAACTTTAAAAGAATATATTCTTATTGATTCAGAAAGCTTGCACATTGAAGTATTCCGATTGAATGAAAAAAATCATTGGGAACTGGAAGAGTATAATGATGTAAACGGTTCTGTTGAAATAAAAGCTATCAACGAAAATATACTGATAGCAGATATTTATGAAAATGTTTCTTTTTATAAAGAAGTTTAAGAATTGTTACCGTTTCTCATCACGCTAATTCAAACACGGCTTCAATTTCAACAGGAATATTTCCCGGCAAAGAACCCATGCCAACTGCACTGCGAACACCAACACCGTTATCGTTTCCCCAAACCTTTGCAAACAATTCACTACAACCGTTTACTACATATGGATGTTTTTCAAAATCCGGAGTTGCTGCAACCATGCCTAAAACTTTTATCACTCTTTTTATTTTGTTGAATGAACCAAGGTTTTGTTTCAATGTAGCAAGAATAGCAAGCCCAACTTGTTGCGCAGCTTGTTTGCCTTCATCTTCATTCATGGTTTCGCCAACACGGCCATGAATTAAAGTTTTATCCGGCAACAAAGGCCCATGACCGGAAACATACACAAGATTGCCAACAACCAGAAATGGTTTATAAACGCCAAGTGGTGTTGGCGCAGGCGGAAGTTCTAAGTTTAATTGTTCAAAGTTTTTATCTGCATCCATTTTTTTTAATTTTTAATTTTGACTTTTTACTTAATAAATGTATTC
>Ga0213876_10001694_pt1 | contig 13410 bp, 12 predicted proteins | sample BarmaccomBMRX_R9_FD_160113 | JGI IMG/M metagenome (GOLD analysis project Ga0213876, IMG submission 160113) | Root-associated microbial communities from Barbacenia macrantha in rupestrian grasslands, the National Park of Serra do Cipo, Brazil - RX_R9 | ecosystem: Host-associated > Plants > Roots...
GACATCAAGCTGGGGGAGACAAGCGATGGCGCATAAGAAAGGCCTCGGCTCATCGCGCAACGGGCGCGACTCGGCCGCCAAGCGGCTCGGCGTCAAAGTGTTCGCGGGGCAGACGGTGAGCGGTGGCGAGATCATCGTCCGCCAGCGCGGAACGCGGTTCAAGCCCGGCGACGGCGTCGGCATCGGCAAGGACGACACGATCTACGCGCGGTCGGCGGGGCGGGTGGAGTTCACCCGCGGCCGGCGCGGGCGCGTGATCTCCGTGCTGCCGCCTCCCGAGTAGTCGTCGGTTTTACACGTTCGGCACAAGTAGGCCCTTGTTCCGTTACAGGGACGTGGGTCACTCTTATCCCCATGCCCGGGGATTCGCGAATTGGTTCGGAGGGTCCGAACCAATTCGCCAGAGTCCGCGTGAGCCGCCTCGCGGCGCGCCAGTTCGGTCGCATCGCGTGGCGTCAGCTGGGCGCCCTCGGCGTGGGCAAGGCAACGATCTCCGAGTGGGTCGCCGCCGCCTACCTGCACCGTGTCCTGCCGGGCGTCTACGGGGTCGGGCATCTCGCCGCCAGCTTCGAGGCCGATCTCGCCGCCGCGCTCCTGTACGCCGGCCCGGGCGCCGCGCTCAGTCACGCCACCGCAACGTGGTGGCTGAAGCTCAGCGAGCGCCGGCCGATCACGATCGATGTCACGACGCCCCGCCGCGTGGCGTCATTGAACGATATTCGGGTCCACGACCGTCGCGCCCGAGAGCGCGGCTGGGTCCGCGACCTGCCGGCGACGACAGTTGCCGAGACGCTCCTGGACGTTGGTGCCGAGGCCGCCATCGACGAGCTGCGCTACCTGGTGGCACAGGCCGAGTACCGGCGCCTGCTCGACCTCGATGACATCGCCGCCGCTCTCGGAAGCGGGCGGCGGGGCAGCCGCAGGCTGAGGAAGGCGCTCGCCCGCCACCTGCCGGCGCTGGCTCGGGCGCGCAGCGTGCTCGAGATCGACTTCATCCTGTTCTGCGAGCGCCACCGGCTGCCACTGCCCGAGGCGAACGTGGTCATCGAGGGCGTCACGGTCGACGCACTCTGGCGCCACGCGCGCCTCGTGGTCGAACTCGACGGGCGGGACGGGCACGCCACGCCGGCGCAGCTGGAACGCGATCGCCGGCGCGATCTCCTGCTCCGCCGCGCCGGCTACACGGTGCTCCGCTACACGTGGAGCCAGATCCACTTCGACGGAGCGACCGTGGCGAGTGACCTACGCGAGGCGCTGGGCCAGCGGGGCACGCCAAGGTGAAATTTGCGATGCTGTAGCTAGTGCGCATGGAGGAGGTGCTCTCGCGCGCCAGGGGTACCGGCGCGGCCGTGATCACGATGATCGTGATGCTCGCCGGCCTAGCTGCGGCTGCCGGCATCGTTGCCCCGGCCGCTGCTGCCGCCTCGGCGTCCGTGTCGACGTCCGCCTCGGCGCTCGGCAGCGTCCATGGCAGCGCCGAGCAGGTTTACCTCACCGGCGGGCGCCCCGGCCTCCTGCTCGCGCTGGTCGACCGGCGCGGGCGCAAGGTCCAATCGAGGCGGGTCGACCGTCTTGGCGCTCTGCTCTTCCGGGGCGTCGCCCCGGGGCGGGGGTACCGCGTTCGGCCGGCGGACGGGGGCCGCGCATCCGCCGCCGTGACCGTGTTCTCCAACCGCCCCGCGCCTCCCTCCGCGAGGATCTACAACCAGCGGATCCCGGCCAGCGGGTACGGCTACCTCACCACCCGTGATGGGACCAAGCTGGCGATCGACGTGCACCTCCCGGGCGGCAAGGGGCCGTACCCGACGCTCGTCGAGTACGCCGGCTACGGCTATGCCGATCCCGTGCACGGACCGCAGAGCGGAATCGCCCAGGTCGGGAACCTGCTCGGCTTCGCCGTCGTCGACGTCAACATGCGGGGCACCGGCTGCTCGGGCGGCGCGTACGACTTCTTCGAGCCGCTGCAGAGCCTCGACGGCTACGACATCGTCGAGACGGTCGCCCGCCAGCCGTGGGTCCTGCACCACAAGCCGGGGATGCTCGGGATCTCCTTCGGTGGCATCAGCCAGCTGTTCGTCGGTTCAACCAACCCGCCGGATCTGGCCGCGATCACGCCGCTGTCGGTGATCGACAGCGCGATGACCACGCTCTACCCGGGCGGGATGCTCAACACCGGGTTCACGCTCGGCTGGGTGAAGGACCGCGTGCACGACGCCAAGCCGGCCTCGCCGACCGGCGGCCAGCCGTGGGCGCTCGACCGGATCCGCGCCGGTGATCGGACGTGCCAGGCCAACCAGGCGATGCACGCCGAAGCGCGCGATCTGCTGACGATGACGTTCCAGAATCCCTACTACAACCCGGCGGTGGCTGACCCGATTTCGCCGATCAAGTTCGTCAACAAAATCAAGGCTCCGGTGTTCATGGCCTGCCAGTTCACCGACGAGCAGACGGGCGGGCATTGCCCGGACCTCGCGAGCCACTTCACGGGGACGCGGAGGAAGTGGTTCACGTTCACCAACGGCGTCCATGCTGACTCGCTCGACCCCGCCACGTTCAACCGCTGGTATGACTTCCTCGAGCTCTACGTGGCGCGTCAGGCGCCGCGCCTGTCCGCCTTCACAAAGGCGGCGGCGCCGATCCTGTATCGCAGCCTGCTTGGCGTCAGTGGCGTCGGCCTGCCGTCCGATTCGATTCAGGCGCAGCCGTCGTACGCCGGAGCGCTCGCGGCTTTCCAGCGTCTGCCGTCGATTCGGATCCTGTTCGACAACGGTGCCGGATCGGGGACGCCCGGCAACCCGCTGCCGGCCTTTGAGCGGTCGTTCTCGCGCTTCCCGTTGCCCGGCACGACTGCACGCGCCTGGTATTTCGGTGCCCGTGGCTCGCTTTCCGACGGCAGGCCACGGGCGTCGGGCGCCGACGGATTCACCTGGGACAAACGCGCGCGGCCGGCGACCGACTTCAGCGGCGACACGGCCGGCGGGCCAGGCGGGCTGTGGACCGCGACGCCGCCGTATCGCTGGACCCAGAACCCGCGCGGCACGGCAGCCTCGTACCTGACGAGCCCGCTCAGGGCGAACACCACGATCGTCGGGGCCGGTGCGGTGCAGCTCTGGCTCAAGTCCTCGACGCCGGACCTCGACCTCCAAGCCACGATCACCGAGGTGAGACCGGACGGGAAGGAGACGTTCGTGCAGAGCGGCTGGCTGCGCGCGAGTGAGCGCAAGCTCGACCCGAGACGCAGCACGCTGCTCGACCCGCAGCCGACATTCCGCCGCGCCGACGTCCTGCCGCTGCCACGCGGGCGCTACGCCGAGGTGACGATCCCGCTCTACTACGAGGGCCACGTTTACCGCGCCGGCACGCGCATCCGCGTGATCGTCTCCGCGCCCGTCGGCGATCAGCCGATCTGGGCGTTCAAGTACCTCACCCCGGCCGGCCGGGCCCGCGTGTCCATCGCTCGCTCCTCACGCATGCCCTCGCGCCTGATCCTCCCGCTCGTGCCGGGCGTCTCGGTGCCCACTCGGTTGCCCCCCTGCCCAGGGCTGCGCGGAGAACCGTGCCGCACCTACGGGCGCTAGCCGCGTCTCGCCTTCAGCCTGCCTGAGCGGTCGGCCTGACGAGGATCTCGTTGACGTCGACGTGCGGGGGCTGGGCGACCGCGAACATCACCGCCCGAGCGACATCGTCGGGACCGAGGGCATCCGACGGGCGTCGCTCGAAGAACGGCGTGTCGACCATACCGGGCTCGATCAGCGTCACGCGGACGCCGCTCTCGTTGCACTCCTGTCGTAGCGATTCGCCCATCGCGGTGACCGCGAACTTGGTGGCCGAGTAGAGCGATCCCGGTAGGGCGCGCCGCCCCGCCACCGAACCCGTGAGGAGGAAGTGCCCGCGCGCCTGCTTGATCGCCGGCAGGCACGCCCGGATCGTCAGCGCGGCGCCAAGAACGTTGGTCAGGACCATCGAGCGCCACTGCTCCGGCGACTCGGCGAGAAACCCGCGCGCGGCGCCGAACCCGGCGTTGGCGAAGGCGACGTCGAGTCGGCCGAAGTGCTCGAGCGCCCTGGCCACCATCGCCTCCTGCTGCTCCCACTCAGTTACGTCACAGCCAACCGCGATCGCACGCTCCGCGCCGCCAAGTTCGCGCACGTGCGCCTCGAGGCGTTCGACGGAGCGCGCGGCGAGGACCAGCCGGTAGCCGGCTTCAGCAGCGTGGCGCGCCGTGGCGGCACCGATGCCGCTCGAGGCGCCGGTGATCAGGAACACCGGGTCGAGGCCGTGGCGCGCCGGGTCGGGCATGGCAGGATCATCGCATGCAAGATCGCGCGCGCATCCACGTCGAAGCCGGCGCCGGCGGAAACGGCTGTCTCAGCTTTCGCCGCGAGGCGCACGTCCCGCGTGGCGGTCCCGATGGTGGCGACGGCGGGCGGGGCGGCGACGTGATCCTGGTCTGCGACGACAGCCTGCGCGACCTCGAACGCTTTCGGCGCCGTGCTCACTTCAAGGCGCGCCGCGGGGGCCATGGCCGGGGCGCGCTCCGACACGGCGCCGAGGGCGCAAGGCTCGAGATACCGGTTCCGCCGGGCACGCAGGTCCTGGTTGAGGACGACGGCACCCGCCACGACCTCGTCTCCGCGGGTCAGCGGGTGCTGGTTGCGCGCGGCGGACCCGGCGGCCGCGGCAACAAGCGCTTTGCCGGTCCCACCCACCAGACGCCGAGGTTCGCCGAGCGCGGCTTGCCGGGGGAGGAGCACTGGCTCACGCTGCGCCTCAAGCTGCTGGCCGACGTCGGCCTCGTCGGGCTCCCGAACGCCGGGAAATCTTCGCTCTTGTCCCGGCTCACCCGCGCGCGGCCGAAGGTGGCCGACCACCCGTTCACCACCCTCCAACCAGTACTGGGAACGCTCGAGCTCGACGACCGCCAGCTGGTCGTGGCGGACATCCCCGGTCTGATCGAAGGCGCCAGCGCCGGCGCCGGCCTCGGCCACGAGTTCCTCGCCCACGTCGAGCGAACGCGTCTGCTCGTGCACGTTCTCGATCTCGCCCCGCTCGACGGCTCGGATCCCGTCGCCAATCACGCGGGGATCGAGCGCGAGCTGAGCCTCCACGACCCGCAGCTGGCGGCGTTGCCGCGGATCCTCGCGCTCTCCAAGGTCGACCTGGTCGCGCCCGGCGCGGCCGAGTACGCACGTGAAGAATGGCGCCATCGACTCGGAGGCGCTGTAGCGGTGGTGCTGACGTCGTCGGTCACCGGCCAGGGTGTCGGCGAGTTGGGCGTGGAGCTGGCTCGGCGGGTGCCGCTCCTCGCCGCCGAGGCCGGGGGGACGGCGCAGGCGCCGAGCGATCTGGCCGAGCATCGCGTGTTCCGGCCGGCGGCGGACCGCGCGTATCGCGTGGAGCGAACCGGGACGCGCAGCTATCGCGTGAGCGGCCACGGGATCGAGCGGCTCGTTGCGCGCTACGACCTCGACAACGAAGATGCCCTCGCCCATCTCGAGCGGCGGCTGCGGGGGATCGGCGTGATCGGCGCGCTCGAGGCGGAAGGCTTCGAGGCGGGCGACGACGTCGAGATCGCCGGCGTGGCGTTCGACCTCGACCCGAACCTGTAGGATCGCGCACTGGCCGGATAGCCAACAAAGGAGAGGGAGGATCAAGTATGCGTCGCTTTACGGGCGCCTTGGCTGCGGTCGCGGTGGCCGCTGCCGTTCTCGCAACGACGGCCGGCGCGCGGGTGCTGCGAGTCGGCTCCTATCACGGGATTCGCGGACAGTTCAGTTCGATCCAAGCCGCGGTCGACGCTGCGCGCCCCGATGACTGGGTGCTGATCGGGCCGGGCGACTACAAGGAGCACTCCGCGCGGGCCCCGAGAGGCCGGCCGGACCTGGCCTCCGGCGTGCTCGTCCAGACACGCGACATCTACCTGCGCGGGATGAATCGCAACAGCGTCGTCATCGACGGGACCCGTCCAGGGTCAGCGCGCTGCAGCCAGGGTGCGGCGGCACAGGAGCTGGGGCCGCGCGGCAAGAAGGGCCGGCTCGGCCTCAACGGCGTGATGGTCTGGAAGGCGAACAACGTTTGGGTCCAGAACCTGACCGTGTGCAACTACCTGAACGGTGCCGGTGACACCGGCAACGAGGTGTGGTGGAACGGCGGCGACGGCACGCTCCGGGGCGGAATTGGCGGCCGCGGCTTCGTCGCGTCCTACCTCAACACGACCAGCACGTACTTCAAGGACGAGGCGACCGCGGCTAAGTACGGACTCTTCTCGAGCAATTGGAGCGGCGGTCTGTTCGATCGCACCTACGCCAGCAACTTCAACGACTCCGGGTACTACATCGGCGCCTGCAAGCAGGTGTGCAACCAGACGATCGATCATGCCTGGGCGGAGTACAGCGCGCTCGGCTACTCGGGCTCGAACTCGGGCGGCCAGCTCGTGGTGAAGAACTCGGAGTTCGATCACAATGAGGACGGGTTCGACACCAACAGCCAGAACGGCGACAACCCGCCGCCGCAGAACGGCGCCTGCCCGGGCAACAAGATCAGCCCGATCACCCACACCCATTCGTGCTGGGTGTTCATGAACAACTACGTGCACGACAACAACAACCCCAACGTGCCCGCCGCCGGCTCGGCCGCGGCCGGTCCGGTGGGAACCGGGATGTCGATCTCCGGCGGGCGCAACGACACGGTGATGAACAACCGGTTCGTCAACAACAACGCCTGGGGCGTCATCCTCGTGCCGTACATCGACAGCGGCCCGCCCTGCACGGGCGGCAATCCGAACTCGCCCTTTGGGTGTCTGTTCGAAGAGTGGGGCGATGCGCTGCTGAACAATCGCTTCAGCCACAACGGCTCCTACGGGCATCCCAGCAACGGCGACTTTGCTCACCTGAACCTGCAGGACGGAGAGCCGACGAACTGCTACCGCGGCAACCGCGCGATCGGCGGCGGTCCGCTGAGCCCGGACGCGGCGGCGCTGCAGCAGGCGTACCCGTTCTGCACCGGCGCGGCCGTGCCGGCGAGCAGCAGCAACCCCGCCTTCCTGAGCGAGGTGCTGTGCAACTCCCAGGTGCAGCTGAACGGACAGCCGTCGCCCTGTCCGACGGGGCAATACCCGCGGCGGACGCGCGTCGTCATGCACCCATTGCCGAAGGGGCTGCCGACGATGCCGAATCCGTGCCGCGGCGTGCCGGCGAACCCGTGGTGCCCGGCCCGCAAGGGCTGAGCTGAGCGCAGAGGTCGGCGGCCGCTTGGGCCGGAGCTCGAGGTGAGCTCCGGCCCCGGCGTCGGCTGGGGCCGTACATTCCGCACAGATGGGTCCCGTCGTGGTCAAGCTCGGTTCGAGCATCGTCGTCGACGAGCAGGGCGAGGTGCGCCGCGACGTTGTCGCGCGCGTGTGCGATGAGCTGGTCGAGCTGCACCGCGATGGGGGGTCGGTGATCCTCGTCACGAGCGGAGCGATCGCTCGCGGCATGGGGGTGATGCAGATCCCGATGCGCCCGCGGAGCGTGGACGAGCTGCAGGCGGCGAGCGCCGTCGGACAAGGAAAGCTCTACCAGGTGTACGACGAGTTGCTGCGCGCCCGTGGAGTGCCGAGCGCTCAGGTGCTGCTGACGTTCTTCGACATGAGCGCGCGCACCCACTACCTGAACGCTCGGCAAACCCTCCGCAAGCTCCTCGACTGGCGGCTCATCCCCGTGATCAATGAGAACGACACCACGACCACGGATGAGATCTCGTTTGGCAACAACGACTTCCTCGCCGCGCAGGTGGCAATCCTGCTCGGGGCCGAGCTGCTGTTGCTGCTGACCGACGCCGCGGGACTGTTCACCGCCGACCCGCGCCAGCGGCCGGACGCACAGCTGGTGGGCGAGGTGCGCTCGTTCGACTCGCTTGCCGGCCTCGACATCGGTTACGCCAGCTCGCCGCTGGGCTCGGGCGGTATGCGCTCTAAGGTGGTGGCGGCGGAGATGGCCACGGCCGCGGGGATCCCGACCGTGATCACCAGCGGGCTCGACGCCGGAACGATCTTGCGCGCGGCCGCCGGCCAGCCGGTCGGCACGAGGTTCGCCGCGCAAGAAGGTCGCTACTCGAGCTTCAAGCTGTGGCTGAAGTACGCCAAGCCGGCGCGCGGGCGGGTACTGGTCGATGCCGGCGCGGCGCGGGCGCTGCGCGAGGGTGGCACCAGCCTGCTCCCGGTCGGCGTGGTCGGGGTCAGAGGCGAGTTCGACGCGGGAGATGCGGTTGAGATCGCGCACGACTCGGAGGCGGTGGGGAAGGGCATCTCGAACTATTCCGCCGGCGAGCTGCGGCGGGTGCGAGGATTGAAATCGGGCGAAGTGCGCCGGGTGCTGCCGCGTGCGACCGAGGAGGCGGTTCACCGCGACTACTTCGTGCTCGCCTGATTCGCTCACCCGCGCTCCGACCGAGCTTGCGTAACCTTTAGCAGCATGGCCACCACCGCCACACCGGTCGCCGAGATCTGCGCAGGCGCCAAGCGTGCGTCGCGGACCCTGGCGACCCTAGGTTCGGGGATCAGGAACTCTGCGCTGGAGGCGATTGCCAGCGCGCTGGTGCAGAGCACAGCCGAGATCCTCGAGGCCAATGCCCGTGATCTCGAGGCCGGTCGTGAGTCCGGCCTCAGCGAAGCGCTGATCGACCGCCTCACACTCGACGAACGGCGGGTCGAGCAGATGGCGGCGGGGGCGCGCAAAATCGCCGCCCTACCGGATCCGGTAGGCGAGGTGATCGACGGGTTCCGCCTGCCGAACGGCCTCGACGTGCGCAAAGTGCGCGTGCCGCTGGGCGTCGTAGCGGTGGTCTACGAAGCGCGTCCCAATGTGACGATCGACGCGGCAGCGCTGTGCCTGAAGTCCGGCAACGCGATCGTCTTGCGGGGTTCGAGCACGGCGTCCCACTCGAACGCGGTTCTGGCGGGCATCGCCGCGGCGGCGGCGACCGACGCCGGCTTGCCCGAGGGCGCGCTGTCGCTGGTGGCCGGTGGCGGACGCGCGGAGCTCGCCGAGCTCGCGACGCAGACCGGGACGATCGACCTGATCATCCCGCGCGGCGGCGAAGGGCTGAAAGCGGCGCTGAAAGGCGTGGCCACCGTGCCGGTCATCTACGCCGCATCCGGCAACTGCCACGTCTACGTTGACGCGACGGCCGATCTTGAGGCGGCGCAGGCGATCGTCCTCAATGCCAAGCTCCAGCGGCCCGGCGTGTGCAACGCCGCCGAGACGCTCCTCGTCCACGCGGACGTTGCCGATGCGTTCCTGCCCGGAGTCCTCGACGCCCTCGGCCAGGCGGGAGTGACCTTGCACGGCGACGATCGCGCGCGGGCGAGCGTCGGAGGTGCCGCGTTGATCGATGCCGCGACCGACGAAGATTGGGACACGGAATACCTCGCGCTCGAGCTTGCCGTCGGTGTGGTCGACTCCACAGCGGAGGCGATCGCCCACATCAACGCTCACGGCAGCGGCCATTCGGAAGCAATCGTGACCCGCGACACCGAGTCGGCGCGGACGTTCCAGCTCGCGGTCGACGCCGCGTGCGTGTACGTCAACGCATCAACCCGCTTCACCGACGGCGGCGAGTTCGGCATGGGCGCGGAGATCGGCAATTCGACGCAGAAGCTGCACGCGCGAGGGCCGATCGGCCTGCGCGAGCTTTGCAGCTTCAAGTACCTCGTGGAGGGTGCGGGACACGTTCGTCCCTGACCGGCCGTCGTGCGTCTCGGCATTCTCGGCGGGACGTTCAACCCGCCGCATCTCGGTCACCTGGTGTGCGCGCAGGAGGCGTGGCTTCAACTGGGGCTCGAGCAGGTGGTGCTGATTCCAGCGCGCGTGCCGCCCCACAAGCCGGTTGAGGAGGAGCCGGGTGCTGAGCACCGGCTCGAGCTCTGCCGGCTCGCCGTCACTAAGGACGAGCGCCTCGCGGTCTCGGATCTCGAGATCCGCCGGACCGGCACGTCGTACACGGTCGATACGCTTAGAGCGCTGCATTCGACCGCGCCCGATAGCGAGCTGTTCCTGATCGTCGGTGGCGACGTTGCGGCCGGATTGCCCCGGTGGCGAGAGCCCGAGCAGGTTCTATCGCTCGCGACGCTCGCCGTGGCCAAGCGCCGCGGCACGCCTCGCGCCGATATCGATCAAGCGCTCGCGAGCCTCGAGGGCGGCCGCCGAGCGCAGTTCTTTCGCATGCCGCGCGTCGGGTTCTCCTCGACGATGGTGCGTACTCGCGTACGCGCGGGGCAACCGATCAGGTACATCGTCCCCGATCGGGTGGCGAGCTATATCCACGACCACGGACTGTACGGAGGTACGACCCACTGATGACGCCGGAAGAGATCGCCCAGGCCATCGTCGACTACGCGACCGACCGCAAGGCGCTCGACATTGCCCAGCTCGACCTACGGGGGATCATCGGCTACACCGATTACTTCGTGGTCTGCACGGGGCGAAGCGATCGCCAGACAAAGGCGATCCACGACGCGATTCATCGCGGCATGAAGAGCGACCACGGCATCCTGCCGCAGCGGGTCGAGGGCCTCTCGCAGGGCCGCTGGATCCTGATGGACTACCTGGACGTGGTCGTCCACGTGTTCACCCCGGAGACCCGCGAGTTCTACCGGCTCGAGCAGCTTTGGGGAGAGGCACCCGCGCTCGTGCTCAGCGCGAGCACGAGCTAGTCCGCGCGGGTGTCGGCGCTGGTTCTCAGCGCGAGCACGAGCTGGACCAGCTTCGTCAGAGCGTCGCCAGGAGCTTGGGCGCGACTTCCTTCTTGCGGCTCATGACGCCGGGCAATTCGATTGTCGAATCCTGCGGCTGCGCGTCGAAGCTCCGCGCCACCGCGGCGATGTCGCCCGCCACGAGCATGTCCGTGCCTTTGCTGAGCACGTCGGTGATCATCAGCGCGTAGAGCTGGAAGCCGCGCCGCTCTCGCTCGCGCCGCATCGCTTCGAGCAACTCTGCGCGCCGATCGAGCAGTGACGTACCGACGACCTCGATCTGAGCGATGCAGATCGTGTGCCCGCCGCTGACCTCGTACTCCTTCGCGTCCCGCGAGATGATCTCCTGCGCGCTGACCTCCGAGAGATCGGTCGTCGCCTCGAACATCTCGCGACCGAGCTTCGAGGCATCCAACGCGAGCACCCGCTCGAGGTACTCGACCACCGCATGGTCGCGTTCGGTTGTCGTGGGGGAATTCAGGATCACGGTGTCGGACAGGATCGCGCCGAGCAGCATCACCGCGGTCGTGTGACTCGGCTCCATGCCGCTCTGCCGAAAGCGCTCGATTACGAGCGTGGCGGTCGAGCCGACCGGATCAAACGTCGCCGTGACCGGCACCCGCGTCTCGATCGAGCCGATGTGGTGGTGGTCGAGGATCTCGACGATCTCGGCCTGATCGACACCTAGCACGCTCTGCGCTTGCTCGGCGTGGTCGACCAGCAGCACGCGGCGAGGGGTCGGGCCCACCAGGTCAGACCGCGTCACCAGCCCGATTGGGCGGCGCTCGCCATCGATCACTACCGCCGCGCCGTAGTGGATCTCACGAATCTGCTCGGCGACATCAGCGAGCAGATCCTCGGCCGTCACCGTGAGCGGGTCGCTCTCCATGTACGCGCGGCACGGTGCCGCCAGGGTGATCATGCGCCCCGAGACGTAGCTGTCGAGCGGCGAGACGATCACGGCCGCGTCGCGCTCGCGCGCGAAGGCGAGAACATCCTCGGGGGGACGTGCATCGTTGGAGATCACGAGCAGTGCGGCACCGAGCTCTAAGGCCAGCCGCTGCGCCTCCGGGCGGTCGCCGACCACCACCACGTCGCCTTTCGCGATCCCACTCCGAGCGCCTGTGTCCATCGAGTGCACCCAGACTCGGCCCGCCAGCCGCTTGTCAGTGCCGGCGACGAGTTCTCCCTCGAGCACGTCGCACACGGCGCTGATCAATGTCGGCGCCTCCTTCAGCGTCGACGTCTGGCGGGTCTCGCGAATGAAACGTCGCGCCAGCGTCCGTTCGGTGACCACGCCGGTCAGCGCTCCGTTCTCGTCCACCGTTGGCGTCAGGTCGAGCTCGGCGCGGGCCATCGCGAAGCCCGCGGCGCGGATCGGCTCCTCATCCCGAGTAACCGTGAACTCGCTGCGCATCACGTCGCACGCGCGCAGCAGCACGTGAGGCAGCAAGCGTGGTTCCGGGGCGCCGCTTCGCTCCAGCAGCCAATCAGTCTGCGGATTGCATTTGCCGAGCCGAACCGGGACGTACTCGTGCCGGCGATCGAGCCGGGACTTCAGCTCCGCGTAGCCGATCGCTGCCGCGATCGAGTCCGTGTCCGGGTTGCGGTGGCCGGTGACATAGATGGTCGGTGGCACGACCGTATGGTTTCACCGCTCGCTGCGCGACGCTACCCGCTTACGTCAGTACGAGGTCCTGCCGGATCGAAATGCACCTGATCGCAGCCGCCCAATCCGCTCCAGTGCACCAGTACCCAGGCCCGTTCGTCGCGGCTCGCAACGACAAACCAGGGAGACGCGTCCATGTCCGCGAAGCAGAGTGCGGCAGACACGCCGGCGGGGTGCGGTGGCCGTGGATACCGGAGGGCCAAACCCGTAGCGACGCGGGAGCGATCCGGGGGTCTTTCAGATCGGCGTTGCTAGCCAAGGCGTGGATCGGCGACCGGGCTCAGCCGAACGCGCGGCCTCCCGCGACGCGTGACGAGGACCAGTTCGCCCGCAGCGACGCGATCTATCCAATAGCCGAGGCGCCCGCGCAACACGTCCGCGCCGACCGTGGTCGGCTGCGCGCCTCGTTCATCGAGAATGGAGCTAGCGGGGCTCGAACCCGCGACCTCGTGAATGCCATTCACGCGCTCTCCCAGCTGAGCTATAGCCCCGGCGAAGTCGAAGTCACAGGCTAGGTTAATACAAGCCTCCTGGCGGTTGCGGGGCGGCGTCAACCGCAGCGACACCTCGGACTTGCCGGCGATCGCCCCGATCGGGACGAGAAAGCACTGGTCGAGTTCAGCGCAGTAGACGCCCAGCAAGTCAACCTCGTGAGCCGAGTAGGTGCTTCGGACAAAGCCAACGGCCGAGCGCCGGCTGCCGCCGATCTTCACGCTCACGACGTCCCGGTCCTTGCTCAGGCGGCCCCACTTGCACTGGACGCGCCACAGCTTGCCTGCGATCTCGAGTGCCAGGTCGCACCTCCCATGCTCGCTCAACGGCTTCAGCACGGGGATCCCGAGCCGCACCGCCGCAGCCGCGATCTCGAGTTCAGCAACGTTGCCCTTGACGTTCGGAGTGTCCACAGAACATATGTTCGCAGAGCGCCCGGATAAACCGACATGAAGCTAGGGAGGAAGGAGCCCGACATCGAAGGAGTAGCGATCCACGGTGGCCCCGAGTCATGCGTCGT
>Ga0213876_10001695_pt1 | contig 13408 bp, 14 predicted proteins | sample BarmaccomBMRX_R9_FD_160113 | JGI IMG/M metagenome (GOLD analysis project Ga0213876, IMG submission 160113) | Root-associated microbial communities from Barbacenia macrantha in rupestrian grasslands, the National Park of Serra do Cipo, Brazil - RX_R9 | ecosystem: Host-associated > Plants > Roots...
GCAGCAGCGTCGTCTTGCCCATGCCGTTGTGACCGAGAATGCCAATGAACTCGCCCTCGTCGACAGAGAATCCGATCCCGTTGAGGATCGGGATCCGGCCGTAGCCCGTGCGCAGTCCCTGGACATCGAGGATCATGCCGCCGCCTGCTTGCCGAGATAGATGTCGCGTACCTGCGGATTGCGCATGATGTTGTCGACCGTGTCCTCGACCAGCACGCTGCCCTGGTTGAACACGGTGACCTGCTTCGCGATCATCCGGATGAACTGCATGTCGTGCTCGACCACGATCAGCGCCTTGCTGCGGTTGATCTCGCGCACGAGCGCGGCCGTCTTCAATACCTCCTCATGGGTCATGCCGGCGGCCGGCTCGTCGAGCAGGATCAGTTCGGGATCGGTCGACAGCACGAGGCCGAGCTCGACCCATTGCCGCTGGCCATGCGCGAGCTGGCCGACCAGCCGTTCCGCGGCGTCGACAAGGCCGATGCGCTCCAGCATCTCGTCGACGAGCCGCCTGGCGCGCTCCTTGGAATTGAGACGGCTCGCCGCGAGCCAGATATTGTCGCGCACGCTCAACCCATCAAACACGCTGGGCACCTGGGTCTTGATCCCGATGCCAAGCCGGGCGATCTGATGCGCATGCGCTCTGGAAATGTCCTGCCCGCGAAACAGGACCTGGCCGCGAGTCGGCTCGAGCTGGCCCGTCAGCATCTTGAAGAAGGTACTCTTGCCCGCGCCGTTCGGTCCGATCAGGCAGCGCAGTTCGCCCTCGGCGAGCGTGAAGTTGACATTGCGCACGGCCTTGACGCCGCCAAAATGCATCGAGAGATCGCGGGTGTCGAGCAATGCTGCGGCCATCGCCCTACTCCGCCTGCTGCGGCTCGAAGCCGCGCTGTTCTCGCGCGCGCCTGCGCCGGACGAGGGACAGGCCGATATCGCCGAGGGTCGGGACCAATCCCTTGGGCACCAGCAGTACGAAAGCGATCAGGATCACGCCGAGGATCAGCGGCGCATTGGCAAAGATTTTTGACCAGAGGTCCGACCCGCCCGAGGGCTGGTTCGCTCCCAGGGCGGCGCTCAGCCACTGGATGCCGATGCAGCCGACCACAGGACCGATCAGCGTGCCGCGTCCGCCGACGATGACCCAGATGATGATCTGCGCCGATTGTGCGAGGCCAAAGATGGTCGGGCTGACGAAATTGCCCCAATTGGCGAACAGGCAGCCGGCGAAGCCGGCCAGCGCGCCGCCGATGGTGAACGTCGCAAGCTTGTAGGCGCGCGGATCATAGCCCAGCAGTTCGGCGCGGCGCTCGTTCTCGCGAATGCCGACGATGATGCGGCCAAACTGGCTCGCGAGCAGCAGGCGCAAGCCGAAATAGGTTGCGAGCAGCGAACCGGTCGCGAGATAGAACATCCCCTCCAAATCGATTGCCGCAGTCTTGTTGAAGGGCCAGTTGAGCGGCGGGATACCGGGAATGCCGTTGAAGCCGCCGAGCCGTGCCGTGCCGATATGGAATTCGGGACCGGCGGTGGAGTTCACCGAATTGAAGAGGATCAGCGTTACCGTCAGTGTGATGACGCCAAGATAGACATCGCTGATCCGGCCGTAGAACATGAAATAACCGAGCAGCGCGGCGAACGCCGCCGGCAGGATAATGGCGAGCAGGAATGGCAGCGTGCTCTCGCCGATATTGAACATCGCGATCGCATAGGTGTAGGCGCCGAGGCCGAAGAACGCGGACTGGCCGAAGCAGAGAATGCCGCCAAACCCCCAGATCAAGGCGAGGCTAAGCGCCAGCACGGCCATGATCATGTAGACGGTCAGGTCGAGCACGGTGTCAAGCTCGGCCAGCTGCGGCGTCAGGAGCATGAAGGCGAGGCCTGTGACACTGACCAGGACGAGACCCAGAATATTGAGACTGCGACCGTTCACAGACCTCTCCGAAAGAACCGGCCGGTGATGCCCTGCGGCAGCAGGCGGATCAGAACAATGGCGGCAGCGAGCAACGCGACCTCGCCGAACACCGGCGTCGTCACGAACGTAGCGATCTGGTTGATGGTACCGAACAAGGCTGACGCCGATACCGTGCCGCTCAGGATCGCCGCGCCGCCGCCGATCACCGTGATGAACGATTTTGCGACATAGGCGACGCCTATGGTCGGAAATACGCCGGACACCGGCGCCAGTACCGCGCCGGCAAGGCCCGACAGTGCCGCGCCGACGCCGAAGGTCACGGCATAGACGCGCGGCGGATTGACGCCGAGGGCCGCGGCCATGTCGGCGTTCTGCATGGTGCCGCGCGCGATCAGGCCAAGCCGCGTCCAGCGCATCACAGCGAAGATAGCGCCCAGTACGGCGATCGCGATCGCAATCACGAACAGCGTGTAGGCACTCGTACGATAGGCGCCGATCTGGATGCTGCCGAGCGGCGCCGAGATGCCGACCGTGGTGTTGCCGAAAATCGCCGTCGTGAGGCCAACCAGGAACAGGCTGAGGCCCCAGGTCGCGAGCATGGTGTCGATCATCCGTCCATAAAGGAAGCGGATGATGGCGCGTTCGACGATGATGCCGATCAGGCCGACCACGATTGGTGCAACCACCAGCATCGCGACCCAGATACTAATGCCGTGCGATGTCGCGACGATCGCGGCATAGCCGCCGAGCATCAAAAACTCGCCATGGGCGAGATTGATCACCCGCATCATGCCGAAGATGATCGCCAGCCCGACGCTGATCAGTGCCAGGCTGGCAACCGCATAAAGCACCTGGATTGCCAGAAGCGCAACGAGATCCACGTTCAGCTTTCCCGAGCAAGAGGCGATGAAATTAGGTCAACCTGTCGCAGCGACGGAGGTGCGCCCCCTCGCCCCGCTTGCGGGGAGAGGGTTGGGGTGAGGGGGAGTCTCAAGACACCGAATTCGTGGAGAGTCCCCCTCACCCGCCGCGCCCTTAGCGATGCCAAGGCATCGCTCTTGGCGCGGCGACCTCTCCCCGCGAGCGGGGAGAGGTGAAACGCAGCGAGCGGAAATGCCGATTCACTCATGACGCATCACGCTCAAGTCGTCAGATCTTGATCACATATTGCTGGTTGTCGGTCGGGTTCTTGATGAGGTCGCAGACCGCGGCGGTGTCGGCCGGTTTCTGCTGGGCAAAGTCTTGGAGCACCTTCAGCTTCTTGTCGCTGACCTCGGCGATGTGGACGTCGAGCACGCAGTGATGCGTCGGTGGATCGATCGTCACCTTGCCGGAGGGCGCATCGATCGAGATCCCCGTCTCAAGCGCCTCGATCACCTTCATGCGGTCGACGCTGCCGGCCTTCTTCACCGCCTCGGCCCATAACCGGAATCCCTGATAGGTGCCCATGGCAAGCTCGGTGATGTTCGGATAGTCGGCACCGAACCGCTTGTGGAAGCTTGCCACGAAGGCCTCGTTGACCGCGTTCTTGAGGTCCTGGAAATAATTGTAGCAGATCAGCATGCCGTTGCATTCCTCAGGCGACAGCACGATGTGCTCGTTGCCGACCGCAAACGTGGTCGAGGCCATCGGAATGCTGGCGCGCATCCCGGCCGCGGCCCACTGCCGGTAGAACGAAATGTGCGCACCGCCGACCAGCGCCGACCAGACGAAATCGGGTTTGGCGGCCTGGATCTTCGAAATGGTCGGGCCGAAATTCGTCACGTCGAGCGGGAAGAAGTCGATCGACGGCACCTCGCCGCCGTTTTCGAGCACGTATTTCTTCACCCATTGCGAGGTGATCTGGCCGTAATTGTAGTCGGCGGCGACGACATAGACCTTCTTGCCCCACTTCTTCATCGCGTAGGGCACGAGCTTCTCGACCGTCTGCGCCGGGGTGACGCCGGTGTCGAACTGATTGCGGTCGCAAACGCCGCCTTCATACTGCGTGTTGTAGAAATAGAGCGTCTTGAAACGATCGAGCACCGGGCGGATCACCTCGCGCGAGGCCGAGGTGATTCCGCCATGCACGACGGCAACCTTGTCCTTCAGCGCCGCCTGCTGGGCGAACTGGGTGTAGAGCTGCATGTTCGACTGGGTGTCGTAGTTGATCAGCTTGAGCTGCCGCCCCAAGAGTCCGCCGGCCGCGTTGGCCTCTTCGATCGCCAAAGTCAGCGCGTCCACCATCGGCTTGCCGTAGATGTCGAGCCCGCCGGAGAGGTCGTGGATGCTGGCCACCCCGATCGGGTCTTCCGCCAGCGCTGGGTATGAAAGCGCGCCCGCTGCAATGGCCGCGGCGGTACCAGTCAGAAACGTCCTGCGATGCATGCTCATTGCGTTACTCTCTCCGTTGTCGAGATGTTCGTCAGACCAGGTATTTTTTGAGGATCGATGCGCCGATCGTGTATTTTGGATCGACCATGTTGCCGAGCCGAATGCGTCCGGCCTGGCTCAGCAACATATAGGCGTCGATCTCGTCAAAACCGTATTCGCCGCTCATCCAGCGCACCAGCTCGCGATAGGCGATGCGCGCGGCATCTTCGAGCGGGCGCGCACTGCCGATCGTCATCAGGAAATTCTCGGTCTCGAGCCTCGGCCAGGCAAAACTCCAGCCCTTGATGACGTCTACCTGCAACGTGACCGTGGCGCGCTGCTCGATCGCGACGCCAGAGAGTTCGCCGTCGCCCTGGGCGGCATGACAATCGCCGACATAGAGCAGGCCGCCGTCGACGTGAACCGGAAAATAGAGGATCGCGCCGGGCGCGACGTCGGGCAGGTCCATGTTGCCGCCATGATAGTCCGGCTGCAGCGAGGAGATCGCCTCGATTTCCGGCGAGATGCCGATGGTGCCGATGAAGGGCTGGTAGGGCAGCGTGATCTTGTCGTTCCAGCGCACGCCGTTCTTGTCGACATGCATCACTCTCACCCGCTCGGGCAGCGGCGGGTTGAGCATGGCGGTGCTTGCAGTTCCGACCAGGCCGCCGAATTCGGGAATGATGCAGGTCTTGCCGGCCGGCTGCGCGCCGCGCGTTTCCACAGCATGGATGTGCACGGCGAGACAATCGCCCTTCCCTATTCCGTTGACGGCGATCGGGCCGCATTGTGGATTGAGGTAGGGAAACTTCAATTTCGCCGTCGGGCTGTCCTGCTCGCTGGTGATCACCCCGCCAAAGGCGTCCTCGGTCTCGACCGCGACGATGTCGCCGGGATCGATGGTCAGCACCGGCTTGGCATAGGGTCCGTAGACATAGTGGAACGGGCCTTGCGCCTCGATCGTGAGTTCATGATGCCGTCCGGGCTGGCCCTTGGCCACGCCGCGTCTCACCAGCATCGAATTTTTAAGCCAGGGATCGCTACTCATCGCGGTTTGCTCGGGCGTTGCATTATCGTACCCGTCAGTCCTAGTTCAGCTTCCAGTCGCCGATTGCCTCGATCGCTGCCGCCAGCGTGATCAACGTGGTCTCCTCGAAATGGCGGCCGACCAGCATCAACCCGACCGGCAGGCCGCCGACACGCCCGCACGGCACGGTGAAGGCCGGATGGCCCGATACGTCGAAGGAACAGGTGTTGGCCTGCATGTTGAGCGCGGTGTCGATGACCGTGTTGAGCGGCGCATCGGCCGGCGGGATCGGCGTTGCGGTAAAGGGAATCGTCGGCATGACCAGCGCATCGTATTTTTTCAGCGCATCGTCGTAGGCCTGGCGCAGCAGCCCGCGCAGGTTCTGCGCCTTGGAATGATAGCGTCCGTGATAGTTGCGATGCATGTATTCGCCGAGCATCAGCACGAGTTTTACGGTCGGTGACACGTCGTTGATCCGTGTGCCCATGCCGCGGGCCAGCGCTTCCTGCATCGAGACCGGATAGTAGCCCGGGACGTTGTTGCCGACGCCAAACCCCTTCAGCATCATCTCGGCCGCGCCTTCCAGGATCACTCCGCTCCAGACATGCGGGCCGTCGAGATGCCATGAGATCGACACCTCCTCGGTTTCCACGCCGGCCTTCGCCAAAGCCGAGACCGCCTGCCTGACCTTCTCACTGACCGCGCCATCGCTCTCCGGATGGCCAAAACCCTCGCGCAGGATGCCGATCCGCAGGCCCCGCACCGGGATGTCCAGCGCGCCGATGTAATCGCCGGTGCGGGCGGAGATCGTCCTGGTGTCCCAGCCGTCATGGCCGGCGATGACGGTCAGAAGCCGCGCTACGTCCGCAACCGACGCGCACATCGGCCCGCAATGATCGACCGAATAGCTGATCGGCATCGACCCGGTGGTCGGCACGAGGCCCCAGGTCGGCTTCAGGCCATAGACGCCGCACCAGCTCGACGGCGTGCGGATCGACCCGCCCTGGTCGCCGCCGAGCGCCATCGGCACCTCGCCGCTCGCGACCAGCGCCGCGCTGCCGCCGGAGGAACCGCCGGCACTATGCGCGGGGTTATGGGGATTGCGGATCACGCCGGTTGCGCAAGTGTGGCTCGCGCCCGAAAAGCACAGATCCTCGCAGGCCGCCTTGCCCGCGATGGTGCCGCCCGCATCGAGAATGCGTGTCACTACCGTGGCGTCGATTTCCGGCACATAGCCTTCGAGCAGCGCCGAGCCGTTCATCATCGGCACGCCCGCGACGCAGATGTTGTCCTTGATGGCAATCTTCTTGCCGCTGAGCAATCCCTCGCGGCCGCTGCGAATGTCCGTCTTCCAGTACCAGGCGCCAAAGGGATTTTCCGATGGCGGCGGCCGGTAGCCGGGCGAGCGCGGCGCGATCGGCGCGAGCTGTGGAGGCACAAGTTCCTCGAGCCGCCCATAGGAGGCCAGCGGTCCCTTGAAGGCCTGCTGAAACGCCGCGATTTCCTCAGCGGTCAGGACGAGACCGAAATCCGATCCGAGGTGATCGATCTGCTCGAGTGTCGGGAGACGAACCGCCATGCTTCACCCGCTCATTGCCAGACAAACGAAAAAAGCCACCCGTGGCCCAAACAGGCCCCGAATGGCATCCATGCCCTTGCTATCGATGGTCGCTTCAAGTCACGTGGTAGAGCGAAATATTCGAAATCGTCGCGCAGACGCCATCGGCTGCGCAAAAACTCTTTCGCCATCCACGTATTTACGATGTGAACAATTCTGTCTTAGTCTCTCCGCGCTTGTCAATGTGACGATGGCACCTTTTTTGGGCCGGCAGCGCCCAATCGGCGCGCAGGCGCGCAGCGAACGCAACAGGTGCGAGAGCGATGGTCTTGCGATGAGATCACAACGGCGGATAGCGAATTCCTGATGACGAAGCCGTCCATCCCGCTTGGCCTCGTGTTCTCCCGATCGGGTTCCTACGCCATGATGGGGCGCGAGATGGAAAAGAGCGCGCTGATGGCGGTCGAGGAAGTCAATCAGAGCGAGGAGTTCGATTTCACCTTCACGCCGCATCTGCGCGACCCCGGCGGCATTGTCGCTGCCTATCATACCGCCTGCGATGATCTCATCCGCGAGCATGGGGTGGAGCACATCGTCGGCTGCTATACGTCGGCCTCGCGCAAGCAGGTCATTCCGATCGTCGAGCGCACCGAGCGCCTGCTCTGGCACCCGGCGCGCTACGAGGGTTTTGAGAGCAGCGATAACGTGATCTATGTCGGCGCCGCGCCGAACCATACGGTCGTTCCGTTAGTCCGCCACATGCTCGAAAATATCGCAGGCGACGTGTTCTGCGCCGGCTCCAACTATGTCTGGACCTGGGAGACAAATCGCGTGCTGCGCGAGATCGTCACCAACGCCGGCGGGCGTATCCTTGCGGAGCGCCTCCTGGAACTCGGCGAGACAGCGGTCGATCACATCGTCCGGGAGATCATCGAGCGCAAGCCGCCTGCCGTGTTCAACACGCTGGTCGGCCAGTCGAGCTACGCCTTCATGCGCGCGTTGCATCAGGCATCGAGACGCGCCGGGCTCTCCACCCCGGTGCTGAGCTGCAGTCTGTGCGAGCCGGAATTGAAGCTGATCGGCTCGGCCGCCGCGGTCGGCTGCATCACCTCGTCGGCCTATTTCGAGAGCATCGAGGCGCCCGAGAACCGTGCCTTCGTCGCGCGCTGGAAGTCCCGCCATGGCACCGGCAGCCACGTGTCGGTGGACGGCCAGTCGACCTATGTCTGCGTCATGCTGCTGGCGCGCGCGATCCGCCGCGCCGGCTCCGCCGATGTCACGGCGGTGAGACGTGCGGCGGCCAATCACCGTTACGATTCACCGCAGGGGCCGATCTGGGTCGATCCTGACAACAATCATTGTTTCCTGACGCCGAGGCTGGCGCGCTCGATGCCAGGCTGCCAGTTCAAAATCTGTTGGGAAGCGGATGCGCCGGTGCGACCCGATCCGTACCTCTCCAATCTTGATCTGGCCTCAATTGGCGGGAAGCTTGATCCGAGAGGCGATGCAGTTGCGAAACGACCAACCCACCTGCGTGTGGTCAAATGACGAGATCATCTCCCTTTTCCGTCCGCGGGCGGCATGCGCTCCTCATCGTCAAGGACGAGCGCGACCTCGCGATCGTGCGCCGGCAGCTTGGCCGCCTCGGCATGTCCGTTTCGGAGACTGCCCCCGAGCAACTGTCGCCGCCGAACGTGCCTGCCGACGTGATCGTGCTGGATGCCGACAGCATCCCCATCAAATCCGATCCCGCCTCCGCCTTGAAGTGCGATGCGCCGGTCATCGCCCTGATCGGCACGGAGACGCCGAGCCGGCTGAAATGGCTGCTCGACCTGCAGCCGGCATCGTTCCTTGTAAAACCATTGCGCTCGGCGGGACTCTACACCGCCCTCGTGGTTGCGTTCGATTGTGCGCAGCGGCGCAGCGAGGAAGCCGCGCACATCGAGCGGCTGGAGATGCGTATTCGCTCCCGCCGCGTCGTGCTCGCTGCCGTGCTGCAGCTCATGCGCAGCCACGCGCTCTCCGAGGCGGACGCCTTCACCCTGCTCCGGCAGACCGCCATGCGGCATCGCACGACGATCGAGCAGTTGAGCGCGGACATGGTCACGCTCGGGGGCATGCCGAACCGGAGTAGCCGGATGGCGTAAGCTCACGGGAGACGTGGATCGAGGCTGACAACTGCCGTCGGGTGAATGCCTCACTCGCGATCGAGGCAGACGACTTGGGCAAAGGCGGCCTCGACATAAACGGCCAAATTCGCCTATCTTCCGTTCATGACCGCACCAGATCATCACCAGGATCACGATCATTCCGAGCTCACCGAGACCGAGCTGCGTGTCCGTGCACTCGAAACCGTGCTGACCGAGAAAGGCTATGTCGATCCGGCGGCACTGGATGCCATCGTTCAGGCCTATGAGACCCGGATCGGCCCGCACAATGGCGCGCGCGTCGTCGCCAAGGCCTGGGTCGATCCCGCCTTCAAACGCGCCCTGCTGGAAGACGGAACCAAGGCGATCGCGACCCTCGGCCATGTCAGCCGCGTCGGGGATCATCTCGTCGTCGTCGAGAACACGCCACAGCGTCACAACATGGTCGTGTGCACGCTCTGCTCCTGTTATCCCTGGGAGCTTTTGGGGCTGCCGCCGGTCTGGTACAAGGCGGCGCCTTATCGTTCCCGTGCCGTCAAAGATCCGCGCGGCGTGCTGGCCGATTTCGGCGTGAGCGTCTCCAAGGACACCGAAATTCGGGTCTGGGATTCGACCGCCGAGACCCGCTTTCTGGTACTGCCGATGCGGCCTGCAGGCACCGAGGGTTTTGGCGAAGAGCAGCTTGCCGAGCTCGTGACCCGCGACTCCATGATCGGCACCGGCTTTCCGAAAACCCCGGACGCGCTGTCATGAACGGCGTGCACGACATGGGCGGCATGGACGGCTTTGGCAAGGTCGAGCCCGAACCGAACGAACCGGTGTTTCATGCAGAATGGGAAAGCCGCGTGCTGGCGATGGTGCGCGCGATGGGAGCTGCCGGCGCCTACAATATCGACATGTCGCGCTTCTATCGCGAAATACTGCCGCCGGACGTCTATCTCGCCAGCTCCTATTACAAGAAATGGCTGCTCGGCCTCGAGGATCTCCTGATCGACCAGGGTTTGGTCGACGCCGAGGAAATCACGATGGGCCACGCGCTCGAGCCGGCCAGGGCGCTGAAGCGCGGCAAGTTCACGCTGGACGATGTCGAACGCATCATGGTGCGCGGCAAGTTTGAACGCCCGGCACAGGCGCCAGCGAAATTCAAGATCGGCGATCGAGCGCGCGCCAGGAACATCCATCCCGCCACCCACACCCGCCTGCCGCGCTATGTGCGCGGCCGTGTCGGCGTCGTAGAACGCGTTCACGGCTGTCACGTCTTTCCGGACTCGGCGGCGCAGGAGGCCGGCGAGAATCCGCAATGGCTCTACACCATCGTATTCGAGGGGACCGAGCTTTGGGGAGCGGATAGCGATCCGACGGTCAAAGTCTCGATCGACGCGTTCGAGCCTTATCTGGAGTTTTCGTAGTGGACGCCGCCGCGTGTGTGCGCGCGCTCCCCGATCTGCCGCAGGATGCCGACGGCATAGTGTTCCGCGAGCCCTGGGAGGCGCAGGCCTTTGCGATGGCGCTGGCGCTTTTTGACCGCGGTGTCTTCACCTGGAACGAATGGGCCGCCATGCTCGCCGACGAAATCAGGCGAGCCCAGGCGGGCGGCGATCCCGATACCGGGGAGACCTATTATCGGCACTGGCTCGCGACCCTGGAGCGGATGGTCGCGGAGAAAGGCGTCACCTCGCCCGCGACGCTGCATCGCTATCGCAAGGCCTGGGACCATGCCACCGATCGCACCCCGCACGGCCAGCCGATCGCGCTGCGGGCGGAGGATTTCGATTAGCGCGTACCGGAGGTTCGCGCTGCGCGCTCGCGCTCGACACGCTCGGTGACGTCACGGGCCATGGCGACCGATCCCTTGACCGCACCATCGGCGCCTTTGACCAAGGCAAATGTCATTTCGATGTAGAGCTTGCGCCCATCCTTGTGCGCCGCCCGGGTCAGGGTCGGACGGCCCGCGAGCTTCATGGTGCCGCTCGTGATCGCCGCGTCAAAACCGCTCCAGTGCGCGCTTCGCAGGTGTTCTGGAACGATCAAATCAAGCTTTTGGCCGAGCGCATCATCCGCGGAGTAGCCGAATAAGCGTTGAGAGGCGCTGTTCCAGCGCTGAATCACGCCGGAACGATCAGCATAGATGAGCGCATCGGCGACGGCATCGAGAATGTGCGCGTCCAGGCTTGCACGATCGTTCATGTCGAGACCTCTCTCCGCGTCCTCATCCGGCGCGGGCCACATACTCCCGCCAGCCCTTCGCGCGCAGGCTGCAGGCGGGACATTCGCCGCAGCCAAACCCCCAGTGGTGGCGCGCGCCGCGCTCGCCGAGATAGCAGGTGTGGGAGTGCTCGCAAATCAGGTCGACCAGCCCTGCCCCGCCGAGATCGTGAGCGAGCCGCCAGGTCGCAGCCTTGCTCAGCCACATCAAGGGTGTGTGCAGTTCGAACGGCTTTGCCGTGCCGAGCACGAGCGTCCTTTGTAGTGCGCGGATGGTCTCGTCGCGACAATCGGGATAGCCGGAATAATCGGTCTCGCACATGCCGCCGACAATATCCAAAATGCCGCGCCGATAGGCGAGCGCCGCGGCGAAGGTGAGAAAGACCAGGTTCCGTCCGGGGACGAACGTGTTGGGCAGGCCGTCCGTTCCCATTTCGATCGCGACGTCGCGGGTCAGCGCGGTCTCCGAAATCTCGGAGAGCGTCGGGATGGTCAACGTGTGGCTGTCGCCGAGCCTCTGCGCCCAATCCGCGCGCAGGTCCCTGAAGCCGTCAAGCAACCGATCGCGGCAGGTGAGTTCAATGGCGTGCCGCTGGCCATAGTCGAAGCCAAGGGTCTCGACGCGTGCGAACCGCTCGAGCGCCCAGGCGAGGCAGGTCGCCGAATCCTGGCCGCCCGAGAACAGCACGAGTGCGGTTTTGCCTTGGGGCGGATCGCTCATCTCAATCATTTGAGTTCCGCCTTAGCATCCAAGCCCCGCCCGGCCAACCAGTGGATTGCGCGGCGTTGCGGCGCTTTTTGCTGGGATGGCCCGCCCAGGTGAGGCATACAGCCCCGTCCTCGTCGAATAAGGGCGCGACATGACCCCTTCCCGCGATATCTCCCGGCTGATCGAGATCATGGCCGCGCTGCGGACACCCGGCAGCGGTTGCCCGTGGGATCTCGAGCAAAATTTTGCGACCATTGCCCCCTACACGATCGAGGAGGCCTATGAGGTCGTGGACGCGATCGCGCGCAACGATCTCGGCGATCTCTGCGAGGAACTCGGCGATCTCCTGCTCCAGGTCGTGTTTCACGCACGCATGGCGGAGGAACAAGGCGTATTCGCCTTCGGCGACGTAGTCGAGGCGATCACGCGAAAGATGATCCGCCGGCACCCGCATGTGTTCGCCGACAAGGAGGGGAAGTTGACGGCGACCGGCGTCAAGGGCGCCTGGGATCGGATCAAGGCCGAGGAGAAGGCCGAGCGCGCCGCGCGCCGGCCTGCGGACCGGCCTGCGGACCAGGAGGAGCACACATCGCTATTGGCGCAGGTCAAGGCCGGCCAGCCCTCGCTGGCGCGCGCGCTCGCCCTGCAACAGAAGGCGGCGACCGTCGGTTTTGACTGGAACGATCCACGGGCCGTGTTGAAGAAGATCCGTGAAGAGGCTGACGAGATCGAGGTCGCGCTGGACTCCAAGGATCAAGACGAACTCGCAAGGGAGACCGGCGACCTCTTGTTCGCGGTCGTCAACCTTGCTCGCCATGTCGGGGCCGATCCGGACATGGCTCTGCGCGGCACCAACGCGAAATTCACACGCCGCTTTGCCGCCATCGAGCGGGCGCTGGCGGCAAAGGGCCGCTCGCTGGAAGCCGCGACGCTGGAAGAGATGGATGCGCTGTGGGATCAGGCGAAAGCGGCTGAATGAGGCGCAAGGGGCATCAAGCGGCGTGAACTTGCTCCCTCCCATGGTGCCGATGCTGCCCGTCAGTCCAGTTTGCGCTTTATTGGGAACATTCGGGCGTGCCCGGATTTCACCTCGGCGCCCTCTCGGCTGCTTGAGAGCTCTCTGAGTTGATCATCTGCGCCATGCGCAGATGATCCAGCACAGTGGGCAGGATGTCCGATGCGAGCTTCTTCAGGTCTGCGTTCTCTCCCGACCCAATTTCATATTCCAGAAGCTGAGCCGTTTTCTGGTGATCGGTGATCTGGCCTTCAATGTAGGTACGATCGAATTGCGTGCCGCTAGCTTGTTCGAGCTTGTCGCGCATGGTGCTGTGCTCGTCATCGAGCCGATCGGGCAGCGGAATCGAGTCGGCCATTGCCAGGGCCGACAATCTGTCATTAGCGGCCGCGTGATCGTGGATCATCCGTTGGGCGAATTCCTGAACGCGCCTACCTCCCTTTTTTGCCGCGAGTTTAGCCGCGTCCACCTCCGCCAAACCAC
>Ga0213876_10001696_pt1 | contig 13408 bp, 12 predicted proteins | sample BarmaccomBMRX_R9_FD_160113 | JGI IMG/M metagenome (GOLD analysis project Ga0213876, IMG submission 160113) | Root-associated microbial communities from Barbacenia macrantha in rupestrian grasslands, the National Park of Serra do Cipo, Brazil - RX_R9 | ecosystem: Host-associated > Plants > Roots...
GCCCTGGCCGACGGCGTCGCCGCTGCCGGGACCACGCAGCCGCCGTTCGCCGTCGTGCCCCCGGCGCCCGACGTCGACTCGCTCCTCGTCGCGAGCGGGCAGGCGGCGCTCGCGGACGCGCGACTCGCCCGCGCGACCGCGGAGCGCGCGCGCCTGGTCGCCGAGCAGCGCCCGCGGCTCTCGGCGTTCCTCGGCGTGCAGCGCTTCGCGGGTGATGCGGGCTACCCCATCGGCCCCGTCGCGGGCGCGACGCTCTCGCTGCCCTTCACCGCGCGCGCCGCGAACGAGGCACGTGCGGCGGCCGCGTCGAGCGACGTGCTGGCCGCGACCGCGGAGCGGCGCGCGGCGCTCGCCACCCTCCGCGCCACCCTGCTCGCGGCGCGCGACCGCTACGAGGCCGCGCGCGCCCGCATCGCGAGCTTCGACGCCGCGCTGCTCCGCGGCGCGCGCGACGAGCGCGAGAGTGCGTTAGGCGCCTACCGGAGCGGCGAGCTGTCGCTCCTCGACCTGCTCGACTTCGAGCGCGCCCTCGCCCGCGCCGAGACCGAGCGCCTGCGCAACCGCATCGACGCCGCCGACGCGCTCGCCGCCCTGTTCGGCGCCGGCAGAAGCGACGCGGCCGACGCGTCTCACATTCACTCGGGCTCCTCCGATGATCGCTGACCTGCACTACCCGGCCGCGACGCGCAGGCGCTCACGACGTGCCGCGGCGCGCCTGACCTGCGCGCTCGCCCTGCTCGGCGTCATCGCGGCGTGCGGCAAGGGCGGAGACACGTCGGGTGCGGCGTCGGCTCCCGCCAGCGACAAGGGCGAGGCCGGCGAGCACCGCGAGACGATCGACAGCGCGCGGCCGCGGGTCACGCTGAGCGCCGCCGGTGCGGCGACCGCGCACATCGTCGTCGAGCTGGCGCGCGCCGACGCGCCTAACGCGCCGAGCAGTGGGCTCGACGTACCGGGACAGGTGGAGTACGACCCGTCGCGGGTGGCGCTGATCTCGCCGCGCACCGCGGGGCGGCTCGAGCGGCTGATCGCCGTGGAAGGGGATCGCGTCGGCGCCGGGCAGACCGTCGCGCTGCTCTACAGCCCCGCGTTCGTCACGGCGCAGAACGACCTGCAGCAGGCCGCCCGCCGCGCCACGCTGTTGGGCGGCACCGCCGACGCGCCGGGTGCCGACGCGCTCCTCGCCGCGGCCCGGCGCCGCCTGACGCTGCTCGGCGCCGAGGCGGGCACCGTGCGTCGCGTCGAGGCCGGCGGCGAGCCCGCGGCACTGCTGCCGGTACCGGCGCCGTTCGGCGGCACGATCGTCGAGGCGTCGGCGCTGGCCGGAGCGGCGGTCGAAGCGGGCACGCCGCTGTACCGCATCGCCGATCTCTCGTCGGTCGACGTGACGGCGCAGGTGCCGGAGCGCGCGCTGCCGTACCTGCGCATCGGCCAGGGCGCGACGATCGCGATCGCGGCCTACCCCAACATGCCGTTCGCCGGCCGCGTCGAGCGGATCAAGGCGGAGCTCGACCCGGCGACGCGCACGGTGAAGGCGGTGCTGCACGTCGCGAACTCGACGCGCGCGCTCAGGCCGGGGATGTACGCGAGCGTGCGCCTCGACGTGCCGATCGCGACCGCGGCGCGAGGCGACGGTGCCGCCGGTGCCGCCGGTGACGGTGCGGCGCCCGTCGTCACCATCCCCGAGACGGCGATCGTCTCCGACGCGTCGCAGCGCTTCGTGTTCGTCGAGGTCGGGCCGCGCACCTACGAGCGGCGCGAGGTGCAGATCGTCTCCGCCGCGCCGCAGGGCGCCGCCACGGCGGCCGGCGGGCGCGTCGTCGTGCGGAGCGGCCTCGCCGCCGGCGAGCGCGTCGTCGTGCAGGGCGCGTTCACGCTCAAGTCCGAGCTGGCGAAGGCCTCGCTCGGCGAGGAGGAGTGACGCCATGACGACGTCCACCGAGCCGCGCGCGCCGGACGAGCCTAACGGACCCGACGGGCCTAACGAAACCGACGACGCGCCGCGCCCGCCGCGCGCGAGCGATGCCAGCACGCCGAGCGACCGGCGGCACGCGAACCTGCTCACCGCCATCGAGCGCCTCGTCGGCTGGGCGATCCTGCGCCGCGGCGCGGTCGTGGCGCTCGTCATCGCGCTCGTCGGCGGGGGCGTGTGGGCGTTGGAGACGCTGCGCGTCGACGCGTTCCCCGACCTCACCGACGTGCAGACGCAGGTGCTGATCGAGGCGCCTGGCCTCTCGCCGATCGAGGTCGAGCGGCTCGCGACCTTCCCGATCGAGGTCGCGATGAACGGGCTGCCGCGCGTCACGCAGGTGCGCTCGATCAGCAAGTACGGCTTCGCCGCCATCACGATCGTCTTCGAGGACGCCGTCGACATCCAGCGCGCGCGCACGCTCGTCAGCGAGCGGCTGCAGGCGGCGCGCGAACAGCTCCCCGCCGGCGCCGAGGCGCAGTTAGGCCCGCTCTCGGCGGCCAACAGCGAGATCTACATGTACACCGTGGAAGGGGGCGGCCGGGACGTGACCGAGCTGCGCACCATCCACGACCGCATCGTCAAGCCGCAGCTCCGCACGGTCCCCGGCGTCACGGAGATCAACAGCTTCGGCGGCTTCGTGCGGCAGGCGCAGGTCGTCATCGTCCCCGAGCGGCTGGCGAGCTACGGCCTCACGCTGCACGACGTGGTCGAGGCGATCGACGCGAACAACGCGCTCGCCGCCGGCGGCTACCTGGAGCATCGCGACGAGCAGTACATCCTCCGCGGCCTCGGCCAGGCGACGAACCTGGACGACCTGCGCGAGATGGTGGTCCGGTCGAACGCCGCGGGCGTGCCCGTGACCGTCGGCGACGTGGCGGACGTGCGCTTCGGCCCCGAGCTGCGCCAGGGCGCGGTGTCGCGCGACGGCCGCGGCGAGGTGGTGAGCGGCATCGTCATGATGATGCGCGGCGAGAACGGCCGCGAGGTCGTCAAGCGCGTGCGCGAGCGCGTCGCGCAGATCAACCGCTCGCTCCCCGACGGCGTGAAGGTCGCGCCGTACTACGACCAGACGGATCTCGTCAACGGCACGCTGGAGACCGTGCGTCGCAACCTGCTCGAGGGCGGGCTGCTCGTCGTCGCGGTGCTGCTCCTCTTCCTCGGCAACGTGCGCGCGGCGCTGCTGGTCACGGCGACGATCCCGCTCTCGCTGCTCTGCGCCTTCCTCGGCATGCGGTGGCTCGGCCTCTCGGCGAACCTGATGTCGTTAGGCGCGATCGACTTCGGGATGATCGTCGACGGCAGCGTCGTGATGACGGAGCACTTCGTGCGCACGCTGCACGACGCGGAGGCGCGCGGGCTCCGGCCGAAGGGCCGCGCCGACCTGGCGCGCCACCTCACCGCGGCCGCGCGCGAGGTCGCGCGCCCGATCACGTTCGGCGTCCTGATCATCATGCTCGTCTACGGGCCGATCCTCACGCTCGAGGGGCTCGAGGCGCGCATGTTCCGGCCGATGGCGCTCACGGTCGCGATGGCGCTGTTCGGGAGCCTGCTGCTCGCGCTGCTCTTCATCCCCGCGCTGTCGACGTGGGTGTTCCATCGCGGCGCGCGCGAGTCGCGCTTCGCGGAGCGGCTCTCGGGGTGGCTCGACCGGCGCTATCACCGCGTGCTCGACACGGTCGCCCACCGCCCGAAGGCGACGGTCGGCGTGGCCGCGCTGCTGCTCGCGGCGTCGCTGCTGCTCGTGCCGATGTTGGGCACCGAGTTCCTGCCGCAGCTCGACGAGGGGTCGATGCTCGTCAGCGCCGTGAAGGACCCGGGGATCTCGCTCACGCGCTCCGTGGCGATGCAGCGAGAGCTCGAGCGCGTCGTGCGCCTGAGCCCCGAGGTGACGACGGTCATCAGCCGCGTCGGGCGGCCCGAGATCGGCAGCGATCCGATGGGCGTCAACCAGGCGGACGTGTTCGTGATGCTCGCGCCGCGCGACCGGTGGCGCCGCGGCGTGTCGAAGGACTCGCTCGAGCGCGAGATCTCGGCGCGCATCGACGACCGCGTGCCCGGCGTCGCCGTCAGCCTCACGCAGCCGATGCAGATGCGGCTCGACGAGCTGATCTCCGGCGTGCGCGCCGACCTCGCGGTGAAGGTGTTCGGCGACGATCCGGCGCAGAACCTCGCGGTCGCCGAGCAGGTGGAGCGCGTGCTGGCGCGCACCGAGGGCGCGACCGAGGTGCGGGTGGAGCAGACCGAGGGGCAGAGCTACCTCGACGTGCGGATGAACCGCCGCGCGATGGCGCGCTACGGCATCCCGATGCACGAGGTGCAGGAGGCGCTCGAGACCGCGGTCGCCGGCCGCCCCATCTCGAAGCTCGTCGAGGGGAGCTACGCGGTGGACGTCGCGGTCTACTACCCCGAAGCGCTGCGCACGTCGGTCGAGGCGATCGGCGCGATCCAGATCCCGGCGGCGAGCGGCGGCCGCGTCGCGCTCGCGCAGATCGCCGACATCCAGCTCGAATCGGGGCCCGTGCAGGTGAGCCGCGAGCACGCGCAGCGCTACGTGCTCGTGCAGGCGAACGTCGAGGGGCGCGACCTGGGCGGCTTCGTCGACGACGTGCAGCGCGCGATCGGTGCGCGGGTGAAGCTGCCGGCCGGCGTCTTCATCACGTACGGCGGCCAGTTCGAGAACCAGCAGCGTGCGATGTCGCGGCTCCGCGTCGTGGTGCCGCTCTCGATCCTGCTCATCGCCGGGCTGCTCTACGCGTCGCTGCAGTCGTGGGCGCTGGCGGGGCTCGTGCTCGTGAACCTGCCGTTCGCGGCGGTGGGCGGCGTCGTCGCGCTCTGGCTGCGCGGGCTGCACCTCAGCGTGTCGGCGAGCATCGGGTTCATCGCGCTGTTCGGCGTCGCGGTGCTGAACGGCCTCGTGCTGCTCACGACCGTGCAGCGCGCGCGCAGCGCCGGCGCCTCGCCCGCCGACGCGGCGATCGACGGCGCGCGCGCGCGGCTGCGGCCCGTGCTCATGACGGCGCTCGTGGCGAGCATCGGCTTCATCCCCATCGCCGTCTCGCACGGCACCGGCGCCGAGGTGCAGCGGCCGCTCGCGACGGTGGTGATCGGCGGGCTGGTCACGTCGACGCTGCTCACGCTCCTCGTGCTGCCGACGCTGTACGTGTGGATCGAGACGCGGCTCGCCCGCCCGCGCGCCGGGGGCGGCGCTTGACGAATCAACTTTCGTTGTTTAGTTATCTCGCGTGACCACCGCCGCCCTCGACCTCGCCCGCGCCGCGGGCCTGTTCCACGCGCTCTCCGACGAGACCCGACTCGCCATCGTCGAGATGCTGCGGGACGGAGAGCGCTGCGTCTGCGAGCTCCAGGACTCGCTCGACGCCGCGCAGTCGCGCCTCTCGTTCCACCTCAAGGTGCTGAAGGCGGCCGGCCTCGTGACGGACCGGAAGGAGGGGCGGTGGTCGTACTACACGCTGGTGCCCGACGCCTTCGCCGAGGCGCACGACCTCGTGCGGGAGCTCGCCACCGGCCGCACGGCCGGCAGCGCGCGCCAGAAGCTCAAGGTCTTCGAGCGCTGCTGCGGCTGAGCGTTCGTCGCGAGACGCTTCCGACGTGGTGCGCGTCCTCTTGCGGCTCTATCCATCAACTTTTCTTGCTCAAGGAGCGGCCCGATGTCGACGAACACGCAGGACACGCTGGGTGAGGCGCAGATCGCCGAGGTAGTGCGCGAGAAGTACGGCGCGGCCGCACGGCGCGTCCTCGAGACGGGAGCGGCGGCGGCGTGCTGCGGCCCCGTGAGCTCGTGCTGCGGCAGCGCCGCGTTCGACGGCCAGGTCGACCCGATCACGTCGAACCTCTACGTGAACGGCGAGACGAGCGAGCTGCCCTCCGCCGCGGTCCTCGCCTCCCTCGGCTGCGGCAACCCGACGGCGCTCGCCGAGCTCCATCCGGGCGAGGTCGTCCTCGACCTCGGCTCCGGCGGCGGCATCGACGTGATCCTGTCCGCGCGGCGCGTCGGGCCCACGGGCAGGGCGTACGGCCTCGACATGACCGACGACATGCTCGCGCTCGCGCGGCAGAACGCAGCGGAGGCGGGCGTCGCGAACGTCGAGTTCCTGCGCGGGCGCATCGAGGAGATCCCGCTGCCCGACGAATCGGTGGACGTGATCATCTCGAACTGCGTCATCAACCTCTCGGGCGACAAGCGGCGGGTGCTCGCCGAAGCGTTCCGGGTGCTCAAGCCGGGCGGCCGGTTCGCGGTGAGCGACGTCGTCGTGCGTGGCGACGTGCCGCCCGACGTGCGGCGCAGCATGGAGCTCTGGGTGGGCTGCGTGGCCGGCGCGCTCGAGGAGCGCGAGTTCGAGCGGCTGCTCGCCGAGGTCGGGTTCGCGCAGCCGACCATCGAGCCGACCCGCGTCTACCAGAGCGCCGATGCCCGGGTCTTCCTCGAGGAGGCGGGGCTCGACGTGGCGGCGAACCTCGACGAGATCGACGGCAAGTTCATGGCGGGGTTCGTGCGCGCGACGAAGCCGGCCGCGCCGCCGACGACGTGCTGCGGCCCGGACTGCTGCGCCTGACGATCCATCGCGCCTGACGATCCACCTCAGCTCCGACGACGATGTCCACCGAGACGCCCCCGCAGCCCCCGTCGCCCACGCTCAGAGCGGCGGCGCCCGACGACCTGGCAGCGATCGAGCGCCTGCTCTCGGCGGCGGGGCTGCCCACGGCCGGCGTGGCCGGCATCGTGACCGTGCGCCCGAGCGACTTCGTCGTCGCCGACGCTCCCGCGTCGCCGGGCGAGCTGGCGGCCGTCGCCGGGATCGAGGTGTGCGGCGACGACGCGCTGCTCCGGTCGGTCGCCGTGCGCCCCGAATGGCGCGCCCACGGCGTCGGGCGCGCGCTCGTGCACCGGCTCGTGCGTGAGGCGGAGGCGCGCGGCATTCGCGCGCTCTACCTGCTCACCACGACCGCCGAGCACTACTTCCCGCGGTTCGGGTTCGAGCGCACCACGCGGGACGCAGTCCCCGCGGACGTCGCCGGGACGGTCGAGTTCACGAGCGCCTGCCCGGCGTCCGCGACGGTGATGCGGCGAGCGTTAGGCACCGGTGCACTGCCCTGATGTATCGAACGGCACGTCCGCAGATTCGTGCCGTCCTGGACACGGCGAGGAAACCATGACGGCGACGACCGGCGAGACCAGCCCGAAGAGCCTCGTGATGCACTCGGCGGCCCGGCACTACGACCTGCTGGCGTGGGTGCTCACGCTCGGCCGCGACCGTGCGCTCCGCGAGCGCTTCGTGGAGATCGCGGGGCTCGCGCCCGGAGAGACGGTGCTCGACGTGGGGTGCGGCACCGGCGCGCTCGCCGTGGTGGCGGCGCGGCGCGTCGGTCCCACCGGCCGCGTGCACGGCGTCGACGCGTCGCCGGAGATGATCGCGCAGGCGCGCGCGAAGGCGGAGAAGGCCGGTGTGGACGTCGCGTTCGACGTCGCGCGCGCCGAGTCGCTGCCCGTCGCCGATGCGAGCGTCGACGTCGTGTTGAGCACCCTCATGCTGCACCACCTGCCGGCCGTGGTGCGCGAGCGGTTCGTCGGTGAGATCCGCCGCGTGTTGAAGCCGGGTGGCCGCGTGCTCGCGGTGGACTTCGAGCCGCCCGCGCAGAAGCGCGGAGGGCTCATCTCGCGGATGCATCGCCACGGGCACGTGCCGCTGCGCGAGATCGTCGCGCTGCTCGAGCGGGCCGGGCTCCGCCTCGACGAGCAGGGCGCGGTCCGCGCGTCCGACCTGCAGTTCGCCCTCGCGCACCGGCCGGCGCCTAACGTCGCAGCGCCGTCGAGCCCACCGACGCCGCGCGCGCTGCCGCCGCTGCCCATGCCGCGTTGGGTGTGGGTGGCAGGCATCGCCATCGTGCTCAGCATGCCCGTGCTGCTCGTGCGCTTCGCGTCCGCCGGCATCGTGTTGGGCGCGCTGTCGGCGGTCGTCGTCGTCGCGCTGCTGGCACACGTCGGCGCCGTGGAGGGCGTTCACCGGCTGCTCGTGCACCACAAGCGTCGACGCTGACGCAGGTCAGCCCCTGCATTCAAGACGGGGAGAGTGGCGGATCCGTACCGTATGGCGCGTTCCACATCGCGCGCCACGTCCATCGAGGATCACGCCATGCCCTTCGCCGCCCGCCATCGCCACGACCCCGTGCCGAGCCTCGAGCCACTGCCCGGCCTCCGCGTGCAGCGCACCGAGGACGCAGGTCTCATGGCATCGCTGCAGGGCCGCACCGACGAGGACATGACGCGCCGCCTCGACGCGGGGCACCGGTCCTACGTCGCGTGGCGCGACGGCACGCCCGCCGCCTGGGGCTGGGTCGCGACGCAGGTCGCCGAGATCGGGGAGCTGGGGTCCGCCTTCACGATCCCAGCGGGCGAGCGCTATCTCTGGAACTTCGTGACGCTCGCGTCGCACCGCGGCCACGGCATCTACCCGCGTCTGCTCGACGCGATCGTGCGCGCCGAGTCGCGCGAGGCGGAGCGGTTCTGGATCGCGTACGCGCCGGAGAACCACGCGTCGGGCGCCGGCATCCGGAAGGCGGGCTTCGTCGCCCTCGCCGAGCTGTCGTTCGATGCGGCGGGCCGCGCGGCGCTGCAAGGGCTGCTGCCCGGCGGCGGGCGGGTGGCGTCGCGCGTGCTCGGCCTCCCCGAGGCGCACGACGCGCTCGCGCCGTGCTGGCGCTGCGTGCGCGCGGGACGCGGCAGCCTGTCGTGCGCGCCGCGGCGCTGCGAGTGCGACTACCAGGTGCCGAAGTCGGGGTGCGCCGCCTGACGACGGGCGCCTAACGCGATGGCGCGCGAGGCCGCGCGGCCGTAGCGTTGTGCGCATGGCCATCGCGAGCGGCAAGGGACCACACGTCGGGCACTTCGTCGCCTGGGACGGCGGCTGTCTGCTGATCGGCCGGGCGGCGAGCGTGATCCCCGTCCACGCGCACTACGCCATCCAGATCGCGTTCGGCTCGACGCCCGGCATCGCGTTCCGCGGCAGCGAGCAGGAGGCGTGGACCGCGTACGACGCCGCGATCATCCCGTCGCGCGTGCCGCACGCGATGGACGCCACGCGCGTGGCGCCGAACGCCGTGCTGCTCATCGAGCCGGAGACGCGCGAGGGGCGGGCGCTCGTGGAGCGCCATCTCGCGGGCGGCATCGCGGCCGTTCCCGGCGCTGCCCTCGCCGACGCCGGGCCGGCGCTGTTCGCGGCCTGGAAGGAGCAGCGGAGCGTCGCCGCCGTCGCCGAGGCGGCGCAGCACGTGGTGCGCGTGCTGGCGGGCGGCGTGGCACCGTCGTTCGTGTCGGACGAGCGCATCCTCCGCGCGGTGGCGTACATCCGCTCCCATCTCGACAGCCGCCTGACGCTCGACGTGGTGGCGTCGGAGGCGTGCCTGTCGCCGAGCCGCTTCCGGCACCTCTTCGTCGAGCAGACGGGGATGGGGCTGCAGCCGTACGTCCTGTGGCGACGCATGCTGCACGTCTGGTCGCTGCTGACCGCCGGCGGCTCGCTCTCGGCCGCCGCGCACGAGGCGGGCTTTGCCGACGCCGCCCACCTCTCGCGCACCTCGCGCGCCATGTTCGGCTTCCCGCCGTCCGCGGTGCAGTTCGCCGAGCCGCTCGCCGCGGCGCGCCACCCGACATGACAGCCGCTCCGTTCAATCGCGCGACGGGCCGACGAGCGAATCTTGTCCGCGTCCCGGCACGGGCCACCCATTCGGGTCACCCACTCGTGCCGCCGCATCCCTCGCTCCAGCACATCGGCCATGTCGGCGCTCATTCCACCGGTCGGGCGCGTCGCGCGCTACGACACCGTCGTCATCGGCGGAGGCCAGGCGGGCCTCGCCGTGGGGCAGCAGCTGGCCGCGCGCGACTGCGACTTCGTGATCCTCGACGCCGAGCGCCGCATCGGCGATACGTGGCGGCGGCGGTGGGACTCGCTGCGGCTGTTCACGCCCGCCGCGTACAGCGGGCTGCCGGGGATGCCGTTCCCGGCACCCCCGTCGCACCTGCCGGACAAGGACGAGGTGGCCGACTACCTCGAGCGGTACGCGGAGCGCTTCGAGCTGCCCGTCCGCCACGGCGCACGTGTCACATCGCTCGCGTGGGACGGCGATCGCTACGTCGCCTCCGCGGGCGACACGCGGTTCGAGGCGGACAACGTCGTCGTGGCGACGGGCCCGTTCCAGCGGCCTGACGTTCCCGCGCTCGCCGCCGCGCTCGCGACCGACGTCCACCAGCTCCACTCCAGCCGGTACCGCAGCCCGTTCGACCTGCCCGACGGGCCGGCGCTCGTCGTCGGCGCGGGGCCGTCGGGGGCGCAGATCGCGCTCGAGCTCGCGCGCTTCCGCAAGGTCTGGCTCGCGGGGCGCGACACGGGCCACCTGCCGCGCCGGCTGTTGGGCCGCGACCTGTTCGACTGGCTCTGGCCCGCGATGACGCGCGCCACCGCCGACACGCGCCTCGGGCGCCGGGTGCGCGCCCGCGCGGGGCGCGGCGGCGACGCGCTGATCGGCATCCCCGAGCGCTCGCTCGCCGACGCCGGCGTCCGCCGCGTCGGGCGCCTAACGGACGTGCGCGGCGGGCTGCCGGTGTGCGCGGACGGGGGCCGCGGCACGGTGCTCCAGCCGCGCGTCGTCGTGTGGTGCACGGGGTTCGCCCCCGACCATTCGTGGATCGCGCTCCCGGTGCTCGACGAGCGCGGGTCGCCACGCCACCGGCGCGGCGTCGTGGCGGACGCCCCGGGCCTCTTCTTCCTCGGCCTGCGGTTCCAGCACCGGATGACCTCCTCCCTGCTCGGCGGCGTCGGCGCGGACGCGGCGTTCATCGCCGACCAGGTCGCGCGGCGGGTCGAGCGCATGGAGTCAGCCCCTGCGTTCAATCGCGGATCGATCGACGGTCGTAGCATGAAGCCAACGACGACCGCCGGCCGCGCACCGATGCGTTAGGCCAGCCCTCCACGGGCCGCGGCGTCGCCCGACGACGAACCCTTCGAGGTGTGCCATGACTCTCACGACCCGCTCGACCGCCGCGTGCGGCTGTTCCTCCTGCGCCGCGAGCGCCTGCACCTGCACGTCGTGCCGCACGCACGGCGCGCGCGGCACGGCCGCGGAGCGCAACGACACGCCGCGCTGCTGCTGCGGCAGCGCGTGCGCCTGCGACGCGTGCGCCTGCCCGCCGAGCTGCGGCTGCAGCGTGTGACGCGAGCGCCGGCGGGGAGCGATCCCCGGACCACTCCCCGCCGATCCCTCCTCCACCTCCTTCGCTCCGTGAGTGACCGCATGCCCTACGTCCTCGGCATCGTGCTCGCCCTCGCCGTCGGCGCCTACGCGACGGCCATGCGCCTCGACCGCGATCGCGCGTTCTACCCGGTGCTGCTCATCGTCTTCGGGTCGTACTACGTGCTGTTCGCCATCCTGAGCGGCTCCGCGAGCGCGATCGTGATCGAGTCGCTCATCACGGCCGGCTTCGCGCTCGTCGCGTCCCTCGGCTTCCGGCGAAGCCTCTGGCTCGTCGTCGCCGGACTCGTCGCGCACGGCGCGATGGATCTCGTGCACGGCCAGCTCGTCACGAATCCCGGCGTGCCCGCGTGGTGGCCGGCGTGGTGCATGTCGTACGACGTGGTCGCGGGCGCCTACCTCGCGTGGCGGCTCGCGCGCACCGACATGGCGCGAACGCCGCGGCCGTCGGCCACGTTCGCCGAGGCCGGACGGTGAGCGCCGGCGGACGCTGGACGAGACGCGCCGCGCTGGCGCTGGCGGGCCTCGCGGTCGTCGCGTTAGGCACGGGCGCGAGCTACGAGGCCGTGCGGCGCGTCCGCGCGGTGCGCGCGCATCCGGTGCGCGGGCGCCTCGTCGACATCGGCGGACGCCGCCTGCAGCTCGACTGCCGCGGCGCCGGCTCGCCGACCGTGGTACTGGAATCGGGGCTGGACCACCTCGGCTCGCTGAGCTGGGCCCTGGTGCACGACGCGATCGCCCGAGACACGCGCGTGTGCGCGTACAGCCGCGCGGGCATCCTGTGGAGCGACGCCGCGCCGGGGCCGTTCGACGCCGCGCGGGTCGCGCGCGACCTCCATGCGGTGCTCGCCGCCGCGGGCGAGCGCGCGCCCTTCGTCCTCGTCGGCCATTCGTTAGGCGGGCCGTACGTCACGCTGTTCACGCGCGCCTACCCGACGGAGGTCGTCGGGCTCGTCTTCGTCGACGCGTCGCACCCGGCGCAGTTCGCGCGCTACCTCGAGGCGACCGGCCGGTCGATGAAGCCGCCGACCGGCCTCGTGACGGTGGGCTCCGCGCTCGCGTGGACGGGGATCGTCCGGCTCGCGTCGAGCGGCGACACGCCGCCGGGATGGCCGGCGGACGTGGCCGCGGCAGCGGCGGCCTACCTGCCCACGTCCCTCGCCGAGCTGCGTGCGGAGACCGCCGCGATCGACGCGACGCTCGCAGCGACGCTCGCAGCGACGCTCGCAGCGACGCTCGCTGCGACGCGCGCCATGGCGCGCACGCGGGCCCTCGGCGACCGGCCGCTCGTCGTGCTCACCGGGGCCGCGCCGATGAGCCCCGCACGGCTCGCGCTCGAGGGCATCACGCCCGCCGAGGGCGCGCGCATGCAGGCGGCGTGGACGACGCTGCAGAACGACGAGGTGACGTGGTCGAGCCGGAGCCGGCACGAGATGGTGCGCGACGCGTCGCACTACATCCAGTTCGACCGCCCGGACGTCGTCATCGACGCGGTGCGCGAGGTGGTCGCGCGCACGCGTGAGACGCGTGTACGTCGAGAATGACCCCTGCGTTCAAGACCGCGCACCGCCTCGCCGGTAGCCTAGAGCCACGTCCACGCGACGTGGCTCTTCGCTTCTCCGACCATTCCACCACGAGGCTTTCATGCGCTTCCTGCGATCCACGTTAGGCACCCTGGCGTCCGCCGGCCTGCTCACCGGCTGCATGCTGCTCGCCCGCCCGCCGAAGGACCTGGACTACTCCCGCACGCGCGCGAGCGAGGCCGGACGCTACCGCGCGACCATCCACCCGCAGGGCGACTCGATCCCGCAGGGCCGGCTCCAGCGCTGGACGCTGCACGTCGAGACGGCCGGCGGCGTACCGGTCGACAGCGGCGACTTCTCGGTCGACGGCGGGATGCCGCAGCACGGCCACGGCCTGCCGACGAAGCCGCGCGTCACCCGCCCGTTAGGCAACGGCGACCACCTCGTCGAAGGGATGAAGTTCAACATGGGCGGCTGGTGGGTCGTGAAGTTCCGCGTCGACGCCGAAGCGGGGCGTGACTCGGTCGTGTTCAACGTGAAGCTCTGATCCCACACGGCCACCCTCCAGAGACCGTCATGTCCTCCGCCTCTCGCTGGGCCGCGCTCGTCGCGGCGACGCTGGGCGCGATCGGCGTCGCCGCCCGTCCGG
>Ga0213876_10001697_pt1 | contig 13407 bp, 13 predicted proteins | sample BarmaccomBMRX_R9_FD_160113 | JGI IMG/M metagenome (GOLD analysis project Ga0213876, IMG submission 160113) | Root-associated microbial communities from Barbacenia macrantha in rupestrian grasslands, the National Park of Serra do Cipo, Brazil - RX_R9 | ecosystem: Host-associated > Plants > Roots...
CCGCGGCGCTCGGGCGCGAGGCGCGCGGGCGGCAACTCGTCGAAGCGATGGAGCGGATCCGCCGCTCGCCACCGCGGCGACCAGTCGACGCCATCTACCTCTCGGGCGGAGGACGCAGCGTCGCGGCGTCGGGGACGGCCGCCGAGTGGATGGCGGCCGCCGGGCTGCGCCAGCGCCGCCTCGCGGGAGACCGGGCGGACCTCGAGACCTTGCTCGTCCGCCCGCCGGCGGTGCTGCTCCGCAGCTCCTATCGCAGCGGCCAGTTCTCCGCCGAGCAGCGCTGGCTGTCGCACCCGCTGGCGCGGCGGGTGCGGGCGGGGCGGGCGCTCGCCACCGACGGACGGCTGTGGACCTGCATGGGGCCGCTGATGGTGCCGGAGGTCCTGCGCCTCCGGCGGGCGCTCGGCCGGTGAGCGCGCGGCTCTGGATGGCGCTGGCGGCCTTGCTCGCCTTGCTGTTCGCCTCGTCGATGCTGACGCCATGGCGTCAGCTGGGCGCGCTGTGGGCGGCGGACCCGGGCCTCGCCCGCGCGGTGCTGATCGAGCTGCGCCTGCCGCGCGCGCTGCTCGCTTTGGGCTACGGCGCGGTGCTCGGCGCCTCGGGAGCGGCGATCCAGGCGCTGTTCGCCAACCCCCTCGCCTCGCCGGACCTCACCGGCACGACGGCCGGGGCGGCGCTCGGCGCGGTCGTCGCCGCCTATCTGCTGGGGTTCAGCGGATCGGCCGGCCTCGCCGCCGGGGCCGTCCTCGGCGCGCTGGGGGCGCTGCTGCTGCTGCTCGGCCTCGCCGGGCGACGGGCGGAGGCGGCCACCCTGCTCCTCGCCGGCCTCGCCATCGCCGCTCTGGCCGGCGCGCTGACCACCGTCGCGCTCGCCCTCGCCCCCTCCCCCTTCGCCTTCTACGACGCCTATGAATGGCTGATGGGCTCGCTGGTCGACCGCAGCCTCGCCCAGGCCGCCTTTGCCGGGGTGCCGGCTTTGGTCGCCATCCTGCTGCTCGGCCGCTTCGGCCCCGCGCTGGACAGCCTCGCGCTCGGGGAGGAAGCGGCGGCCTCGTTCGGCTACCGGCTCAGCCGGCTGCGCATCGCCATCGTCTGCCTCTCCGCGCTGGGCGTCGGCGCCTGCGTCGCCATGTGCGGCGCGATCGGCTTCGTCGGCCTCGTCGCGCCGATCTTCGCGCGGCGGCTGACGCGGGGCCACCCCGGCCGCGCGATCGTGCCGGCGGCGCTGATCGGCGGGACGCTGCTCACCGCCGCGGACCTCGTCACCCGTGCCGCCCCGGTCGGTCGGTCGCTGCCGATCGGCGTCGTCACCGCCCTGCTCGGCGCCCCCTTCTTCCTCGCCTTGGTCGTGCGCATGCGCTGGAGCCTGACGCGATGACGCCGTTGCTTCATGCCGAGGGAGTGGCGCTGCCGGGGCGGCTGCGGCCGACCGACTTCGTGGTGGAGGCGCCGGCGCTCGTCTGCCTCGTCGGCCCCAACGGCAGCGGCAAGACGAGCCTCCTCCATGCGCTGGCGCGGATCGGCGCGCCGGCCGGTTCGGTCCGCATCGGCGGCGAGGATCCGGAGGCGCTGGGGCCGGATGCGCGCAAGCGCCTGCTCGCCTACCTGCCCGCCTCGCGCGACATCGCCTGGCCGCTGGCGGCCCGCGACGTGATCGCGCTCGGGCTGCCGGCCGGCATGGCGCCGGACGAGGGCGTCGCCGCGCTCGAGGTGGAGGCGTTCGCCGACCGCCGCGTCGACCGGCTGTCGACCGGCGAGCGCAGCCGCGTGCTCCTCGCCCGCGCGCTCGCGCCGGCGCCGCGGCTGCTGCTGCTCGACGAGCCGGCGGCCAATCTCGACCCCGCCTGGCAGCTCAGGCTGATGGCGCTGCTGCGAAGGCTGGTGGAGACCCGCGGCATCGGCGTCGTCGCGGCGATGCACGACCTCGACCTCGCCGCCCGCTTCGCGGACCGGCTGCTCATGATGGAGGGCGGGAGGATCGCCGCCGACGGCCCCCCGGCGGCGCTGCTCGACGGCCCGCAGCTGCGCGAGGTGTTCGGGATCAGGCGGGGCGCGGCGGGGTGGGAGCTGGCGTGACCCGTCATCCCGGCGGAAGCCGGGATCTCCGGTTGGAAAGGGTCGGAGCGGATCTCCTGGAGATCCCGGCTTTCGCCGGGATGACGTATTCGCCTCACTCCGCCGGGGCGTCGGCGATCATGGCGGTGAAGTCGGTTTCCGCGGCGAGCTTGTCGCCGACATAGGCCTTGCCGGAGAACTTGCTGACCGCGCGGCGGGCCTGCGTCTGCACCACCTCGAGACGGAGGAGCACGCCCGGCTCGACCGGGGCGCGGAACTTCGCGCTGTCGATGGCCATGAAGTAGACGAGCTTGCCGCTGTCGCGCAGGCCCATCGACTCGACCGCGAGCACGCCCGCCGCCTGGGCCAGCGCCTCGACGATGAGCACCCCCGGCATGATCGGGCGCGCCGGGAAATGGCCCTGGAAGAAAGGCTCGTTGATCGTCACCGCCTTCACTGCGACGATGCGCTCGTTCGGCACCAGTTCCTCGACCCGGTCGACGAGGAGCATGGGGTAGCGATGCGGGATGGCCGCCATCACCCGCTTGATGTCGAACGGGCCCATGGCGCCCTCCCGCGCCGCCGCGCTCACCGGCCCTGGGTCTGCTGCTGCTGCGGGAGCGGCGTGATGCTGACCGCCGGGAGCTGCTGGTTGAGCGCCGCGAGCACCTCGTTGGTGATGTCGATCGAATCGGCGTTGGCGAGGGTCGCGTTCTTCGAGAAGACCGTGAGCGCGCCGCGCTGGGTCATGATCGTGCTGGCGATCTGGGTCAGCTTCTCGCCGAGCTGGCGGCCGACATTGGCGCGGGTCGACTGGATGTTCTGCTCGAGCCGCTGCAGCTCCTGATTGGCCGTGTTCTGGCGGGTCTGGAGCGCGGCGTAGCGGTTGCGCAGCGCCGTTTCCTGCTGGGTCTTGGCGGCGCCGGCGGGCATGTTCTGGAGCGCGTTGGCGGCGGTCTCGATCGACTGCGCCTCCTGGTCGAGCGGCGTGCGCAGCTGCTGGGCGCGGGCGTTGCCGTTGGTGACCAGCGTCTGCAGCTGGGTATTGGCGGCGACGCAGGCCGTGCAGGTGGCGAGGATGCGGTCGGTGTCGACGACGAGGATCGGCGAGGCCGCGGCGCCGCGCTGGGCGAAGGCAGCCGAGGGAGCGGCGAGGGCGAGCGCGGCGAACGCCGCGCCGGTCAGAAGCTTGGTCATCAGAATGCGGTTCCTACGTTGAAGGTGAGAAGCTTGGGCGCGTCGCCGGGCGCCTTGATAAGCGCCTTGGCTATATCGATCCTGAACGGCCCGAAAGGCGAGTTCCAGTTGATGCCGAAGCCGATCGAGACGCGCGGCTTGGGCGTGTCGCCGACGAAGCGCTCCAGGTACGGCTTGGTGCCCGCGGTGAAGGTGCCAGCGGCGCAGACACCGGCGGAAGGCGGCGCGAGCACTGCTCCGGAAGTGTCGAGGCAGCGGTCCTGCGCGCGCGGGTCGTTCGGGTAGACGGGATCGACGGTCGGGTGGCGCACGCCGAACACCGCGCCGACGTCGACGAACACCGACGGCCTGAGGCCCATCTCCTTGAAGCTGGCGCTGACCGGGATTTCGAGCTCGGCGCGGCCGAGATAATAAGCCCGGCCGCCGATCGCGTCGTCGATGATCTGCTTGCGGTCCTCGATCGTCACGTAGCCGCCGGGCAGTTTCGAGTTGGGATCGATGACATAGGCGCCGTTCGCATCGGTCTTGAAGAAGGCGCGCTGGATGCGCGGGCCGACGCCGCGGATGTCGAAGCCGCGGATCTGCGGCTCGCCGAGGAAGAAGCGGTCGACGAGGCGGACCGGGTCCTGGTCTCCCACCGTCTTGTCGAAGCTCTTGATGTAGCCGCCCTCGAGGTTGATCGAGAAGATGAAGTTGCCGAACGGCCTCCAGAACTTGGCGGCGGTGGCGCGGGTGCGGATGTAATGGACGTCGCCGCCGAGGCCGGCGAAATCCTGGTTCAGCGTGTAGCGCTCGCCGCGGGTCGGGCGGATCTGGTTGTCGGTCGAATCGTAGACGACCGAATAGCCCGCCGACGAGGTCAGGCGGTTGCCGACGGCCTCGCAGAGGTAGCGGCCGGCGATCAGCGGGTCGCAGGCGCCGTTGGTGTAGAAGGTCGCCTTGTCGAGGCTGATCTGGTCGTAGCTGAGGCCGTAGCGCAGCGCCATCGACAGATATTCCGTGATGGGGATGCCGAACCGGATCTGCCCGCCGGTCGACACCTGCTTGTAGGTCGTGTTGCGCTGGGTGCCGATATAGTTGAAGTTCGAATAGTCGCGCCGGAAGACGTCGAAGCCCATCGCGATGTTGTGGTCGAACACATAGGGCTCGGTGAAGCCGAGCTCGACCGACTTCGAGTAGGTGGAATAGTTGACGGCGGCGCGGACGGTCTGGCCCTTGCCCATGAAGTTGCGCTGCTCGATCGACAGGTTGACCAGGAAATGCTCGAGGCTCGAATAGCCGGCCGAGATCTGCAGCTGGCCGGTCGCCTTCTCCTGCACGTTGACGCCGAGGTCGACCCGGTCCGGGCCCGAGCCCTGGGTCTGCTCGATCTCGAGATTGTCCTGGAAATAGCCCAATGACTGGATGCGGTCGCGCGAACGCTTGACCCGGATCGAGTTGAACGGATCCCCTTCGGCGACGCGGAACTCGCGGCGGATCACCTTGTCGCGGGTGAGCTTGTTGCCGTTGATGTTGATCCGCTCGACATAGACGCGCGGCGACTCGCCGACGTTGAAGGTGACGCCCATCGTCAGATGTTCGCGGTCGCGCTGGAAGTCCGGCTGGACGTCGGCGAAGGCATAGCCGAACAGACCGGCCGCCTCGTTCAGCTGGGTGACCGTGTCCTCGACCTGCTTGGCATTGTACCATTCGCCCTTGTGCATCGGCAGCATGCGGGTGAGCTGGGCGCCCTTGAAGTCGCGGGTGCTGCTCTCGACCTTGACGTCGCCGAACTTGTAGCGCTCGCCTTCCTCGACGACGAAGGTGATGATGAAGTCGCGCCGGTCCGGCGTCAGCTCGGCGACGGCGGAGATGACGCGGAAATCGGCATAGCCCTGGGTCAGATAGAATTGCCGGAGCTTCTGCTGGTCGTAGGCGAGGCGGTCCGGGTCGTAGACCGCGCCCGAGGAAAGGAAGGACAGCAGGCTGGCGCGCTTGGTGGCGAGCTGGCCGCGCAGCTCGCCGTCGCCGAAATGCTCGTTGCCGATGATGTTGATCTGGCGGATGCGCGACTGCGGCCCCTCGTTGATCTCGAAGACGACGTCGACGCGATTCTGCTCGAGCTGGACGATCTTCGGCTCGACGGTGGCGGCGAAGCGGCCCTGGCGGCGGTAGAGCTCGATGATGCGGGCGACGTCGGCGCGCGCCTTGGAGCGGGTGAAGATCTGCCGCGGGGCGAGCTTGATCTCCGGGTTGATCTTGTCTTCCTTGAGCCGCTTGTTGCCCTCGAGGATGATGCGGTTGATGACCGGGTTCTCGCGGACCTGGACGACGATGTTGCCGGTATCGGCGCCGCGGATCTGGACGTCGGCGAACAATTCGGTCGCGAGCAGGTCCTTCAGCGCCTGGTCGAGCTGCTCGACGTCGTAGGTCTGGCCGACGCGCAGCTTCATGTAGGAGAGGACGGTGTCGGTCTCGAGCCGCTGGTTGCCGGTGACGGAGAGCGACTGGATGACGCGCGCCGGCTGCGGCGCGGCGGCCACCGGGGCGGGAGTCGTTCCGGCGGGCTGGGCGGCGCCGGGCTGGGCGGCGCCGGGCGCCGCCGGGACGGGAGACGGCGCGGGCTGCGTCGGCGCGGGCGCGGGTTGCTGGCGCGCGGCGGCCGGCACGGCATGGCCGCCGAGAATGGTGCCGACCAGCAGCGCGGAGGCGATACGCCGCCTCGTGGAAGTTTCGATTTTGGCTGTCACGCGTCCCCGCCCTTGCAAGATATGGGGTTTCCGCGCCCGGCGGACCCCTTCTCCCTGTCGCTTGTGCCCTGCCCGATCATGACCGGCCGATCAACCCGCCAAGCTTCGACCACAGGCCAAAAGACGCCAGGTCGTTCAACGTCACGAAGATCATCAGCACCAGCAGGGCCGCGAGGCCCGTCCGGAACGCCCATTCCACCGCCCGGGGCGGCAGCGGCCGGCGCCGCACCCCCTCGATCGCGTAGAAGAGCAGATGGCCTCCATCCAGCATCGGGACTGGCAAGAGATTGATGAATCCGAGATTAATCGAGACGACCGCGACGAAGACGATGAAGTTGACGAAGCCGAGCGTCGCCTGCTCGCCGGACAGCTTCGCGATCTGGAGCGGCCCTCCCAATTCCCGCACCGAGCGTTGCCCGACGATGATCTGGCCGAGCCCCTGAAGGGTCATCGTCACGCGCAGCCAGCATTCCTTCACGGCGGCCCTGGGCGCCTCGAGGAGCGAGATGGGGCGATAGGCCGGAGCGCCCGGCCCGACGCCGAGCAGCCCGATACGGCCGCGGTTGCCGAAACGGTCCTTGACCTCGACCATCTTGATCGTGGCCTCGGTTGCAAAGGGCTGGCCGTTGCGCAGGCCCTCGACCCGCAGCTTGCGGCCTGCCTGGAGGAGAACGACCGGCTGGATGTCCTCGAAACGATTGAGGCTGGTGCCCGCGACCCTGAGCAGGCGATCGCCGGGCTTCAGTCCCGCTTCGGCGGCGGCGGAATTCGGCACGATGGTGCCGACGACCGGCGGCGTGAACGGCTCCCCGTAGGCCTTCAACAGGATCGTGAAGATCGCGATCGCGAACAGGAAATTGGTGAGCGGTCCCGCCGCGACGATCAGGAAGCGCTGCCAGAGCGGTTTCGCCTGGAAGGTGCGCTGGCGCTCCTCCGCGGGCATGGTCAGCCACTCGCGGCTCGGCTGGCTCGCCGGATTCATGTCGCCGGCGAAGCGGACGTAGCCGCCCAGGGGGAGCGGCGCGACCTTCCAGCGGGTGCCGCGTCGATCGGTCCAGCCGAACAGCTCGCGGCCGAAGCCGATCGAGAAGACCTCGGCCTTCACCCCGAACCAGCGGCCGACCCAGTAATGGCCCATTTCGTGGACGAAGATGAGCGGCCCGATCGCGAGCAGGAAGAACAGGATCGTCCAGAACAGGCCGGGATGGCTCAATGCGCGTACCTTCTCATGATCGTGCCGGCCGCCTCGCGCGCGGCGCGGTCGACCTCCAGCACCGCGTCGATGGTGCGGGGCGGCGGCGGCGCGCAGGCGGCGAGAGTCTCGGCGGCGATCGAGGCGATATCGAGGAAAGTGATCCGTTTTGCAAGGAAGGCGGCAACGGCGATCTCGTTGGCGGCATTGAGGATTGCCGGCCGCGCGCCGCCCTCGGCGAGCGCCTGGCGCGCCAGACGCAAAGCCGGGAAACGCGTCTCGTCAGGCGCCTCGAAGTCCAGCCGGGCGACCTGGACGAGATCGAGCCGCTCGCAGGGCGTCGCCATCCGCTCCGGCCAGGCGAGCGTGTAGGCGATGGGGATGCGCATGTCCGGCGCGCCGAGCTGCGCGAGGAACGAGCCGTCGACATATTCGACGAGGCTGTGGATGACCGATTGCGGATGGACGAGGATGTCGAACGCGTCGGCGCCGAGCGGGAAGAGGTGGAAGGCCTCGATCAGCTCGAGCCCCTTGTTCATGAGAGTCGCCGAATCGACCGAGATCTTCGCGCCCATCGACCAGTTGGGATGGGCGACCGCCTGCTCCGGCGTCACGCGCCGCATCTCCTCCAGGCTCAGCCGGCGGAACGGGCCGCCGCTTGCCGTCAGCAGGACCCGCCGCACCGCCTCGGGATGGGCGCGGTCGAAGCATTGGAAGATGGCGTTATGCTCGCTGTCGACCGGCAGCAACGTCGCTCCGCTCTTGCGAGCGGCGGCCGTCATCAGCGCGCCGGCCGAGACGAGCGCTTCCTTGTTGGCGAGGGCCACCGTCCGGCCGCGTTGCAGGGCGGCCATGGTCGGCGCGAGGCCGGCGGCGCCGACGATCGCCGCCATCGTCCAGTCGGCGCCGAGAGCGGCGGTCTCGAGGACGGCGTCGGGCCCCGCGCCCGTCTCGATGCCGCTCCCGGCGAGGGCCGCGTCGAGCGCGGGACGCGCGTCCGGGTCGCAGACCACCGCCCGCCTCGCCCCGACCCGCCGCGCGGCTTCGGCGAGGCCGGCGGCGTCGCGGTTGGCGGTGAGGGCGAGGACCTCGAACCGCTCGGGCGCGCGGGCGATGAGATCGAGCGTCGAGCGCCCGACCGAGCCCGTGGCGCCGAGGATGGTGACGCTGCGCCGGCCGCTCACCCGAGCGTCGCCATCAGGATGAGGAGCACGGCGACCGCCGCCGGCAGCAGCCCGTCGACGCGGTCGAGGACGCCGCCATGGCCGGGCAGGATCGCGCCGCTGTCCTTGACCCCGAGCCGGCGCTTGACTTTGCTCTCGTAGAGATCGCCGATTTGGGCCAGCAGGGCGAGCGGCGCGCCGAGGTAGAGAAAGGCGGGCTGGACCTCGAACGCCATGCCGAAGACGGCGCCGACGACCATCGCGCCGGCCATGCCGCCGATGAGGCCCGCCCAGGTCTTGTTCGGGCTGATCTTCGGCGCGAGCTTGGGGCCGCCGATGCCGCGGCCGGCGAAATAGGCGAAGATGTCGGTCGCCCAGACGACGAACATCAGCCAGAAGACATGCTCGTCCCACGCCCAGTCGACGACGATCAGGGCGAAGGCCGGGATACCTATGTAGGCATAGCCCCAGCCCTGGCTGAGGCGGCGGGAGAAGACGCCGAAGACGAGGCCGACGGCCGCGATGATCCCGAAGCAGAGCCAGACGGGCGCCAGCAGATCGGGGCTGAGCGGCGTCGGGCTACCTTGCGCGGCCGGAAAATAGAGTTCCGGGAGCACGAGGGTCGGCACGGCGAGGAGCGCCATGCCGGCGAAGGTCGACCAGCGGGGCACGCGGTGCATCGTCCCCCATTCGAACATCATGGCGCCCGCCGCCGCGGCGACGAGGGCGCGGAACACCCAGCCGCCGAGATAGATGGCGACGAAGGCCACCGCGACCATCACCACGGCCGCGGCGAAGCGGGTGGTGAGGTCGGACGCCGCCTTTTCGACCGGCTCGCTCATCGGCCCCCGAAACGGCGCTCGCGCGCGCCGTAGGCGGCCAGCGCCGCGCGCAGCTCGTCGGCGCCGAAATCGGGCCAGAGCGTGTCGACGAACAGCAATTCGGCATAGGCGACCTGCCAGAGCAGGAAGTTGGACAGCCGATATTCGCCCGAGGTGCGGATCAGGAGGTCGAGCGGCGGCAGCCCGGCGGTGTCGAGCTCGGCCGCGATCGCCGCCTCGTCGATGTCGCCGGGGCCGATCTCGCCGGCGGCGGCGCGGGATGCGAGGCGCTGGGCGGCGCGCACCAGCTCGGCCTGGCCGCCATAATTGAGCGCGATCGCGAGCGTCATCCGCCGGTTGCCCGCGGTGCGCTGCAGCCCCTGCTCGATCAGCTTCACAATGTCGGGGGCGAAGGCCTTGTAATCGCCGATGATCCTGAGCCTTACGCCTTCCTTGTGCAGCGCCTCGATCTCGGAGCGGAGGTAGAAACGCAGGAGCCCCATGAGGTCGCCCACCTCCTCCGCGGACCGGCGCCAATTCTCCGACGAGAAAGCATAGAGGGTGAGGCATTCGACGCCGGCCTCGCCGGCCGCGCGCAGCACCTTGCGGGCCGCCTCGGCACCCTGCTTGTGGCCGGCCGCGCGGGGCAGCCCCTTCCCCTTCGCCCAGCGGCCGTTGCCGTCCATGATGATGGCGACGTGGCGCGGCACGCCGCCGGCGGCGCCCCCGCCTCCCGGGGTGTTCGCGCCCACGCCCGCCTCCACGGCACGCGGCGCCGCTTTGGCCGAGCGGAAGATCACTTCTGGAGGATTTCCTTTTCCTTCGCCTGCGCGGCGGCGTCGACCTCCTTGATCGTGTCGTCGGTGAGCTTCTGGACCTCGTGCTCGAGCCGCTTGCGCTCGTCCTCGCTGATCTCGTGCTTCTTCTCGTCGGTCTTCAAGGCGTCCATGCCGTCGCGACGGACGTTGCGCACCGCGACCCGCGCCTTCTCCGCATATTGGTGGGTGAGCTTGGCGAGCTCCTTCCTGCGCTCCTCGGTCAGGTCGGGAATCGGCAGGCGCAAGGTCGTCCCGTCCGTGACGGGATTGAGGCCGAGCCCGGACGAGCGGATCGCCTTCTCGACCGCGCCGACGTTCGAGCGGTCCCACACCTGCACCGAGAGCATGCGCGGCTCGGGCGCCGAGATCGAGGCGACCTGGTTGATCGGCATGTGCGACCCATAGACCTCGACCGTGATCGGCTCGAGCAGGCTGGTCGACGCGCGGCCGGTCCTGAGGCCGCCGAGGTCGTGCTTCAGCGCCTCGACGGCGCCGTGCATGCGGCGCTGCAGGTCGGCCTTGTCGTAAGCGGGCATCGTCTCACTCCTCGTTGCTGACGATCGTCGCGGTGCCGTCTCCGTCGAGGACGCGGGCGAGGTTGCCCTGCTCGCGGATGTTGAAGACGACGATCGGGATGTCGTTGTCGCGGCAGAGCGCGACGGCGCTCGCGTCCATCACCTTCAAATCGTCGGCGAGGACGCGGTGGAACGGCAGGCTCTCGTAGCGCTTGGCGCCCGGCACTTTCTTGGGGTCGGCATCGTAGACGCCGTCGACGCTGGTGCCCTTGAAAAGCGCATCGCAGTCCATTTCGGCCGCTCTCAAGGCCGCCGCCGTATCCGTTGTGAAATAAGGATTTCCGGTGCCGGCGGCGAAGATCACCACCCTGCCCTTCTCCATGTGCCGGAGCGCCCGGCGGCGAATATAGGGCTCGGACACCGTCGCCATCGGAATGGCCGAGAGCACCCGGGTGTCGACGCCGATCTTCTCGAGCGCGTTCTGCATGGCGAGCGCGTTCATCACCGTCGCCAGCATGCCCATATAATCGGCCTGCGCGCGGTCGAACCCCTTCGCCGCCGCCGCGAATCCTCGGAAGATGTTGCCGCCGCCGACGACGAGGCAGAGCTCGTGCCCGGCTTCGCGCGCCTCCCGGATCTCCTCCGCCATGCGGGCAGTGGTCTCGGGATCGATGCCGAACTGTCCCTCCCCCATCAGCGCCTCGCCGGAGAGCTTCAATAAGATACGGTCGAAGCGCGGGCGCGGCATGGGGTTCGAAGGTCCGTTTCTCGTGCAGCGTTTGGAGCGGGCCCGAGCACCTTAGATAGGACGTGCCGCAGTGCCAATGGTTTTGGGTTTTGGGTTTTGGGTTATCGCTTGTCCACGGGCTGCTCCCGCGCGAGTTCATTCCAGAGCACGTTGAGCTGGCGGCCCAGCGTGTCGGCAAGCTCAAGAGCCGATGCCGTATGCTGCTCCGTCAGAAGCCCCGCGCGGACTGACAGAAGCAGAAACGTTTCCGTCTCAGCGAGCGAGCCTCGTGCGATGCTGACGAAGCGGGCATAATCTTTGCGGGTGCCGCGCATGCGACCTTCCGCGATATTGGCTGGGGACGGACGCCGCCGCACGCAGAAGCTGGGAGATGATGCGGAACTCCTCGGATCTCGGCATGAGCTTGGCCAGCCGATAACACTCGGTCGCCAAGTCCATGCCGGACCGCCAGACTTCCAGGTCGCGATAGGATTTTACCGATCCCAACCCAACCCCCAAAACCCAACCCCGAAAACCCTATCCGTTACGCCACCGTTTCCGGCTTCGGCGCGACGCCCGAGGCCGCCGCGACTTCGGCGGCGAAGTCGTCGACCTTCTTCTCGATGCCTTCGCCGAGCTGGAAGCGGACGAAGCCGGCGACCGCGATCGGCGCGCCGACCTTCTTCGCCTCGGCGGCGACGACGTCCTCGACCTTGGTCTTGTTGTCCATGACGAAGAGCTGCGAGAGGAAGGCCATCTCCTTGCGGAACTTGGCGAGCGCGCCTTCCACCATCTTCTCGATGATGTTCTCCGGCTTGCCGCTTTCCTTGGCCTTCTCCAAAGCGATCGAACGCTCGCGCTCGATCAGCTGCGGGTCGAGATCCTCGCCGCGCAGCGCCAGCGGGTTGGCCGCGGCGATGTGCATGGCGAGGCTCTTGCCGAGCGCTTCGAGCGCCGCCTTGTCGCCGGTCGATTCGAGCGCGACCAGTACGCCGATCTTGCCGAGACCGACCGAGACCGCGTTGTGGACGTAGGAGACGACGACGCCGTCGCCGACCTCGAGCAGGGCCGCGCGGCGCAGCGACTGGTTCTCGCCGATCGTCGCGATGTTGCCCGTGAGCTTCTCCTCGACCGTGCCGGCGCCCGGATACTGCGCCGCCTTCAGCGCGTCGACATCGCTGCCCGTGTCGAGCGCGAGCGTCGCGACGGTGCGGACGAACTCCTGGAACTGGTCGTTCTTGGCGACGAAGTCGGTCTCCGAGTTGACCTCGACGACCGCGCCCCTGGTGCCGCGGACGGCGACGCCGACCAGACCCTCGGCGGCCTGGCGGCCGGCCTTCTTGGCGGCGGCGGCGAGGCCCTTCGTGCGCAGCCAGTCGATGGCGGCTTCCATGTCGCCCTGGGTCTCGCCCAGCGCCTTCTTGCAGTCCATCATGCCGGCGCCGGTGCGCTCGCGCAATTCCTTGACGGTCGCGGCCGTGATCTCAGCCATGTCGGATATCCTCTTGGTGTCAGCGCCTTATGCGCGGAATTGGTGACAAGCTCCGTTCGCCCTGAGCCTGTCGAAGGGCTGTCCTTCTCGCTGAAGAAGGGAAAGACAGGGCTTCGACAAGCTCAGCCCGAACGGGGAGCGGGTTCGAGACCCTCTCCCCTCTCATGATCAGGCTTCCGCCAGCGCCGCTTCTTCCGGCGGGGCGTCCATCGCGCCGATGTCCTCGCCGCGATGGGCGGCGCCGCCCGACTTGCCGGCGAGCACCGCGTCGGCGACCGCGTCGCAATAGAGGCGGATCGCGCGGCTGGCATCGTCATTGCCCGGGACCGGGAAGGCGATGCCCTGCGGGCTCACGTTCGAATCGAGAATGGCGACGACCGGGATGCCGAGCACATTGGCTTCCTTGATTGCCAGCTCTTCCTTGTTGGCGTCGATGACGAACATGACGTCGGGCAGGCCGCCCATGTCGCGGATGCCGCCAAGGCTGAGCTCGAACTTGTCGCGCTCGCGGGTCAGCTGCAGGACCTCCTTCTTGGTGAGGCCGGTCGTATCGCCCGACAGCTGCTCCTCGAGGCTCTTGAAGCGCTTGATCGAGCCCGAGATCGTCTTCCAATTGGTGAGCATGCCGCCCAGCCAGCGGTGGTTGACGTAATGCTGGCCCGAGCGGCGGGCGGCCTCGGCGATCGGCTCCTGCGCCT
>Ga0213876_10001698_pt1 | contig 13405 bp, 10 predicted proteins | sample BarmaccomBMRX_R9_FD_160113 | JGI IMG/M metagenome (GOLD analysis project Ga0213876, IMG submission 160113) | Root-associated microbial communities from Barbacenia macrantha in rupestrian grasslands, the National Park of Serra do Cipo, Brazil - RX_R9 | ecosystem: Host-associated > Plants > Roots...
CCACGTCGGGCGCGTCGCCGAGGAGCTGGAACATGTTCGCCACGTGCTGGACGAAGTCCGCGCGCAGCTTGGCCGACTTCTCGTCGGTCTTCGAGTAGTAGTCTTTGTTCGGGAGGGAGAGTCCGCCCTGGCTCGCCCCGCCGATCTGCATCGAGCTGTTCTTGAAGTCGGGCGACGAGCCGAAGTTGAAGAGCGCGGGCAGGCCCGCCTTGTGCATCTCGGTGATGACGACCTCAAGGCCCTTCAGGTCGTTGACCTTGTCGATGCGGGCGAGGTAGGGCGCGAGGGGCTTGGCGCCCTCGGCCTCGCGCTTCGACTCGTCCATGCAGGTGGCGTAGAAGTCGCCGACCTTCTGCTCGTTCGAGCCGGCCCTGGCCTTCGTGTTCCTGGCCGACTCTTCGAGGATGTCGTGCAGCGTCTTGCGGTTGTTCTCGTTGAGGATGTTGAAGCTGCCCCACGAGGGGAAGGCCGCGGGAATTTCGGTCGTCTTTAGCCAGTTGCCGTTGGCGTACTGGTAGAAGTCTGTGCAGGCCGCGACGCTCTCGTCCATGCGCGACTTGTCGAAGCCGCGGCCGTTCTTGCCGGTCTGCGCCAGCGCGGCGAGGCCGAGGGCGCACGCGGCGAGCGCGGCACACGCGGCGCGGAAGTTAAAAAAACGCATGAGTGGACTCCTTATCTAAAGTTAGGGTTTGTGGAATCGGGGGACTCTCAGCCGTAGACGGTTCTCGATCCGGTGACGGTTTGAGTCAGTTAATACGGCCGGGCCGCGCTTTGGTTTCAAGACGCGGGGCGGCCTCCGCGAGATTTAACGGGGGAGTGTAGCGGACGGTTTCAAGCCCGCGGGGGATTTGTGACGAGCCGCCCGCATCCCGTGCCGAGCGGGACGAAAGCAAGGACGAAGTCAGATGGCAGTAGGCAGTTGAAGGCAAGAAGTCTTTAACTGCCTACTGCCATCTGCCTACTGCCTGCTCTCCCCGTGCAACTTCTTCCATGCTTGGATGTACGGCGCGGCCTTCGGGTTCTGCTCGTTCCAGCGCGGCTCCTGCGGGGAGTCGGCGAGCGCGAGCAGCGCGCGGCCGACGGTGCGGACGACGCGCGCCATGTTCTCGAAGTCGATCTTCTGCCACTCGTCGCCGACCGCGTGGTAGTCGGGGAAGTCGAAGGAGACGCCCGCCGTGTGCGCCGGCACGCCCGCGTCGGCGAGCGACTGGTTGTCGCTGCGCGAGAAGTACGCGTCCGACTTCGTCGGGTGCTTGTAGACGCGCACGCCCTCCAACTCGCCCGCCCGGGCGAGGGCCGCGCCCACGTCCGAGTAGTCGAAGCCCGTGACGGCGAGCGTGCCGACCTGCGGCCCCTCGCTGTCGTCCGTGCGCCCGATCTGCTCCATGTTCACCTGCGCGACCGTCTGCGCCAAAGGCACGAGCGGGTGGCGGCCGTAGTAGCGCGAGCCGACGAGCCCCAGCTCCTCGCCGAAGAAGGTCAGGAAGAGGATCGAGCGCCGGGGGCGCGGGTTCAGCTTCGAGAGCGCCGACGCCAGCTCGATGACGCCCACCGTGCCCGAGCCGTCGTCGTTCGCGCCGTTGTTGACGCAGTCTTCTTTCGAGGGGTCGCAGTTATCGCGGACGCCGAGGTGGTCGTAGTGCGCCGAGACGACGACGTACGTCTCTTTGAGCGCGGGGTCGGAGCCGCGCAGCAGCCCCGCGACGTTGCGCACCTTGACGGGCGTCTCGGACGGCGCGGGGATGCGCACGTCGGCCGCGGCCTGAGTGTCGCCGGCGGGCAGGGAGTCGTAGAAGCGCGCGGCCGCGGCGCCGTGGATGACGACGAGCGGCGCGGTCTGCACGCCGCCGAACCCCAGGTCGGGGACGTTCCGGCCGGCGCTGCGACTCTCCGGGTCGAAGACGCGCGGGGCTCGCCCGCCGCGCACGCGCTCGCTCCCGCGGTCGAAGGCGAGGACGAGCGGCGAGCCGAGCCCACGCATGCGCGACAGGAACTCGTTCTCCTCGCGCAGCAGTTGGAGCAGGCGGCCCTGGTCGCCGCGCGGGAAGGCCGGCAACTCCGTGACGACGACGCGCCCCCCGACCTGCTCGCGCGTGAGCGCGGCGGGCACGTTCGCGTGGTCGATCTTTAAAAGCCGCGCGCCGCTTAAATTCAGCTCGCCCGCCGGCTCCCAGAAGCTGAAGCCCGCGACGCCGAAGCCGACGCCCAACTGCTCGGGGGTGACGGCGGGCGACGGCCCTGTGCCGCCCGAGAAGCTCAAATGGAAAGCCGCGGCGTCACGCGCCGAGAGGCGCCAGTTCGCGGTCTGGAAGTAGCCGTCGTCGCCCGCCGGCTCAAGCCCCGCGCGCCGGAACTGCGCGGCGATGTACTCGGCGGCGAGGTCGAGGCCGCGCGACGGCGTCTTGCGCCCTTCGAGCGCGTCCGAGGCGATGAACGAGAGGTGCCCCTTCATGCTCTCGACCGACACCTGTTCGAGCGCCGCGCGGAAGCGTGCCTCGTCGCCCTTCGGCTGCGCCGCCGCCCGCGGGCGCGTCTGCGCCCAAGCGCCCCACGCGCCCGACAGCACGACGAGGACAAGCGCGGCGCCCTTCAATGATAGGCTCGTCTTCCCCGCCCTCATTCGACCCTCACGCCGCGCCAGAAGGCGACCCGACCCTTGATCTCCTTCGCGGCCTCCTTCGGCTCCGGGTAGTACCACGCCGCGTCCGCGTTCACCTCGCCGCCCACCGCCACGTCGTAATAACTCGCCACGCCCTTCCAAGGGCAGGTCGTGTGCGTCGCGCTCTCGCGGAAGTGCTCCCGCTTGATGGAGTCCGCCGGGAAGTAATGATTCCCCTCCACAACCACCGTGTCTTCACTCTCCGCCAGCACCGCGCCATTCCAAGTCGCCCTCATTTTCCCCTCCCGCTTTTCGTCTCCTAAGTTCGACATCCTGACCGTGATCTTCCGCGGCAGTTAAGGCACGACCCGTGCGCTGCCGAACTGCCTGAAGTGTTGGTCGAAGGCGAACGCTTGCAGGATGTTGAGACGTTCGATGACAACTTTGCTGGTACAGTCGGTGAAGCTCCAGCCCTTATCGTCGAAGCGTCTGAACACTTCCCACGCCGACGCGATGTCCGCCTCCGTCAGCCTGTAAACATCGGCGAGTTGCTCGGCGAAGAACGCTTCGCCGAGGAGCAGCGCCCGCCTCCGCTCTCCGCGCGCGCGCAGCAGTGTCAGCGTCTCATCAACGATGTAATCGGTGGTGAGCAGCGGCTCTGTGTTATCCGCGAGCCAGCGAGAGGCGTCGTCGTGATCTGGGTCTGAGGGCACTGCGACCGCGAACCACGCGCCGGTGTCAACGAAGATCATCTCTTTACTTCTGCGGGTAGATGACGGAGTCGTGTTCCCTGCCCGAGAAAGGCTCGGCCGGGCCTTCGAGCGGCAGCGCGGCAATCTCCGACATGACCTCCGCGGGAGCCCTCCGACCTCCCGGCGCCTCCTCGGTTATGAGTACGACGCGGAGGCGCGCGCCTTCCGGCAGTTCAAGCGGCTCCAGCGGGCGGAGGCGCCCCTGTTCGTAGACGGCTTCGACCTGTTTCGTCATCGCTTCACCTCTGCGAATCATTGTACGTCCCGCGCCCGGCGTCTTCCATCAGCCGCGCGTCAGTTGGCGGTACTTGATGCGGTGCGGCTGCGTGGCGTCTTCGCCGAGGCGCTGGCGCTTGTCCTCTTCGTATTCGGAGAAGTTGCCTTCGAACCAGAAGACGCGGCTTTCGCCTTCAAACGCCAGGATGTGCGTGGCGATGCGGTCGAGGAACCAGCGGTCGTGGCTGACGACGACGGCGCAGCCGGCGAAGTTCTCCAAAGCCTCTTCCAAAGCGCGCATCGTGTTCACGTCGAGGTCGTTGGTCGGCTCGTCGAGGAGGAGGACGTTCGCGCCCTCCTTCAACATCTTGGCGAGGTGGACGCGGTTGCGCTCGCCGCCCGAGAGTGCGCCGACCTTCTTCTGCTGGTCGGAGCCGGAGAAGTTGAAGCGGCCGACGTAGGCGCGCGAGTTCACCTCGCGCGGCCCGAGCTTGACGACGTCGGAGCCGCCCGAAATCTCCTCCCAGATGCTCTTCTCCGGGTCGAGCGTGCGCGACTGATCGACGTAGCCGAGCTGCACGGTCTCGCCGACGCGGATTTGGCCGGCGTCGGGCTGCTCCTGGCCCGTGACCATGCGGAAGAGCGTGGTCTTGCCCGCGCCGTTCGGGCCGATGACGCCGACGATGCCGCCCGGCGGGAGCTTGAAGGTCATGCCCTCGACGAGCAGGCGGTCGCCGTAAGCCTTCGAGACGCCTTCGGCCTCGATGACGACCGCGCCGAGACGCGGGCCGGGCGGGATGTAAATCTCAAGCTCGCGCGCGCGCTGCTCGTTCTGCTGGTTGAGCAGGGCTTCGTACGAGTTGATGCGCGCCTTGGATTTGGCGTGGCGTGCCCTGGGCGCCATGCGAATCCATTCCAGCTCGCGCTCCAAAGTCTTCTGCCGGTCGGACTCCTGCTTCTCCTCGCGCCGCAGGCGCTCCTGCTTCTGTTCGAGCCACGAAGAGTAGTTGCCCTTCCAGGGGATGCCTTCGCCGCGGTCGAGTTCGAGAATCCAGCCCGCCACGTTGTCAAGGAAGTAGCGGTCGTGCGTGACGGCGATGACCGTGCCGGCGTATTGCTGCAAGTGCCTTTCGAGCCACCCGACCGACTCGGCGTCGAGGTGGTTGGTCGGCTCGTCGAGCAGGAGGATGTCGGGCTTCATCAGCAGCAGGCGGCAGAGAGCGACGCGTCTTTTTTCACCGCCCGACAGCACCGCGACCTTCGTCTCGCCCGGCGGGCAGCGCAGCGCGTCCATCGCCATCTCAAGGCGCGAGTCCAAGTCCCACGCGTCCTGTGCGTCGAGCTTCTCCTGCACCTCGCCCTGACGCTCCAACAGCTTGTTCATCTCGTCGTCCGACAGCTCCTCGCCGAACTTCGCGTTGATCTCGTCGAACTCTTTAAGAAGACTGACGGTCTCGGCGACGGCCTCCTCGATGGTCTCGCGGACGGTCTTCGACTCGTCGAGCTGCGGCTCCTGTTCGAGGTAGCCGACGGTGTAGCCGGGCGAGAGCACGGTCTCGCCCGTGTAGCCCTTGTCCGCGCCGGCGATGACGCGCAAGAGCGTTGACTTGCCCGAGCCGTTGAGGCCGATGACGCCGATCTTCGCGCCGTAGAAGTAGGACAGGTAGATGTCCTTCAAGACCGCGCGCTTGTCGTAATGGCGGCTGACGCCGACCATCGAGTAGATGATTTTGTTGGGCTGTGTGCTCATTGAGACGTGTCGAATCCTCTTTCCGGATGTTTATGAGTTTGAGGCTTACAAGGTACGACAGGCGTGGGGGAAAGGCAAAAGCTGTAGGCGGCAGGCAGGCGGCAGCAGGCAGTTAAGAGCCCCTCCGGGGCCTCAACTGCCTGCTGCCGCCTGCCTGCCGCCTACTTCGGTTTCACTTCAATCACGTTGTTCACGTTCCCGGCCTCGTCCTCAGCCGTGTCGGGGTTGGAGGGGTCGAGGAGCCAGTCGCCGTCCACGATGAACTTGTACTGGTAGACGCCGGGGTCGAGGTCTACGCGGCAGACCCACTCGTCGCCCTCGCGCGCGAAGAGGAGCTGCGACTGGCTCCAGTTGTCGAAGCTGCCCGTGAGGACGACCAGCGCGGCGTCGGGGTGGCCCTTGAGCCGGAAGGTCGTGTTGCCCTTCGACGAGGGCGGGGGCAGCTCCACGCGGCGCGCCGTGTAGGGCTCGCCCTCGTAGACGAAGGTGAGGCTGACGACCCGCCCCTCGTCGTCGCGCCCGAACCTGACGGGCGTGCCCGCCACCTCGTCGGTGAACGAGTCGCGCCCCTTGCGCGCGAGGCGCCGCCGCTTCACGTTCGAAGGCTTCATCCACAGCTCGCCGCCCGCCGCCGTCACGTCGAGCGTCGAGACGGGAATCAGCCCCACCTCCAACTCGTACCGCCCCGCGTAACCCTTCAGCGCCTCCGCCCTCTTCTCCTCACCCTTCGCCTGCGCGTGCGCGCCCGCGGCGGCGAGGTGGAGGGCGAGCGCGACGATAAGCGCCTGCCGCGCGATAGCCGTCATTATCATCCCCTTGCAAAGTATGGCGCTGAACGATGAGCTGTAAGCATCTTGCCTTACAGCTCATCGTTCAGCGTTCCTCGTTCATCGTTCCCGTCAGTTCTGCCAGTTGACGTTGACGAAGCCGGTGCCGCTGGTCGGCACGGTGTAGGTGTGGTTCGAGCCGCCCTCCCAGGTGACGGCGCCGCCCGCGGCGATCTTGATGAACTTGAACTGGATGGTCTGGCCGGCCGGGACGCTCGCGGTCAGGAACCAGTTCGGGTAGTTGGGCGCGAGCATCGGCCCGACCGCGCCGTCCCACGTCGTCGCCCAGTTGCCCAGCTCGACGGTGCTGCCCGTCAGGAAGATGTAGTCGCCGACCTGCGTCGGGCTGGCGTTGAAGACGGTGAAGGTGACGGGGATGAGCTTCGCCGTCAAGACCGTGCACTGGATGCCGTTCGAGACCTGGCTCGAAGAGTCCGTGACCGTGACCTGGTAGCTGCCGTTCGCCACCGCGGGCACCGTCGCGACGACCTGCGTCGCCGACCACGAGTTGACGGTCGCCGTCGTCGTCCCGAACTTCACGGTGCCCTGCGTCGCCCCGAAGTTCTTGCCGCCGATGACGACTTTGACGCCGGGCTGCGCGGCCGTGGGGCCGATGGAGCCGACCTGCGGCGTCCCGCCCGCCTCGGTCACCTGCCAGACGGCGACGCTGCCGGCGGGCAGCGAGAAGGCCGCCACGGGGTTGTTGCCGCCCGTCCCCGTGGTGACGTTGATGTTGACGCCCGAGAGCAGGCCGGTCAGGTAGTCGCTGTAGGCGCCGGCCGGCAACGACGTGTTAAGCCCCGTGATGTTCGCGGCCGCCGCGCCCTTGTTGATGGCGACGAGGACGACGTTGCCGTAGAACTTCCGCTCGTAGATGTAGACGTCGTTGTTGATCCAGCGCTCCTGGTGCGAGCCGTACCCGACGGCCAGGTTGTTGCGCCTCAAGGTCGAGAGGCGGCTCGTCAGGGTGTAGGCCGTCGTGTTCGTCAAAAACGCGTTCATCATCGGGCGGTTGTAGGGGTCTGTGCCGCCGCCGGTGTCGTTGTGGAGGTACTGCTCCGTCCCGTAGTAGATGCAGGGGATGCCGCGCGCGGTGAGGATGAAGGCGAGCGCCTGGTGCAGCCGGGTCTGGTTGTTGTTCAAGGAGAGGAAGCGCGCCATGTCGTGGTTGTCGATGAAGGTGACGAGGTCTTCCTTCCAGGTGAAGTTCGCGCCCTCGGCGCTGATGACGTTGTCGATGTCGGAGAAGTTCGTGTTCGAGCCGAAGACGTTGCGGATGGCGGCGTTCAGCGGGAAGTCGAGCATCGAGATGCCGCTCTTGTTGGCGAACTTGTAGGAGTCGTGGTAGAGCGGGTCGGAGGTGCTGTTCTGGAACCACTCGCCGAAGAGGAAGCTGTCGCCGCCCGTGTAGATCGAGTTGGCGAAGGAGTACTCCCAGCCCCAGTTGACGTGCTTGATGGCGTCGATGCGGAAGCCGTCCACGCCGTGCTGCTGGAAGAGCGCGGCGGCCGACTTGAGGTAGCTATCGACGGTCGCGTTCTCCTGGTTGAGGTCGGCGAGGTCGAAGAGCGTGTAGTACTCGACCTGGTAGCGGTCGTCCCAGCCCGTCCCCGAGATGTTGCCGTTGTGGTGGAAGTAGCCGTTGGTGTCGTTCGAGTAGTTGCCGACGAAGGTGCCGTTGTCGTAGAAGGCGCCGAACTCGCCCGCGTTGTCCTGCGTCGTGTGGTTGGGCGCGAAGTCGATGATGACCTTGATGCCGGCGGCGTGCGCGGCCGTCACGAGGTTGTCGAAGTCCGTCCAGGTGTTCGAGGAGTTGCCGAAGTGCTCCTCGACGCGCTTGAAGTCGCGCCCCTGGTAGCCGTGGTAGGAGGCGGTCGGGTTGCCGTTCCCGTCGGGGATGTTGGTGTTCAAATTATCGACGGGCGGCGAAATCCAGATGGCGGTGACGCCGAGCCCCGAGAGATAAGACATCTTCTGCTGGATGCCGGCGAGGTCGCCGCCCCAGTAGGCGCGCCAGTTGGTCTTGGTCGAGTCGTAGAGTCCCGATGACTGCGGCGGGTTGTTGTTGGCGGCCGAGCCGTCGAAGAAGCGGTCGGTGATGATCTGGTAGACGACCTCGCGCTTGAAGTCCGCGGCCGTGGCGGCGGCGGGCGCGAGCATCGCGAAAAGGATGACGAGTGCGACTGAGAAGGCGGCGGCCTTCCCCCCGGGCAGTCTGCGCAGCATGGTGGGAGATACCTCCTTGGAGTAGCGTTCAAGAAAGGCGGCGGCCCTGGGCGGCGGCGCCGCGCGGCGAGGTTCGTTCGCGTCAGCTTCGGGGCGGATGGTGAAGCGAGGCGGAGTATAGCGCGGGGGCTGACAAAGGGGAAGGGGCAAAGGGGAAGGGGGAAGGGGTTGCACTGTGGCTCCCCTTCCCCCCTTCCCCTTGACCCTGGCCTTACTGCGCGGGCTTCTTGTACTTGTCGATGAGCTGCTGCATCCCGTCGGTGGAGTTCTGGTGGCGGTACTTGTAGTAGGGGACGAGCCGCTCGCGGAAGGCGGCGTTGGCCTGTGCGAAGTCTGGCTTGCCGTCGGTGAAGGCGATGGCGCGCGCGTAGGACTCGATGACCCGGTCGAGCGCGGCCTCGGCCTTCTTCGTCGCGGCCGGCTTGTCGGCGGCCGAGGCGACGATGGCCGACTTGGCGGTCTCCTCGTAGATGTCGTTGTTGAGGTCGCTCACGAGGAAGTAGACGGCGGCGTCGGCCGTGCCGAGCCCGATGGCCTTCTCCAGCAGCGGGAGGGCGGCCGCGTTGTCGCCCGCCTTGTAGGCGAGGACGCCGGTCTCGCGGTAGAGCGAGACGAGCGCCTGCTGCTTGAACTCGGGCCAGCGCGCCGCGTCGAACCCCTCCGGCATCTTGTCGGCCTCGATCTGCGCGATGGCTTTGGCGCCGTAGTTGCGCCCCTGCTGGACGAAGGCGTTGTTACCCTTGATGGCCTGCGCCGAGGCGAGGATCGTCAGGTTCTGCATCACCGTCACGTCGTCCGGGTGCTTGCCGAGCCACTGCGTGCCGAGCGTCATCGCGTCCTGCGTCTGCCCCGTGTTGATGTAGGAGTTCAGGAGCGACGCGGTGACGAGCCCCGCCTCGTCGGGCCGGTTGAAGATTTCGAGGAAGGTCTGCGCGAGCGAGCCCTTGGCCTGCTGGTCGGTCGTCGCGTCGATCTCGCGGGCGATGGAGTCGGCGATCTGCGCGCGGAGGGCGCTGCCCGGGTACTTCTTGACGAAGGCGGCGGCCGCCTGGAGCTTGGCCTCCGTGCCCTTGGCCTTCTCGATCTTCTGCGCCGCGTCGCGCTCGCCGCCCGAGACCTTCGGCCCGTCCTGCTTCGACTTCTCCTGCGCCGCCGCGCCCGCCGCCAGCGCGCAGGCGAGCGCCAGCGCCGAAAGAATTCTGAACATCATCTCCTCGCTCCTTACGTTTAAGATTGCGCCGCTGAACTGTTCGCCGGTGCCCGCTAGGTTACACCAATCACGCGCGCCCCGTCACCTCGCCGGTCTGCGTGTTGACGCGGACGCGCTCGCCGGTCTCGATGAAGAGGGGGACGCGCACCTGGAGGCCGGTCTGGAGCGTGGCGGGCTTGAGGTCGCGCCCCGCCGCCGTGTTGCCTTTGACGCCCGGCTCGGTCTCGGCGACGGTCAGCTCGACGAACTGCGGCAGCTCCAGCGCCACCGCCTCGCCGTTGTACTTCAAGACCTGCACGACCAGGCCGTCGGTCAGGTAGCCGCGGCCTTCGCCGACCTGCTCCGCGGGGAGCACGAACTGCTCGAACGTCTCCTCGTCCATGAAGTGGAAGCCGTCCCCGTCCGAGTACATGTAGGAGGCGCCCGAGAAGGACACGTCCGGCTCCTCGAACTTCTCGCCCGTCTTGAAACTCTTCTCCAGGACGGCGCCGGTCAGAAGGTGGCGCAGGCGCGTCCGCACCATCGTCGAGGCGCCGCGCGCCGACGGCGACGCGAACGTCACGTCCACGACCGCGAAAGGCTCGCCCTCCACCTTAATCATCATCCGCCGCTTCAACTCGTTCGCACCGATCAGAGCCACTTCGTCTCCCTCCGCTCTCCTTAAACTAGCCGAGCAATCCAACAGGTGTCGGAACATTCCTGCGCCGCGCCCCGCGCGAAACCCGAGTTTTTCCGCACTCCCGCAGCGGAACGCGCGTTGCACTGAGGCCCGCGCCGGGCGCAGACAGCCCCGGGCCGGTAAAAGACTTAAGCAGGAAAGGCTATCATGACAAACAGACTCTTCGCACTCGCCCTCGCGCTCCTCTTCACGCTCGCGCCCGTCGCGGACGTTTCGGCCAGGACGCCCGCGCCCGCCGACTGGGCGTCCGTCCAGGCTCTTCCGACCGGCGAGAAGATCGCCGTCATCACCAAAGACGGCGACCGCCTGAAGGGGCGCTTCGGCTCGGCCACCGACACCGACATCAACTTCTCGCAGGACGGCCACAAGGTCACGCTCAGGCGCGACAGCATTAAGCGCGTCGAGGTCGGCCAGAAGAACCGCCTGCTCGGCGCGCTCGTCGGCGGGGGCGTCGGCCTCGGCATAGGCGTCGGCGGCGGCTTCGGCCTCGTCGCGGCGAGCGACCACTTCGACATGACCACCATGCAGACGGGCGCGTTCGTCGGCGCCGGCGTCGGCGCGGCCATCGGCGCGGCCGCCGGCCTCGGCACGAAATACGAGACCGTCTACGAGGCGCAGTGAGGAGGAATGACGGGGAGAGTGGGGACGGGGAGACGGGGAGAATAAAAGAGCGTGCTTGCTTATCTCCCCGTCTCCCCGTCCCCACTCTCCCCGTCACCCTTTTGCTTTGTCGTAGTCGAATTTCAAAGGCGCTTGTGAGGGGCGGACGGTAATCACCACCGACTTGGAGGCGGGCGTGTTGCTCTTGTCGGCGACGCTGCGGACGGGGACGAGCGGGTTGGCCTCGGGGAAGTAGGTGGCGGCGCAGCGGCGCGGGACGTTGTAGGGCACGACGAGGAAGCGGCGGGCCGTGCGCTCCTCGCCTTCGAAGTGGCTGAAGAGGTCTACGACCTGCCCGGCGGAGAGATTCTGCTCGGCGATGTCTTCGGGGTTGAGGAAGACGACGCGCCGCTCGTTGTGGACGCCGCGGTAGCGGTCGTCGAGCCCGTAGATGGTCGTGTTGAACTGGTCGTGGCTGCGCACGGTCATCATCAGGAGCTGGCCCGGCGCCAGCTCGTGCCGCGGCAGCCCGTGGACGGTGAAGTTCGCGCGCCCCGTCGAAGTCTTGAAGACGCCCTCGCGCGCGAGGTTCGGCAGGTAGAAGCCGCCCGGCTCCCTCACCCTCACGTTATAATTTTCAAAGCCGGGGATGACGCGCTCGATTAAATCCCGCACGCGGTCGTAATCCTCGACCAGCCACTCCCAATCTACATTGCTCCTCTTGCCCAACGTCGCGCGCGCGAGACGGGCGACGATGCCCGGCTCGCTTAAAAGGTTTGACGAAGCGGGCTCCAGGCTCCCGCGCGAGGGGTGGACGACGCCCATCGAGTTCTCGACGCTGACGAACTGCTCGCCGCCTTTTTGCAAATCACGCTCGGTGCGCCCGAGGCAGGGCAGGATTAAAGCCTGCTCGCCGGTGACGAGGTGCGAGCGGTTGAGCTTGGTCGAGACCTGCGCGGTCAGGCGGCAGCGCCGGAGGGCTTCGGCCGTGAACTCGGTGTCGGGCGTGGCCGAGAGGAAGTTGCCGCCGAGGGCGAAGAAGAGTTTGACCCGGCGCTCGTGCATCGCCTTGATCGTCTCGACGGTGTCGAGGCCGTGGCGGCGCGGCGGCTCGAAGTCGAACTCGCGCGCGAGCGCGTCGAGGAAGGTGTCGGCCGGGCGCTCCCAGATGCCCATCGTGCGGTCGCCCTGCACGTTCGAGTGGCCGCGCACGGGGCACGCGCCCGCGCCGGGCCGCCCGAGGTTCCCGCGCAGCAAAAGGAGGTTGACGATCTCCTGTATGTTCGCGACCGCGTTCCTGTGCTGCGTCAGCCCCATCGCCCAGCAGACGATGACGCGCTCGGACTTCACGTAAATCTCCGCCGCCGCGCGCATCTGCTCGCGGCTTACGCCGCTCTGCTCGACGAGTTCGTCCCAACCCACTTCATCCAACGCGCGCGAGAACTCTTCGAAGCCGTGCGTCTTCCCTTCGACGAACCTGCGGTCGAGAACCTGGCCCGGCCTTCTCTTCTCTTCTTCGAGCACCTCCTTCATCAAGCCCTTGATGAGCGGCACGTCGCCGTTGACGCGGACTTGCAGGAAGAGGTCTGTCAGCTCCGTGCCGCCGCCGAGGATGTCCGAGGGGTGCTGCGGGTGTTTGAAGCGCGCGAGGCCCGCCTCGGGCAGCGGGTTGACGTGGACGATCTTGCAACCGCGCCGCTTGGCCGCGCGCAGCGTCGTCAGCATCCGCGGGTGGTTCGTGCCCGGGTTCTGCCCGACGACGAAGATGCAGTCGGCGAGGTCGAAATCTTTAAGCGTGACCGTGCCTTTGCCGACGCCGATGGTCTCGGTGAGAGCGCGCCCCGAAGACTCGTGGCACATGTTCGAGCAGTCGGGCAGGTTGTTCGTGCCGAGCTGGCGGACGAAGAGCTGGTAAAGAAAAGCCGCCTCGTTCGACGTGCGCCCCGAGGTGTAGAAGGCCGCTTCGTCGGGGGAGTCCAAGGCGTTCAACTCGCCGGCGATTAACTCGAAGGCTTCGTCCCACCCAATCTCTTCGTAGTGCGTCGCGCCGCGGCGGAGCAGCAACGGGTGCGTGAGGCGTCCCTGCTTGCCGAGCCAGAAGTCGGACTTCTGCGAGAGGTCTGCGACGCTCCAACGGCGGAAGAAGTCGGGCGTGACGCGCCGCGTCGTCGCCTCCTCGGCCACGGCCTTCGCGCCGTTCTCGCAGAACTCCGCGTGCGAGCGCTCGCCGTCGGGGTCGGGCCAGGCGCAGCCGGGGCAGTCGAAGCCGTCCTTCTGGTTGACCTTCAGGAGTGTGCGCGTGCCGCGCACGAGGCCGGCCTCGCGCACGATGTGCTTCGTCGCAGACCACACGGCCGCGAGGCCCCCCGAAGTGTCCGACGCGCCTTCAAACCCTCCGCCCGTGAACTCCTCCGGCGGCCGCGCGCGCACGCGCGCGGCGGGCGCGGACGCCTCCTCGCCGCGCACAGGCGCGGCCGACCCCTCGGTGCGCGCCGGCTCCTCGACCTCCATCCGCGAGTGCCAGTGCGTCGCCTGCACGGCGGCGG
>Ga0213876_10001699_pt1 | contig 13405 bp, 8 predicted proteins | sample BarmaccomBMRX_R9_FD_160113 | JGI IMG/M metagenome (GOLD analysis project Ga0213876, IMG submission 160113) | Root-associated microbial communities from Barbacenia macrantha in rupestrian grasslands, the National Park of Serra do Cipo, Brazil - RX_R9 | ecosystem: Host-associated > Plants > Roots...
TTTCTCTTTGTCGAACCCGGCCTCAGACTGTTTTAGACCTTTGTCGTTGTAGGTATACTTCCAGATAATATAGTTGGCGCTGCCCAGGGAGATCTGGGTCATCTGGCTTACACGCCCCGCGGCATCGTATTCATACTGGAAATCGGGGATCAGTTTTTTCAGCCGGCTGTTGTAGCGGACGATATCGCTGAGATGGTTGCCGGCATCGTAATAGTAATAATAGGTTTGGAGCGTATGGTTGTTCTTTTTCCAGCGTTCTTCTGCCACCTGTCCTTTTTCATCTTTCACGAAATCGATCAGCGTGGTATCGAGCCTGTTCTTGATCCTGAGCATCGAAACGGGCTGGCCCGCGTCATCGTAGTTCCACTCATGCGTTTCAACAGAAGTATATTTGAAAGCGGTATCGGTGGTAGTTAGTACTACTTTGCTGAGCTGACCTTTGTCGTTGTAACTGTATTCGCTTTTGTTCTCGATGCCGCCGCCGGAAGTCTGGGTCCTTTTTAGTTTCGACAATTCATAGGAGCGTGTGGTAACCGACGACCTGCCGCCGGAAGTGACCGAACTCAGCGTGATCTTTTTTCCGTCGAGACTGATCTCCTGCTCCAGTTGAAAACCTTCGGTAGCACTGTTATCGGCTTCAAAACTATTCGCTTTTATTTTTTTGATCTTTGCGGCGCGCAGTAAACGGTATTGCTCGTTGCCCTGCTGGGTGGCGATCACATCATTGAAATAATACTGGCTGTAACCATTCGCGAGCAACAGCACACCTAACACGGTCAGGATCGATCTCATGTGAAAAATAACTGGTTTTGACAAAGGTACAGGTACAGTTTTCAACAATCCAAAAACAGGCTGTATATGAGGTGGCGGCAATCGTATTGTTATGTATTTTTAGTCAAATGTTAACAAGTGTCGCACCTGACTGAAAGAAAGGAGAAAGTCTGTCTGAACTGCCAGGCCACCGTGTATGGCCGTTACTGTCATGTATGCGGCCAGGAGAATATCGAACCCAAGGAAAGTTTCTGGCATCTTTTAACGCATTTCGCCTACGATGTAACGCATTTCGATGGCAAGTTTTTCAGTACGCTGCGCTACCTGCTGTTCAAGCCCGGGTTCCTGTCGCACGAATACCTGCGCGGGCGGCGCGCTTCCTACCTGCATCCGATCAGGATGTATGTGTTTACTTCGGCATTTTTTTTCCTGATCTTTTTCACGGTGAAAAATGAGGAAGGAATTGTGAAGACGACCAGCCGCCAACCGACCGCAGCGGAGATCATCAAGGCACTGGAAAAAGCGCAGGTCAAGTACAAAAAAAGAGTGGCCGATTCGGCGCTGGCAGTAAGCCTGCCAATGATCAGGCAGACCCAGCTTGAGATCGACAGCGACCTGGCCCTGATCAGAAGGGATACCACCTCAAAAACGAAACTGAAAACCGTCAGCAACAACAATTTCAATTTCATGGGCGGTACCCGGGGCGGTGAATACAAAAGCCTTGCTTCCTACGACTCGGCCCAGGCGAAACTGCCTGCAGGCGACCGCGACAATTTCCTCCAGCGCAAACTGATCAGGCAGAACCTGCACCTGAAGGAAAAATACAATAACGATAAGGATGCAATGTGGAAAGCAATTATTGAAAAATTCAATCACCTGTTTCCCCAGATGCTATTTGTTTCACTGCCGTTGCTGGCGCTTGCGCTGAAATTGTTGTATGTGCGGCGGAAGAATTTTTATTATGTCAACCACGTGATCTTTACCATTCACCTGTACTGCGGTACTTTTATCATCATACTGGCCGGCATGGCTATCGAAGGACTGTTCGAAGCCGCACACCTGAATGAGCCCTCCTGGATAAAAGCCATACTGGTACTGAGCGGCTTCTTCTACTGGTATAAAAGCATGCGTTATTTTTATGAGCAGAGAAGGGGAAAGACCATCCTCAAATACCTGCTGTTATTGTTCCTCGGCCTGCTGATAATGACCCTGATCTTCGCCATATTTTTCATCTTTTCCGCAATGAGCATTTAACTATGGAACAGACCGCTGACAGTTTTTTAAGACTTGTAAAGATCATGGATGAACTGCGTGAGCAGTGCCCCTGGGACCGTAAGCAGACCATCCAGACCCTTCGCCCGCTCACCATCGAGGAAACCTATGAATTGGCCGACGCCATCACGGAAGGGGACTGGAAGGGCATTAAGGAAGAGCTGGGCGATCTGCTGCTGCATATCCTGTTCTATGCAAAGATCGGCCGGGAGGAAAAGCAGTTTACGATTGATGAGATGATCAACGGCATCTGCGATAAACTGGTGCATCGCCATCCGCATATCTACGGCGATGTAAAAGTGAACGACGAAGAGGACGTGAAGCGGAACTGGGAGCAGCTTAAGATCAAGGAAGGCAAAACCTCCGTGCTTGGCGGTGTGCCCGTATCCCTGCCGGCCGTGGTAAAAGCTACGCGTATCCAGGAAAAAGCAAAGCAGGTGGGTTTTGAATGGGATGAGACCGCCGATGTCTGGAACAAAGTGCAGGAGGAAATGGGCGAACTGCAGGAAGCAGTGCGCAGCGGTTCGGCAGACCAGATGGAAGATGAGCTGGGCGATGTACTGTTCAGCCTGGTGAATTATGCACGGTTTTTGCATGTAGACGCCGAGGGCGCGCTGGAGCGGACGAACAGGAAGTTTATCCGCCGCTTCCAGCAGATGGAGACCATGGCCGCATCCCGGAATAAGAAACTGGCGGATCTGACGCTCGCCGAAATGGATGCCATGTGGAACGAAATCAAAAGAAAACCTTAGATATTGATCCAATCGTTACGACAAGCTGCCTATAAACACGGGTACCTGATCATTACGGCCGCCTGGTTGTACACGATCTCTTTTATCTTCAGCAATTACTGGAGCTATTATTCTTCTCCACAGAAAGTAAAGACCAGCCTCGAACAAAGACTGCAGCGCCAGGAAAAACAGTTTAAGGCAGTGGCTGCCGATACGGCGCTGCTATCGCAATTGATCAGTCCAGCATCTGCTATTTCCAATCCTTTGCCGGAAGATATCGGCCTGTTCATTTACAGGCTCGAAAATACCACGCAGTCGCCGCCCCTGATCTACTGGAACACCAACCGCATGTACATCAGCAACGATGACGTGGATACCAGGCAGGGCAGTTTTTTCGTGGGAACCCAGAACGGGGATTTTGAACTGATCAAGAAACTTGACACGATCAGGGGGCAGGCATATGCGGTGTTCGGGATGCTGCCGGTGCGATGGTCGTACTTTATCGAGAACAGGTATCTGCACAGCGATTTTGCCGGTTATAGCGGGCTGGCGGAACAGTACGAGATCAGCGCAGACCCTTCAGCGCTGCCGATCATGAACGGACAGGGAGAGGAATTGTTCCGCATCAAGCTGAAAGAAGGCAAATCTTTTATCGCTTACGATAATGTCACTGTCCTGCTGCGGGTGCTGGCGATTGTGCTGCTGATGATCTTCCTGCATTCGATGGCGCTGGAAACCGTGGCGCGGCGCGGGTTCAGGATGGGATTTTTATTCCTTGTGACTGCTGTGGTCGTATTACGGTTTATTACGTACCAGTTTGCATTTCCATTCGACTTCAGCAAACTGCCATTATTCGATCCCACTATTTATGCCTCAAACTTCCTGCATCCTTCCCTGGGTGATCTGTTCGTGAACGCGGTACTGTTGTTCTGGCTGGTGAGTTTTTATAAGACACAGCATGATCACCGGGTATGGATCAAACGCAAACTGCCGCCGGATGTCTACAACTACGGCAGCCTCGCTTTACTGACGCTGATCTGTTTTTTGCTGGGCGGCGTCATCATCAGCCTGGTACGCGATTCCAAGATCTCATTCGATGTAACGAATTTTTTCAGTTTGACGAGGTATACCGTCATTAGCATCATCCTGCTTTGTTTTCTTGTATTATCCTTCTTTCATTTCTCGCAGATCCTGCTGAAGCCTGCCATCCGGCACAGGATCAGCCTGTACCAGCAGGTGGTAGCCGTGGGACTCTCAGGCTCCTTATGCCTGCTGCTGTTTACGGCCGTTGCGGACATGCGTACCTATCTCTGGATATTGTTGTGGCTGATCTGCTATATCTGCCTGCTGAACCTGCGGCGCCAGGATATCGATAAACCCTTGCTGAAATCATCGTTCTTTATTTTCTGGGTGATGCTGTTCACCATGTCCATTGCTTCCATCGTGATCCATGAGAACCGGATCGTGGAGTTCGGTCAGCGCAAGAGCATTGCGGAAAAACTGGCTTTGCAGACCGATCCCAGCGGCGAGAACCTGCTGAATATCGCCGCCACGAACTTCGACGATTCTTTCCTGGTGGCCAATTTCCACCGTCTGGCAGAGAGCGAGTATTCCAATAAATTCATCAAGGATAGTCTGATCAACCAGAACTTTTCCGGCTATCTCAATAAATACGATACCCGTATCTATACTTTCGACAGCCTTTACCATCCGCTGTTCAATGAAGACTCTACGAACTATGCGAGTATCAAGACGATCATTCTTAACCAGGCCAAGCCGACCGTGATCCCGGAACTATACAGTTACGATAATTCCACCGAGGGATTCAGTTATCTGTACCAGAAGACCATCCAGACCGGCGGGCAGACAATGGGTTACCTGTTCGTGATCATCAAATCGAAGCGATACAAAAGCGAGGCCTTGTACCCGGAGTTGTTTAACCAGGTGCAGGACATTGCATCCGATCTGAATACCAACTATGCCTATGCGGTGTACAACAAGGAGCGGATCATCAACCATTTCAATACCTATAGTTTTCCTTCGCAGCTCGATCCCAAACAGATCCCTGAGTTCGAATTCTCGTATCGCACTGTGGGCGACTACAGCGAGCTGTGGTACAACAGCGGCAATAACAAGCAGGTGGTGGTGGTGAAGCGGAATACCTGGTTCATTGAGGCGGTAACGCTGTTCGCCTACCTGTTCTGTTCCTTCCTGTTCATTATCCTGCTGTTCCACCTCGGCAACTATGCCCTTATGGCGCGTTTTAAGTTGCGGGAGATGAGGCGAATGCTGCGACTGAATATCCGCACCCAGATCCAGGCAACGATCATTTTCCTGAGTGTATTTTCTTTTATCGTGATCGGCATAGCAACGATCTCCTTCTTCATCCTCCGCTTTCACCAGAGCAATGAAGAACGCTTATCGAAGTCGATCCAGGTGATGGCCAATGAGGTGAACAGTAAAATGAATTCACTCCAGGCATTCGATGATGTGCCCGACAACCTGGGTGTGCGCTCCGAACTGGAGAAAACGATCGCCGAGATCTCCGACCTGCATAACGTTGATATCAACTATTACAATCTGAACGGTACCCTGGTTATTTCCACGCAACCGTATATCTACAATAAACACCTGCTCAGCGCTAAAATGGAACCCCGGGCTTACCGCGAGCTGCAGAACGGGCATAGCATCCGGTACCTGCAGTCGGAGCGGGTGGGCGGGTTCGAATACCTGAGCATATATGTGCCGCTGACAGATGACCGCGGCAACAGTTATGCCTACCTGAATGTGCCTTATCTCAATTCGCAGAATGAGCTGAACCAGGAGATCTCCGGGTTCCTCGCCACACTGATCAACCTTAACGCGTTTATCTTTCTGATCGCCGGCGCTATCGCATTCTTTCTCACCAGCCGGATCACCGATTCATTCAGTCTGATCGGCCGCAAGATGCAGGAGATGAACCTGGGCCGCATCAACGAAGAGATCCGGTGGAACCGCAATGACGAGATCGGGATGCTGGTGAATGAATACAACAAAATGGTGAAAAAGCTTGAGCAGAGCGCACAGGCGCTGGCGCAAAGCGAACGGGAAGGCGCCTGGCGCGAAATGGCCCGCCAGGTAGCGCATGAGATCAAGAATCCGCTCACGCCGATGAAGCTGAGCATTCAATACCTGCAGAATGCCATCCAGCGCGGCGCGCCTAATGTGAAAGAACTGTCGGCTAACATGGCCGTTACGCTGATCGAACAGATCGATCAGCTATCCAAGATAGCCGGTGATTTTTCGCAGTTCGCCAATATCGGAAATCCAAGGCTCGAGCATTTCGATATCACCGAGATCATCGGCTCCGTGATCAGGCTCTACAGCGCCAACCCGCGGATCCATATCGAATGGTACAAAGAAGAAGGCAGGTACGGGATACTGGCCGATAAACTGCAGATGAGCCGTTTGTTCACCAACCTGCTGCAGAATGCCATTGAAGCCAATGAAGACACCAGCAAAGATGTACGTGTGGTGATCAGGCAGAAAAATGAAGAAGGGCAGATCCTTATATCCGTGCAGGATGAATCGGGCGGGATACCGGAACAGATGCGCGACAGCATCTTCACGCCGAATTTTACCACCAAATCCTCCGGCACCGGACTGGGGCTCGCCATCTGCAAGGGTATCGTTGAAAAAGCGAACGGGCAGATCTGGTTTGAGTCGGAGACGGGGCGGGGGACTACCTTCTTTATCAAGTTGCCGATGGGGTAGATTCACGAGCGTGCTTTTTTCAACACAGAGGTACAGAGGTTACACGGCCTCCGTGACCGCTGTGCTCCCTCTGTACCTCTGTGTTGAAAAAAATAAGATCAAGTAATCCTCAAAAAGGCGCATCCTCAGCAGAATACGCCTGGCTGCCTGACTCCCGCTCCGTTTCGATCGTAACATGATGGATATCCTTGTGCAATAACTGGTGCTTCAACTCATTCTTGATCTGCGCCTCCTGCTCCCCGCTGATTTCGGACGAAAGCGCGAGGTGCGCCGTAAGTGCTGTTTCGGTGGTGCTGATAGCCCATACATGGAGATGATAAAAATTTTTCACACCAGGTATCGCAAGTGCCATCGACCTGATCCCGTCCAGGTCTACATGCGGCGGCACACCGTCGAGGGAAAGCCTCAGACTGTCGCGCAGCAACTGCCAGGTACTGATCAGGATCACGATAGCAACGATAATGCTCATCAGCGTATCGAACCAGTACCAGCCGGTATAATAGATGATCAGTCCGCCCACAACCAACCCAAAAGATACCAGGGCATCGCTCATCAGGTGCAGGTAGGCGCTTTTGATATTGAGGTCTTTTTTGCGGTCGCGAAAGAACAGCAACGCGGACGTGGCATTGATAACAATGCCGATACCAGCCAATAGCGATGGTTTGCCCGGGCATCGGCTCGGGGTTGAGCAGGCGGTGCGCAGCTTCGTAGAGGATGGCCCCGAGTGAAACCAGCAGCAGCATGGCATTGAAGAGCGCGGTCAGCACCGAGGTTTTGCGATAACCGTAAGTATATTTTGCACTGGATCGTACCCGCAGCAAACGGAAAGCAAGCATGGAAATGGCCAGGGAACCCACATCGGCAAAATTGTGCCCTGCATCTGACAGTAGTGACAGAGAATGGATAGATAACCCCACCACTACCTGTACGATCACGAACAGCAGGTTCAATACAATCCCAATGATAAACGCGGTATTGAGGTTTGCCGGCGCGCTGTGATGATGATGGCTATGATGGTCGTGTGTCATTATACTCAATTATGCCGGGGTCACGCAAAGCCGCAAAGGAGCAAAGCTGCAAAGGAAATCCTTAGCGACTTGGGATCTTTGCGCCTTTGCGTGAAATACAACCAGGATTTGCTCCAATGTCGGCAATTGGCTCGTTTATTTTCTCTTCCTGTGCTGGTCTTCCACAAAAGCCTCGAACTCCGACAGCGAAAAACTGCTCAAGTTCTTTTCTTTCGGCAGTCCCGCTTTCTGCGCGGCCAGCACTCCATATCTGCAATCTTCATACCCGTCAATGGCATGAGCATCGGGGTCGATGCTGATCAGTACATTTTTATCGAGAGCGTAATCGATCCAGCGCCAGTCCATATCGAGTCGCCTGGGATGTGCATTCAGTTCTATCACCACATTATTGGCAGCGCAGGCTTCGATGATCTTCTTATGATCCACCGGGTAGCCGTTGCGGCTCAGCAGCAGCCTGCCGGTCATATGGCCGAGGATACTGGTAAAAGGATTTTCGATCGCATTGAGCAGCCGCATCATCGCTTTTTCTTCCGGCATCTTCAGGTTGGAGTGTACGGATGCGATCACCAGATCGAATGTGCGCAGGGTTTCCGGCGCATAGTCCAGACTGCCATCATTAAGGATATCGCTTTCGATGCTTTTGAAGATCCGGAACGGGGCCAGTTTTGCATTCAGTTCATTTATCTGCTGGTGCTGCGCGATCAGCCTGTCTTCCGTAAGTCCATTGGCATAGAAAGCTGTTTTGGAGTGATCGCTGATCACCAGGAATTGCAAGCCCTGCGCTTTCGCCGCAGTCGCCATCTGTTCGATGGTATGTACGCCATCGCTCCAGTTGCTGTGGCTATGGATGATGCCTGTGATATCTGCGGGCTGAATAAGAGAACCGAAAGAGCGGCCGGCAGTGAGCGTATCGCTTTTCTCGCGCAGGAAAGCCGGCAATGGCTCCATACCCGCGGCTTTAAATATCTCATCTTCGGAAGCCGCCGGTTTCGATGCATCCCATTTGCCGCTCTGCTGCCAGGCCAGCAGGAACTCTTCGCTGCAGGAGGTCTGGAACAGGGTGTTGTGGAACAGTTCGGGAGAAGTGCAGAAAAAACCCAGCAGCACATTCTCTTTTCCTTTGAACGAAACATAGCTCTGCGAGGCCGATACGGGCTCAAATTCATTCGACTGGAAAAAACCGGTGAGCTGTTCGGCCCCGGCGGTGCTCACCCATTCCAGTTTATTGATCGTTTCCATTTGGCGCCTGAACTCACCGGTAAGCTGGTGCGATCCTTCGCCGAACTGCTGTTTCAGTTTCGCATCCATGGCAGCCGCATAGCTCTCGATCTGCTGGTAGAGATAACTGCCTTGGGCGCCCAGGTAGAATTCAATTGCTTCCTTGATGTTCAGCTGCGTTTTTTCGCCGAAGCCTTTGTACATGGTCAGCCGGTTCTCATTGCAGGCATAGAGCAGCTCCCCCAGGGATTCGATCTCCAGTTCCTTCCAGATAGTTGCGATCTTTTTGGGACCGATGCCCTTGATGCTGAGCATCTGCAGTACGCCGGGCGGGGTACGCTGGAGATAGTCTTCCAGCAGGGACAGTTTTCCCGTTTCGAGCTGCTCCACAATGTATTTGGCCGTGGAGCTGCCGATGCCCCTGATGCCGGCGATCTGGTCTGGGGGCAGCCCGTGCAGGGGAGACGGGAGCCGGTCGATGGTAAAAGCCGCCGAGGAATAGGACTTGGCTTTGAAGCTGTTGTCGCCATGGATATCCATGAGTTTGCCCAGCAGGGCGAAATTTTCGGCGATGATATAATTGTCCATGGGTGACTGAATTTGGAGGAGCATCCCCTCGAAATTTCAAATTAGCGAATTTTCAAAGGCATGGGCAAAAAAAATCCCGGGACAATTCCCGGGACCTTAAATCTATTTCTGCTTTTAGAAAGCAAGAAGAGATTACTTCTTCTTAGCAGCTTTTTTAGCGGCTTTCTTTTTAGGAGCAGCTTTTTTAGCGGCTTTCTTCTTTGGAGCAGCTTTCTTTTTAGGAGCAGCTTTTTTTGCAGCTTTTTTAGGAGCAGCTTTTTTAGCGGCTTTCTTTGCAGTTGCCATGTTTTTTAGATTTAATGGTTAGTTAATACATTAAAAATAAAAACTTATTTGGAACTACAAAAAATTTTTTTTAAACCGCGGCCTCTGCAGGCTTGATTGAAACGGTTGTTTTATCGTTCTTTCCTTTTTTAAATTCAACCAATCCATCGGTTAATGCGAACAGTGTAAAGTCAGATCCTACACCAACATTTTTACCAGGATGATACACTGTTCCCCTCTGACGAATGATGATATTACCGGCGAGTGCAGGCTGACCACCATAGATCTTTACACCTAAACGTTTGCTTTGTGAATCGCGGCCGTTCTTTACGGAACCTTCACCTTTTTTGTGTGCCATAATTTATTTTTTTATGGATCGCTGAAACAACTGGTTTTGCTTCCGCGAAGCCTTTTTACGCAGATTAAGCGATGCTTTCAATTTTGATCCTTGTGTAGTGTGTTCTGTGACCATGCTTCTTGCGGAAGCCTTTCCTTCTTTTCATTTTGAAGGCGATCACTTTGTCACCCTGAACAAGATCGCTGATGATCTCTGCTTTCACCACAGCTTTCACTGCGCTGCCTGCAGCAACTTTACCAGCGTTGTCGGTGAACAACACTTCTTTGAATTCAACCTTATCTCCGGTTTTACCCTGCAGGTGAGGAACATACAGGCTTTGACCTTCCTGTACCTTGAATTGCTGACCTGCGATTTTTACAACTGCTAACATAGCTTACCAAAATTAGGACGGCAAAGGTAGGGGTTCGGGAGGAAAAAACGAATGATCTGGCGAATAAATCTTCTTAACAACTGTGAATTAAAGTCTGGAGTTAGGAGTTAGGAGTCTGGAGTAGGGGACCGATCACCTGTACTCCAGACTCCTAACTCCTAACTCCAGACTATTCATTACTTTTGCTCCCTCTAACGAAGTTGCCCTGATGAATCTCAAGTCCCTCCTGGCCCGTCCTTTTGCTACTTACATATATAATAAGACCCGCAAAAGTATGGCAACGGCGGTGGCCGACCAGGAAGCTACCCTTAAAATGCTCCTAAAAGGCGGAAAATCAACGTCTTTTGGGAAGGACCACAAGCTGCGTGAAGTGACCGACCATGCTTCTTTCGTGCAGGCGGTGCCAATCCGGGATTATGAGCAGTTCAAAGCCTATATCGACCTGATCAAGGAAGGACTGCATAATGTGCTGTGGCGGGGGCGGCCGATCTATTTCGCCAAGACCAGCGGCACCACCAGCGGGGTGAAATACATCCCCATTACCAAGGAATCCATTCCCAATCATATCAATTCGGCCCGGAATGCACTGCTGTGTTACATGGCAGAAACCGGTAATACGTCTTTTGCAAGCGGCAGGCTGATCTTCCTGAGCGGCTCGCCGGAACTGGAACGGGTGGGGGATATCCCTACCGGCCGGCTCAGCGGTATCGTGAACCACCATGTGCCCAGCTATCTTCGGGCCAACCAATTACCCAGTTATGAGACGAACTGCATCGAGGACTGGGAGGCCAAACTGGACCGGATCGTGGACGAGACCCTGAACAAGGATATGACCCTGATCAGCGGCATACCGCCCTGGATGCAGATGTACTTCGACCGGCTGCTGGAGAAGGGCGGAAAAAAAGTGGGCGAGCTGTTCCCCAATTTCAACCTGATGGTGCAGGGCGGGGTGAATTTCGAACCCTATAAAGCCCGGCTGTTCGAGAGCATTGGCAGGAAAGTGGACTATATAGAGTTGTTCCCGGCCAGCGAAGGGTTCTTTGCCTTCCAGGATTCGCAGAATGCCGAGGGGTTATTGCTGAATACGAACAGCGGCATTTTTTACGAATTCATTCCGGCTGCCGAGATCTTTAATGAATACCCTACCCGGCTGACATTAAAAGATGTAAAGGTTGGCGAGAACTATGTGCTCATCATCAACAGCAATGCGGGTCTATGGGGCTATAACCTCGGCGATACCGTGCGGTTTGTGAGCACAGATCCGTACCGGCTGGTGGTGAGCGGACGGGTAAAGCATTTTATCTCCGCATTCGGCGAGCATGTGATCGGCGAAGAAGTGGAAGCCACTATGCTGCATGCTGCGAAGGAGCAGGATGTGAAAGTGACCGAATTTACCGTAGCGCCGATGATAGAGCAGGGCAAAGGCAAAAGCTATCATGAATGGTTCATCGAATTTGAGAAAGAGCCTGCAGACATGCAGCGCTTTATCGCTTCGCTGGACCAGAACCTGCGCGAACGGAATGTATATTACGACGACCTTATTGCCGGCAATATCCTCGAGAAACTGCATGTGCGGAAGATCAGGAAGAACGGGTTTATCGATTATATGCGCTCCATCGGCAAACTGGGCGGGCAGAATAAAGTGCCCAGACTTAGTAATGACAGGAAAATTGCGGAAGGGCTGAAACCGTTCGAAATACACTAACGTCGAGGTAGTTTTACCGCCAAGGCGCGATGGCGCGAAGTTTCGCGGGGATTCATTGCGGGCCCTTGCGTCCTGGCGCCCTTGCGGTGAAAAGATTGAATACTACCGCCGCTCAAAATTGGCAAATCCTTAAAAGACTTTCCCTTATTTTGTAACCTTATCATGAGTCAGAAACGCATCGCTATATTCGGGTCAACAGGGTCTATCGGAAGACAGGCATTGGATGTGATCGCGGCCAATCCGCAATTATTCAGCGCCGAGATACTGACGGCGCAGACTAACGACGAACTCCTCATCAAACAGGCGCTGCAGTTCAATCCCAATATGGTGGTGATAGGCGATGAGCAACGTTACCTCAATGTGAAGGAAGCGCTGGCCGGAACTTCCATCAAAATATTCGCAGGGGAAGATGCACTGGAGCAGGTGGCAGGTATGGACAGCTATGATATGATGCTGGCCGCTATCGTGGGGTATGCCGGCCTGCGCCCAACGCTTAAAGCAATCGAACTGGGCAAACCCATCGCCCTGGCCAATAAGGAAACACTGGTAGTGGCGGGCGATATCATTATGCGGATGGCGGCGGAAAAACGCATTCCCATCATCCCGGTAGACAGCGAGCATTCCGCTATTTTTCAGTGCCTGGTGGGCGAGGGGAGGAATAAGATCGAGAAGATCGTACTCACCGCGAGCGGCGGTCCTTTCCTGGGTAAGAAGCCCAACTTCCTGGTGAACGTGAAGAAGGATCACGCCCTGCAGCATCCGAACTGGCGCATGGGCGCGAAGATCACGATCGATTCTGCCACGCTGATGAACAAAGGCCTCGAGATGATCGAAGCCAAATGGCTGTTCAATCTCGCCTATGAGCAGGTGCAGGTGCTGGTGCATCCGCAGAGCATCGTGCACAGCATGGTGCAGTTCGAAGACGGGAGCATCAAGGCGCAGATGGGACTGCCCGATATGAAGCTGCCTATCCAGTATGCCCTGGGATTTCCGCAGCGTATCGCCAATGATTTTCCGCGTTATGATTTCCGGAAACCGGGTACGCTCACATTTGAAGAGCCCGATATCAAGACTTTCCGTAACCTGGGACTGGCCATGGAAGCGATGAAACAGGGCGGCAATATGCCCTGCATCCTCAATGCGGCCAATGAAATAGCCGTATATGCCTTCCTGCGCAACCGGATCGGGTTTCTCGATATCACCGAGGTAGTGGAGCGGACGATGGGCACGATCAGTTTTATCGAAAAACCCACGCTTGAACAGTATTTTGAAACCGATGGGGAGGCCCGTAACTTCGCGGCCTCGCTGCTCCATATGTGATCCGGCGTTAAAAGCATCATCCACTAA
>Ga0213876_10001700_pt1 | contig 13392 bp, 11 predicted proteins | sample BarmaccomBMRX_R9_FD_160113 | JGI IMG/M metagenome (GOLD analysis project Ga0213876, IMG submission 160113) | Root-associated microbial communities from Barbacenia macrantha in rupestrian grasslands, the National Park of Serra do Cipo, Brazil - RX_R9 | ecosystem: Host-associated > Plants > Roots...
GGCCTTGCCAGGCGGGCGCGGGCGGCGATGGACCTCGTCGGGCTCAACGAGGATCTGGCGACCCCGGTCGGCGACCTGCCGCTTGGCCGGCGCCAGATGGTGGAAATCGCCCGGGCATTGTTTCGCGAGCCGCGCGTTCTCATTCTCGATGAGCCGACCTCGTCCCTGTCCGCGCATGAAGTCGAGACGCTGACTGCGCTGCTCGATCGCCTCCGGGCGAAGGGCACGGCCATTCTCTACATCTCGCATCGGCTCAACGAAGTCATGCGGCTGTGCCAGCACGTCACCGTGCTCAAGGACGGCGTCGTGACGGCGGATCGTCCGATCGAGGGCGTCGAGGCCGCGGATCTTGTGCGGCTGATGGTCGGCCGCGACACCGGCCACCTCTTCCCGGCCTGGACGCCGTCAGCCGATCGCGATCCGATCCTACAGGTGTCGGGTCTTTCCTCCGGCGTCCTGCGTGATATCGATATGTCGATCCGCCGCGGCGAGGTTTTGGGCATCGGCGGTTTGGTCGGACAGGGACAAGAGGATCTGCTGCTCAGCCTCTATGGCGCCTTGCCCGCCTCCGCGCGGACCGCCGAGTTCAACCGACAGCGCAACCTTCCCGCGTCGGTGCGCAGGGCCAATGCGCTCGGCCTCGCCTATGTGCCCGCTGACCGCAAACGCGAAGGTCTTCATCTGATCCATGCCATCGGCTGGAATCTGATGCTACCAAGCCTCGCGCGCGCGTTTTCCCTGTCGCTGCGCGATCGTTCGAAGGAGCGCGTGCTCGCGACCGCGCTCGCCGACCGCTTTGCGATCAAGGGCGATCTGACGCGGCAGGTGCGGGCGCTCTCCGGCGGCAATCAGCAGAAAGTGGCGCTGGCGAAATGGACGCCGGCCGAGCCGCAGGTCTGGTTGCTCAACGATCCAACGCGTGGCGTGGATGTCGAAACCAAGCGCGAAATCTACGCGCTGTTGCGGCGTCTCGCTAGCGAGGGCAAGGCCATCGTGCTGTCAAGCTCCGACACCCCCGAGCTCGTGCATCTCTGCGACCGCGTCGCGGTCATGCGCGAGGGGCGGATCGTCGCGACTATCGAACGCGAGGCGCTGAGCGAAGGGGCAATTGTCGCCGCCGCGATGGGCGCAGACCCCCTGAGGACCGCGGCATGAACGCGATCGAAAGCGCAAGCCTGCGGCTCTATTGGCCGGCGCAGCGACAGCGCAACCGCGGCGCAGGCGGCCTCCTGATCGTCGTCGCGGCATTCTTGGCGCTCTACGCCTATCTGTTCCCTGGCCTCCTCAGTGTCGGCGGCGTCGCAAAGTTCGCGCAGAGCTGGCTTCCGCTGGCGATGGTGTCGATGGCGCAGGCGATCCTGATGCTCGCCGGCGGCGTCAGCCTCGCGATCGGTGCGATGGTCAGTCTTGGCGCCGTCATCGCCGCAACGACGATGGCCGGGCCGCTCGGCGTCGCCGGCGGAGCGGCTTTGGTGATGATCGCCGGCCTCGGCGTCGGCGCGGCCTGCGGCGTCATCGTCGTCCGCCTCGGCCTGCCCGCCATCGTCGTGACGCTTGCCGCCTCCTTCATCGTCGGCGGCGCCGCCCTCCTGATCCTGCCAAGACCGGGCGGCACGATCCCCGCATGGCTCTCAGACCTGCTCGCCGGCGACAAGCCGGTGGCCGCATGGCTCGTTATCGCCGTCGTCGTGTTCTGGAAACTCTATCTCGCGACGCCGCTCGGCCTCAGCCTCTACGCCGCCGGCGAAAATCCTGATGCAGCCTACCGCGCCGGCGTCCCCGTCGACGCGGCGCGGATTTTGGCCTACGCCGTCAGCGGGCTGCTTGCGACGTGCGCCGGCCTGTTCGTCGCCGCGAAAACCGGTTCGGGCGATCCAGTCATAGGCGAAGCCTTTACGCTCAATTCGATCGCAGCCGCGGTGCTCGGCGGCGTCGGCTTTCTCGGCGGCAAGGGCGCAATGCGCGGCGCGCTCGCCGGCAGCCTTCTGCTCAGCGTGATGATCAACGTGATGTATTTCCTCGGCTTCCCGCCGGTCGCACATTACATTGCGCAGGGCCTGATCATCATCGGCGCCGTGGCGCTGCCGGAATTTTCCGCGCGCGGGAGGGCCCTATGAATCCCGGCGAAGCGGTGCGCTTTCCAAAAGTCCGCCCGCGCGCGCTCTTCGCGAGCCGTCCTGTCCTGACCTTTCTGATCGTCGTCGCCGTCTGGATCGGCGCTTCCTTCGTCAAACCGGGTTTCGGCGCTTTCGGCCATCTCCGTTATCTCGTCGAACTCGGTGCCGTCGTCGGCCTCGCCGCGATCGGGCAAACATTCGTCGTCATTGCAGGCGGCATCGACCTTTCGGTCGGCGCCATCATTACGGTCAGCGCGGTCGGCGCGCCGCTCGTGGCACTTGCTTTCGATGAGAGCGGCGCTTTCGCCGCGCTCATCACGCTGGCCGCCGCGACCGTGATCGGCGTCCTCAACGGGCTCGGCGTCGCCTTCCTGCGCGCCCATCCCATGATCATGACCCTGGCCATGGCGACCTTTTTGCAAGGCCTCTTGATCCTGCTGGCCGGCGGCAGCGCGATCTCTGCACAAAGTCCCCTGCTCGAGTGGCTCGGCTCCGCGCGGCCGGGCGGCGTCCCTGCCGGCGTCCTGGTCTGGGCCATCGCGTCGGTGCTTTCGCTGCTGGCGCTGCACGCCACACCATTCGGCGCGCGCGTGTTCGCGCTCGGCGCCAATTCGCTCGCGGCCACCCTCTCCGGTGTCAACGTTCCGGCGACGACCGTCGCGGTCTACGCGATCAGTGGCCTGACCGCAGGGATGACGGGCCTCCTGCTCCTCGGCATGAACGGGCAAGGCTATGTCGGGATCGGCGATCCCTATCTCTTGTCATCGATCGCTGCCGTGGTTCTCGGCGGCACCTCGATCCTCGGCGGCTCCGGCACCTACGCCGGCTCGATTCCCGGCGCCGTTCTCCTGGTGACGATCACCGGCCTCATCACCGTGGTCAATGCTTCGCCGGGCTGGCGCAGCATCCTGTTCGGATCGCTGATCCTCGCACTGCTGCTGATCTCAGGTCGAGAGGCGCGTCGACGATGAGCGACCATCGAACCGATAGACGCGCGCCGCATTGGCGAAGAACAGAGCGCTCTGCTCATCCGCGGTCAGCCGGGAGGCGATGGTCTTGAAGGCGCCGTACACCTCGTCGAAGGACGCGTGGAGCCCCGCGACCGGAAAATCGCTGGCGAACATCGCGCGCGCTGTGCCGAAGCATGCGAGGCAGTGCAAGACCACTTCGGCAAGGCTGTCGAGCGTCCAGTCATGATCATAGGCCACGAGGTCGGAGATCTTGATCGTCACGTTGGGGGCACGGCCAAGGCACGCGAGACCTTCGCGCCAGCGCCGCAGCCCGTCGACATCGCGATCGACCGGGCTGCCGCAATGGTTGAGAACGAAAAGCTGGTTCGGAAAATCCGCCACCAGTCTTGCCGCCTGAGCAAGCTGATTCGGAAACACCATCAGATCGAAGACAAGACCGTGAGCCTGCAGCCGTGCGAGGCCCGCGCGCCACTGCGGATCCTCCATGAGATCGCCGCGCGCAGCAAAACGGCGCGCGGGATCTGCGCTCCAGCTCAAGACGTCGCGCACCCCGACGACGCGCGAAAAGCCCGCCTGCGCCTCGAGCAAGGCGGGCGCCTCCCTGCTCGCCAGCGGGACATGGACGACGTAACGCTCCGCGACGCGATCTCTCTTGTCGAGCGTTTCGAGCCAGCACGTTTCGCCAACGCAGTCGTCGCTGATCCAACCGGCTTCGACATGAACGCTGGCGACGATGTTTTGCCGCGCCGCGTCGCGGCGATAATCCTCGGGCAAGTAGTTGCGCTTGAGCGGCGCAAGGTCGCCGAGACCGCCACGCCGGCCGGCTCCAGCGGCGAGCCAGGGATGCCGATCAAGGCGCAGGTCCCAGAGATGATGATGAGGGTCGATGATCGGACCGTCATAGCTCATCGTCACGCCGATCTCCCCGACAGGCAACGTCGTTGCTCGTCGCCCGCACCGCGCTTACCCCACCTCATTCGACCAGACACTTCTTTGACCACCCACAGCGCGAGAGTTTTCGATGATGAAACACTACCAGGTTGGCCCCCGCATGGCGCAGGCGGTGACCTATAATGGCGCGGTTCATATCGCCGGCCAAGTCGCCGACAATCGCGAGGCTGACATCGAGGAGCAGACGCGCGAGGTTCTCGCCAAGATCGACGCGCTGCTTGCCGAGGCTGGAACGAGCAAGTCGAAACTCGTCGCGGTGAACATCTTCCTGCCGCACATTACCGATTTCGAAGCGATGAACCGCGTCTATGACGCCTGGGTCGATCCCGCAAAGCCGCCGGCGCGCGCCTGCGTCGAGGCGCGGCTCGCCGACCCCGATTTGCGCATCGAGATCACCGCCATCGCAGCGCTATAGGAGCGGTATGCATACCGGCCTTTTTCACACGTTCGACCTCGAACGGGACGGCAAGACGCTCAGCCATCTCGGCCTGCCCTTCTCCGTCGACCGCTCGCCCTATTTCCAGATCAAGGTGCCGATCTGCGTCATCCGCAATGGCGAAGGTCCGTCCGTCCTGCTCATGGCCGGAAATCATGGCGATGAATATGAGGGCGAACTGTCGCTGGCGCGGTTGATCCGCAGGCTTGATCCCACGCGCATGCGCGGCCGCGTCACCATTTTGCCGCTGGCGAATACGCCGGCCGTGCTGGCGGCGCGCCGCTGCTCGCCGCTCGACGGCGGCAATCTCAACCGGGCGTTTCCAGGCGAGGCGCAGGGCATGCCGACGCAGCGGCTCGCGCATTTTCTCGAGACGGAGCTTTTTCCTCGCCACGACGTGGTGTTCGACATTCATTCCGGCGGAACCTCGATGGCGCATTTGCTCTGCGCGCTCATTGAAACCAATACCGACCCATCAGGGCATCAGGCGGCCTTGTCGTTGATGCGGCGGCTGGGGCTGCCGTTCGGCTTCGTTGCAGACAATGGTCCTGCCGCGCCCACATCGATGGGCGCGGCGCGACGCGCCGGCGCGATCGGCCTCAGCGGCGAGTTCGGCGGCGGCGGAGCGACGACGCCCGAGAGCATGGCGGCGACCGAAGGCGCCATCGACAATCTGCTTCTGGCGCTCGGCGTGACCGATGCGCCGGTGTTTCAGGCGTCCCAAACTCCGGCGTCGCCGATGCGCCTGCTCGCGCTCTCCCGGCAAAGCCAGGCCATTTACGCGGTCCGACGGGGATGGTTCGAGCCGGCCAAACCGCTCGGCGCGCTGGTGGCGGCAGGCGATGTCGCCGGCTTCCTGCATGATCTCGAGCGCCTGGACGCGCCCGAAGAGGAGCTCCGCTTCGCCGAGGACGGCGTCGTGCTCTCGCATCGTCTGCACACGATGTGCGAAGCCGGCGATTGCCTGATGCAGGTCGCCGAGGTGATCGCGTGAGCAGCACCGACTTGATGACAAAGGATCATTGTTTTCGTCAAACAGCGCTTCCGTACTGAAAGGTCGCCAATGCATCGCTCAATGTGGACCTACGCCTGGGACATCCTTGACCTCGGCTTCGATCGCGTCACCGGCGAACTCCGCGACCGTGCCGGCATGAACAGTGTCAGTCTGGCGACCTCGTATCACGCCGGCCGCTTCCTGCAGCCGCGCAGCCCGGTCCGAAAGGCCTATTTTCCCGAGGATGGCACGATCTACTTTCATCCGACGCCGTCGCGCTGGGACCGAGTGGCGATCAAGCCGAAAGTCGCCGACATCATCACGCAAGGCGGGGACGTCCTGCGCGAGCTCGTGCGCCGTCGCGACGCCGGCGGCCTAAAGGTCTGCTGCTGGACGGTGTGCCTGCACAACACCCGGCTCGGCCTGCTTCACCCCGGCGCGGTGACGCGCAATGCCTTCGGCGATCCGAACTATTACAATCTCTGCCCGTCCAATCCCGATGCGCGCGCCTATGTCTGCGCTCTGGTCGAGGATGTCGCGCATGCCTATCGTCCTGATATCGTCGAGCTCGAGAGCCCAGCCTTCATGGGGTTTGCCCATGAGTACCATCACGAGAAGGATGGCGTCGGCCTGACCGCCGAGGATGATTTCTTCCTGTCGCTGTGTTTCTGCGAGTCCTGCCACGCGCGGGCCAGCGCGGCCGGCATCGACGTCGAGGCTGCACGGCGCCTGGTCGCGCAGTGGATTGTCGAGGCATGCGAGCGCGAGACGCCAAAGCCGCGTTTTCCGGAATTTCCCGCCCGCGGTCTCGATACTTTTCGCATCTTCCCGGCGCTGCACGAGTTTCTTCTGTGGCGGACGGAGCCGGTCACAAGCCTGATCGCCGAAATGCGGACGCGCGCGCACGCGGACTGTCGCATCGTCTTGATCGATATTGCCGACGCCTGGCTCGGCGGCTGCGATCTCCCGGCGATCGGTAAGGTTTGCGACGGGGCGATCCTTTGCGTCTATGGACGTTCGCCGGAGGAGTCCGCCGCGATCTTGCGGCAGGGCAAAGCCGCGCTCGGCGACGACAAGTTTCTGGGCGCGGGGCTGCGCGTCTTCCCGCATGATGTCAATGGTGCCGAAGGCCTGGCAAGCCAGGCCGCCGCATGCGTCAAGGCTGGTGCCAAGGGACTCAATTTCTACAACTACGGCCTCATTCCAGCACCCCGGTTGGACTGGATCCGCCGCGCCTGCGCCGATCAGATCGCGATTTGATCGAAGTCATTCGCAACGCGGCTATTCGGAAACGTCCTGGTCGCCTCCGCCAAAATTTCCTCGTCGCCGTAGCGTCCGGAAATGTGCGTCAGGACGAGCCGTTTGACGCCGCTGGTTGCTGCGAGCGCAGCGGCCTCCCCCGCTGTAAGATGTCCGTAGTCTCGCGCAATAGCTGAATCACGATCGAGAAACGTGGCCTCGATCACCAGCAGGTCGGCATCGCGCACACGTTCGGCCAGACCTTCAGTCGTTTCAGTATCGCCGATCACGACCAGCTTCTTCTGCCGTTCTGGCGGCCCGAGTACGTCTTCGGGATCGACCGTCCTGCCGTCATCGAGTATGACGGGCCTTCCTTCCGCGAGGTCCTTCCGCACCGGGCCGTGCGGCACTCCGAGCGCCACCAGGCGGTCCGGTCTGAGATGGCGCCGTGTATGAGTTTGGAAGCAGAATCCGAAGCTGTCGGTCTCGCGGTGGCGGACCGGGAAGCAGCCGATCGTGAAGTTGCCGGCGTCGAGGACCAGGCCGGTGGTCAGCGGGGCGAGCTCGAGCGGGACGGGAGCGCGCCCCTCGCCCCACAGACCCGCGAGCATCCGCACCACGACATCGAGGGTGCCGGGGCTGGCATGAATCGTCATCACCCGATCGCTTCGCCAAAGCCGCAGCGTCGAAAAGAGACCGGGAATACCGAGCACATGGTCGAAATGGCCATGGGTCAACAGCATCCGGTCGAGCCGTCGGAAGCCGGCGCCGCTGCGCAACAACTGACGCTGGGTGCCCTCGCCGCAATCCACCAGGATGCGGTGACCTCCTGCTTCAATTAGAAGGCCCGGATGATTGCGCTCCGCCAATGGGACACTCGCCGAGGTTCCAAGAAAGGTGAGTACAAACATGACAGGGACGATACTCTCATCGGTTGGGCGGCGGGCTGCCAATGCATCGGGAATGTTGGCTTAGGCCATATCATTCGGCCCGCAGGCGGCAAAACAAAGGGTGTTTTCAATTCGAGGCGAGCCTCCCGAAGGAATAGTCCGCTCTGGGCAAATCACCTGCGGCGGTGAAGGCGAAAACCAGGAGGAGAGGGCATCAAGCGTTGGTCCGTCGGATATTGCGCTGCACCGCGTTCGTCTCCGTCAAGAGTGTCTGCAGCCCCGGAGGAACATGCCAGGGAAGGCTGAGTTGTGTCCGATATCGGACGATTCAGATGTTGCAAGACGTCGAAGCCAGAACCATCGCCAAGGTCACGACGCGCCTCGTTCCGTTTCTGGTCGTCTGCTATTTTGTCGCCTATCTCGACCGGGTGAATGTCGGGTTCGCCGCGCTCACCATGAACCAGGATCTCGGCCTGTCGCAGACGGCGTTCGGCTTCGGCGCCGGCATCTTCTTCGTCGCCTATTTCATCTTCGAAGTGCCCTCCAATCTTCTGCTCGAGCGCCTGGGCGCGCGCACATGGATTGCTCGGATCATGCTGAGCTGGGGCATCCTCTCCGGATTGATGGCCTGTCTCCCCTGGATTGCGCGGGTGACCGGGCTCGGCAACGAGAACAGCTTCTACCTCTTGCGGGTCTTGCTCGGTGCCGCCGAGGCCGGCTTCTTCCCGGGAATCATCTTCTATCTGACCCTCTGGTTTCCGGCCGAGTATCGCGCCAGGATCGTCGGCTATTTCATGGCCGCGATTCCGCTCTCCACCGTCATCGGGGCGCCAATTTCAGGACTGCTGCTCTATCTGCATGGCGGCTTCGGGCTGGCGGGCTGGCAATGGCTGTTTCTCATCGAGGCGATACCGGCCATCATCCTGGCTTTCGTCGTGTTCTTCTATTTGACGGACCGCCCGGACGACGCAGCCTGGCTGGCCGCCGACGAGCGGGACTGGCTCAGCCACAGGCTGCTGATCGAGCGGCGCCAGCGCGAGGCGGTGCGGACGTACACGGTGTCAGAGGTCCTGTTCGATCCGCGCGTGATCGCCCTCAGTCTTGTCTATTTCGGCGCGGTCGCGACCAATTACGGCCTGAGCTTCTTTCTGCCGCAGATCGTCAAGGCATTCGGGCTCAACACCTTCCTGACCACCGTGGTGTCTGCGGCGCCCTATCTCGTCGGCGTGATCGGCATGGTCTGGTGGGGCCGGCGCTCGGACCAGGCGGCCGAGCGACGCAATCACGCGGCCATCCCATTGTTCGTGGCATCCGCGGGCATCGTCCTGGCTGCGCTGTTCGATGATCCCGTCCTGAAAATGCTCGCGTTCTGTCTCGCAGGATTCGGCATCTTTGCCTGCCTGCCGGTGTTCTGGACCTTGCCGACCGCTTTCTTGTCGGGTGCGGCCGCCGCAGCCGGCATCGCGGTGATCAATTCCATCGGCAATCTGGCGGGATTCGCCGGCCCGTTCGCGATGGGTTGGCTCAGAGATCATACGGGCAGCTATACAGACGGCCTCCTGCTGCTCGCCGGGCTCGGCATCATCGCGATGGGAATCGTGCTGGGCATTGGCCACGACGATGCGCTCGAGCGCGCGCCATCGGCCCTGCCGGAATGATGGATCGAGGTAAGCGCGCGCCAACAGTGCTCAGATTGCAGCCTGCGAGCTCATCTCGCGCCATATTTCGCGTCGATTTGACATTTCTCCACGCTATCTGCACCGGGTGTTCGAGTCGGTAGAGTTGAGTTTTGGAGAACAGGTACGCAATAGCAGGCTACAGTTCTGCGCCTCCGAGCTTTCGCGCCTGCCCGATCGATCCCTCGCCGAGATTGCTCTCTCGTGCGGGTTCGGTGATATCTCACACTTCAACCATTGCTTCAGAAAGCATTTTGGCGTTTCGCCACGCGAATACAGACGCATTGCGCGATGCCGACCGCTGGAGGATCCTCCGCCTAGCTGTCCTCTGCCGTAAACACCGAGGCCAACTCGTACGATCAGGTCGGCGGCGTCAGGTCGCTCCGGTGACGTCCTTAGCCGTTTTTCCCGTCGTCGAGACTGACGATAACGGCGGCATTGGCGATGATGATGGCATCACCGCCCTGCTCCGCCGGAATTTCGAGGCCGCCCTTGACCGCAGTGACGGTCACGGTGCCATAGGGCAGTTCCTTGGCCACTGCTTGCGTGTCGACGGCGGCTGGGTCCGGCACGCCGATGGTCACATCGACGAACATGTCGTGCGGCGTCTTGCCGAACAACCGAACGAAGCTGAGGCTGCTGTGGCGGATGGCATCCGATACCGCGCGCTTCGGGGCCTTGCTCGCATCCTTGCCATGGACATCGACGCCCATGCCCATTTCGCTGATACAGCGCACGCGTGCCACGGTCCCTACTCCCACTCGATTGCTCAAAGTGACGTTAGCACATCGATTTGCGACGACAAGTCGGTGAGCGACGGTCAAATGCCGATAGCCAGTCCGTCAGTTGCGCGACAGGCGGACGCGAGCGCGAGACTTGTGATCCCACGCAGCGGAATCTCGCTCACGCCCCTGTCGCGCAACGCCGCCAGCGAGGCAGTAGCGGCGGCCTTCCCGCCCCGTTCAGGTATTTATGGCGCCGCTGGTCCATCGTGGGGTCCGGCGCGATCCGCGCCTCCACCAATTGGTTGATTGACTGGCCATCCGATCCACCGGTGGTCCCTCGGTCATGCGCCCGGCTGAGCACATTCCCGCCGGTTATCGTCTCCTGAAAACTCGCAATTGGACGCGGGTTTGACCCGCGAGCTAATCCCACCGCGAAGCACGGCTCCAAATCCGTGATGGCTCCGATCCATCGCCGAATGCTTCGACAGGGAGAAAACTCGTGTCATCTCACGCTCACGCGGGGACCAGCGCGCATGCATCTATCGCTGGAGGCCATGCTGAGGGCGATCGGCGTTCCACTCGCCTTCGCCATCGCCGCCATCATCTGATTCAGCCCGACACAGGACTCGCTATCCCCTCAAGGACACAAGGCGCTTATCCTGTTCGGCGGCATTTTCGTACTCTACTTGACCAAGGCGATACCATTGGCAGTCGCCAGCCTGATGGTCGTGCTCCTCGCGGTCTGACTGGAACGGGCCAACCTCCGAACGGCTCTCGACGGCTTCTCCGCCTCGCCCGTGTATCTCATCGTCGGTGGCTTCATCCCTCGCGACCGCCATGGTGAAAACCCGGCTTGCGGAGCGCATCACTTATATTACATCATTCTGGCGCAGTTCGGCAGCGCGCCGACGCGGATCAGCCTCGGTGTGCTGGCGTTTGAGCGGTTGCCGCTGTCGGGCGAGATGCAACTGTTGCCGCCCGCGCCGCCTCTGTGGTGGCCTCGCCACTTGCTTCGGCGCGACGACCGTGATGCTGGGGGCTTGTCGAAAAAAAGAAGTCTGGCGATGCCCCCCCTGCGGCTGACAGCTCGCCTGAAGGTTGCGTCGGCTGCTTCTGTGAATGCAGGATCGGAAGTGAAACCGACATGCCGCTCAATCGTGCGGTGGGCGGCGCACACAATGCCATTTGTCACGACGGGCAGATCAACTACCATAACTTCAACCAGCATCCCAGGTCGCCGGGGCTATTGGCGAGCGAGCAATGTCCGCAGGCTTACGATTATCGGCCCGCAGCGGTTGGCGGCTGGGCGTCTTACTTAGCAGCGATACCTTCGGATCGATTAGATAATCGTCGAGCCCGCTCATTCTCGTTTCCTCCAACCGGATCGGCTTGATGACGTATTCGGCTGGACCTTCGGCCTCGCCGAATCTCCGTGGGCGCTCGTCCATAAACCTCCGCGAACGCGGCGTTAAAGCGTCGGAGGCTGCCGAATCCTGCGAGAACAGCTATTTCCACCATCGGCTTATCGGTTTCATCGATGAGCCGTTTCGCGCGCTGAATGCGGGCTGTCCGTGCTACCGCGCTCGGACTAGCCTTTAGGTGCCGGGCGAACAGGCGAGCCAGTTGGCGGCGCCCCATGCCAAGGCGCTCGGCAAGTTTTTCGACCGACGTTCCCTCCTCGTCGAGAGCGCCCTCCTCGACAATAAGCCGGACCGCGCGCTCGACGGTTGCGCGGCTTCCGATCCAGGCATTGGAAAATGGCGCGGTCTCGGGGCGGCACCGCAGACACGGCCGAAATCCCGCCGCTTCAGCGGCCGCGGCGGACGGAAAGAACTGAACGTTAGTCGACTTTGCTGGGCGAACGGGGCAGACCGGTCGACAATAGATACCGGTGGTCCGGACCCCGGTGAAAAACCGGCCGTCATAGCTAGGATCGCGCGCGACGCGCGCACGCTCACATTCTGCAAGATCTAGCGACATCAGCGACGATCATACCATGCTAATGGGACGCTCCCGGAGCGCCATCAGGGGATGGAGTCCCCTCCCGGCGAGCGACGTTCCAGCGCACTCGCTATATCGAGGGGACACACTCGAGGTCCCTCCCATGACCGACATCATCTTACACCATTACGACATTTCTCCCTATTCGGAGAAAGTTCGGACCGGGCTTGGCCTCAAGGGCCTTGCCTGGGCATCGGTCGAGCTTCCCGTCATCATGCCGAAACCTGGTCTGACGGCACTGACGGGAGGCTATCGCAAGACGCCGGTTCTGCAGATTGGCGCGGACATCTATTGCGACAGCCAGTTGATCATGCGCGAACTCGAGCGCCGGTACCCCGCTCCGAGCTTTTATCCCGCCGGCCGCGGCACAGCCGACGCGCTTGCCTGGTGGGCCGAAAAGACAACCTTCAGCCCGGCTGTCAGCATCGCGTTCGCGAAGAGACCCGACGCGTTGCCTGAGGGATTTCTCGAAGACCGGGCCAAGTTCTCCGGTCGAAATATCGATCCCATCGCAATGATGGCGGCCGTGCCCAACCTGCTTGATCAGCTGCGCGCGCATTTCGATTGGCTGGATCAGACGCTGGCTGACGGGCGCTCGTTCCTGCAAGGCCCTGCCGCTGGCCTCGCCGATCTCGCCGCCTATCATCCGGTTTGGTTCTTGCGACGGAATTTCGGATCGGCGGCGGCGCCGCTCGACGGCTTTCCGAGGCTCCTGACTTGGGCCGAGCGCATTGCGGCTATCGGCCATGGCAGCCGAAGCCAAATGAGCGCGCAACAAGCGCTTGATGTAGCAAGGGATGCGACATCGATCGCCAGGACGACCGTCGATCCGCAAGATCCCAGCGGTCGGAAACCTGGCCAGACCGTTACCGTCACGCCGGACGATACTGGACGCGACCCGGTTGTCGGTGAATTGGTCGCCTCGGACGTCCATGAGATCGTGATCCGACGCAGTGATCGTCAGATCGGCGAGGTTTGCGTGCATTTTCCACGCGCCGGCTTTGTGGTTGCACCGGCATAACCGGTCGTGCGCCGGAACCCAGTCGGATGCGCCTACGGTATGGCGATCCGCTGGGCTGGAATCTGTAGGAGTCGCATGTGACCGACACTGACTTTGACCTTGATGACGAGCCAGTGCTGACCGCGGAAGGCGAGGTCGCGGCCGCGATCTGCGGCCACCAAATTGTCATGCAGCGCGGCGACGCTCTCACCGCTGACATGCTCGACGAATTCCACGGCTTCGTTCAGGAAGAGTTGGCCGCGCTTCTCGAGGAGAAGAACGCCGAGATTGCGCATCTGCGCGCCATCGCCAACCGCAAGTCCGCCGACGCCGCCCGGATGCGCGTACATCATGCCGGGCCGGAAGAAGACAAGACCTTCGTCTTCATCGCC
>Ga0213876_10001701_pt1 | contig 13382 bp, 12 predicted proteins | sample BarmaccomBMRX_R9_FD_160113 | JGI IMG/M metagenome (GOLD analysis project Ga0213876, IMG submission 160113) | Root-associated microbial communities from Barbacenia macrantha in rupestrian grasslands, the National Park of Serra do Cipo, Brazil - RX_R9 | ecosystem: Host-associated > Plants > Roots...
GTCGTGGTCGAAGACGTCTTTTCGCTGCCGGGCCTCGGGCGCATGCTGGTCACGGCCATCGACCAGCGCGATTATGCGCTCGTCCAGGCCGGGGTGCTGGTCATCGCCAGCCTGTTCGTGCTGGCCAACACGGTCGTCGACGTGCTGTATGGCTTCCTCGACCCACGCATTCGCTACACCTGAGCTCGCCCGGGCGGCCCCGGCGCGCGGGCTGTGGGCGGGCGGCTGGCCGCGGCGGCTGCTGCACAACCGGGCCGCCAGCATCGGGCTCGGCATCGTGGCCGTCTACGTCCTGCTGGCGATCACCGCCGACTGGCTGCCGCTGCGCAATCCGCTGCAGATCGTGGGCGCCAACCGCATGGCCGGCCCGAGCTGGGCGCTGCCGCTGGGCGCGGATTCGTTCGGCCGCGATCTGCTCAGCCGCATCGTCTTCGGCGCCCGGCTGTCGCTCGAGGTGGCATCTGTCTCGGTGGCGATCGCGCTGGTCGCCGGCTCGGGCCTGGGGCTGGTGGCCGGCTACGCGGGCGGCTGGATCGATCAGCTGATCATGCGCAGCATGGACATCCTGTTCGCCTTTCCGGCGGTCCTGCTGGCGCTGGGCATCGTGGCGGCGCTGGGGCCGAACCCGAACAACGTCATCATCGCCATCGCCGTGGTGTATACGCCGATCTTCGCCCGGGTGGTGCGCGGGCCGGTGCTGGCGCTCAAGGAGCGCGAGTTCGTCGAGGCGGCGCGGGCGCTCGGCGCGCGGGCCTCGCGCATCCTGGTGGTGCACGTGCTGCCGAACCTGCTATCGGTGCTGGTCGTGCAGGCCAGCATCGCCCTGTCGTGGGCGGTGCTGACCGAGGCGGCGCTGTCGTTCCTGGGGCTGTCGGCCCAGCCGCCGGCGCCATCATGGGGGGTGATGCTCAACGAGGGCCGCCAGAACCTGGAGCTGGCGCCGCACCTGGCGATCGTGCCCGGCGCAGCGATCATGCTGGCCGTCCTCGGCTTCAACCTCCTCGGCGACGGCCTCCGCGACGTGCTCGATCCGCGGCTGCAATGAACGCGTCGCGGAGGCGAATCCGTCTATCGGCTCGGCAAGCCGAGCCGGGGCGACGTGCTCGATCCGCAGCGGCGATGAACGCGTCGCGGAGGCGAATCCGTCTATCGGCTCGGCAAGCCGAGCCGGGGCGACGTGCTCGATCCGCAGCGGCGATGAACGCGTCGCGGCGGCAAATCCGTCTATCGGCTCGGCTTGCCGAGCCGGGGGCGACGTGCTCGATCCACGGCTGCGCCGGTGACGGCTGAGAACGATATCAGCATCAGCCCGGCGTCGGCAGCGGACCTGCGGGCGCTGGCCGGGTTGATGGCGAACTCACCGCTGCTGGCGCGCTATCGGGTCGCGTACGGCGCGGCCCTGGCGTCGCTTGAGGACGCGCACGCAGCCGGCGATGCCCTGCTGGTGGCCCACGTGCCGGATGCGGCCAGCGCGGGGATCGTCCTCATCGCCGGCTTCGCCTGGGTGGCCTTTGCGCCGCGGGTGCTGGGGGGTGCGGCCTATCTACGGCTGCTGCTGGTGGCGGGTGGCTGGCAGGGACAGGGGCTCGGCGCGCGGCTGCTGGAGGTAGCCGAACGGGTGGCCGCCGAACGGGCCAACCACCTGTACCTGCTGGCGACCACCGATAACACGGGCGCGCGACGGTTCTACGTGCGCCACGGCTACCGCCACGTCGGCGACCTGCCCGGGCTGGTCTGGCCGGACCTCGACGAAGCGCTCTACCACAAGCCGCTCCGTCCGCGCAGCGCATAAGCGAGCGGCGCACCCTGCCGGCTCCAGGCGGCGGCCAACGCGCGGTGCTCGACAGCCGGGTGGTGCACTCGACGGCGGGCGGCGCGCGTCAGTCGCCGCAGCGGCGTCTTGCGGCGCGGGCGGTCCAGTCGAGGGCTTCGGTGGCCGAGTAGCACAGCTCGGCCACGCCGGTCGTGCCCATGATGGCCAGCACCAGGCGCGTCGGGCGGGGCAGCAGGTGGAGGCCGTAGACCAGGCCGGCGGCGGTCCAGGTGCCGATGCAGATCGGGCACGAGACGAGCTCGCCCAGCACGAAGCGCACGCCCTGGCCAGTGGCAACCACGGTCTGGCCGGCGCCGCTGTCATCGGGCTTGGTGGTCGTGAACGGTTCGCGGAGCGGGGCGGCGACGCCCTCGAAGGCGATCATGCGGCCGATGCGGAAGCTGCTCAGGCCCAGCAGCAGCAGGTCGAAGGGCTTCAGCACCAGGTCATCCTCGCGCTTGATGCGGCGCGAGGCGACGGTGGCCAGCACGCCGAGGAAGATCGAGATGAGGGTCAGCTTGGTGGCGCGCGTGGCGGCGCGGTCGTCGCCCTGGCTGACAGGCGGATGGACGTGGGCGTCGGCAGTGGGGGGCATGGCGCTGGAGGGCTACGGCACAACGCATGCCCGGCGCTGGCCGCGTGGCCGCGACTGGGCCGGTCGCCTGCTGTGGAGGCAGCGAACGAGCCGGTAGCCGGTCGCCTGCTGCGCGTGCAGCGGCTCTTGAGCCGGTAGCTTCCTGTGGTGGCTGCGGCTGAGCCGGTCGGTCCCGGGGGAGGCAGTGGATGGAGCCGGTCGCCTGCTGGGGAGGCGCGTGATGCCGGTCATTCACCTGGAGACGTTGATCGCGGCGCCGGCCGAGCGCTGCTTCGACCTCATGCGCGATGTGGACGTCCACACGCGGAGCGCGGTGGGGTGGCAGGAGCGAGCGGTGGGCGGCACAACCCACGGCCTGCTCGGCCAGGGCGACGAGGTCACCTGGGAAGCGGTGCACCTGGGCCTCAGGCAGCGGCTGACGGCCAGGGTGACGCGCTGCGAGCGGCCCCACCTCCTGGTCGACGAGCAGGTGCGCGGCCCATTCCGGCGCTTCATCCATCGCCACGCGTTCCGCCCGGTGACGGGGGGCACGCTCATGGTGGATGACGTCTGCTCCACCGCGCCGCTGGGCCCGCTGGGGGGCGTGGCGGACAAGCTGTTCCTCGAACGCCATCTGCGCGCCTTCCTCCAGGCGCGGGCCGGCGTGCTCAAGCAGATCGCCGAAACGGAGCCGCCGGCCAGGACCGACTAGCCGCCGGCGGGGCGCCTCAGACGGGCTGCAGGGGGCGGTGGGGGGCGGGCGGGAGCTCGACCTGGATCGGGTCGCCGGGGCGGACCTCGCCGTCTTCGAGGACGATGGCCATGACGCCGGCTTTGCGGACCAGCCGGCCCGCGGCGTCGCGGTCGAGGGTGGCGGCCATCAGCCCGGGCGCGAGCCGATCGAGCTGGGTGCACGGGTTGCGCAGGCCGGTCAGCTCGATCAGGGCTGCTTGGCCCAGACGCAGGCGGGTGCCGGTCGGCAGGCCGAGCAGGTCGAGGCCGCGGGTGGTCACGTTCTCGCCCATCTGGCCGGCAGCGACGGCGAAGCCGGCGGCGCGGAGCTCGTCGTGCAGCTCGGCGTGGATCAGGTGCACCTGGCGCAAGTTCGGCTGGGACGGGTCGCGGGCGACCCGCGAGCGGTGCTGGACCAGGCGGCCGAGGTGGGCGTCGCCCTCGACGCCCAGGCCGGCCAGGAGGCGGATGCGCTGCTGGACGGGTTTCTCCAGCGCATGCCGGGCGTCGCAACTGACGGCCTCGACGGTGGGCACCGGGGCCGGGCGCGGCCGGGCGGCACGCGTGGGCGCGGCGGCGGTTGGTTCGGCGTGCGCGGGTGTGGCGGGCGTTGAGTCGGCGTGCGCGGGCGTGGCGGCCCGTGGTTCGGCGCTCATGGACGGGGCCCCGGCTCGCGGCTGAACGGCTGGGGCAGGGGGTAGGCAGGCAGGCGGCCGACGGTGCGGCGGCGGTCGCGGTAGGCGTCGGCCTCGACGGTCGGGAACAGGGCCTGGCGGAGGAGGACCTCGAGCTCGCGGTTCATCGAGCGACTATCGAGCTTGGCGCGCTCTCGCAGGGCGGCGTGCAGGTCGTCGGGCAGGCGGAAGGTGACGGATGGCATAGAGTGCAACCAGTATGGTTGCAGAATACAGCCGTGTCAAGCGGGCGCGTGTGCGATCATCTTCCTCGTGACGGCTTCCCCGTCGGCTGCCGACGCCGCCAGCCTCGCCCAGCGCCGTGCCCTGATCCACACCCTCCAGGCCGCCGGCCACCTGCGCTCGCCGCGTGTCGCCTCCGCGCTGCTGGCCGTCCCGCGCGAGCTGTTCGTGCCCGGCCTCGACCTGGCCGAGGTCTACCGCAGCACCGAGGCCATCGTCACCAAACGCATCGACGGCGTCGGCGTCAGCTCCGCCTCGGCGCCCAACGTGGTCGCCTTGATGCTCGAACAGCTCGACGTCCAGCCCGGCCAGCGCGTCCTCGAGATCGGCGCCGGCACCGGCTACAACGCCGCGCTCTTGGCCCACCTCGTCGGCCCGGCCGGCCACGTCGCCAGCTTGGACATCGACGAGGACCTGGTGCTGGCCGCCCGCGAGCACCTGCACACCGCCGGCTACGACCAGGTCGAGGTGCTGACCGCCGACGGCGCTCTCGGCTACCCGGCCGAGCGGGCGGTCTTCGATCGCATCATCCTGACCGTGGCCAGCCGCGACATTGCGCCGGCCTGGCACGCCCAGCTGGCCCGGCCGGGCGGACGGTTGGTCCTGCCGTTGGCCTTGCGCGGGCTGCAGCGGTCGATCGCCTTCGAGCCCGCAGACAACAACAACAATAACAACGACGACAACAACAACGACGACGACCATCTGGTGAGCGCGAGCTTGCAGGCCTGCCAGTTCATCCCGTTGCGCGGGCTGCTGGCGGCGCCGATGCTGCGCGTCTCGCTCGGGCCCGAGGGCGGCCTCAGCCTGGCGTTGCCGGACGAGACGACGCCGCTGCCGGCCGAGGCCTTCGCCAACTTCTTCCGCGAGGCGCACAGCCTCTGGCCGAGCGGCGTGGCGGCCAGCCTCGATGACGTCCGCGACGGGTTGCACCTGTGGCTGGTGGCCCAGGATCCCAACATCTACAGCGTGTGGGCCGAGCCGGGCGCGCGGATGGTGCCCAATCTGTTCGGCATCCCCGAGCGCGTGCGCGGCTCGCTGTGCGCGGTCGACCCGAGCGGCGTGGCGCTGCTGGGCTGGCTGGGCCACCATCATCAGGCCCACCAAGCCGGCGCGGAGCTCGGGGTGACGGCCTCGCCGGGCGCCGGGGCGGTCGTGGCCCACCTGATCGACCTGTTGCGCGCCTGGCAGGCGGCCGGCCGCCCACGCGACCGCGACCTGCGCATCTGGGCCTACCCGTCGGGCGACCGCCAGGCGCACGCGCGACCCGACGACGCCGGGGCCGAGGCGGTCGTTGTCCAGCAGCGCTGGACGCGCTTCCTGCTGCGCTGGCTGCGCTGGAACTAGCCGCCGGCCAGTTTGACGCGGTAGCCGCGGCGTTCGAGCTCGGCCTGCACGCGCTCGCGCACGTCGCCCTGGATCTCTAGGACGTCGCCGCGCCGCGTGCCGCCGGTGCCGCACAGGCGCTTGAGCTCGCTCAGCACCTTCTCCAGTTGGTCGGTCGAGCCGCCGAGGCCGGCGACGACGGTGACGGTCTTGCCGCCGCGGCTCTTGCGATCGCGCAGGATGCGCACGGTGCCGTCCTTGGGCACGTTCAGGGCGGCGGCCGGGGCGGCCCGGCGGGCCGGGCGCGCAGCGCACGTGCAGCGGTCGAGGCGCTTGCCGCAGCTCGGGCAGCGGCCAGGCTGGGTACTGTCCGAGTCGTAGACCAGGCGGCGTTCCATACAATTCCCGATTATGGCCCGTGCAGTTCCGACCGGCTCGTCGCATCCGGCGCACGCCCGGCCCGTTGTGCTGCGCTCGGCCGGCTACGACCCCCGGGCGATCGAGCCGAAGTGGCAGGCGCGCTGGGAAGCCGACACGCTCTATCAGGCCGACCCCGATCCGGGTGGTTCGCGCCCCAAGCACTACGCGCTGGTGATGTTCCCCTACACCAGTGGCGACTTGCATCTTGGCCACTGGTGGAACTTCGCCCTGGCCGACGTCCACACCCGTTACAAGCGGATGCAGGGCTTCAACGTCCTGTTCCCGCCGGGCTTCGACGCCTTCGGTCTGCCGGCCGAGGGCGCGGCCATCAAGAGCGGCACCCACCCGTACACCTGGACAATGGACAACATCCGCCGCATGGAGCGCCAGTGGCGGACCATGGGCGGCTGCTACGACTGGTCGAAGGAGGTGGCCACCTGCCTGCCGGGCTACTACCGCTGGAACCAGTGGTTCTTCCTGAAGTTCCTCGAGCGCGGCCTGGCCTATCGTCAGAAGGCGCCCGTCAACTGGTGCCCCAATCATGGCGTGCTGGCCAACGAGCAGGTCCACAACGGCCGCTGCTGGCGCTGCGGTGCGGCCGTCGCCAAGCGCGACCTCGAGCAGTGGTTCTTCCGCATCACCAAGTACGCCGACGATCTGCTCGACTTCTCGGAGATCGACTGGCCCGAGCGCATCGTGTCGATGCAGACCAACTGGATCGGCCGCTCGGAGGGCCTGGAGTTCGAGCTGGCGGTCGACGGCCAGCCGGCGACGACCATCAGCGTGTTCACCACGCGGCCAGACACGGTCTTCGGCATGACCTACGTCGTGCTGGCGCCCGAGCACCCGCTGGTCGAGCAGTTGACCACGCCGGCGCAGCGCGCTGAGGTCGAGCGCTACGTCGAGGAGACGCGGCGGGCGACCGAGATCGAGCGCCTGTCGACCGAGCGCGACAAGACCGGCGTGTTCATCGGCAGCTACGCCATCAACCCGGCCAACGACGAGCGGGTGCCGATCTGGATCGCCGACTACGTGCTCGGCGGCTACGGCACCGGCGCCATCATGGCCGTGCCGGCCTCAGACGAACGCGACTGGGAGTTTGCCCGCGCGTTCGGCCTGCCGATCCGGGTCGTTGTCCGGCCGCCTGAGGCGCCCGACGACGTTACCGCCGAGCAGCTGCCGGGCAACGTGGCCTACGTCGATCCGGGCGTCATGGTCAACTCGGGCCAGTTCAACGGGCTGGACAACGAGACGGCCTGGCAGCGCATCGCCGACTGGTTCGAGGCGCGCGGCATCGGCCGTCGGCGGGTCAACTACCGCATGCGCGACTGGCTCGTCTCGCGCCAGCGCTACTGGGGCACGCCGATCCCGGTCGTCTACTGCCCGACCGATGGCATTGTGGCGGTGCCCGAGGACCAGCTGCCGGTCGAGCTGCCGGCCGACGTCGAGTTCCAGAGCGACGCGGCGGCCGAGGGCAACCCGCTGGCGACCAGCCCGAGCTTCGTCAACACCACCTGTCCCCAGTGTGGCGGGCCGGCCACGCGCGAGACGGACACCATGGACACCTTCATGGATTCGTCGTGGTACTTCCTGCGCTACGTCTCGCCCGGGCTGGACAGCGCGCCGTTCGATCCTGAAGCGGTGCGCTACTGGGCGCCGGTCGACCAGTACATGGGCGGCGCCGAGCACGCCGTCATGCACCTGCTGTACAGCCGCTTCTTCGTCCGGGTGCTCAAAGATCTCGGCCTGGTCGACTTCCGCGAGCCCTTCAAGCGCCTCTACAACCAGGGCGAAGTCCTCGGGCCGGACGGAAAACGCATGTCCAAGAGCCACGGCAACGTGGTCAACCCGGACGAGCACGTCGAGCGGGCCGGGGCCGACGCCGTGCGCGGCTGGCTGGCATTTTTGGGGCCGTGGGACCAGGGTGGGCCGATCAACACGTCGGCCCTGGGCGCCATCTCCGACCTGCTGCGCGACATCTGGAACCTGGCCTCGGCGCCCAACCCGAGCCAGGCCCAGGGCGCGGCCGACGCCAACGTGCGGCGCGCCGTCCACCAGGCCACCAAGGGCATCACCCAGGACCTCGAAGGCTTCCGCTTCAACACGCTGGTCTCGAAGCTGATGATCCTGCGCAACGAGCTCAAGCGCGCCCAGGCCGACGGCGCGGTCGGCAGTGGCGTCTGGGACGAGGCCATGCGGACGCTGCTGCTGCTCGCGGCGCCGGTCTTCCCTCACCTGTGCGAGGAGCTGTGGACGGAGGTGCGGCAGCTGCCGTACAGCGTCCACCAGCAGCGCTGGCCGACCTACGACGAGGCCGTGCTGGTCCAGAGCCAGGTAACGCTGGTCGTCCAGGTCAACGGCAAGGTCCGCGATCAGCTCGTCTTGGATGCTGATCTGGCCCGTGACGAGGCGCAGGTGCGTGAGCGGGTGCTGGCACTGCCGCGGGTGCGGCAACTCACGGCCGACGGCGCCAGCGTCCAGCGGGTGATCGTCATCCCCGGCAAGCTGGCCAACGTCGTCGCCCGCTGACGCGCGCGGGCGTCAGGCGTGGCGCGTTAGCCGGCCAGGCGGTGGGCCGCGCGAGTGCGGCCGGCGACCAGGCGCAGGCGCGGTCGGCCGGTGCGGACCAGGCGGCTGACGCGCTCCTGGAGTTCGATCAAGCTGAGCGGCTTGGGCAAGACGTAGTCGGCGCCGGCCTGGACGGCCCGCCAGCGGAGCCCGTCGCCCAGGTCGGGGGCCAGGAACACGAGCGGGACGTGATCGAGGACCGACCGGGCGCGCAGGGCGCGCACAGCGTGCAGGCCGTGGCTGCCGGCGCGCTGGAAGTCGAGGACGATGACGGCCGGCCAGGCGCGCTCGAGCCAGGCGCTGGCGCGGGCCAGCGAGTTCACGGCGGCGACCTCGAAGTCAGCGGTCTCGAGGGCGGTGCGCAGCATCGTGCGCAACTGGGGGTGGTCGTCGATGACCAGGACGCGGCCAGCGGCCACACGCGTCGCCGGCCCGGCGGACCGCGACGGTGTGGCGGACGGGAGAGAAGCGGAGGAGTGCTCGACGGGATGCATGGTCGGTAGGTCGAAACGGCGGGGCGGGGATGGGACTAGCGGCCGGCGGCGGCCGCCCGCGGCAGCTCGTCCTCCTGGTGACGGCTGGGACGGTCGATCCAGAACAGCGCCTGGGCTTGGCGCGCGAAGTCGGTCAACGTCTCAGCATGGATGCTGCGCAGGTCGAGGTACTGCTGGGGCGAGCAGCCACGATCGTCGAGCAGCAGCGTCGGATCGGCCAACAGTGAGCATGCGTAGTCGCGATCGACGAGCGCCCGCGCGACCGACCGATCGATCTGGCGCCGCAGCTCCAGCTCGGCGAGAGCGCTGGGAGCCGACGGGAAGGTGGTCAGCATGGTTTAGCCCCAGGGGTTGGTCTTTGGCGAAGAGAGCGCGACGAAGCCGACGGCGAATCCGAAACTCACAACTTGCGGCAGGAAGCGAACGATGAGGGACTTGACAGACTTCACAGGGCACCTCACGAAACACTCACGCGGAAGTAACGGATCGAGCACTCCTCGATAAAGAGTAACGTGCTCATGCACATCATCCGTTACGACCGGCGCACCTGCTCAATCCTGCTCAATGTTGATTGCGGTTGAGCGCCTGTGGACTTGCGGTTGCGTTCTGTCGAGCGCCGGCCGGGCGCGTCAGGCGACCAGCGGTGCTCAGCCGCGGCGCTCGCGCACGTACGGCGAGGGGCTGAAGCCGTACTGGGCGGCTGCCTGCTCGTAGCGCTGCACCAGCCGCCGCGCGAGCAGGGTGTCGCCCCGCTGGCGGGCGTTGTGGATCAACCGTTCGTAGGCCGTGTCGGTATCGGGCGCGATGGCCAGGACCGCCTCGGCCAGCCCGTCGGACTGGGCCAGGTCGGTCCGCGCCACGGCGTCGGCCAACTGCAGCGCGGCGCCAATGTAACGGCCGCGATAGTCGAGGCGGACCGCTTCGAGCCACTGCCAGGCGGCGTCGCCGAGCAGCGGGTCGCGATAGACCTCGACGGCCTTGGCCAGCGCCTGGACGAGCGGCTCGCCGGTCGCGCCGCGGGCGCGGGCCACGGCGGCGTCGAACTCGCGCACGTCGGCCACCAGTTCGAGCTGCGGGGCCAGTTGGTACAGGTGGGCGCTGTAGCGGACGGTGGCCTTGCTGCCCAGGTCGTGGCGCAGCGAGTAGGTGGCCATCTGGACGTTGTGCAGCGCGCTCTCGGACGGCATGCCCGGCCACATCAGCTCGGCGATGGCCTCATCGGCCAGGCCGTTCGGATTCAGGATCAGCAGCGCCAGCAGCTCGCGGGCGCGGTCGACCTTGCGCGTCCCTTTGCGGACGAGCTCGCCGTCGCGGTGGAGCACGAACTGGCCGAACAGCTGGACCTCCAACCGCGGCAGGGCGTTCTCGACGACCACGGCCAGCGGCGCCAGCTGGCGCACACCCGTCCAGGGGCGGCGGGTGGCGGCCATGCGGTCGACCTCGGCCAGCAGCACCGGCTGCAGGCCGACCTGGCGGCCGTACTGGAGCAGGCGGGTGTCCTCGGCCGCCGCCCGCGCCAGCAACGGGGGCAGCTCGGCGCGTTGGGTGACCTCGATGGCCTGCTCGAGCAGGGCGCCGGCCTTCTGCGGCCGGGCCAGGACGAGATAGGCCGTGCCGAGCCAGTAGAGCGTCTCGACCCGATCGTCGGGGCCCCACGCGTCGGCGGCCCGCTGGACGGCGGCCTCCAGATGGTGGACCGCGCGTTCGCCCGCCCCGTCGAGCAGGTGCAGCCGACCCAACGCCCGGTCGACGGCGGCTAGGGCGGTGCTGGAGCCGAGGCGTTGGGCGTGGGCCTGGGCGCGGGCGAGCATCTGGCGGGCGGTATCGAGATCGTCCTGGAGCAGGCCCATCTCGGCGCGGAAGACGAGCGCCTCGGTCAGCAGCTCGCGTTCGACCGTCTCTTCGGCCAGGCGGATGCCCTCGTCGAAGGCGGCGACGGCGTCGAGAATGCGGCCGTTGGCGCGGTGCCACTGGCCGAAGGAGGTCACGGCGTGGGCTTCCAGACGCGCGGCGCCGGCCCGCCGGGCAGCCTCCAAGGCGTCGTCGAGGGCCGTGCCGGCCGTCTCCAGTTGGCCGATGCGCAGGTTCAGGTCGGCCAGGTTGAGCTGGGTCAGCGCCAGGCCGTTGTCGTCGCCGACCAGCCGCCAGTGGGTGGCGGCCGAGCCCAGGGCGGCCTGGGCGCTGGTGTAATCGCCGATGCGGACGCACAGGTTGCCGAGGTTCTGCTGGATCAGCGCCAGGTCGCGATCGCGGGCCCCGACCGAGCCGATCAGGCCCAGCAGGCGCTCGGCCGTCTGGAGCGCGTCGCGGGCCTCGGTCATGTCGCCGCGGATGGCGCAGCAGACGCCGCGCACCCCCAGGGCGCGCGCCTCGAGCAGGCGGCGCTGCTCGGTCGGGAGCCCGGTGTGGTGGAGGAGGTGCTCGGCGGCCGACAGCCAGTCGTCGGCCGCGCTCAGCTCACCGGCGAAGCGGGCGACGTTGGCCAGCTCGACGATGGCGCTGACCTGGACGATGACGTCGCCGCTGCGGCCGCCGTGCTGGAGCGCGGCTTCGGCCGCCTCCTTGGCCTGCTGGGGGCGGCTGGTGTTCTGGAGCGCCCGCGACTCCATCAGCGACAGGTCCGGGTGGGCGCGGCGGATGGACTCGGGCAGCAACTCGAGGGTGACCAGCAGGGCCGGCCAGCGGCCGGTCTTGAGCGTTTCGTCGGCCGTGCGGCGGACGATCTCGACGGCGCCTTCGATCTGGCCGAGTTCCTGGCAGGCGCGCACCACGCCGACGGTGTCGAAGGCGGCCTCAGCGACCTCGCGGACGCACGTCCAGGCCCGCGTGGCGCGGCCGTCTTCGCTGCGGCGGAGACGGTTGAGCAGGGTCTCGCGGATCAGCCCGTGCAGGCGGTAGCTGCCGTCGGCACCGGCGACCAGGAACGGGCAGCGCTCGGTCAGCGACAGCAGGCGCGCCGGCCAGTTGCCCGGGCCGAGCATGCGCTCGGCCACGCCGGGCGTGATGACCTCCAGCACCGACAGCATCTCCAGCCAGTCCTGCTCGGCCGGCCGCAAGCGCGAGAGCACCTCGCGCTCGACGTAGCTGCCGAGCAGCGAGCCGCCGCGGATGCCGAGCTGGCGCGGCAAGCCGCCGAGCAGGATGCCGGCCACCCAGCCTTCGGCCTGCTCGTCGCGGCTCGGATCGCCGCCCAGGACGGCGCGCAGGGCGCGCGTCTCCTCGGTCGTGAAGCGCAGGTCCTCGGCGCCGAGCGGGAAGACTTTGCCGTCGGCCACGTAGCGGGTCATGCTCAGCCCGAGTGGATCGCGGGCGGTGATGACCACTTGGCCCAGCTCGGGCAGGTCGCGCACCAGCGCGTCGATAGCGGTGGCGACCTCATCGGCCTCGTCGACCACGTGCCAGTCGTCGAGGATCAGGATGAAGCCGGCCGGCGCCTGGGCGAGGTCGGCCGCCAGCAGCCGCGCCAGCCCGGCGCCCTGGGCCCCGGCGTCCAGCCCGGCCCGCAGCTCGTGCATCGGGTGCGGTTCGTCGAAGGCCGCTTCGAGGGCGTCAGCCAGCCGGCCGAACAGCCGCCGCGAGTCGCGGTCGGCGGCTTGCAGGGTGACCCAGGCCACGGCGGCGCCGCTGTCGCGGGCGTAGGTGGCAGCCAGGGTGCTCTTGCCGAAGCCGGCCGGGGCGACCAGGACGATCAGCGGCCGCGAGCGATGGCGATGCAGCAGCTCCAGCAGCCGTTCGCGGCGTAGCTCGTGCGGGGCGGAGGCGGGGACTCCCGAGCCGGATAGGACGAGCACCACGTTGCACTGTCCATTATGCCCTCCCTAAACCACCGTGGGCTGCCCCCCAATCCGCCGCGTGGGGCCAGCTTGGTAGACTGGCCGCCGTGGTGCCGGCGAGCCGGGTGGGCGCCGAGGAGTTGCCGACCGACGCCGCCCAGCACCTGCTCCACGGCGCCGATGCCGCGCCTGGCATCGTCGCCGCCGACGCCGACAGCAGCGGCCGTGTGCGCGTCTGGCAGCGCACGGGCGCCACGGTGCAGCTCCAGGAGACGCCCTTCCCGAGCTGGTTCCTGACCACCAGCCTGGAGCTGCTGGCCCATCTGCCGGCCCACCACCTGCCGGCCGCGGCGCTGCGCGCCGGCCTCGCCTGGTCGACGCTGGCCCATGGCTTGACGGTGGTGACGCTGGACGCGCCGGGCCGCGCCGACCAGGACGTCTACCGCTATCTGGTGCTGACCGATCACCTGGCCGAGCTCGAGACGACGCTGGTCGAGACGGCCAACAAGCGCGACGGCGGCGAGGCCCAGCGCCTCCACGACCTGCGCGGCCTAGTGCTGGTCTGGCATCCCATCGAGCAGTACCTGATCCTGAGCGGGCGCACCTACTTCAAGCGGCTCGCCTTCGACGACCTGCGGCGCCTGCAGTTCGACCTCGAGACGACGGGCTTGGACGAAGAGCGCGACCGCATCTTCATGATCAGCCTGCGCGACAACCAGGGCTGGCGTGAGAGCCTCGACACCGGCAGTCTGTCCGAGGCGGCCCTCA
>Ga0213876_10001702_pt1 | contig 13378 bp, 13 predicted proteins | sample BarmaccomBMRX_R9_FD_160113 | JGI IMG/M metagenome (GOLD analysis project Ga0213876, IMG submission 160113) | Root-associated microbial communities from Barbacenia macrantha in rupestrian grasslands, the National Park of Serra do Cipo, Brazil - RX_R9 | ecosystem: Host-associated > Plants > Roots...
TGCGCGGCGTGCTCACCTCGACGATCGACGTGCTCGCTGCGGTGCCGAGCCTGATCTACGGCCTGTGGGGCCGCTTCTTCCTCCAGCCCCGGCTGGTGCCGGTGTCGGAGTGGCTCACCTCGCACCTCGGGTTCGTCCCGATCTTCCACACCACGACCGACCTCTTCGGCGGCACCGCGTTCACCGCCGGGGTCGTCGTGTCGCTGATGACCATCCCGATCACCACCGCCGTCGTCCGCGAGGTGTTCTCGCAGGCGCCGCCGGGTGAGAAGGAAGGCGCCCTCGCGCTGGGCGGCACCCGCTGGGGGATGATCCGCTCGGTCGTGCTGCCCTTCGGCCGGGGCGGGATCATCGGCGGCTCCATGCTGGGCCTCGGTCGCGCCCTCGGCGAGACGATCGCGGTGACCCTGATCATCTCGCCCATCTACGACCACATGTGGCAGATCCTCGACCGGGGCGGCAACTCCATCTCGGCCCTGATCGCGCTGCGCTTCAGCGAGTCGAGCGACAAGGAGATCCACGCGCTCATGGCCGCCGGCCTCGCGCTCTTCATCATGACCCTCGTCGTCAACGCCATCGCGTCGACGATCGTGAGCCGGTCCCGCTCCGGGGCGGCGACCGAGATATGACGATCCTCCAAGGCGACGGCATCGACAGCCCGGTGGACGTCGACGAGCCCGTCGACGCCGACGAGCGGCACCGCATCCGCGTCAGGCGGATCGACCCCGACGACCTCTTCGCGGTGGTCGGCAGCGCGCTGGCTGCGTTCTGCCTCGCCTGGCTCGGCTACGAGCGCCTCACCCCGCTCAGCGGGGGGCTCGGGTTCTTCGTCGTCTGGTACGTGCTCTTCATCGGCTTCGCGGCGTTGGTCCTGCGCGACCGGCACAGCTGGATCGCGGCCAAGGACAAGCTGGCCTCCATCGTCATCACGAGCTCGGGGGTGCTCGTCGTCGCGGCGCTCATCCTGATCGTCGGGTACACGACCGTCCGCGGCGTCGAGGCGCTCCGCCCCCACTTCTTCACCCAGACGCTCCACACCACCGGCCCGCTGGCCCCGGCCACCGACGGCGGTGGCGCGCACGCGATCGTCGGCACCATCGAGCAGGTCGGGTTGGCGGTGCTGGTGTCGGTGCCGCTCGGCATCGCCTGCGCGCTGTTCCTCAACGAGATCGGCGGTCGGCTGGCCCGACCGGTCCGCCTGATCGTCGACGCCATGAGCGCGGTGCCGTCGATCGTCGCCGGCCTCTTCATCTACGCGTTCTTCATCGTCGGGCTGCACCAGCACTTCTCCGGCTTCCCGGCCGCCCTGGCCCTGACCGTGCTCATGCTGCCGACCGTCACCCGCACCGCCGAGGTGGTGCTGCGGCTCGTGCCCGGCGGCCTCCGCGAAGGATCCCTGGCGCTGGGCGGGAGCGAGTGGCGCATGGCCCGCCTGGTGATCCTGCCCACGGCCCGGGCGGGACTCGTGACCGCCGTGATCCTCGGTGTCGCCCGGGCGGTGGGCGAGACCGCACCGCTGCTGCTGACCAGCGGCACCAACAGCGACATGAACTGGAACCCGTTCAAGGGCCCGCAGGAGGCCCTGCCGGTGTTCGTCTACAACCAGATCCGGTCGTCGTCGGACTCGTCGGTCACCCGTGCGTGGACCGGCGCACTCGTGCTGCTCCTGCTCGTGCTCGTCCTGTTCGTCGTCGCCCGCCGGCTCGCCCGGAGGAGGTTCGCGTGACCGCCGTAGAGACCCTCGTCGACCTCACCCGCACTCCCGCTTCGATGGCGGCGCGCGACGTGAGTGCGTGGTTCGGTTCGCACAAGGTGCTCGAGCGGGTGTCGATCGACATCCGCTCCCGCGACGTGACCGCGCTCATCGGTCCGTCCGGGTGCGGCAAGTCCACGTTCCTCCGCATCCTGAACCGCATGCACGAGCTCGTGCCCGGTTCGTCGCTCGCCGGATCGATCGAGCTCGACGGCGAGGACATCTACCGCGGCAAGCGCACGTCGACGGAGACCCGCCGCCAGATCGGGATGGTGTTCCAGAAGCCGAACCCGTTCCCGGCGATGAGCATCGCCGACAACGTCCTCGCTGGCCTCAAGCTCTGCGGCCTCAAGGTCCGCCGGGGCGACAAGGCGGACGAGATCGTCGAGTCCTGCCTGCAGCGGGCCGGACTGTGGCGGGAGGTGGCCAACCGCCTCGACGAGGCGGGCGGCGCCCTGTCGGGCGGCCAGCAGCAGCGGCTGTGCATCGCACGCGCGCTCGCGGTGCAACCGCGCGTGCTGCTCATGGACGAACCCTGCTCCGCGCTCGACCCCACGTCGACGCGACGCATCGAGGAGACGATCGCCGAGATCTCCGACGAGGTGACGATCGTGATCGTCACCCACAACATGCAGCAGGCGCAGCGGGTGTCCCACCACTGCGCGTTCTTCCTCGCCGCCGAGAACGAGCCCGGACGCATCGTCGAGGCCGGGCCGACCGAGGCGATGTTCTCCACCCCATCCGATCCCCGCACGCTCGACTACGTGCAGGGCCGCTTCGGCTGAAGAGAGGTCACCGATGCTCCGAGGGAAGCTGTTCGCGGTCCTTGCCGCGCTGTTCGCCGTGTGCGCGGTCGTCGTGCCGGGCGGACCGGCCGGCGCGGCCGCGCAGGTCAACGGGTCCGGGTCCACCTGGAGCGCCATCGCGGTGACCCAGTGGGCCACCGATGTCGCCCGCCAGGGCCTCTCCATCAACTTCACGCCGAACGGCTCGTCGAACGGCCGGAAGTTCTACATCGAGAACCAGTCGGACTTCGCCGTGTCCGAGATCCCGTTCCAGCCGGAGCTGCGCGACCGCGACGGCAACATCCTCTACGACGAGATCCAGCGGGCGAAGGCCCGGCCGTACGCGTACATGCCGATCGTCGCGGGCGGCACCTCGTTCATGTACCACCTCGAGGTCGGTGGCAAGCGGGTGACCGACCTCCGGCTCTCCGGCGAGACGGTCACCAAGATCTTCACCGGCGTCATCACCAACTGGAACGACCCGGCGATCACCAAGGACAACAACGGCCGGACCTTCCCGAGCAAGACGATCAAGCCGATCGTGCGCTCCGACGGCTCGGGCACGTCCGCGCAGTTCAGCCTCTACATGTCGAAGCGCTACTCGTCGCTCTACTGCGCCTTCTACAAGAAGATGGGCCTCAGCCCGTGCCTCCCGACGTCGCTGTACCCGATCTTCCCGGGCAGCCAGGCGCAGTCGGGCTCCGACGGTGTCGCCAGCGCCGTCGCCGCGCCGTACAACGACGGCGCCATCACCTACGTCGAGTACGGCTACGCCAAGCAGCGCGGCTTCCCGGTGGCGTCGGTGCAGAACCAGGCCGGCTACTTCACGCAGCCGACCGCGCTCAACGTCGCCATCGCGCTGGCCCGTGCGCAGATCAAGTCGGACCGCACCCAGGTGCTCGACGGCGTGTACACGAACCCCGACCCCCGGACCTATCCGGTGTCGAGCTACAGCTACATGATCGTGCCGACGTCGGAAGCCGGCATCTTCACCAAGGCCAAGGGCGACGTGCTCGGCAAGTTCATCCTCTACTTCCTCTGCACCGGGCAGCAGAAGGCGGAGCAGCTCGGCTACTCGCCGCTGCCGAAGAACCTCGTGCAGTACGGGTTCGACGCGGAGAGCCAGATCCCCGGGGCACCGAAGCCGCCACCGATCAACTCGTGCGCGAACCCGACGATCACCGGAGCGTTCAACAAGGACAAGGCGCCTCCGCCGGCGGCCGACACCGCGCCGGGCTACAAGCCGCCGAGCGCCAACCAGGGCGGACGGATCGGCGGCGGGGACACGACCACCACGACGCTGGCGTCGAGCGACAACGGCACCGGCCCGACCGACCAGGGGTCCTCGGATGCTGCCGGCACCGGCGGTTCGCAGCAGGAGCTGAACCAGCAGAACGTCGCCTCGGTGGGACCGGCCAGCGTCGCCCCGGGCGACGACCAGGTGCCGACCGGGATCTACGTGGGGGTCATCGTGCTGCTGCTGGCCGTCGTGTTCGGTCCTCCGGCGATGAGCGCAGCGCTGCGCCGGCGGCGGTCCGACTGAGGGTCCCGGCGTGGCCGGCCGAGCGCCCAGGCCTGCGCAACGAGGTCGGCGATGGCCAGGAGGACGATGATCTTCTGCGCGGTCGCCTGAGCCCGGACGCCGTCGGGTGTGAAGATGCTCGGCCCCTTCTGGTCGTAGACAACGTAGGCGCCGAGCGCGAGGAGGAACACCGCGTTCGCGGCGATCCAGCGGACCGGGGCACGGCCGACCAGCTGCAGCACGGTGATCGAGAAGACGAGCACCCCGAGCAGGACGAACGCCGCCTGCACCCAGTCGATGTGCCGGTAGTAGTCGACGTTCCAGGGGATCGTGCCGGCGCGGATGAACGCAGCTCCGCTGAGGGCCGCGACCAGGAGCGGGAACCAGGCGAGCCACCGGATCCGGCCGCGGGCCCACGCACGCGCCGCGAACCCGAGGGTGACCAGCGCGACCGCCACCGCGATCATCGCCGCGATGAAGAAGCGGCGGGCCGTCCCGTTCGCCAGGCCCGATGCGGTGTAGGTGCCGCCGAGGTCGCTCAGGAAGTTCTTGAAGAAGAGGTAGTGGTGGGTCCCGAGGTCGTCCCGGGTGCCGCCGGGGTAGGCGACGATGCCCGCGATCGTGCAGCCCACGAACGCGATCGCGCCCACCAGCGACACGCGCGCCGCGGTCCTGGTCGTCAGCGTCATCGATTCTGCGTGCGTTCTGGCTGCGATAGCAGCCAGAAGCTACGCAGGATCATGGTCGCCGTGGGGGCGGCCGCATGGCCGCGACGTGAACAACAGGCGAACTGGCGGGCGGTGACCGGGGGCGTCCGGTGCAGATGCGACCCAGGGTTCGCCCGTCGTTTCCCTTCCGTTCACCTGATGCCCCTCTGGCCGTTCACCCGTCCTCCGTACCGTCCGCGATGGCATCACATCCGCCCGCGTGGGCGGACCCCCACACCCCGCCCAAGGAGGGCAACCCTTGATGCACACGAAGCGCCGCTGGACCTGGGTGCTCGCCATCCTCGCCGTCGCCACGCTGCTGGCCTCGGCCTGCGGCGACGACAACAACAAGGACAGCGACAAGACCACCACGACCGGCGCCGGTGGCACCGGCGGCTCCAGCAGCGTCAAGGGCAGCGTCACCGGTGGCGGCTCGTCCTTCCAGGACGGCTTCCAGCAGCGGATGATCGCCGACTACAAGAAGGTCAACCCTGACGGGAACGTCGTGTACCAGAAGTCCGGTTCGTCGGACGGCAAGCAGGGCCTGTCGGACGGCACGCTCGACTTCGCCGGCAGCGACTCGCCGGTCAAGGACGACGAGGACCTGGCCAAGAAGAAGGACGACGTCCTCTACTTCCCGCTCGTGACCGCACCGATCACGATCTCGTTCAACCTCTCCGGGGTCAAGGAGCTCAACCTGAGCCCGGACACCGTGGCGAAGATCTTCAGCACGGACATCAAGACCTGGGACGACGACGCCATCAAGGCGGACAACCCGGACGCGAACCTGCCGTCGACGAAGATCACGGTGGTCCACCGCTCGGACGGCTCGGGCACCACGAGCAACTTCACCAAGTACCTCACCGCCGCCGCTCCCGACGCGTGGACGCTCGGCTCGGGTGAGACCGTGAACTGGGACAGCTCGACGCAGGGCGCCGAGAAGAACTCGGGTGTCGCCACCGCCATCCAGGGCACCGACGGCGCCGTCGGCTACGTGGACCTCGGTGACGCGGCCAAGGCGGGCCTCGACGTGGCGGCCATCAAGAACAAGGCCGGCAAGTTCGTGAAGCCAACCCCGGCCGGCTCCGCAGCCGCGGCCGAGAACGCCACGGTCAACGACGACCTCACGTTCGACCCGATCAACGCCGACGGCGACGCCGCCTACCCCATCACCTCGCCGACCTACGTCCTCGTGCTGAAGACGCAGTCGAGCGCGGCGAAGGCCGACCTGCTCAAGGACTACCTGAAGTACGTCCTCACGACGGGTCAGGGCGCTGCGGAGTCGGTCCTCTACGCCAAGCTGCCGACCGATCTCGCCCAGAAGGCGGTCGACCAGCTCGATCAGATCAGCAGCTAGCAGGAACCCGGAGGCCATGTCCGCCGTCAGCCCGCAAGGGCTCGCCGAGCGCCCCGCCCCGTCCGAGATCGGTTCCGATCTCGGCGGGCGGGGCCGCGGCGGGCGCACCGACCAGGCGTTCCGCCTGCTCGCGCTGCTCGCCGGCCTGAGCATCCTGGCGATCCTGGCGCTGATCGCGTTCAGCACGATCCAGAAGGGTTGGCCGGCCTTCTCGAAGCTCGGGACCGACTACTTCTTCGGCACCCAGTGGAAGCCCCGCAGCGGGCAGTTCGGCATCCTGCCGCTCGTCTACGGCACGTTCGTGGTGGCGGCGATCGCCGTGGTGTTCGCCATCCCGGTGAGCCTCGGCATCGCCATGTTCATGACCGAGGTGGTGCCTCGTCGCTTCCGCTTCGGGGCGATCACGATCGTGGACCTGCTCGCGGCGGTGCCGTCGGTGGTGTTCGGGCTCTGGGGCATCCGCATCCTCGCCCCGAAGCTCGACCACATCTTCGGCAACGGCTTCTTCAGGTTCCTCGGCGACATCCCGATCGTCGGCAACCTGTTCGGGGACAGCTCGGGCCGGGGCTTCATGACGGCGGGGATCGTCGTGGCCCTGATGATCACGCCGATCATCACCTCGGTGACCCGTGAGGTCTTCGCGACCGTGCCTCGCAACGACAAGGAGGGCGCGCTGGCCCTCGGCGCGACGCGGTGGGAGATGATCCGCGGCGTCGTGTTACCGCACTCGAGCGGTGGCATCACCGGCGCGGTGATGCTCGGCCTCGGCCGGGCGTTGGGCGAGACGATCGCCGTCGCGCTGCTCATCGGGGCCAACCCGCAGATCAGCGCCAACCTGCTCGGCACCGGGGAGACGATCCCGGCCCAGATCGCCCGCCAGCTCTCCGAGGCGAACGGGCTGTTCCGGTCCGCACTCATCGGCCTCGGCTTCGTCCTGTTCATCATCACGATCGCAGTCAACGTCACCGCACGGCGCCTGGTCGTCGTGATGGACCGCAGGCTGAAGGGGGCCTGATGACCACGATCGACCTCCGTGAGGACGCGGACGTCGCGCTCCACCCGTCGTCGGACGTGCGGGTCACGACGGTCACGATGCGCCGGCGGGTCCGCAACAAGCTCGCGACGATCGCGATGATCGGCGCGTTCCTCGTCGCCGTCATCCCCCTGGGCTTCGTGCTCGTGAACGTGACCCAGCAGGGCATGAAGGTGGTGACGAAGGACTTCTTCACCAACGAGATCCCGCCCGACACCGGCTCCGCCGACCTCACCAACGACGTCCTGGCCAAGTACGGCGGCACCCCGACCACCACGCAGCAGACCTCGTCGACCCAGCTGGGCATCGGCCCGGCGATCGTCGGCACCCTGCTCACGACGCTCGGCGCGGCCGTGCTCGCCATCCCGCTGGGCATCCTCGGCGCGGTCTACCTCCACGAGTACGGCCGCAAGAAGCGGCTCGCCTCCTTCATCCGCTTCATGACCGACGTGATGACGGGCGTGCCCTCGGTCGTGATGGGCGTGTTCATCTACTCGGTGTGGGTGGTGCACTACGGCGTCGACGGCAAGTCCGCGTTCGCGGCGTCGCTCGCGCTCGGGTGCCTGATGCTGCCGATCGTCGTGCGGTCGAGCGAGGAGATGCTGCGGCTCGTGCCGGATCACCTCCGTGAGGCGAGCGCCGCGCTCGGCGTGCGCACGTGGCGGACAACGACCAAGGTCGTGCTGCCGGCGGCGCTGCCCGGCATCACCAGCGGCTCGATGCTCGCCGTCGCCCGCGCCGCCGGCGAGACCGCACCGGTCCTCTTCACCATCGGCGCGGCGTACAACTACAACTGGCGCTTCCACGGCGGGAACGTCTCGCTCTCGCAGTTCATCTACAACCAGGCCGCGCTCACCGGGCCGACCGCCCTGCGGCTCGCGTGGGGCGCCGCGCTCACGCTCATCGTCATCGTGCTGGTCCTGACCCTGGTGGCCCGCGCCATCAGCAGCCGGCTGTCCATCCGGTGACCGGGTCCGAGAAGTTGGAGGAAGACGACGTGCCCCCAGAGACCACGACCGAGGACCTGCTCCGCCTCGGGGACATCGCGTCCGGATCGGAGCAGCCGCCCGCCGCACAACCCGAGGCGCCGGTGGTGTTCGACGTGCGCGACCTCTCGGTCTTCTACGGCTCGTTCCGCGCCGTGCGCAACGTCGACTTCGAGATCCACCAGCACCAAGTCACCGCGTTCATCGGCCCGTCGGGCTGCGGCAAGACGACGGTGCTGCGCTCGTTCAACCGCATGCACGACCTGACCGAAGGGGCGCGGGTCGAGGGCACGCTGAACTACCACGGCATCGACCTCTACGGCGCCGACGTCAACGCGGTCGAGGTGCGGCGGCGCATCGGGATGGTGTTCCAGAAGCCGAACCCGTTCCCGAAGTCGATCTACGACAACGTGGCCTACGGCCCGAAGCTCGCCGGCGCCAAGCGCTCCGAGCTCGACGACATCGTGCAGCGCTCGCTCGAGCAGGCTGCGCTGTGGGACGAGGTGAAGGACCGCCTCAAGAAGTCGGCCCTCGGGCTCTCGGGCGGCCAGCAGCAGCGGCTCTGCATCGCCCGGACGGTGGCGGTCGAGCCCGAGGTCATCCTCATGGACGAGCCGTGCTCCGCGCTCGACCCGATCGCCACGGGACGCATCGAGGACCTCATGGACGAGATCAAGGCGCAGTACACGATCATCATCGTCACCCACAACATGCAGCAGGCCGCGCGCGTGAGCGACCGGTGCGCGTTCTTCACAACTGAGGTGAACGAGCAGAGCGACACCCGCACCGGGATCCTGGTGGAGTTCGACGCCACCGAGAAGATGTTCTCGAACCCGAGCGACGAACGGACCGAGAACTACGTCACCGGACGCTTCGGGTAGCGATGGTGCGCGACTCGTTCTCCGCCGAGCTCGACCAGCTGCGGCTGCAGGTCGAGGTGATGGCCGTGCGGGTCGATCAGAACCTCGAGCGGATGCGAGAGGTCCTGGCCACCGGCAACGGCGACGTCGCGGTGGTCGCAGTGAACGCGGACGACGACATCGACGCGATGAACGTGTCGCTGACCGAGCGGTGCTACGAGCTGATGGCGCGCGAGGCCCCGGTCGCATCGGACCTGCGCTTCGTGGTGTCGGTCCTCCGCGTGCTCGGCGAGCTCGAGCGGGTCGGCGACCTCGCGCTGCGGGTGGCGAAGCTGGCCCCGGCGTGGGACCTGCTGCGCGCCGGTGAGCACACCTACGACATCCTCCTGTCGATGGCCGACCTCGCGGTCGGTCAGTTCCGCACCGCCCTGCGGGCGTGGTCGGCGCAGGATCTGTTCCTCGCCGACGAGCTGGCGCGGTCCGGGCGGGCGATGGAGCCGACGACCGAGCAGCTCATGCGCGAGCTGCTGCGGTTGGAGGGTCCCGACGCGGTTGCCTGCGCGGTCCGTACCCTTACGGCAGGCCAGGCCCTCGACCGCATCGCTGACCACGCAGCGATCATCGGAGCCCGGCTCCGCTACCTGCTCACGGGGAACCCAGACCACCTTGCCACCGAGATCCGGTGACCACCGCGGCGGACGGTGAGGACATGGGTATGCAGCCGGCCATGACCGACACCGACATCCGCAAGTCGTTCCACCAGCAGTTGGACGACATCAAGCACGACATCGTGCGGATGGCCGCCATCGTCACCGAGGCGGTGCCGCAGGGCACCGCCGTGCTGCTCGACGGCGACCTGCACGGCGCGCAGGAGCTCATCGAGGCCGACGACCTGCTCGACACCCTCGCGCTCGACACCGAGGAGCGCTGCTACCAGCTGCTCGCGCTGCAGCAGCCGATGGCGAGCGACCTCCGCAGCATCGTCACCGCGCTGCGGATGGTCTCGGAGATCGAGCGTTCCGGCGATCTCGTCGTCAACATCGCGAAGGGCGCGAGGCGGATCTACGGCACGACCTTCCCGCCCCGCATGCGTGGGCTCATCACACAGATGGGCGAGGAGTCGGCGAAGCTCTTCCGCATCGCGATCGACGCGTACGTCGAGCACGACGACGGCAAGGCCGCGGCGCTGCCGGACCTCGATGACCGGCTCGACGCGCTGCACAAGGACTACATCCAGGAGATCTTCGAGACCCACGGTCGCGAGGAGCTCGAGATCCGGGCCGGTGTGCAGCTCGCACTGATCGGTCGGTACTACGAGCGCATCGGCGATCACGCGGTCAACATCGGCGAGCGGGTCCGCTACATGGTGACCGGGTGGCTGCCGGAACACACCGGTGCGGCGCGCGAAGCGGCGCGGCGCCAGACCGACCCGCCGCACATCGAGCCGGCCGACTGATGACGCTCCTCGTCACGAACGACGACGGGGTGGAGGCGCCCGGTTTGCACGCGCTGGCCGCGGCACTCGTCGCCGCCGGCCACGAGATCGTGGTCGCGGCCCCGATCGGCGACCGGAGCGGCTCCGGCGCGGCGATCGGCAACCTGCAGCCGGGGGGCGACATCCGCGCCGAGGCGTGGGACCTGCCCGGCCTGCCCGAGGTCGCGGCGTACGGCGTCGACGGACCGCCTGCGCTCGCGGTGATGGCCGGCCGGCTCGGTGCGTTCGGCCCGGTGCCCGAGCTGATCGTCGCCGGCATCAACCCCGGCAACAACACCGGTCGCGCCACGCTCCACTCCGGCACGGTCGGTGCTGCGCTGACCGCTTCGAACTTCGGGTGCTCCGCGGTCGCGGTGAGCATCGGCTGGTCCGACCAGCCGCACTGGGAGACCGCCGGCGCGTACGCGGTCGCGGCGGTCGACTGGATCGCCGGCGCGCCGCCGAAGACCGTCGTCAACCTGAACCTGCCCGACCTCCCGCTCGACCAGGTGAAGGGCGTGCGCTGGGCCGAGCTGGCGCCGTTCGGCACCGTGCGCATCCACGTCGGCGAGCCGGTCGAAGGTCGATTGCAGGTCGAGCTCCGGGAGACCGGCCAGGTGCTGCCACCGGAGACCGACACCGCGCTGGTCGAGGCCGGGTACGCCGCGGTCACGTTGCTCAGCGGCATCAGGGCGGCCGACGAGGAGCCGGTGGCCGAGGCGATCGAGCGGACCGTCGACCGGCTGGAGGTCGACATCGAGGCAGAGTCGGCCTGAAATGGCGGTCGCGATCGTGGCGGTGGGGGTCGTGCTGCTCGTTGCGGTCGTCGGCCTGCTCGTGCTCGATCGTCGCCGGCGCGCGGCCACCGATCAGTGCGCGGATCTCGAGACCGAGCTCGAGCGGATGCGGGCCAGGGCCGTCGCGTCGGCCACCCACGCGACCGCCCTGCGCGAGGCGCTCGACGCGATCCCGCTCGGGGTCATCATCGGGGACCGCACGGGTACGGTCATCTACCGCAACCCGGCCGCTGCGCTGTTCCTCGATGCGCGCCACGGCGAGGCCCTCGTCGAGGTGGCCATCCGCGAGCTGATCGGCGACGCGATCCAGGGCGAGCGCACCAGCCGGAGCCTCGAGCTGTTCGGCCCGCCCCGCCGCGTGCTGGAGGTGCAGGCCGTCCCGCTCGGCGACGCCGGCACGGGCGCGGGCACCGGCGGCTTGATCGTGGTCGAGGACGTGTCGGATCGCCGGCGGCTCGAGGCGATCCGCCGCGACTTCGTGGCCAACATCAGCCACGAGCTCAAGACGCCCGTCGGCGCCCTCGGGCTGCTGGCCGAGACCCTGCTCGGCGAGGACGACCCCGAGGTGACCCACCCGCTCGCCGAGCGCATGGTGGCCGAGGCGTTCCGGGTCAACCGCACGATCGACGACCTGTTGGAGCTCAGCCGCATCGAGGCCGGTGAGGCGCCGGTCCGCCAGCCGGTGCTCGTGCAGCAGGTGCTCGACGGCGCGGCCGATCGCATCCGGCCCGCGGCGACGCTCCGCTCGATCGAGGTGGTGGTCGAGCCCGGGCCCCTCGGGCTCACGGTGATGGGCGATCGCCGCCAGCTCGTCTCCGCCATGTTCAACCTGCTCGACAACGCGGTGAAGTACTCCGAGCCCGACCACGTGGTCACCCTGCGCTCGTCGGCGGTCTGCGCCGAGGACGGTTCCGCGTGGGCCGAGCTGGCCGTGGTCGACCAGGGCATGGGCATCCCGGCTCGCGACCTCGAGCGGGTCTTCGAGCGGTTCTACCGGGTCGACCGGGCCCGCAGCCGGGGCACCGGCGGCACCGGGCTCGGGCTCGCCATCGTCCGGCACGTCGCCGGGAACCACCACGGCGACGTGTCCGTGGAGTCACAAGAGGGTTCGGGATCGACCTTCCGGTTGCGGCTGCCCGCCGCACTGGCCAACGAGGAGGCCCAGGCAGGATGAGCAACCCGTCGGCCACGGTGCTGGTGGTCGAGGACGAGGAGTCCTTCGTCGAGGCCCTGACGGTCGGTCTGAAGCGTGAAGGGTTCCGGGTGCAGGTCGCCAAGGACGGCGCGCAGGCGCTCGAGCTGTTCGGCGCGGTCGACCCCGACCTCGTGCTGCTCGACGTGATGCTGCCGAAGGTCTCGGGCATCGACGTCTGCCGTGAGATCCGCAAGCAGTCGAAGGTCCCGATCATCATGGTGACCGCGAAGGGCTCGGAGATCGACACGGTCGTCGGCCTGGAGGTCGGTGCGGACGACTACGTCACCAAGCCGTACCGCCTGCGCGAGCTCGTGGCCCGCATGCGGGCCGTGCTGCGGCGGACCCCATCGGAGGTCCAGGTGATCGCCAGCCGCATCGATGCGGTCGAGGTCGGTGACGTGAGCCTCGATCCGGAGCGCCACGAGGTGGTCATCCGGGGGGAGGAGGTGAGCCTGCCGCTCAAGGAGTTCGAGCTGCTGTCGCTGCTCCTCGAGAACGCCGGGCGGGTCCTCACCCGGGACACCCTCATCGACCGGGTGTGGGGCCACGACTACGTCGGGGACACGAAGACGCTCGACGTCCACATCAAGCGGCTGCGCACGAAGGTCGAGGACGACCCGGCGCGGCCGACGCGGATCGTGACGATCCGCGGGCTTGGGTACAAGTACGAGGTGAGAAGCCCGCAACGGCCGGCCACGGCCGACTCCTAGTCTGACCGGGGTGACCGCCTCCGGTTCCCGGCCCGCACCGCGGGTCTCGGAGCCCAGCGGGCAGGCCGCGTTCGTGGCCAGCCCGTTCACCCGTCTCGCCCGGACCCATGCGCTGTCGACCGCGGCCGACGCCATGGTCGCGACCGCGCTGGCCGGCACCATCTTCTTCGAGGGCGTCACCGGGCAGCAGAAGCAGAAG
>Ga0213876_10001703_pt1 | contig 13374 bp, 12 predicted proteins | sample BarmaccomBMRX_R9_FD_160113 | JGI IMG/M metagenome (GOLD analysis project Ga0213876, IMG submission 160113) | Root-associated microbial communities from Barbacenia macrantha in rupestrian grasslands, the National Park of Serra do Cipo, Brazil - RX_R9 | ecosystem: Host-associated > Plants > Roots...
AGTCTCAGCGACCGAGCCGCACCAGGGATTCTCCGCTCAGCCGATACACCGTCCATTCATCCTTGGCCACGGCCCCGAGCGATTTGTAGAAGCCGATCGAGGGCTCGTTCCAATCGAGCACCGACCATTCGAGCCGCGCAAGCCCTTCGCAGACGCAGCGGCGCGCCAATCCCTGCAGCAAGGCTTTGCCGATCCCGTGGCCCCGCAAAGCCGGACGCACGAAGAGGTCCTCGAGATAGATGCCGTGCCGGCCCCTGAAGGTCGAATAATTGTAGAACCACAAAGCAAAGCCCGCAGGCTCGCCCTGCCATTCGGCGATGTCGGCGAAGACCTTCGGGGCGTCCGAGAAGAGCGCTTCGGCGATCATCCCCTCGTTCGCCTCGACCTCGTGAACGAGACGCTCATATTCGGCAAGCTCGCGTATGAGGCTGAAGACGAGCGCCGCGTCTGATGGAATGGCAGGGCGGAGGATCAAGGACACGAAAGCCTCGCGCGGCGTCAACAGCGATTCGTAAGCGCCCGCAACGCGCCCCACCGGCCGATAATTGTCAAGAAGACCTGCGGGTCGATCCTGGATCGATCCAAGCTCGCTCGCGGAACACCTGGTTGCAAGAGCGCGCCAAATTTGGCACACCCCACGAGATGATTGACCGCGCGAAAAAGCTCCCCGGCAAAATTCTACCTTACCCCCTTGGGAAACAATCCGGTTCGCGAATGGCTTCTCCAATTGTCGGCGCGTGATCGTTATATGATCGGCAAGGATATCCAGAAGGTCGAATTCGGATGGCCCCTCGGTCGACCGCATTGTGCGCCGCTTGGGTCGGGGTTGTGGGAAGTGCGTAGCAATCTCGACGGCAATAGGACCGCGAGGATAATATTCTCGATGCGGGGCGGCGACATGATCTTGCTGCATGGGTTCATAAAGAAGACCCAAAAGTTGCTGAAGTCGGACATTGTGCTTGCCCGCACGCGAATGAAGGAGGTGACCGAATGACCCGAAGACGAAAAGGCAGCGTGAGCACTGAGACGTTCGACGACTTCCTCGAAAGCGAAGGAATGCTTGAGGCGTGCGAAGATCACGCCCTCAAGGAAATGGTCGCCGAGCAACTTGCGGATGCGATGGTGAAGCAGGGCTTAACCAAAGTGGAGATGGCCGCGCGAATGCGCACGAGCCGCCGCCAGCTCGATCGACTCTTCGATCCGGCTGTCCCTTCCGTCACTCTTGATACTTTACGCCGCGCCGCCCAGGCCGTTGGACGTTCGCTTCGCATCGAGCTCGTCTAGGCTGCAAAGCAGCTTCGGGCGGGCTAGCGCGAGGATGTTCTCCGGGTGCCTTAGGCCGCATTCTTGGCGGAAAGCTTGTCCAACTCTCCGGCATTGGCCGGTGCCAGCTTCAGGCGCGGATCGCCGGGCTGGATGAGGCCCGCAGACATGATGAGCTTCGCACCCTCCTCGACGGGGATCGGAAGCTCGATCACCTCGCTTCGCGGCAGATAAAAATAAAAGCCCGTCGTCGGATTGGGCGTGCAAGGCAGAAAGACGCTGATGTGCTGCTCCCCCGGCAGACGCGCCGCAATCTCAGGACCGGGCTCGGAGGAGATGAAGACGATCGACCACATTCCCTTCGCCGGGTATTGGACAAGCCCCACTTTGCGAAAGCTCGTGCCCGATTGCGAGAAGATCGTCTCGAAGATTTGCTTGAACGTCCGGTAGACGCCACGCACCAGCGGCATGCGCCCGAGCACCACCTCACCAAGGCGCAACAAGGAGCGCCCGACGAGGTTCGCCGTGAGGAATCCGAGAAGCGTAAGTCCAATGATGGCGAAGAGGAGGCCGTATCCGGGAATGCGAAAGGGCAGTTCCAGAAGGTAAGCTTGGGGCACCAAGGGCTCGACCCAGCCGTCGACAGTCGTGATGATCCACCAGACGATATAGGCCGTGACCGCGACGGGCCCAGCGACGATGATGCCGGTCAGGAAATAGTTGCGCAGCCGCGCGCCGAGCGTCTGCCCCTTTTCGGGGGGGCTCGTGAGCTTCGGCAAGGCGATCTCGTGCCTCGCCTCCTGTTCGAGTTCTCGCTGAGCGTCGAGCGCCATCGCCATCCTCCGGCGGAGAAAACGTCACCCCCCGGGAGAGCGAGGGCTGACCGCCGCAAGGATTACTCTACCGTGACCGACTTCGCCAGATTGCGCGGCTGATCGACGTCCTTCCCCATGAAGGCGGCCGTGTGATAGGCGAGAAGCTGCACCGGAAGCGCGTAGAGGATTGGGGCGAAGAGCGGCTCGCATTGCGGCAGGATGATCGTCGCCTCGGTCTCGACCCCGATCTTGCGCGCACCCTCTTCATCGGTGATGAGGATGATCCTCCCGCCGCGCGCCGCGACTTCCTGGACGTTCGAGGCCGTCTTCTCGAAAAGCTCGTCGTGAGGCGCAAGCACGATCACCGGCATCTGCTCGTCGATGAGTGCGATCGGGCCGTGCTTCAGCTCTCCGGCCGCGTAGGCTTCCGCGTGAATGTAGGAGAGCTCCTTGAGCTTCAGCGCCCCCTCGAGAGCGACCGGAAAGCTCGTGCCGCGACCGAGATAAAGAACATCGCGCGCCTTGGAAAGATCGCGCGCGAGGCGCTCGAACTGATGCTCGTTCTTGAGAACCTCAGCCATGAGTCCCGGCAGGTGATTCAAAGCCTCGACGAGGCGTGTCTCATTGGCCGGATCGATCACGCCGCGCGCCAGCCCCGCCGCGAGGGCGAGCGAAGCGAGGACCGCGAGCTGGCAGGTGAACGCCTTTGTCGAGGCGACACCGACCTCCATCCCGGCGATGGTGAGCGCCACGGCCTCGCTTTCCCGCGCGAGCGATGAGGTCGCGACATTCACGATCGAGAGGCTGTGCTGGTCGTGGGCCTTAACGTAGCGCAGGCAGGCGAGGGTATCGGCGGTCTCGCCCGATTGCGACACGAAAATCGAAAGCCCGCCTCTTTCGAGCGGAGGCTCGCGGTAACGGAATTCCGAGGCGATATCGATATCGACCGTCAGGCGAGCCAGGCGCTCGAACCAATATTTGGCGACCAAGCCGGCGTAGTAGGACGTGCCGCAAGCTGAAATCGTGAGGCGCGAGACCTTGCTGAAATCGAAGGGAAGCTTCTCCGGGAGGCGCACACGCACGGCGGAAAGGTCGAGGTAGCGGGCAAGCGTGTGGCCGACCACTTCGGGCTGCTCATGGATTTCCTTGGCCATGAAGTGCCGATGATTGCCGCGATCGATGAGCTGCGCGCCCGTGGCCACGCGTTGCACGACGCGCTCGGCCGCTTTCCCCTCCGCGTTCCGAAATTCGGCGCCATCGTGAGTGAGTATCGCCCAATCGCCTTCCTCGAGGAACGCAATCCGATCGGTGAAGGGAGCCAGCGCCAGCGCGTCCGAGCCCAGATACATCTCGCCATCCCCGAAGCCGACGGCGAGCGGGGCGCCGGCGCGCGCGCCGATGAGCAAATCCTCCTCCCCCGAAAACATGAAGGCGAGCGCGAAGGCACCCTTGAGCCGCGCGAGAGCCGCGCCAACCGCCTCGACGGGCGTGCGCCCGCGGTCGAGCTCGCGCGTCACGAATTGCGCCACGGCTTCAGTGTCGGTTTCGGTTTCGAAAGAATAGCCATCCGCCTCGAGCTCGGCGCGCAACTCGCGAAAATTCTCGATAATGCCGTTATGCACCACCGCAAGGCGCTTCGTGGCGTGCGGGTGGGCGTTGCGCTCCGTCGGGCGTCCATGCGTCGCCCAGCGCGTGTGCCCGATGCCGATCAGGCCGGACAACGGCGCTTCTGAAAGGCGCAGCTCGAGATTGCGCAGCTTTCCCTCGGCGCGCCGGCGCTCGAGGCGGCCTTTCTCCAAGGTCGCGATTCCGGAGGAATCATAGCCGCGATATTCGAGGCGTTTCAACGCGTCGACGAGCTGCGTCGCCACCGCCGTCTTGCCTATGATCCCGACAATGCCGCACATTTCTTTTCCTTTTCGCCGTCACGGCCGTCCTCCCATGTCTCCGGAGGTCGGCCAAGATCATTCACATTTGTTCGGCCCTCATGGCGCCGGCCGCCCGCCAGTTCCGAAAACAGGAGTTCGGCTGGGTCCGCCCGCGTCTTCACGATCGCGGCGAGCTCGAAGGCGCGAGCCGCAAACCCAGCTCGCAAGAATACGCGCCGCGTCTGCCGGAAACCACAACACTTAAGATTTACCGGAAGGGATGGAAGAATCCTTCAATTCGAGTCATGACGCCTCGCCAAGCCTCGAGCACGATCGCTACCGGGGCATGCTTCGCGGTTCAAATCACGTTTCATGAAAGGAGGTTACGGAGGATCGCTACGCCAAAACGCGATCTCGCCTCGCGCGGCTCGGGCTCACTGCGCAGGGTTCTTCTCCCGACGGCCGGCACTTTTGCTCACAATGTTCCCGGCCCGTTTTCTCTCGCGAAAGGCTTTGGCCCAACCCGGTTTCACCGCTTGACGAGCACGTCCTAGTGCAAGTGCGTCCGGCGGAACTTCCCGCGTGACTACCGAGCCGGAGGCCACATAGGCGCCCTTGCCGATCCGCACCGGTGCCACGAGCGAGCTGTTCGTGCCGATGAAAGCCTCAGCGCCGATCTCGGTGCGATGCTTCTCGAAGCCGTCATAATTGCAGGTGATGGCGCCGGCCCCGATATTGGCCCCTGGACCGACCGAGGCATCTCCGACATAGGCGAGGTGGTTTGCCTTGGCGCGGTAGCCTACCCAGGAGTTCTTCACCTCGACGAAATTACCGATGTGAGCCTCCGCGCCGATCAGGGTGCCGGGCCGCAAGCGTGCGAAGGGGCCGATGATCGCCTTTGCGCCCACCTCTACCCCTTCCAGATACGAGAAGGCGCGGATCCTTGCCCCCTCCCTCACCCTGACGCTTTTCCCAAACACCACATTGGGCTCGACCACGACGTCTTGCTCGAGACGCGTGTCATGGCTGAGAAAAACGGTGTTCGGAGCGAGCAGCGTCGCCCCGCCCAGCATGGCGATGCTTCGCAGGCGCTCCTGCATCAAGGCTTCCGCCGCGGCGAGCTGGGCACGATCGTTCACGCCCATCACGTCGTCTTCATCTCCGATGACGATTTCCGTCTCGAGCCCAAGATCGCGGGCGATCTCGACCGCATCTGTGAGATAGAACTCACGCTGCGCATTGTTGTCGGAAATTCGCTCGATGATGGGAAGCGCGGCCCTTCCCGAAAAGCCCATCAGCCCGCCATTGCAGAGCCTGATCCGACGTTCCTCGCGGCTCGCATCCCTCTCCTCGCGAATGGCGATCAATTCACCTTCCTGTTGGATGAGCCGTCCGTAGCCGCGCGCATCGCGCGCTTCAAAGCCGAGCACCACGCAATCTGCGCCCTTGGCGAGCCGCGCCCGCATTCTTTTGAGCGTCCAGGGATCGATCAGCGGGGTGTCTCCGAAGGCGACGAGCACATCCTGGCTGCCTTTTTCCAGCGCCTTGCGCGCCATGAGCACCGCATGCGCCGTGCCGAGCCGTTCGCTCTGCTCGAAAATTTCGACCGCCGGAAAAGCTGCCCGTACCGCAGAAGCGACATCCTCGCGCCGCGGGCCCACGACGACCGCGACGCGATCGGCGCCTCCCTCGCGGACCGCCGCCATCACATGCGCGATCATCGGCAGCCCCGCGATCGGCGCAAGCACCTTGGGAAGCGCCGAGCGCATTCGTTTGCCTTCGCCTGCCGCAAGCACGATCGCAAGGCATGTGCGCCGCCGGGATGCGGCCCGAGCCGGGCGCGCGCTCTTTTTGGCTTTCGTCTCCTGCGCCCTCGATCGGACAGGCATGCGATGTCTCCATCCAAAGTCGACCCGCCGCGGCCAGCTTCAGTCCAAGCTTCGCCTCGAGACTGGCGCGGATCGCTCCGCGTCTCCCTGCGTTCGTCATCCAGGCTTTTCGTTGCTATCGCAAGGGAAAGCTGGCCGTGACAAGCACGGCCATGATCGCTAATTGCTGAAAGGTTCCAACGCAACTTTTCGTCGTTTTGTGACCGAAACAGACAATGACCCTTTCCAGGGGCCGCCCCCCTGGCCTCGCGGCTCGACGCGGCGCGCCATGCTCATGGTGCCACTCGCGCTTGCCTGTACGGGGCTGCCCGAGGCCGTTTTAGCTCAGCAGCCGGATTTTGCCACGCTCCTGCGCACCGTCCTCGGAGAGGGAAAGAGCTTCGATCCGAACACGCTCGTCGAGGTTGCGCGACAATTGGCGCGGCGCTCCTATATGGCGCCGAATACGGATCTGCCGGACAATCTGCGCACCCTCACATTCGAGCAATATCAAGCGATCCATATTCACCGAAGGGAGCGGGTCTGGGACGCCGAAGGACGCGGCTTTGTCGTCGAGCCTTTGCATCGCGGCTTCGTGTACCAGAGCCCGGTCACGATCTACACTGTGGAGGATGGCACGATCCGACGCCTCGCATATGATGTCTCGCGTTTCGATTTCGGCGCGATTGCGCCACCCGCTCAGGCCGAACTCGATTTCTCGGGTTTTCGCGTGCTCTACCGCGACCGAGGCGCCGAGGAGACGCGCGAAGTCGCGAGTTTCCAGGGCGCGTCCTTTTTTCGTGGGCTCGCCAAAGGCCAAGTCCCTGGGCTTTTGGCGCGCGGCCTCACCTTGCGGCCAGCCGATGCGCGTGGTGAGGAATTTCCGCTTTTTCGTGCCTTCTGGATAGAGCGACCCAACGTGCTTGCCGACGAAATCGTCGTGCATGCGCTGCTCGATTCGGAGAGCGTGTGCGGCGCCTATCGCTTCACCATTCGGCCTCGCGACGAAACCATCATCGACGTCGAGAGCACGATCTTCGCGCGCAACGTGCTCGATCACGTGGGATATGGCGCTATCGCCGGCATGTTTTTCCTGGGTGCCGCAAGCCATCGCCTCGGTGACGATGTGCGCCCCGAAGTCCACGACGCCAACGGCCTGCAATTGCACACCGGGCAGGACGAATGGATCTGGCGCCCGCTGACCAATCCCGAAACGCTGCAAATCTCCGTTTTCAGCGATCAGAACCCGAAAGGCTTTGGCCTTCTGCAACGCTTGCGCGACGCTGTGGCCTATCAGGACGACGAGAAAAGTTTCGAGCGGCGGCCCTCGCTCTGGATCGAGCCGATCGGCGATTGGGCGGAGGGGGCGGTGCAGCTCCTCGAAATTCCGTCCACCAACGAGACGAACCCGAATATCCTCGCCTATTGGCGTCCGAAGACGCAGATCGCGGCGGGGTCGCAAACGAGCTTCGCGCTGCGCCAATATTGGACCTGGTCGTCGCCGGATCGGCCCGACGATGCGACCGTCCGGTTGACGCGCACCGGCCAAGGCAGCGTCCAGAACCGGCGTCGCTTCATCGTGGAGTTCGGCTCTTCGCGCTTTACCGAGCATGCCGCGATCGCCGCCATCAGCGCGGCGGCGAGCACTTCGAAGGGCAAGATCACGGATGTGCGGCTGACCCCTCATCTCGATCGCAAGGTGATGCGCGTGTCCTTCGAATTCGACCCCGGTGGCGAGACGCTCTGCGAGCTGCATCTCGTCTTGATTGAAAATGGTAAGATCGCTTCCGAAACATGGCTGTATCGCTGGACCAGCTAGGCCTCGCCCCTTCGCCCCCGCCCACGGCCCCTGGCGAGCCGGCGCCGTTACCCGCCGTCCCACCGGCCGCGCCGCTCGCCATGCCGGTGCAGTCGCTGAGGCGCTTTGGTCCGCGCGAGCTCGCGATTGCCGCGTCCGGCCCCGGCCTCGCGCTCATCCTGGCGCGTCTCTTCGTCTTCGGCGGCGCGCTCGCGCTTACCGCCTATGGCGGCTTGGAAATGTACAAAGTCGTGTCGATCAGCGGCACGACCTTCCTCCAATACGTGCTCCTTATCCTGTTCATCGGCAATTTTTCCTGGATCGCGCTTGCCGCGACGAGCGGGCTTCTCGGCTTTCTGGTGCTCGCTTGGCGCCGTCTTGTACCGCGCCAGGCTCCCGCCTCCCCTGTCACCGCAAAGACCGCGATCGTGATGCCCGTCTACAACGAGCGCACCGATCGGTGCTTCGCGGCGGTGCAGGCGATTTTCGAATCGCTCGAGGCGACGGGCGAAGGCGGCCATTTCGATTTTTTCATCCTCTCCGACACGACCGACGCGGATATCTGGGTCGCCGAAGAGGTCGCCTTCTTTGCCCTTCGCGAAAGGCTTGGGCCGAAGGCGCGCGTCTTCTACCGGCATCGGGCGCAGAATGTCGGGCGCAAGGCCGGCAACATCGCCGATTTCGTGACACGCTGGGGCGGCGCCTATGCGCACATGATCGTGCTCGATGCCGACAGCTTGATGACCGGCGACTGCATCGTTGCCCTCACCCGCGCCATGGAGGCCGATCCGCACGCCGGCATCATTCAGTCCTTGCCGCTCATCTTGAATCGCAACACGCTGTTTGCGCGGCTTCAGCAATTCGCGGCCCGTTTTTATGGCCCAATCGTGGCCGCTGGCCTTTCGTCGTGGAGCGGTCCGGATGGCAATTACTGGGGACACAACGCCATCATTCGTCTTGCGGCTTTCGCGGGTCACGCGGGCTTGCCGAGCCTTCCGGGGAAGCCACCCTTTGGCGGGCACATTCTGAGCCACGACTTCGTGGAGGCGGCCCTCATTCGCCGCGGCGGCTGGTCCGTCTCGATGCTTCCCGATCTCGAAGGGAGTTATGAGGAGGGTCCCCCTTCGCTCATCGATCTTGCCGTGCGCGACCGGCGCTGGTGCCAAGGCAATATGCAACACGCACGCGTGATCCTGGCGCGCGGGCTCAAATGGTCCTCGCGACAGCATTTCGCGACCGGCATTGCGGCCTATGTCGCCTCTCCGCTCTGGCTCATGCAGCTCGCCGTCGGCCTCCTCCTCGTGCTGCAGACCCGTTTCGTGCGTCCCGAATATTTCACCCGCGAATTCTCGCTCTATCCCGCCTGGCCGCGTTTCGATGCCGAGCGCGCGCTTTCGCTCTTCATCCTCACCATGGCCGTGCTTCTCCTGCCGAAAGCGCTCGGCTGGCTTTTCGCGCTCTTTAACGCGACCACGCGGCGCGGCGCGGGCGGACCCGTCAGGCTTACCTTGTCGGCTCTCCTCGAGATCGTGGTTTCAGCGTTGCTCGCGCCCGTTCTCATGCTCATCCAGTCGGGCTCGGTCTTCCAGATCCTCTTCGGCCGCGACACGGGCTGGAATCCGCAAAGGCGCGACGACGGTTCGATTCCGCTCGGCGCCATCACCCGTCGGCATTTCTGGCACACGGCATTCGGCATCGTCGCGGGCGCCTCCGCTTACGGCCTCTCGCCATATCTTTTCGCCTGGATGTCGCCGACCATTATCGGTCTGGTCCTCGCCATCCCGCTTTCGGCCGGGAGCGGGCTCAGGCGTCTCGGGCTTGGCCTGCGGCGCGCCGGGCTCTTGCTCACCCCCGAAGAGCGCTCGCCCCCCGCCATCGTGGCGCGCGCCAATGCGCTCACCGAGGAGCTGTCGGCACTCGGCATCGACGAGATGGACGGATTGCGCGTGGTGCATGGCGATCTCACCATCCGCCAGCGTCATATCCAGCTCTTGCCCGAAGCGCCGCGGCGCACGCGCGGAGAGGTCGATCCTCACCGCGCGGTCGCCGAGGCCAAGCTCATCGATGCGGAGACGTTCGAAGAGGCCTCTTCCTGGCTCAAGGGACGTGAGCGCAACATCGTGCTCGGCGACCGGGCACTCATCATCCTTCTCGCCGCCCTGCCGAGCGAGGCGCCCGCGGCGCCCGCAGCAGCATGAGAGCGGGCGGCGTTATTCCGCCATCCCCTCGATGAGCGCCCTGTCGCTCGCGATGCCGTCGCCGACAACTTCGAAGAAAGCGCGCACGCGCGCCGTCGCCTTCAGATCCGTATGCGTCACGATCCAAAGCTCGCGCGACAATTCCGGGACGGGGCGCGGCAAGGCGCGCCGCAATTGCGGCTCCGGATCGCCGAGGTAACACGGAAGCACCGCGAGTCCCATGCCGGCACGCGCGGCAACGAGCTGGTTCACGAGACTGCTCGTGCGAAAGACGACCGCCGATGAAGGCACGATCGCCGAGAGCCAATCTGCCGCCTTGATGCCGCCGGCGCCCTCCTCCCAGCCGATGAGCGCGTGAGCGGCGAGTTCGTCGGGCGCGGCAGGAAGCGCACGCTTGGCGAAATATTCGGCCGAGCCGTAGACGGTCCAAGCGACATCGGCGAGCTTGCGACCCCAGAGATCGCCTTCCTTCGGCCGCATCGGCCGAAGCGCGACATCGGCCTCGCGCCGCGAGAGGCTGAGCACGCGGTTGTCGATGGCGAGCTCCACCGTGACGCCGGGATAGACGGCGCGGAAAGTAGTGATGTGGCGGGTGAGCAGCCGATATGCGAGCGTCTCCGACGAGGTGACCCGCAAACGGCCCTCGAGGCGCCGGTCACGCCCCGCAAGATCGCGTGCCAACGCGAGCGCCTCATCCTCCATGCGTTCGCCTGCCGCCGCGAGGCGCTCGCCCGTTCCAGTCGGCACATAGACGCCACCGGCGACACGCTCGAAGAGCGGGACGCCGAGCTTCCCCTCGAGCGCCTGAAGCTTGCGATAGACCGTCGAGTGATCGACGCCGAGCGCCTTCGCGGCGCCGGCAAGGGCGCCGGCGCGAGCCACCTCGAGGATGAGCCGCAACTCGTTCCAGTCATCCGGCATCAATTGCATTTGCGCAATAGGCCTTTGCAAAAATCCAATTCAGCTTGCTGAACAGCATGAAGTAGGTATGCGCGGCCTTTGTCAATTTCGATTCCAGGAGATTGGAATGAACTCGCAAACGTCTTCCCCCACATCCGCTGAATGGGGCGTGTTCCTGCTGCGTGTCTCCCTCGGCGTCTTGTTTCTGGCCCACAGCATCGTGCTCAAGCTCATCACCTATGGGGCGGATGGCACGGCGCAGTTCTTCGTGGGCGTCGGTCTGCCCGGTTGGCTCGCCTATGTGACGATCGTATGGGAGCTCGTGGGCGGCATTCTTCTCGTCCTCGGCATTCAGACGCGCCTCGTCTCGCTGATTCTTACGCCCATCCTGCTCGGTGCGCTTTTCTTCGTGCATCTCGCCAATGGCTGGGTGTTCACCAACACGAATGGCGGCTGGGAATACCCGGCCTATCTCTTCGTGCTGTGCATCGCCCAAGCCTTGCTCGGCGACGGCCCCTACGCCTTGAGTCCGTCGCGCCCCTTGGGCGAAATCTTCGGCCAAAGCCGGAGCGTGCAGCCGGCTCGGTGATCGCAAGACGGCGCGGCCTCGCCGGCCTCTGCGCGAAGCGCGCGAAACGCAGGGCCGGGGCGAGACGGCGCGCTTTCGGCCCGCCGAGGAAGGATGAAGGGGGCGATTGCCCTCTTCATCGTGCGTGCTTGCGCATCACCTCCTGGAGACGGTCGAGCGGGAGCGCGTGCACGACCCGTCCCTCGCGCCCCGTCATCGTCTCGGCCATGGTGAGGGCGTTGAGGATCGCTTCTTCGGTCGACTCGGCCGCGGCGCGGAAAAGCCCTGTCATGGCCTCGGGAGCGAGCATCCGCACTTCGCTGATCTTGTCGCGCTCACGCACGTGATTGCCGGTCGAGAAAGCCAGGAAAATATCGCCCGAGCCGTTCGCGCCGATCCCGCCCACCCAGGCGAGCCCGATCGTCGCGCGCCGCGCGAGGCGCTGGCATTGGATCGGCAGAAGCGGCGCATCGGTCGCGAGCACGACGATGATCGAGCCCGCCTCCGCAAGCTCCTCGCGCGGCACAGGCACCACGTCGCGATCGATCTCGCGGCCGACCGGGACGCCGTCGACCCGGAGAAGGTCGCGCGCTCCGTAATTCGCCTGCACGAGCGCGCCGACCGTGTAGCTCGCGCCCGCCTGCGTCACCACGCGTGAAGCCGTCCCGGTGCCGCCCTTGAACTGATGGCAGATCATGCCGGTGCCCCCGCCGACATTGCCTTCGGGCGGCACGACGCCGGCGCGTGCGCTGTCGAACGCTGCGAAAGCATCTTCTTGCGTGAGCGGAAAGCTCTGCACGTCGTTCAGCCAGCCGTCATAGGTCTCGGCGACGACCGGCAAGTGGAAATCCTGCGAGGCGCCCTCACGCACCGCGAGCGCGCAGATCGCGTCGCGCACGAGGCCGACCTGATACGTGTTGGTGATGCCGATCGGCGCACCGATGAGCCCTTGCTCGGCGATCCAGCAAAGCCCTGTCATCTCCCCGTTGCCGTTGAAGGAATGGAAGCCCGCGAAGACGTAATCGGTCCATATGTCGGCGCGCGGCCAGATCGCGGTGACTCCGGTGCGCACGACATTCGGAGCGTCACGGATCACGGTCGCCATGCCGACCCGCACGCCCGCGACATCGGTGATGGCGTTGAGCGGCCCCGGCGGGAGTGTGCCCGTCGTGATGCCGAGCTCACGTAAACGCGCACGGGTCATGGGGGGAACCTCAGTGAGTGAGCGCTTAAAGAGTTAGCGTGATCGGAAATGGCAGCTATGCCAAGAGGCGCCTTTTCCACAATCGCCCAGTACGCGCCCGAGACATCGGTGGCAACCCTCGAATGGCGGTTAGATAAAACTCGATCAGGCCTTGGTGGCCATGCAATCGGCAATGGATTCAGGTATCCAAATACTAATCATCTATTTAATCAAATGTATCGTTAAATAATTCTCGGATAAACGGCATTATCGGGTCACTCCGCTCGAACCAATCTTTTGCTATTGTTTCAATTATGAACTCGGCGTTCGCTTTCCATCCTTTTTTCAGTATCGTGCCCTTGTGACGCTCGGTGAGTTCGGCAATCATCCGCGGATCATAGACGTACATCGCACCACGATCGATGCAAGTTTCGTCCTCATTGAAAACACGAACGCAAAGACCACGCTCAGTCAGTGTCCGAGCCCAGTCATCCGCGCTTATCAACAGGATATCCGTGATGGTGTACATCGGTAGATATCCAACCGCCTTCGTCTTGCCGATTTCGTCGAAGTGTCGTCGGACTTCATCCTTGACTTCTTCGTTTTTGCTCCACGGATTCATTAATTCGTCTAGGTCTCGGGAAGAGTCAGACCAGCTCTAATCACCTGATTCTCCACGCCTCATATAATCTTCAGGCGGAACGAGATGATTGACGTTGACATGATCCAAGTGCTTCCGCGCATTTACGTAGCATTCGATCGACGGGTTTTCCTCGACGGCCCGACCATACCAATATCTTGCGGCGTGGAGGTCCCCCATCTTCTCGTAACATTCCCCAATCCTCATCCCGAGATACCCGCCATCAAGCGACTGGTCACCGTCGCCCATGAACATATAGATTTTGATGGCATC
>Ga0213876_10001704_pt1 | contig 13366 bp, 12 predicted proteins | sample BarmaccomBMRX_R9_FD_160113 | JGI IMG/M metagenome (GOLD analysis project Ga0213876, IMG submission 160113) | Root-associated microbial communities from Barbacenia macrantha in rupestrian grasslands, the National Park of Serra do Cipo, Brazil - RX_R9 | ecosystem: Host-associated > Plants > Roots...
AAGCCGTTGGCTTGCAGGATGTGCCCGATCAGCGCCGTGGTGGTGGACTTGCCATTGGTGCCGGTGATGGCGATTACCGGCGCACGACCCTTTTGCGAAGGATCAGGACGAATCTCGCGCGCAAATAGCTCGACATCTCCGATTACCGGCACTCCGGCACGCCTGGCGTGTTGTACCACTTCGTGTGGCCGCGGATGGGTCAGCGGCACGCCCGGTGACAGCACCAAAGCGGCAATTGCCGTCCAAGCCCATTCGCGCCAGGGCAGGATTTGCGCACCGGCCTGGCCGCCCAGATCACGGGCGGCGGAATTGTCGTCCCAGGCAATGACTTCGGCTCCACCCGCGGCCAGCGAGGCTATGGCGGAAAGTCCGGTACGCGCGAGCCCGAACACCGCGACTTTCTTTCCGGCAAAGGCATGAGAAATAATCATCCGCTGGCTACCTGATTTTCAGGGTGGCCAGACCCAGCAGGGCCAGCATCACGGCCACAATCCAGAAACGGATGACGATGGTGGATTCATTCCAGCCCAGTTGCTCGTAATGGTGGTGAATGGGCGCCATGCGAAAAACCCGCTTGCCGGTCAGCTTGAAAGAGATCACCTGCACAATCACCGACACCGTTTCCAGCACAAACAGTCCGCCGACGATAAAAAGCACGACCTCGTGTTTGGCCACGACTGCTACCGCACCCAGTGCCCCGCCCAGCGATAGTGACCCAGTATCACCCATGAAGATCATGGCGGGCGGGGCGTTGTACCAAAGAAAGCCGAGCCCCGCTCCCACCAGCGCTGCCAGGAACACAGCTAACTCGCCCGAGCCAAAGACGTAAGGCAGTTGAAGATAGGCGGCGAATTTCTCGTTGCCGACCAGATAAACGATCAGAATGAAGGCGGCGGCAGCGATCATAACCGGCACAATCGCCAGGCCATCCAGCCCGTCAGTAAAATTTACCGCATTGGCGGCGCCGGCAATGGTACAGGCTCCCACAAGAATAAAAAAGAAGCCGAAGGGAAGCAGTGCTGTTTTGAGGAACGGAACGGCCAGCATTCCGGAAAGGTCGGGCGATTCCAGTTGCATCACCAGGAAGGTGGCAACACCGGCAACGGCAAATTCGATCAGCAGGCGCGCGCGCCCGGAAAGGCCGTCGGCGGTGCGCTTCGACACCTTATAATAATCGTCCAGAAACCCCAGCAGGCCGAAAGCCAAGGTCACCAGCAGCACGATCCAGACATAGCGGTTGGTGAGGCTGGCCCACAGCAGGGTGGATAAAATCCACGGGATCAGGATCAAAATCCCACCCATCGTCGGCGTGCCGGCCTTTTCAAGAATGTGGCGCTGCGGTCCCTCCTTGCGAATCGGCTGGCCCTTGCCCTGCTTCACTTTCAGCCAGCGGATCAGCAGGGGGTTGATCCAAAAGGCAATCACCAGCGCCGTGACCACCGCCGCAATGGCGCGAAAGGTGAGGTAGCCAAACAACCGGAAGAAGGCGAGCTGGTCAGTGTGGGTGAGGAGCGCCAGATAAGAAAGCATCGGCTAGACCTTTAAGGCTTCGATAATGAGCGACATGCGTGAACCGTTGGAACCTTTCACCAATACGGTGTCGCCCGCCGCCAGCGCTGCAAGAACACGGGGTTTGAGTTCGGCAGAATTTTCCGCCCAGGCGCCGCGGCGCGGAGATGGGAGCACATCGTAAAGTGCTTTCATCTGCGGGCCGGCGGCGAAAACCAGATCAACATCGGCCTCGGCGATCGGCATGGCAAGCGCGGCATGATGGGCAAGGCTGCCTTCGCCCATTTCCAGCATGTCGCCCAATATCGCGATGCGCCGTCCCGGCGCGGTTTTCAGCATCGCCAACGCCGCCGCCATCGAGGCGGGGTTGGCGTTGTAGCTTTCGTCAATAATGAAAATCCCCTTGCTGGTGAATCGTTCGCCGCGGCCCTTCAGGGCGGCAAACGCTTTCAGCGCCGCCGCCGCGTTCAGTACATCACCGCCTGCCAGTGCCACTGCGCCCAGGGCCGCCACAGCATTGGCGGCAATGTGGGCGCCGGGCGCGCCCACTTTCGTGTCCACGCGCGTGCCAAAGATGTTGGCCTTTAGACGCATGCCTTCGCCATCCGCCTCATGTGCCACCAGCTGCGCTTCGTTGCCGGCGTCGCGTCCAAAGCGCGCCAAGGTGGAAACTCTTGCCTGGCGCGCGCGGGCGGTTAGGCGTCCGGCATGGGGATTGTCGGCGGGAATAAGCGCGGCACCGCCAGGCTCCAGACCCTCAAAGATTTCCGACTTGGCATCCGCGATCGCCTCTTCGCTGCCGAAAAACTCCAGATGCGCAGAGGCTATGGTGGTGATCAGGGCGATGTGCGGCCGGACCATCCCGACCAAGGACCTGATCTCGCCGAAATGATTCATCCCCACTTCAAAAACGCCATAATCCGTGCCTGGCGGAAGGGCCGCCAGCGACAAGGGCACCCCCCAGTGATTGTTGTAGGAGGCCGCCGAGACATGGGTGGAACCAAGCGCATCAAAACAGAGGCGCAGAATTTCCTTGGTGGTGGTCTTACCGGCACTGCCGGTAACCGCGATAATCTTGCCGCGGGCGCGGGCGCGGGCTGCACGCGCCAGATCTTCCAGGCCGCGCTGGGTATGGGCCACCGTCAGCAAGGCGCCGCTTGCTTCCACCGCGCGATGCACCAGTGCCGCGCCCGCCTTCGCTGCGAACGCCGCCTGGATGAAGTCGTGGCCGTCGCGGGCTTCCCCTTTCAGGGCCACGAAAAGGTCGCCAGGCTTCAGGGTACGGGTATCAATAGAAAGGCCGTTCACCGCAAAGGGTGCGCTGGCGATGCCCAAGGTGGCAGCTTCAGCCTCGGCGCTGCTCCACAAGCTCATGCAGCGCATCCGCCGATCATCAGGGCGGCGTTAATTGCTTCGGCCCTGTCGGAAAAAGCAAACACCTGACCCTGCACATATTGCCCGGTCTCATGACCTTTTCCGGCGATCACCAGCACGTCACCGGTATCAAGAGCGCCCACCGCCGTCTGAATGGCCACACGGCGGTCGGCAATTTCATGCGCGCCCGGGGCGGCGGCAAGAATTTCGCGGCGAATGGCGGCCGCATTTTCGTTGCGGGGATTGTCATCAGTGATGATGACATGGTCCGCCCCGCGGGCAGCAATGGCGCCCATCAGGGGCCGCTTGCCCTTGTCGCGATCGCCGCCGCAACCGAACACCAGATGCAGCCGGCCTGTTGCGTGGGCGCGAAGCGCCTCCAACACCTTTTCCAGCGAATCGGGAGTGTGAGCGTAATCCACATAAATGGATGCGCCATTGGCGGCGAAAGCCACCCGCTCCATGCGCCCCGGTGCACCTTTCAATTTTTCCAGCGCCGCGAAGGTTTTGCCTGCCTCCTCGCCCAGACCGATGGCAAGCGCGGCGGCGACCAGAGCATTTGAAACCTGAAAGGCGCCTGCCAGCGGCAGGACCAAGTCGTATATCTTATCAGCATAGGCGATCTGTAGCTTCTGGTAGTCGCCCAGGCTTTCACGCGACACCAGGCGGACGGTCTCACCCCGTTCGCCCACCGTCATGAGCGTCAGGTTGCGGGCCTGCGCGACTGCAATGAACCGGTCACTATGTTCGGCGTCGGCATTGACCACGGCAATGCCGCCATCCTGCACCACCTCGCCGAACAGCCTTAGCTTGGCGGCGAGATAGTGATCGAAGCTGGGGTGGTAGTCCATATGGTCGCGAGTGATGTTGGTGAAGCCTACTGCCCGAATGCGCACGCCATCCAACCGATGCTGGTCCAGGCCATGGCTGGAAGCCTCGATGGCGAGATGATCAACGCCTTCGCCGGCTAGCTGCGCCAAGAGCCCATGAATTTCCACCGGATCGGGCGTGGTGTGAGACAAGGAGATGCTGCCTGAAGGTCCCACGACGCCCACCGTCCCCAGGCTGGCGGCATTATAACCACCGGCGATCCAGATTTCGCGCAGGAAGGCGACGATAGAGCTTTTGCCCTTGGTGCCGGTAACGGCAGCGATCACTTCAGGCTGAGCAGAATAGAAAGCCGCGGCGAAGCGGGCCAACTCGGCCCGAGGATTGTCGGCGGGAATGAAAACGGCTCCGGCCGCCCGCACTTGCGCTTCAATGCCTTTCGGCCCCAATACCGCGATGGCGCCCCTGGCTATCGCGTCCTTCACAAAACGGGCGCCGTCAGTTTTTGTCCCCGGCAGAGCGGCAAAGAGATAACCCGGCGCGACCTGGCGGCTGTCGCTGGTCAGGCCGGAGAATTTCTGCACCATTGCCGTCAATGTAACGGGGGATTGTGGCGTCATAACGAGCGCCCGTAGGCCACCTGCGTGGGTGCAACCTGGGTCGGGCCTGCTTCAACCGGCGCCGGCTTGGCAGCTTCCTTGGCGGGCTCCGGCGCATTGGGAACCCCAAGGAGAGGTGCGATGCGGGCAATGACATGCGCCGCCGCCGGCACCGCCGTATAAGCAGCGAGGGCAAACCCGCCGGTTTCCTTGGTGCCGTGAGGCTGGTCCATCAGCACGAAAACGACATAGCGAGGATTGTGCACCGGAAAGGCAGCAAAAAAAGACGTGCGCAACGCGTGGGCTAGATAATGACCATTGGGGCCGGGCACTTGCGCCGAGCCGGTTTTGCCGCCCACGTCATAGCCAGGAATGTCGGCTTTGCGCCCGGTACCGTTGGTCACGACGTAGCGCAGCAGATCGCGCATCTGCGCGCTGGTTTCCGGCTTGATGACCTGAACACTGCGATTATCGGTTCCCGCGGGCTGGCGAATGAAGGTGGGCGTAATCTGGCGGCCGCCATTGATCACACTGGCAGCGGCAGCGACGAAGCTGAGCGGCGACACGGAAATGCCGTGGCCGAAACTGACGGTGGCGGTTTCGATCATCCCCCAATTGGCTCCTGGATAGAGCGGGCGCGCCGTTTCCGGCAATACCGTCTTGAGGGGTTTCAACAGGCCAAGGCTGGAAAGAAACTCCCGCTGACGAGCGCCTCCCGAGCGCAGCGCGATCTGGCTGGTGCCGATGTTGGAGGATTGGGCCAGGATGTCGCGCGCCGCCAGGGTAGCGGGCATGCGTTCAGCCTCATGAATGGTATATTTGCCGATCTGCAAGCCCTGGCCGATCTTGAACACCTCATCCAGGCTTTTGAGCGTATGGTCCTCGAAGGCGAGGGTGAAGGAGAAAATCTTGAAGATCGAGCCCAGTTCATAGACATCCTGGGCGATAATATTGCGGGTGGAGTCGCCGTCTTCCAGCTTACGCTGATTGGGATCAAAATCTGGCTGGGAGGTCATGGCGAGAATCTCGCCGGTCTTCACATCCATCACGATGCCGCCGGCGGCGTGGGCGCTGAAGGTCTTGCGTGCTTCCGCCACTTCGTGCGCCAGAATATATTGCACCCGTGAGTCAATGGAGGTGGCGACAGCGCCATCGCCCCGGGCGGCCGCATCGCGCAGCCTGTCCTGCAGCCCCATTTCCAGGCCCGAAACACCATTATTGTCGGGATCGGTGACGCCCAGCAGCTGCGCTGCGATACGGCCATCAGGGTAATAGCGTTTGGACGCAGGTTCGAACTCCAATCCGGGCAAACCGAGATGCATCACCTTGGCTTCGGCACCCGGGGTGATGCGCCGTGCGATCAGGACATAAGGATGCCTGGCATTGTTGAACCCTGCCAGCAGGCGATCCTCGTCGGCGCCCGTAGCGGCGGCAAGATCGTGAGCCGCCTGCGGCTTGTCCCAGAACTCGTGCGGGCGGGCATAAAGGTCCTTCACCGGCAGATCGCGCGCCAGCAATTCGCCGTTACGGTCGGTGAGATCGGCGCGAGCGATCACTGCGGGGCCGGAAACGGACTCGCCGCCGCCAACCTTGATCAAGGTCACATCAACCAGGCGGATCGCAACCAAGACGAAGGCCGCAACACAGACTCCCGCCCCGATGACGATGCGCCGTTGGAAGACGGTGGGAGCTTCCATCATTTATTGCTGGGTTCCGGCGGGCGCTGGAATTTCGACATTGATGTTGTGGACCGGGCTGCCATTCAAGGGCGCCTCATCGGCACGGCGCGGCATCTGTTCAAAGGAGGAAAGCTGCGCCGAAGCGGCATCATTGATGCCATGCGCCATAGCCAGAAGCTGTACCCGTTCGGCATTGGCGACATGCTGCCATTCGGTTTCCAAAACCGCGATGGCGCCCTTCTGAGCGCCAATTTCAGCCCGTGTTTTGCTCAATTCCATTCGCGCCACCCGGGTTTTTTCCGAGATGTGATAGAGACCGAGAATGGCAAGGCCCATCAAGGCAACACAGAACAGATTGAGCGCACGGATCATGGGATCTCCTATGCCGCCAGTTTCTCGGCCGCGCGCAGCCGGGCGGAGCGAGCGCGGGGGTTGCGTTCGATTTCAGCCGCGCCGGGCTGGCGCGCCTTGGTGGTAACGAGCTTGAAGAGCGGCTTTGAAGCCGCTTGCTGCGGCGCATGGCGCGATGCGCGCGGCGCGGCGCTGGAGCGGCGGCTGAGGAATTGCTTGACGATGCGGTCTTCCAGACTGTGAAACGAGACCACCACCAACCGGCCATGGGGATTGAGAATATCCAGCGCCGCGTCCAGACCGCGGGTCAATTCACCAAGCTCGTCATTCACGTAAATGCGCAGGGCCTGGAAAGTGCGCGTGGCGGGATGAATGGGGTGACGCAGCGCTGCTGGTCCTTGCGCCTGTGAGACGATGGCGGCGAGTTCAACCGTACTGCTGATCGGCCGCGCCGCAATGATGGCGCGGACAATGCGTTTGGCGTTCTTTTCCTCGCCATACTGGGCGATCACGCGAATAAGATCCGCCGGCTCGGCGCTGTTGACGAAGTCGGCCGCGCTTATGCCTGAGAGCGACATGCGCATGTCCAAGGGCCCATCCTCACGGAAGGAAAAACCTCGTTCCGGCTGGTCGAACTGGAAGGAGGAAACACCGAGATCCAGTACAATCCCGTCGGTTGCGGAAACAAATTCCTTCATGCGGCTGAACTCGCCTTCCACCAGGGTGAGGCGGCCACCGAAACGTTTGACCAGGTCCTGACCGCGCGCGATGGCGGTGGGATCCCGGTCAATGCCCAGCACAGTGCAATCGGCCGCCTCCAGAATGGCGGTGCTGTAGCCGCCGCCACCAAAGGTGCCGTCAACATAACGGGCGCCGTCATGAGGGTGGAGCGCTTCCCGCACTTCGTCCAGCATCACAGGAGTATGGCCGTTCATGAACGGCCCTCCGCATAGCGGGCACGCATGCGCGCCACCGCTTCGGCTTCCAGCGCCGCATAGCGCTCGGCTTCCCAGATCTGGAATTTCTTCACCTTGCCCGCGAACAGCACCTTGTCCTTGAGGCCCGCATGTTCGATCAGCGCCGCCGGCAGGACGACGCGACCATTCTCGTCCGGTACGAGGATATGGGTACGGGCGATAAGAGTGGTGGCTTCGTCATCAAAGGACGGAGAAAGAAAGGGGTCCTGCGCCGCCAGACGCGCCGCGGTTTCGTCCAGCAGGCTTTGACCGAAACTATCCAGCGCCGGATCAATGAAGCTGGGGCAGATATAGGCCCCCGGCGTACCTTGCGCGGTAAGAATGGTACGATAGGCCGCAGGGATGCAGACCCGGCCTTTGGCGTCCAGCGAACCTTGGAAGGTCGTTATAAATGGCTGGACCGGAACGGTCATGGCCGCGGACTACCCCCTTGTCCCGCCCAGGCAGCCGGACCTCGGCGGCAGCTAGGCGAGGCTTTCCAGCCTTATGGGACAGCATGGGATATCATGGGATTTTGTTTTTGGTCAACCGGAAAGTCCATATTTTTGAGGGGCTTGGCTAGATTCCCAAAAGCTCTCACCCCCTAGGGCTTGCGCCAGCAGAACAAAGAAGAAACATGGCAAGAATGTGGTGACTTTCGTAAACGAAGGGTAAATCGCCTGGTCCTGCGCTCGCCCGCGATGGCGCACCGCTGTTGGATGATTCGTGCTTTTGGGGATGGAGTAGCAATGCAGATCGGATTTATCGGCCTGGGACGCATGGGTGGCCCTATCGCCGAAAACCTTTTAAAGGCCGGTCACCGCGTCACGGTATGGAATCGCTCGCACAAGCCCCTTCACGAATTGCTGACAAAGGGGGCGCGTGCGGCGGGAACACCCGAGGAAGCGTTACAGGGTGAGGCAGTCTTCTCCATGCTGTCCAATGACGCGGTGATGCGCGACCTTGGGTTTAACGGAACGCTACTTGCCAAGGCGAAGAAGGGTCTGATCCATATCAATATGGCGACCATTTCCGGCGCTTTCGCGCGGGAACTCCAGGCGGCGCACCACTCCGCAGGTCTTTCCTATCTCTCAGCGCCCGTGTTCGGCCGCCCCGACATGGCGGCCAGCGCCCAACTGGTGATCGTGGCGGGGGGCGATGCCGCCGCCCTCAAAACCATGCAGCCTGTGTTTGACACAATCAGCGCTCGCACGGTGCCGGTAGGCGAAGCGGCAGAGAAAGCCAATCTGTTCAAGATTGCCGGCAATTTCATGATTGCCAGCGAAATGCAGTCTATCGGGGAAGCCTTCGCCCTGCTCCGCAAGGGCGGCGTTGATCCCGCCGCTTTCCATGAAGTGCTGAGCGGCCGGCTTTTTACCGGCGCGGTGTTCAAAAATTACGGCCTGATGGTGCTGAACCACCAGTATGAGCCAGCGGGTTTTGCTCTTAGCCTGGGGCTGAAAGATATCAACCTGGCCCGGGAGGCCGCTGACCAGCTGGGGGTCCCCATGCCTACCGCCGATCTGGCCAAGGCCAATTATGACCAGGCAATTGCCTGGGGCTGGCAGCAGCGGGACTGGTCTGCAATAGGTGAGATTCCTGCGAAAAAGGCCGGCCTTTAGGCTAGACGAAAAGCCCGTCGCCGCGCCAAATTACGGTCCAATTCAAAGAATTTGCTGTCGGGGAATACACCATGCGCCTTACCATCGTCCGTAGCCTCTCCTTCACCGCCCTGGCGCTCAGCCTCACAGCCGGGCTGCATGCCCAGCAGGCCGACACCTCGACCAATCCCTTCGCCAACGATCCAGCCGCGGTGGCGGCCGGCATGGCGGTCTATAATTCCACCTGCGTTGCTTGCCACGAGCCCGCAGGCACAGGTGGACGAGGCCCGGCGTTGAACACCGGCCACCTGCAACATGGCGACGGCGATTTTGAGATCTTCCAGGTGATCAGGGGCGGCATCGCGGGCACCCAGATGCCCAATTTCTCCGGCCTTTCCACCGACAATACCTGGCGTTTGGTAAGTTACATCAAGTCGCTTTCCACCCGTCCGGCGCCGCCGGCGCAAGTTGCGGCTACCGGCAACGCCGCAGCGGGCCAAAGCCTGTTCTTCGGCAGTGGCAACTGTACCAGTTGCCATGAGATGAACGGCCGCGGCGCCGACCTTGCCACCGACCTTTCGGCGGAAGGGGCACGTCCCGTCAACGCTATCCGCGACGGCGTCATGCATCGGCCGGCGGCAGCTGGTCGCGGCGGCCGCGGCGCCGCGCCCGCGGCACGGGTCGCAACCGCCACGCTCGCCAACGGCAAGACCGTGGATGGCATCATCCGCGCCGAGGACACTTTCACCCTGCATTTGAAGCAGCGCGACGGCAAGCTGTTGATGCTGGACAAAAAGAATGTGCGCAATGTTTCCGCGCCGGTGCCGCTGTCGAATCCGCAGATCGCTGCCAGTCTTTCCAGCACCGATGTGGACAATCTGGTTGCTTTCCTGGCGGCGCAAAAGGCCCGCAACCTGGCTGAAGCGGCCAAGGCTAATCCGGCTCCGGTGCTGACGGATGCCCAACTGGTCGCCGGTCAGAAGAATCCACAGAATTGGACTAGCTATTGGGGCAGTTATGACGGCCATCACTTCAGCGAGCTGAAGCAGATCACGCCCAAAAATGTGAAGACCGTGCAGGCGCGCTGGACCGCCTCGCTGCCCGGCAACTCAGCGCTGGAATCCACACCCGTTGTGGTGGACGGCGTCATGTATGTGTCGGGTCCGCCCGGCGACGTCTATGCCATTGATGCCCGCACCGGCATTCAAGTCTGGCGCTTTCATCGCGCGCAGGACGTGCGTAATCCTGGCGAGATTAATCCCTTCAACAAAGGCGTGGCCGTGCTGGATGGCCGCGTGTTCTTCGGTACCCTGGACAACAATCTGATCGCGCTGGACGCCCACACCGGTCGTGAGTTGTGGGAAAAACACCTGGCCGAAACCCTGGATGGCTATACGCTCACCGGCGCACCGCTGGCTGTAAGGGGCAAGATTATCATGGGCATGTCGGGCGGCGAGATGGGCGTGCGCGGCTGGCTCGATGCCTATGATCCCGCCACGGGTAATCGGCTGTGGCGCGTCTATACCATCCCCAAGCCCGACGAACCGGGCGGCAACACTTGGCCGCGCGATACCTGGCAGTATGGCGGCGGTGCCACCTGGCTGACCGGTCAGTACGATCCGGAGCTCAACACGCTTTATTGGTCAATTGGCAATCCCGGCCCGGACTACAATCCCGACATTCGCAAAGGCGACAATCTTTATACCGATTGCGTGCTGGCGATTGATCCGGATACCGGCAAGCTGAAATGGTATTACCAGATGACGCCCAATGATGGGCATGACTGGGATGCCACCGAAGACAATATCCTGGCTGACCTCACCATCAACGGTCAGAAACGCCGGGCGCTGCTGCATGCCGACCGCAACGGCATGTACTATGTGCTGGACCGCGTCACCGGCAAGCTGATCTTCGGCAAGCCTTTCGTGAAGGTGACCTGGACGGACGGCTTTGATGCCAATGGCCGCGTCATCGTCAAGCCGGAATCGGAAGTGACGGCGCAAGGCGTGGCGGTTTATCCCGCCGTGGCCGCGACCAACTTCCAGGCGCCGTCCTATGACAAAGACAACGGGGTCATCTATCTGAACTTCACCGACAGCCAGGGCTTTGTCGCCTCAGCGCCGGCAGTTTATCAGCGCGGCAGCCAGTATCTGGGCCGGGGCACCGGCACGCCGCCGCCGGCGCCAACCCCGCCGGTGCAAGGCACGATGGCGCTGCAAGGGGCAACTGGCAAGGTGCTGTGGAAGCATGTCGTGGTCCGCAACAATTTGTCGGCCGGCGTGCTGGCGACACGGGGCGGCGTGGTCTTTGTCGCCACCGCCGAAGGCAACTTCATGGCGCTGGACAAGAAGACCGGCAAGGCGCTGTGGAATTTCAAGATGCCGGGCAATATCAGCGCCTCGCCCATGTCTTACGCGGTGGATGGCAAACAGTTCGTCGCCATTACAGCGGGGAACATGGTGTACAGCTTCGCGCTGCCGAACTGAGGCGATTCCGGCAAAACGGGTGGGTGCAAACCCACCCGTTTTTTTGCTATAGTTGCCCCCATGAGTGTTGAAGAACTGGAAAAGGCGATTGTGGCGCTGCCCGCGAAGGACCGGATGCGGCTGCGCGACTGGCTAGACGAATTAACGGCCGATGAATGGGACCGCCAGATCGAGGCCGACATCAAGGCCGGGAAGCTGGATGCCCTGGCCGATGAGGCAATCGCCGAACACAAGGCCGGCCTCAGCCGTAAATTATGATTGGATAAGCTTCTTATATTCGTCGTGAGTGCCTATCCAAATCCACAATATACCTTCGTCCACATCAACGCCTAGCGCGCGGTAGTTTGAGCCTACGCGAGCGCTCCAGTAACGGCCTACACGCTTGAATTGCAATGATGGGTGACGTTGGTCTTCTACCAATAGCAGGTGATTTTTATCAGCCAAATCGCGTATCTGGCGCGGAAGTTCTCGGTAGCGTTTCCAGAATGCGCGGTTGGCAAAATGCGACATTAACGGCCGTTGATCGTTAAATTAGCGGTTTCGCCCGGAAGATATGCGCCCGGGTTTCGGCGCCAGAAGAAGTAAACTTCGACGCGGACTTTCAAAACTGTTGCGATTTGCGCTATGCACCGCCAAGCGTCTTGTGCGTCTTGGCCCTGAACGGAAACATTTATGTCGGATAGATACCGATAGCCTTGGTCGATCTTCTTTCCTTCAACCATGTTCACTCCAGCGGCGTTTTTCAGCGCTCCAAATGATCCCAACCGCTGTTTGGCGAGACGGATCATGGCGTCTACCAATCCATTCCATGATGGCGAAGACAATTCGGCTCCGTCGAGAACTACCCCCATTACCTTGGTATGGCGAAGGCTTGGCCTGCATGTTTTGGGCTCTGATATCGGTACAAGTGGGTCCTGGGTCCTGGCTCGCACCGCGCTGAGCGCGGCTGGCCGGGATGACAGGTTAGGTAGTGTCAGATGGCCTGTAAGCCGGGTTCTGTACCGCTTGCGCGGTGATGACCATTCCTCTGGGATATGTGTCGCCACACACCTCACGCGACCGACCCGGACGGCTACGCGGAAAACGCAACCTGCCGTCCCTATTTGGTCTTGCTCCCGGTGGGGCTTGCCGTGCCGCCTTTGTTGCCAAAGACGCGGTGCGCTCTTACCGCACCATTTCAACCTTGCCGGACCTTTAGGGTCTTAGGCGGTGTCATTTCTGTGGCGCTTTCCCTGGGGTCGCCCCCGCCGGCCGTTAACCGGCACCGTATTTCCGTGGAGCCCGGACTTTCCTCGAACATTGCTGCCCGCGGTCACCCGGCCATCTGACGGAGCATTATAACGCGGGGCGGCTGAACTTTTCCAGCAGCCCATGCAACAGGGCGGCACATTCCTCATCCCAAACGCCGTCCAGCCTGCAGGGCCGAAAATGGCGCTGGAAGGCGGTGATTACCTTGTCCAAGGGGGCATCGGGATCATAGCCGAAGCGGGCCAGCGCCCCGGCTTTCAGATTGCTGTCGCCTGAAGTGGGCCACAAGCCGATGCCGGCGTTTGCCAGCCGTGCCCAGGGAAACAATTCGCCGGGATCCTCTTTGCGCGCCGGCGCCACGTCGCTGTGCCCCAACACGCGTGCTGACGGAATGGGATGGCGCACCAAAATGGAATGGCAAAGAGTGATCAATGCCGCGATCTGTTCCTCCGGAAAGGGACGATAGCCGAATTCATGGCCGGGATTGACCAGCTCAATGCCGATGGAGCGGGCATTGATGTTCGTCGCGCCCGCCCAGTGCGAAACCCCGGCATGCCAGGCGCGGCGTTCCTCCGGCACCAGGGCATAGACCGTGCCGCCTTCGTCAAGGGTGTAATGGGCCGAGACTTTTGCCGCCGGATCGCACAGCCGCTTCAGCGCCGCTTCGCCGCTGGTCATGCCGGTGTAATGCAGCACCAGCATGTCAATAGCAGCGCCGCGTTCATCATGATTGGG
>Ga0213876_10001705_pt1 | contig 13365 bp, 9 predicted proteins | sample BarmaccomBMRX_R9_FD_160113 | JGI IMG/M metagenome (GOLD analysis project Ga0213876, IMG submission 160113) | Root-associated microbial communities from Barbacenia macrantha in rupestrian grasslands, the National Park of Serra do Cipo, Brazil - RX_R9 | ecosystem: Host-associated > Plants > Roots...
CGCGCGCTGGGTCGAGGGCACGGGCGTCCCCGAGTTCACCGTGGACTACCAGATCATCCGCACGCGCACGAACAAGTTCCGCGCGCGCGGCACCATCAAGCAGAACGTCGATAACCTGCGCATGCCGGTCGAGCTGCAACTCCGCGCCGAGGGCGACGACGCCGAGACGACCGTCTTCGTCGCCGACCGCAGCGAGGACTTCGACTTCGAGGTCAAGGGCAAGCCCTTGGAGGTCATCGTCGATCCGAACAACAAGCTGCTGCGCTCGTCCGAGGAGCTGCGCATCTCCATCGTCGCGCGGCGCGGCCTCGAGCTGTTCCGCGACGGGCAGTACCTCGAAGCGCAGCGGCAGTTGGAGGAGGCGCTCAAGCTCGACAAGTCGAACTCGTGGGTCTACTACAACCTCGGGCTCATCTTCCTGGAGCAGCGCAACTACCAGCAGGCGCTCGACAACTTCGACGCGGCGCTGCACGGCAACCTGCGCCCCTCCTGGATCGAGGCGTGGGCGCGCATCAAGCGCGGCAACGCCTACGACGGCATGGGCGACCGCGCGCGCGCCGTCCACGAGTACGAGCAGGCGGTCGATTCCGGCATCGACTTCGACGGCGCCCAGCGCGCCGCCAAGGAGTACCTCAAAACGCCCTACGACCCCAAGGCCGTCACGGCGCAGGCCGCCTCGGGCGTGAGTGAGTGAAGAAGTAGGCAGTAGGCAGATGGCAGTAGGCAGTTCGGAAAGATAGACGGCCTGAAAGAAGCGGAGGCGTCGAGATTCATCAACTCGACGCCTCCGCTTCTTTCAGGCCGCCTTAGTCAGCAGGCGTTTGTCTTCAACTGCCTACTGCCATCTGCCTACTGCCTACTGCTATGATAGCGGCATAACGCTTGCGCCACTTTCCGCCTATGCCCGTGCGACCGCTGAAGCTGCACACGAAGACGGCGCTGCTGGCCTCGGCCGTGACGCTCGCCGTGCTGGCCGTGCTGCTCGTCCTCGTCAGCGTGCGGTTCGCCGAGCGCGTGCGCGAGGAGCAGAAGCAGCTCGCGCAGCTCCAGGCCGACAACCTCGCCGAACACCTCGGCCGCATGCCCGGGCCGCGCGACCCGGCGGAGGTCGCGCGCCTCGCCACGCTCGTCCACGGCTCGCGCCCCGACGCCGTCAACGTGCGCGTCTGGGAGCGGACGGGCGGCCTCTTCCAGCAGGTGGCCGCCTCCGCGGGCAGCGCCGCGGCCGAGGAGATTCCCGAGGAGGTCAAGGCGGCCCTGCGCAGCGGCCTGGAGACGCGCGTCGTCGAGGCGGCCCCCGCCGGCTCGGACGACTCGCTCTACCGCGTCTTCGCCCCCGTCATCGAGGACGGGCGCGTGAGCGGCGCCGTCGAGGTCATCGAGAAGCTCGACAGCGCGCCCTCCATCGCGCTCGACTACGGGCGCGGGGCGCTCCTGCTCGCGCCGCTCGCCGTCGTCGCCATCACGGCGGGCGTCTTCCTCCTCTTCAGCCACTTCGTCAACCGCCCCGTCGGCCGCCTGCTCGGCGCGATGGCGCGCGTCGAGGCCGGCGACCTCTCGGCCTACGCGGAAGAGGCGGCGCGCGACGAGATCGGCACGCTCACGCGCGGCTTCAACCGGATGCTCGGGCGCCTGCGCGAGGCGACGGCCGAGCGCGAGGCGCAGAAGCTGCTGCTCGAACGGCGCGTCCGCGAGGCCACCGCCGAGCTGGCCGAGCGCAACGAACAGCTCGAAGAGCGCAACCTTGAGCTGTACCAGACGACGCGCAGGCTCACCGAGCTTGAGCGCCTCGCCGCCGCCGGCCAGCTCGCCGCGCTGTTCGCGCACGAGGTCGGCACGCCCCTCAACCTCATCAGCGGCCACGTCCAGCTCCTGCTCGCCGGCCCCGCGCGCGACGAAGGCCCCGAGCGCACGCGCCTCGAAACCATCAGCGCGCAGATCGAGCGCATCGAGCGCATCGTGCGCGGGATGCTCGACCGCACGCGCGCCGAGGCGTTAGAGCCCGTCCCGCTCGATTTGAACGCGCTGCTCCGGCGCATCTTCGACGCCACCGCGCCCACGCTCGAAGCCTCCGGCGTCCGGCTCACGGCCGCGCTCGCCGAAGACCTGCCCGCGGTCGCGGGCGACGCCGACCGCCTGCAACAGGTCTTCATCAACCTCTTCAACAACGCGCTCGACGCGATGGACGGCGGCGGCGAGCTGCGCGTCACGACCGCGTTCGCGTCCGGGTCGGTCGTCGTTGACTTCTCGGACACGGGGACGGGCATGACCGAGGAGGTGCGCGCGCACATCTTCGACCCGCTCTACACGACGAAGGCGCGCGGGCGCGGGACGGGGCTCGGCCTCGTCGTCGTCCGCCAGGTCGTCCACGAACACGGCGGCCGCATCGAGGTCGAGAGCGCCCCGGGCCGCGGCGCGCGCTTCCGCCTCACCTTCCCCTCCGCCGCCGCGGAGGATTTGAAATTTGAAGTTTCAAATCTGAAATCCTTATGAAACGCATTCTCGTGGTTGACGACGACGGGGCCTCGTGCGAGCTGCTGCGCGAGATTTTCGCGGCCGAGGGGTGGGAGGCGGAGAGCGCGCTCTCGCCGGAGGAGGCGCTCGCGGCCGCGGCGCGCGGGCGGTTCGACCTCGTCGTCAGCGACATCAACCTGGGGGCCGCGCAGACCGGGCTCGACATCCTGCGCGAGCTGCGCGAGACGTGCCCGGTCATCCTCGTCACGGGCTTCGGCACGCTCGACGCCGCGGTCGAGGCCGCGCGCGAGGGCGCCTGGGACTTTGTCTCGAAGCCCTTCAAGGTCGGCGAGGTCGTCGCCACCGCGCGCCGCGCTTTGGAGCGCGGGCCGGCCGGCGCGGGCGCGGACGAGGGTGATGCGGTCGAGAACCTCTCCTCGCGCTACGAGCGCGCGGGGCTGGTCGGGCGCGCGCCCGTGATGATCGAACTCTACAAGGAGATCGCGCGCGTCGCCCCTTCGCGCTCGACCGTGCTCGTCGTCGGCGAGTCGGGTACGGGCAAGGAGCTGGTCGCGCGCTCCATCCACAAGCACGGGCCGCGCGCGCCGCGCGCCTTCGTCGCCGTCAACTGCGGCGCCTTCACCGAGACGCTTCTGGAGTCGGAGCTGTTCGGCTACACGCGCGGCTCCTTCACCGGCGCGACCTCGGATCACAAGGGTCTCTGGGAGGAGGCCGAGGGCGGCACGCTCTTCCTCGACGAGGTGGGCGAGACGAGCCCGGCGATGCAGGTGAAGCTTCTGCGCGCGTTGCAGGAGGGCGAGATTCGGCGCGTCGGGAGCACGCGCCCGGTCATCGTGGACGCGCGCGTGGTCGCCGCGACGAACCGAGACCTTGAGAAGGAGGTGGCGGCGGGGCGCTTCCGCGAAGACCTCTTCTACCGGCTGAGCGTCGTCAGCCTGCGCGTGCCGCCCCTGCGCGAGCGGCGCGGCGACGTGCCGCTGCTCGCGGAGCGTTTCCTGCGCGCGGCTTCGGAGAACGCGGGGCGCGGCCGCCTGCGCCTGTCCGAAGGGGCGCTCAACCGCCTGGTCGCCTACGACTGGCCGGGGAACGTGCGCGAGCTTGAGTCGGCCGTCGAGTACGCGGCGCTGCACGCGCGCGGCGCCGAGGTGGCGGCCGAAGACCTGCCGCCGAAGCTCCAGTCCGCCGAGGTGCGGCAGGCCGCCTCGCGCTCGCCGCTCGCGGCGCTCTACGAAGACCTGCCGTCGCTCGACGAGTTGGAGCGCCGCTACCTCCTGCACGTGCTCGAAGCCACGGGCGGCAACCGCACGCGCACCGCCGAAATCCTCCGCATCGACCGCCGCACCCTCTACCGCATGGCCGAGCGCTTCCGCATCAAGCTCGACGAAGAGCCTTAAACCGAACGGGGAGACAGGGGGACGGGGCGACGGGGAGAAGTTGAGTCTTTCTCCCCGTCGCCCCGTCCCCCTGTCTCCCCGTCTCAAAAGTCCGGCCGGTCGAGGCTCTTATCTAAAGCGACGAGCTGGCGGCGGGCGTCTTCGTAGTTGCCGTGCTCGATGGTGCGCTCGACCGTGTCGAGTTCTTTGAGCGCGGCGGCGAGGGCGTCGCGGTGTGCGGCGCCGCGCTGGCGCGACTCGATGGCGTGCGACGCCGCGCGGCGGGCGCGGGCGAGCGCGGCCAGCGCGGCGGCGCCCTGCCGTTTCTTCAGGTAGACCTCGGCCTCCGCGATGCGGTCGCCGGCCTGCTCCACGTCCGCGTCGCGCTCGGGCAGTTGCGGCGCGAAGACGACGGGCGTCGGGGTCGTGGCGGCCGGCTGCGCCGTGCGCGCGCCCGTCGTGACCGTCTCGACCACGTAGGCGGGGCGGTGACCGCCGACGGCCGCGTAGTAGGCCAGAGCCGCGAGCAGCAGGCAGCCGCCGCCCACCAGCGCGTGACGCGCATGCCCACGCCCCAACGCCGACCCCATGCCTCGCAGCGACACTCTCATGAGAAAAAAAAATCCGGGGGACGCGGCAAGCCGCCGTCTCCCCGCGGCGTCGCATCCCCCTCTAAAGCTCAGCGCGGGCGGGCCGCCTTGCCCCCGCCCGCCCGCGCCTCGCTCTCCGCACCTGGCACTCTTCGCCCGTCGAGTGCTGCCCCTCCCGCAGGGGCGTCCGTGCGGACTCTGAAAGGCCCGGTTTACCTGTTAGCGTTCGCCGCCGCGGCCGCGGCCTTGTGGTGATGGCGGCGACGGCGGTGGTGCCTGCGGCGGTGGTGCCTCCTCGACGGCTTCATGGTGTCGCCGCCGGCCGCCGGAGTGTTCGAGTTCTGCGGCGCGGCGAAGGCCGAGCCGGCGCCGACGACCAGCGTCAGGGCGAGTAGGGTTGCGGTGACGAACTTCTTCATAGGTTCTCCAATCTCTCCTTCTTTTTTTTTGGCCGAGTCCACTCGGGTGCTTGGGGTGGGCGCCGGCGGCCTCTTCAAAGGCCCGCGCCCTTTACTTCAGCGCCCCCGACAATCGCAACGGCCGTGCCAACTCGCACTTCATAAAAGCCCGCGCTTTCGCGCCCCGCATCTCCCCCGGGCCGCCCCGCCGCTGTGGCGTTCCTGCGCCCCGCTCCAAACCGCCACAGAAGGGAGTAGGCAGAAGGCAAACTTCAAAAGGCAAAAATGAAAGACAGCAGCCCACGCGGCTCTCGTCTTTCATTTTTGCCTTCTGCCTTTTGAAGTTTGCCTTCTGCCTTCTACACCGGCGGGGCGGCGACGACGGCGATGCGTTGGCGGTCGGCGAGGCGGAGCATCTCTTCGCGGTCGAAGATGAGCGTCTTGCCGGCGGTGAGGCAGAGGCAGGTAGCGCCGGCCTCGACCATCGTCTCGACGGTGGGCAGGCCGACGACGGGCACGTCGAAGCGCATGTCCTGTTTCGGCTTGGCGACCTTGACGACCGTCAGGCGGCCGCGCGCGAGGCGGCCGGCGCGCCGCACGGTCTCGTCGGTGCCCTCCATCGCTTCAATCGCGACGCAGGCGCGCGCGCGCACGACGATGGTCTGGCCGAGGTCGAGCCGCGCGATCTCGCGCGCGACCTCAAGGCCGTACTCGATGTCCGCGCGCTCGGCGGCCGAGGGCGTGCGCTTCGAGAGCACGCCCTCGGCCGGGAGCTGGTCTTTGAGAAAGTAGGTCGAGTCGATCAGCTCGATGCCTTCGCGCGCCAGCTCCGCGGCGACGCCGCCGATGAGCGCGTCGGTGTTGCGGCGCGGGAGCGAGAGGAGCATCCTCAGCATCCGCACGTCGGGGAGCGCGCCGCTGAAGATTTGGACGTGCTTGACCTGGCCGGCCATGATCGCCTTCTCCACGCCCTCGCGCTTGAAGAAGCGGATCATCCGCCCGAGCTGCCCGATGCCGACCCACGTCAACCTGTCGGCGAGCTTCTCGATCTCCGGGTCGGTCTCCTCCCTGATGGCCGCGACCGCCACCTCCGCGCCCGCGCGCCGCGCGCCCTCCAGCACGAGGAAGGGGAACTTGCCGTTGCCCGCGATGAGTCCGTAACGCATAAGGAAGTGATGAGCGATGAGTGATGAGCGGAAGAGTTTTTCACTCATCACTCATCACTCTCATTTGACGACCCCGCGCCGCGAGGTCTCGATGAAGCGGAGGAGTTCTTCGACCTCCGGCGAGCCCTGTATCTCTTCGCGGATGCGCGCGAGGGCCTGCGTGGTGTTGAGCCGGGAGGAGAGGAGGAGGCGGAAGGCGTGGTGCAGGGCCTCCGTAGTCTCCTGCGGGTAGCCGCGGCGCTTCATGCCGACCGTGTTGAGGCCGTAGCACCTCGCGTGGTTGCCGACGGTGAGCGCGTAGGGGAGCGCGTCCTTGACGACGACCGAGTAGCCGCCGACGTACGCCTCGCGCCCGACGCGGCAGAACTGGTGGACGCCGGAGTAGGCCCCGACGTTCGCGCCGTCCTCGACCGTGACGTGCCCGGCGAGCGTCGCGGCGTTCGCCATGATCACGCGGTCGCCGACGCGGCTGTCGTGCGCGACGTGCGCCTGCGCCATGATGAGGCAGTCGTCGCCGATTGACGTGAGCATCCCGCCGCCCTCGGTGCCGCGGTGGACGGTCACGAACTCGCGGATGCGGTTGCGCTTTCCAATTCTTGTTTCGGCCGGCTCGCCGCGGTACTTCAAGTCCTGCGGCTCAAGCCCGATGGACGCGAAGGGGAAGACGTGCGTCTCGTCGCCGACCTCGGTGCGGCCGTCCACGACGACGTGCGATTCCAGACGCACGCGCGCCCCGAGGCGCACCTCCTCGCCGACCGTGCAGAACGGCCCGACGTGCGCGCCCTCGCCCACCTCGGCGCGCGGGCTGACGACGGCGGATGGGTGGATGAATACAGACACGACGACTAAGAAGGCAGAAGGCAAAAGGCAAAAGGCAAAAGGCAAAAAGAAAGAGCCTGCGGCCCGGCCCCCTCTGCCTTCCTCCTTTTGCCTTTTGCCTTTTGCCTTTTGCCTTTCATTTCATCTCGGGGCGACGACGCTCATGATGTCGGCCTCGGCGGCGAGCTGGCCCTCGACGTGTGCCTCGCCGTGCATCTTCTGGACGCGGTTGCCGACGCGGACGGGCGTCACGGTGATGACGAGCGTGTCGCCGGGGACGACGGGGCGGCGGAAGCGCCCGTTGTCGATGCCGCTGAAGAGGACGAGCTTGTCTTCGCGCCCCTCCAACTGCTGGAGCGCGTAGACGGCGCCGACCTGCGCCATCGCCTCAAGGATGAGGACGCCGGGCATGACGGGCGCGCCGGGGAAGTGGCCCTGGAAGAAGTGCTCGTTGATCGTCACCTGCTTGACCCCGACGATGCGCACCCCCGGCGTCAGCTCGACGATGCGGTCTACGAGCAGGAACGGGTAGCGGTGCGGCAGAATCTCCTGGATGGCGCGGGTGTCGAGAACGGTTTCCATAGGGGGACACGTTAACCGTAAACCGTGAACCGTGACAAGACCATAAACCGCAAACCGTGACAAGAAGGGCTGGCCTTACCTTGTCACGGTTTACGGTTTACGGTTTACGGTTTCTTACCGGTTGGTCGCCGGCGCGGCCGAGGCCGTCGAGGCCGGGTTGCGCGCGTTGTAGTCGGCGATGAAGGCGCTGGTGATGTCGATGCCGCCGTCCACCACCATGACGACGCCCTGCATCTTGCTCACGTCGAAGATGACCGAGAGGCCGCGCGCCTTGGCGAACGCCTGGAGCGCGTTGCCGATGTCCTGGTAGACCGGGCCGGTCAACTCCTGGACGCGCTTGTCGAGCGCCTTCTGGCCGTCCTCCTGCTTACGCTTGATCTCGGTCTCGAGCTGCGTGGCCTGGTCGGCCTTGGCCTGGAGCGCCTTCGCGTCGGCGACGGCCTTGGTGTCGTTGACCTCCTTGACGAGCGCGTCGTAGCGCGTCTTGAGGTTCGTGATCTCGTCGCGGCGCGGCTTGAACTCGCGCTCGACCGCCTGGAAGGCGGCGACCAGGCGCTGGATGCCGTCCTTCTGGTCGCCGAAGGCGTCGGTGTCGATGATGGCGAACTTGCCCTCGGCGATGGCGGCGGCCGTCTGGGCCGGGGTTGGCGCGGCCGGGCGCGGGGTCTGCGCCGCGGGCGCCGTCGGGCGGGCGGCGGGCTGGGTCTGGGCGGAGGCCGTCAGCGCGGCCGTGGCCGCGAGGGCGGCGGCGAAGAAGGTTGTGCGAATCGCTTTCATGATCTTTCCTGTACTGCTCCTTAAAGTGTTGCGGGCGAACTCTCGGGCGCGGCCGCGGGTGCATGACCGAGGGGGCACGCCGCCCCCTTCGTTTCCTCTGTCGTAAATCCGTTAGAAGGTGCGCCCGATGCTGAACCGGAAGACCCTCTTCTTCTCCTCGACGAGCGTGCTCTGTGCGTTCGGGTTAATGGCGTAGATGAAGCGGAACGGCACGTTAATCACAGGCATTTGGATGCGCAACTCCAGCCCCAGGCTGGATCGGTAGTCGCCGATTTTCGAAAAAAGGCTCTGCGAGATGCGCGCCACCGTGTTGCTCTGCGCCTCGCCGCGCAGGAAGACTGGCTGGACGCCGAAGGGCAGCCCCGTGATCGGGTCGAGCGGGCCGACGCGCGTCAGCGCGGTGAACTCCTCCTGCGTGATCAGCCGGTCGCCCTGGGTGAGCAGCCCGCCGTTCGACTGGAGGTAGGCGAGCTGCGGGTACCGGCTCTTGATGAGCCCGTTGAGGCCGCCGCGCGGGGTGAGGAACGGCTGGTCGGCGAGGAACGAGGTCGAGAAGGTCTGGTCGCTGCCCGTCGTGAGGTTGAAGGCCGAGCCGATGTCGGCGAAGGCCGCCAGCGCGACGGGGCCGAAGATCGGGATGCGGTACTCGAAGTTCCCCAAGAGCTGCGTGTCGCCGCCCAGGAAGCGGAACTGGCGGTCGATCTGGACGACGTTCGAGCCGGTCGGGCCGGTGAAGGTGCCGAGCGCGACGAGCTGCTGTTGCAGCCCGGCGGGGAGCCCGTCCACGGCGACGAGGGCGCCCGAGGGCGTGCCCGAGACCGAGACGTTGCGCGAGGTGACGAACACGTCGAGCGGCGCGATGGGCGAAATCGACCGGACGTTGTAGCCGCGGATGGTGAACTCGTCGCCGAGGAAGAAGCGCTCGTAGATGGGCACGCCGTTGATGAAGGCGAGCGAGCTGTTCTGCGCCTCGGAGATCTTCGAGGTGAGGCCCCAACTGCGGACGTGGCCGGCGACGATGCGGAAGCCGAAGACCTCCGGGTGCTGCGAGCGCTTGCGGCGCACGGGGCGGAAGTTGATGAACGAGAGCGTCGGCTCGATGGTGCGCACGTCGCCGAGGAGCCCGGCGGCGGCGATTGAGGCCGCGAGCTGGCTCCCCTGCGTCGGGTCGATGGTGCCGTTGCGCGTGTCGTAGACGAACGAGGGCGTGACGCGGCTCGTCGAGATGTCGGGCTGCGTGAAGACCTGGGGGATGAAGGTGTTCGGGTTGTTCTGCGCGTTGACCGGCGGCTCCTCGATGGACGAGCGCGAGAAGGCGTACGAGAGGCCGATGCGCGAGGCGCGCGCGATCTCGACGTAGCGCCGGGTGCGCGGGCGCCAGAACTCGGAGAGCGGCGAGGTGGCGTAGACGCTCCCGCCGAGCGTCTTCTGCGTGAAGAGGTTCTGCTCGTCGGTGGTGAGGAAGCTCGTCAGGTCGCCGAACGCGCCGTTGATCGCGCTCTGGTTCTGCGAGAGGAACGTGCCCTCGCCGAAGAACTTCTGCGACTGCGTGTAGAGCGAGAAGCCGACCGAGATCGGGCGATCCTTGACGTAGGGCTCGGTGAACGAGAAGAGGATCGACTTCTGCCGATTGCCGAAGGCGAACTGGAACGAGAGCGATTCGCCGCGGCCGAGCAGATTGTTCGTCGAGTAGTCGAGCCCGAAGAAGGAGCCGCCGATGCCGGAGAGGCCGCCGTTGAAGGCGATCTGGTTGCGGCCGCGCTCCGAGACGCGGAGGTTGATGTCAACCTCGCCCTTCTCCTCGTCGGGGCGCAGCTCCGCGTCCTTCTCCTTGTCGATGGGGTCGAAGAAGCCGAGCTGGTTCAGCTTCAGCACCGAGAACTCCCAGAGCTGGCGGTCGAAGATGTCGCCCTCGTTGACGGCCACCTCGCGGCGCAGGACGTTGTCGCGCGTGTAGGTGTTGCCGATGAACTCCAGGCGGCGGAGCGTGAACTGCTTGCCCTCGTTGATGGTGATGGTGAAGTCGGCGATGCCCTCGTTGGGGTTCTGCGGGTTGGGCTTGAACTCGGGCGAGATGTCGGGCTCGTACTGGATGAAGCCCGAGCGGCCGTAGAGGTTCTTCAAGTCCTCGTAGACGGCCTTCCCGATGCGCTGGCCGTTGGCGATCTCGCCCGGCTTGAGCCCGATGACCTGCCGGATCAGCTCCTCCGAGTAGATGGAGTTGCCCTCGATCTTGATCTCGCCGAGGCGGTAGAGCTTGCCCTCGGTGACGGGGATCGTGACGCGCAGGCCCTCGTCGGTGGACGAGATGATCGGGAGCGGCAGGATGGGGAAGCCCGTGCGCTTCGGCCCGAGGCCCTCGACCTGCGGCTCGCCGGTGCGCGCTTCGAGGTAGCCCTTCGAGCGCATGTAATCGACGACGTTCTTGCGCAGGTCGTAGTCGAGCTTTTCGAGGTGGAGGATGTCCTGCCCGCGGAAGCGCGACATCAGCCCCGCCTCCTTGACGAGCTTCATCGCGCCGCGCAGCTCGCCGTCGGAGAAGTGCTGGTTGCCCTCGAACTCGATGTCCACGACGCGGACGCGGTCGCCCTCGTCCACGTTGAAGGTGAGCGAGATGGAGGTGGCCGAGACCTCCTCGGTGTCGGGCGTGATGGTGGCGTTCGGGTGGCCGTGCTGGGCGAGCAGCTCCTTGATGACGCGCCGGGCGTTGTTGACCTTGACGGGGTCGTAGGTCTGCTCGCGGGCGATGCCGACGCGCTGCTCGCGGAACTCCTTGAGCACGTCGGCCTCGCCGACGCTCTTCAGCCCCTTGAAGGTCAGCTCGCGGATGACGGGCAGTTCCTCGACGGTGAAGATGACGATTTTGCCGCCGCGCGGGCCGTCCGAGACGGAGACGCGCACCTTGGTCTTGTCGAAGAAGGGGAGGTTCAGGAGCGCCTGGTAGTCGCGCTGAATCTGGGCCTCGTTGTAAACGTCTCCTTCACGGGTCTGGATGTGGTAGAGGATGTCCTCGTCGCGCAGGCGGCGGTTGCCATCGATATCGACGCGCTCGACGAGGACGCGCTGCTGCCCGGCCTGCGCCGGCTCCTGCGCGCGGGCGCTCGCCGCGGGGAGCGCCGTGTTGAGGAGCATGAGGCAGGCCACGAAGGCCGCCACGTGTTGAGTCCAGGGCGCGCGAATTCGCATAAACTTAGTTTTTCGCCTCTTGAATTGCGGTCGAATGAATTCGGGAGACTTTAATAGGAAAAAAACTTTTCAGAGATTTTTCCGCCCGGAACGGCACAGACGTGCGCGACTCCGGCTCAGGCGTCAGGGTTTAGAACAGGCCCTTCTTGGATTCACCCGGCGCGCCCAACCGTTGCCAGCCGCACGACTCCCGCAAAGTGGCGCATTATACTAAAGGCAAAAGGCAAAGGGCAAAAGGCAAAAGGCAAAAGTAGAAGACATAAGCCGCTTATTCCGGCCGTCTTCACCTTTGCCTTGTGCCCTTTGCCTTTTGCCTTTTGCCTTCCTGATTCACTGCTTTCAGTGAATCAGCAGCGCGTCGCCGGGCTCCTCGACTGCGGCGGGGCGGTAGGAGAGTTCGTTGCCGTCGGCGTAGACCTCGACGAGGGTCGCGCCCTCCAGGCTGCCCTGGATGAGCGCTTCGGAGAGCGGGTCTTCGACGTACTTCTGGAGCGCGCGCCGCAGCGGCCGGGCGCCGTAGGAGCGGTCGCCGCAGGTCTTCTCGACGATCCAGCGCTTGGCCTCCACGGTGAGCCGGACTTCGAGGCCGCGGCGGGCGAGCGTCTTGTTCAACTGCTCGACCTGGAGGCCGACGATCTCCAAAAGCTCGTCGTCGAGCAACTGGTCGAAGATGATGATCTCGTCGAGGCGGTTGATGAACTCGGGGTTGAAGGTGTGGCGCACCGCGTTCATCACCATCTCCTCCATCTTCTCGCGCGAGGCGTCGGGGCTGGCCTGGAAGCCCATCGCGCCCTTCTTCTGGATGTAGCGCGCCCCGATGTTGGAGGTCATGATGATGATGGCGTTCTTGAAATCGACCGTGTTGCCCAAAGCGTCCGTGAGGATGCCGTCCTCGAAGACTTGCAGCAGCACGTTGAAGATGTCCGGGTGCGCCTTCTCGATCTCGTCGAAGAGAAGCACGGAGTAAGGAGAGCGCTTGATGCGCTCCGTCAACTGCCCGCCCTCCTCGTGGCCGACGTAGCCCGGGGGCGAGCCGATGAGCTTCGAGACCGAGTGCTTCTCCATGAACTCCGACATGTCGAAGCGGATCATCGAGCGCTCGGAGCCGAAGAGAAATTCGGCGAGGCTGCGCGCGACCTCCGTTTTGCCGACGCCCGTCGGGCCTAAGAAGAGGAAAGAGCCGACGGGGCGGTGCGGGTTCTTGAGTCCCGCGCGCGAGCGGCGGATGGAACGCGCGAGCGCCGAGATGGCCGGGCGCTGCGCGATGACGCGGCCGCGCAGCTCCTCCTCGATGCGCAAAAGCTTCTGCGTCTCCTCCTCCTTGAGGGAGGTGATGGGGATGCCCGTCCAGCGCGCGATGACGTCCTCGATGTCGTCCTTCGTGACCTCGACCGACATGATGAGGTCGTCCTCCTCTGCGAGCGGCGAGGAGTTGAGTGCCGGCCGGTAGTAGCTGCCGCCGGCGCCGGACGTGCGGTCGTCGTAGAAGCTCTCGCGCGGCGGGGCGTCGCGGCGGGCGCGGAGCTTGACGCGCGCGCCCGCTTCGTCAATGACATCAATCGCCTTGTCGGGGAGGAAGCGGTCGGGGATGTAGCGGTTCGACTGGTAGACGGCGGCCTCGATGGCGTCGTCGGTGTAGCGCACCTGATGGAACGCCTCGTAACGCTCGCGCACGCCGTCGAGGATGGAGACCGCTTCTTCCTCACTCGGCGGCGGAACCTTGACGGCCTGGAAGCGGCGTTCGAGCGAGCGGTCTTTCTCAATCGACTTGCGGAACTCGGCGGGCGTCGTCGCGCCGATGCACTGAATCTCTCCGCGGCTTAGGGCCGGCTTTAAAATGTTCGCCGCGTCGAGCGACCCCTCGGCGCTGCCGGCGCCGACGAGCGTGTGCAGCTCGTCGATGAAGACGACGTACTGCGGGTTCTCGACCAGCTCGCGCATGATCTGCTTCAGGCGCTCCTCGAACTGCCCGCGGTACTTCGTGCCGGCGACGATGAGC
>Ga0213876_10001706_pt1 | contig 13361 bp, 12 predicted proteins | sample BarmaccomBMRX_R9_FD_160113 | JGI IMG/M metagenome (GOLD analysis project Ga0213876, IMG submission 160113) | Root-associated microbial communities from Barbacenia macrantha in rupestrian grasslands, the National Park of Serra do Cipo, Brazil - RX_R9 | ecosystem: Host-associated > Plants > Roots...
GATCAGTCGCCGCAACCCTTCCGCGCCTGTGCACTGGGCTCCAAACGAGATGGCGGTCTGCTGCTCCAGCATGTCGGCGGTCGCCACCGTGATGAGGTGCCTGGTCGCGTACCGGGCGCAGAGCCGTTCGACGATGTCGTCCGCCGTGCGGCCGGCATTCGAGTAAAAAATCTGGATGCCGCCGGGTTCGGTCACCTCCGAGACGGTTTGGCCTTTCCCATCAAATACCACGACCACGCGGACCCCCGAGTAGTCCTGGTATCCCGTGAGCGTCTTAATCAATTGCTCACGCGCCAGCGCGGTTTTACGACCATGCAACGCGCGCAGCTCCGGCCACGCGAAGATGATGCTGTGCCCGTCGACGATGAGAAATTTCTCCGACATTCTATTGCCACGAACTCAGTGCCCGGTAACTGGTAACGCGTAACGGGTAACGGGTACAGTTCGGAGTGCCCTCCAACCGGCAACCGGTTACGAGTACCTAGTTACTCGTAACCGGTTGCTGGTAGATCTGCAGTTCCACGGGGATCGGTCCGATTTCTTTTTCCCATTCCAGATCAAACCACGGGGATCGATTGGCGTAGAACGGGTAAGGCCGATCGGGTAATGCCGGCCGGTAACGCCAATGTTTGTAGGACCAGAGCCAGCATTCGGGGCGCTCGGCGATTACGGGCTCGAAACGGTCCCAGCACAGTTGGACAATCGCCCGCAACGACCGGTTTGGGTCGTGCAGAATCGGTTCGAGCAAACGCACTTCGTACCGGCCGCCGGGCTGAGGGAGGGTGACGAAAGGAAGGATCGGGGCGCCGGTACGGGCTTGGAGGGCGGCGTGCATGATCGTCGTCCAGGTCCAGAGACCGAAACAGCGGACAAAAGTTCCGGGCTCATTCATTTTGAGGGTTAAATCGGTGAGCAACCCGACCCGTTGGCCTTTACGCAAGGCCTTGTAGAAACGGATCATGGACTGTTCCTGGGTCACGATCGTGTGACCGGAATGTTCCCGTAAACGGCGGAAGATGGGCGTCAGCCGGTCGTTACGGAAGCGCTGGGTAAGTTCCAGGCCGGCGTGGCCCTCGAAAGCGAACAGGCCGCTGCCCCATTCGAAGTTCGCCAGGTGCACGCTGACCAGGATCACCCCACCCTGTTCGGACAACCGGCGCGCCTCGGCCGAACCGGTCATCTCCATGTATGACGAAACGTTGTCGCGGTTCAGGCGCGGGCTCCAGAAGAGCTCCAGGAAGCTGCGGGCGAAGATGGCCAATGCCCGCCGGGCGATTTGTTCGCGCCGGGCGGGCCGGTAAAGGTCGCCGAAGGCTGCTTCCAGGTTGGCGAGTGCCACCCGGCGCCCACGGCGATCCAGGTAATAGAACGCGAACGCCGCGGCTTCCGCGAAGCGACGCCAGAACCCGAGCGGCAGCCGGGGAACTAACCATGCCATCCCTTTCACCCCCAGCCATTCGAGCCGGAAGCGCATGGAATGGCAAAAATCCGGTTTTTTGGCCCGGGGTTTTGCCGGAGGGGGCTGGTTTGGTTCAGCGCGCATGCGGCTTAACCCACTTGAGGGCCGGTGCATTTTTGGTAAGCGGCATCATTCACTGATCCCTTACGGCAGGCCGGGGAACTGCGGAGCACTCACCGCCTCCGCCATCAGCGACGCGACGGGGTAAGCGCAGTAATCGGCCGCATAATACGCGCTCGGCCGATGGTTGCCGGAAATGCCTACCCCACCGAAAGGCGCCGCGCTGCTCGCCCCGGTCGTGGGGCGGTTCCAATTGATCACGCCCGCCCGGACGCGACGCCGGAACTTTTGCCAGTCCGCCTCGGAGCCGCCGATCAGCCCGGCGGCGAGCCCGAACCTGGTCCGGTTCGCCTCAGCCAAAGCTTCGTCAAAATCCGGCACCCTGATCACCTGGAGCAACGGCCCGAAGACCTCTTCGTCCGGGTGGCCGGCAACCGCCGAAACGTCGATGACACCCGGGTGCAGGAACGGCAGGCCGGGTTCAGCCGGAACCATTTCGACCAATGGTTTGCCGCCCGAGGCGCGCAAGCGGGACTGTACGTGCAAGACCTGTTCAGCCGCGGCACGATGAATCAGCGGGCCGATGAATGGATTTTGGGCCGGCAGCCCGACTTGCAGGCGGCGCGCCAGGTCGCAGAGCGGAGATAAATCGACGTCGTCACCCACCACGATGAGCCGGCGCGTGCAGGTGCACCGTTGGCCTGCCGAGATGAACGCCGAAATCGCGACGGTGCGCGCGGCGGCTTCGGTCAAACCCGGGCCGAGCACCACCATCGGGTTATTGCCGCCCATCTCGAGCGCCAGGATGACTTCCGGCCGACCCGCAAATCTGCGATGAATGGCCGCTCCGGCGGCGGCGCTTCCGGTGAAGAACACGCCGGCGAGGCCCGGCTGGTCGAGGATGAGTTCGGCCGTTGGCCGGCTCCCCTGCAGAACATTTAGGATGCCCGGCGGCAGGCCTGCTTCCAGCCAGACTTTTGCCATAAAGGCGCCCACGGCCGGCGCAAACTCGCTCGGCTTGAAGAGGGCCGCGTTGCCGGCCAGGAGCGCCGGCACCAGGTGACCATTAGGCAGGTGCCCGGGAAAGTTGAACGGGCCGAGCACGGCCACGATGCCGTGCGGGGCGTGACTGACCCAGGCGACCGCGTCACCGGCCGGTTTGCGTTCGCTGCCGGTCCGCTTCTCATAAGCCTCGACGCTGAGGTCAACCTTGCGCGTCATGGCGTCCACCTCCTGGTTGGATTCCCAGGCCGGTTTGCCCACTTCAGCCGAAATCAGGTTCGCAAGTTTTTCGCGGCCGGCCGCCAGCCGCTGCGCGAAGCGCCGCGCCGTTTCCGCGCGCTCTGAAAACGGCAACTCCGCCCACGCGGGCTGCGCCCGGCCGGCGGCGGCAAACGCCGTTTCGACCTCGGGCCGCCCCGCCGGGTGTACCCGGAGGACAACCTCACCGGTGGCGGGGTTCGTCGAGGTGAACGGTTCCCCTGAGCCTTCGAGCCACCCGTCGCCTGCCAACGCATCCATCGGGCAACTGATCAGTGAATCGTGCCGCCGTCAATCCGGCAGCCGGATGCGGCCGGTCCGCCGGATTCGTCTTGATTTTTGCCCCTTAAATCGTGAAATACCGACCCGATTAAATCATGCCAGTATGAGACAAATTCTCCTCCGGACCCTAGTTGTCGGGACCGCCATCGGGTTGGCCTTCCTGAGCGGTTGTTCCATCCTCGAAACCTCTTCCACCTCGTCGGGAAGGTCCTACACCGTCGTTGCCCACAAACCTCGAAACCCCAACGCCGTCCGCGTCAAGGTTTCCCTGCAGAACCGCATGGTCTACGTGATGGAAGGAAGCCGGCCGCTCCTGGTCACCCCGACCACCATCGGCAAGCCCGGCGCCGTCACGCCGACCGGCAGTTTCCATGTGACCGGAAAAATCCGGGATAAACGTTCCAATACGTACGGGTTTTGGGCGAGAGCCAACGATGTCCGGCCCGGAACGAGCAGTCACGCCCCGGGCCCAGGGTACCATTACGTCGGTTACCCCATGGCTTACTGGGTTGAATTCGCGCCGGCTTACGGCTTTCACCAGGGCGCCGTGTGGCCGATCGGGCACTCGCACGGTTGCCTGCGGTTGCACCCCAACGCCGCGCCGAAGTTTTTCGCCCTGGTTCATACGGGCACCCCGGTAAACATCGCCCAGACTCAGCCTGAAGACGCCACCATCGGCCGAAATGTGACCCGTCCCCAGGACTACAAAGACCCGGATCCGCCCGCCAGTTACATGATCTCCAGCCGGGTGTTTGCGCCGCTGTCAGGGCCGCTGCTCGTCGACTGATTCATCCGCGAAACGGATATCGGCTGACGGCCCGGCATTTTGGGCTAAGGTACGCGGATGGCTACCGAATTGACGCCTGCTCCGGCCCGTAAAAAGATCAACCTGCGCACGCCGGACGTGATGGCGCGGGTGCAGGAGCAGGTGGAATCGCATTACCGCAGCACCGTGGTCGAGCGTATCCGGGCGAACGGGGGAATCCTGTCCGTCCGGGACACCACGGTGCGCCTAGCCAAACAGTTCGGGTTTTGTTACGGGGTCGAACGCGCCATCGATCTGGCGTACGCCGCCCGGAAAGTGTTCCAGGACAAGCGCGTGTTCATCCTGGGCGAGATCATCCATAACCCTGCGGTCAACGAGCAGATCGCCGCGATGGGGATCAAGAACCTGATCGGGCCGCACAAGGAAGCCGAGATCTGCGACCTGACCGCGGACGACGTCGTCATTGTCCCGGCGTTCGGCACGGACCTCGAAACCCTGGCCCGAATCCAGGAGCGCGGCTGCCAGCTCGTCGATACCACGTGCGGGGACGTCATGAGCGTCTGGAAACGGGTACGGCAAAATGCGGCCGAGGAGGTTACCTCGATCATTCACGGCAAGGCCGAGCACGAAGAAACGAAAGCGACCTCGTCGCGTGCCTTGGGTGCCGGCCGCGGCCATTACCTGGTTGTCCTTACCCTGGCGGATGTCGACTACGTCTGCGACTACATCCGGCACGGCGGCAGCAAGGAAGAATTTCTGCTAAAATTCACCAATGCCCATTCGCCCGGGTTTGATCCCGATGTGCACCTGCGCGCGGTCGGCGTTGCAAACCAGACCACGATGCTGCGCGGCGAGACCGAAGAAGTGCAGCGCCGGATCCGGGCCGCGATCCTCGACCGCGACGGTTCGGCGGTGGCCGCAAAGCATTTTCGCTTTTTCGACACGATCTGCGGGGCAACCCAGGAACGCCAGGACGCATTGACTGAGCTCCTGACGGAAAAAATGGACCTGCTGCTCGTGGTCGGCGGCTACAACAGCTCCAACACCTCTCACCTGGCGGAGATGGGCGAGGTGAAACTGCCGACGTACTTCGTCCGGGGTGCCGACAAGCTCGAAAGCCGGGACTGGATCACGCATTATAACCTGCACCAGAAGGCGGAGATCGTGACTCGCGACTGGCTGCCCTCGGGACCGGTCACGATCGGGATCACGGCCGGCGCTTCCTGCCCCAACAACCTTATCGAGGAAACGATCCTGCGGGTGTATGAACTCCGCGGGGTACCGGTGGAGGAGGTTACGGGTAACTCGTAACTGGTAACTGGTAGCTGGTGTGGAAGGGACAGCGTAGAAGGCGATTTGAGGCTCGAGCCAGGCTTGTAATGCCTATTGGGCCCGGCGTTTTGCTTTGGCACTATCGGGCGCGGACTCGACCAGGTACTTCAGCAAACCTCCGAATTGAGCCAGCGTGGAATCGGCTTTTGAAGCGAGGACTTGGTAAGCCGGTTCGTCGATTAATCCTTGATCCAAGGCGTAGATCAGTTGGGCCTTGGCTTCGCCGGTCGAACCTTTGGCGATCGTCAGAAATTGGATGAATTCCTGGCGCCCACTCCTTTCGAAACCTTCGGCGAAATTCGATAAGATTGAGATAAGGGCCCTTTCGATCTGCCAGCGCAGCTGGTTTTCAGGCCGGAAAGCGGGTTGGCGGACCGTGGTACCCGTCGCACGCACAAATTCCCGAGCGGTCTTGAATGCTTCGAAATCCTCGAAACGGTGTATCGCACCCATAAAACATTTTTAAATCTGGTTTTATATCGTGCAGCCGTGTTTCGCGTCGAGGGTTTTGTGGTTTTTGATTTCAACAACCCGTTACGAGTTACCAGCAACCAGTTACCAGCAACCCGTTACGAGTTACGAGTTACGAGCTACGAGTTACTCGTTACACTAAACTCCTGCGTATGACGTCCGAAATAGGTGGAGAGTGAGAGCCCAAGATCCCGGCATGATGCCCCTCTATTACACCTTCCCAAACGCCCTGAATGACAGCTCGGACGGCTACCTCCTGGTGCTCGAGATCCCGGCCGACGGGTCTATCCGCCGGATTTTCTGCGATGCCGGGATCATCGATGACGACCTGCAGTCGCTGGGCCAGGTCTCTCACCTTGACCGTTTGATAACCCCTCTCGGCCAGAGACTCCGGCATTACGTCCAGAGCGCGTTGCAATCCGGTAACAGCTTACAGTTCAGCTGGTCCCGCTGGAATAACCTGCCGCCCGTCTATCACGAGATCAAGATCACGCCTGACGAGGCGCTTTCGGCCGTTAACGTCGTGGTCAGCCGCGCGCGCAGCCTGCACGGGCGCACCCTGGAAACGAAATGGGCGCTCCAGGCACTGCGGCAGGTGAGCGACGGGGTGGTCGTGGCGGAAGCGGAACAAACCCTCGGAGGCGAGCCCCGGATCATCTACGTCAACCCGAGTTTTACCGCGCTGTCCGGTTTTCAGCTTGAGGACCTTTTTGGGAAAAGCGCTAAATCGTTGTTCGGACCGGAAAACGGCCAGCCTGGCGGGGTGAGCCGGTTGCGGGCACTGGTGGGGCATTCGGGAGTTGCGGAGCGGGTTTTGTCCTGCAAAGACGGGTCCAAGCGTCCGGTTGAGCTGGATGTAAAATCAATCACGGACGACGCGGGGTGGCTCGTACAATGGATCCTGGTCGTGCGCGGCGACAAGGCGTCACGGGCCGGCGACGGCCGGGCTCGATTGCTGGATGAAGCCGTGCAGGGGGCGCGCATCGGGGTCATGATTACCGACGGCGACGCTCGAGGCAACGGCCCGAACATCGTTTACGCCAACGACGAGCTTTGCCGCCTGACGGGTTACACCGCCGCGGAATTGACCGGGCGCAACGCGCTTTTCCTGCTGGGGCCACAGCCGGAAAAACAGGCCATCACGAGCCTCCGGCACGCGCTCGACCAAGGCATCTTTGAGCAACAGGTCATCCGTTGTTACCGCAAGGATAAAACCGAACTCTGGTTGCGATGGCATCCGGTGTCACCGGTCTACGACGAAAATCACCGGACAAAAAATTTTCTGATCCTGATTCAGGATGTGACGTCCGAGTGGACCGACCTCGAGACGCAGATCCGGGATTCGCACCGGGATTCGCTCGGGATCCTGGCGGCGGGCACCGCGCACGACCTGAACAACATTCTCACGTTCATCTGTTCGAACTCGATGCTGGCCAGGGAAGATATCCCTTGCACGGCAACGATGGCCTTGGAGTGCCTCCAGCAGATGGATGACGCCGCGATGTCGGCCTCCCGCCTCATGCGGCAGTTGCTCCATTTTGCGCGTGCGGAAGCTTCCGTCGAGACCGCGGTTTCCCTGCCGAAACTGCTGCGGGAAGCGGTGAAGTTCAGCCTCCAGGGGTCGGGCGTGACGGCGAAGTTCGAGGTCGACGAAGAGTGCCCGGCGGTGCTGGCCTCCGACTCCCGGCTGCGCCATGCCATCAGCGCGCTGGTCATCAATTCCCGGGAAGCCATGCCGGCCGGCGGTATTTGCTTCGTCAAACTGGAGCGGGTCACCCTTGCGCCCGGCGCTCTGCCTTGTTTGCTGCCCGGCAACTATGCGCAGATCACCCTGATCGATACCGGCCGGGGTATTGCCCCCGAAGATGTCTCCCGCGTTTTTGACCCTTACTTCACGACGAAGAAAGGCGGGCACGGCCTGGGACTGACGGTTGCTCGCGCCGTCATCGAAAAATACGGGGGTCACCTCGCCCTTAAATCCATCCCCGGCGAAGGCGCCAGCGCGTCCATCTACCTGCCCGTCTACGCGGGGGGCGTGGAGGAAACCCCTGCCGCCGACAACGAGGTCATCCATGGATCCGGCCGCATCCTCCTGATGGATGACGATGCCAAACTGCGTGAGCGCCTCGAAAAGTCAGTCCGGACGCTCGGCTACAATCCCTGCGTGGCCGAGGACGGGGCGGAGGCCCTCGAGCTTTACGCGGCCGCGCAGGAAAAGGGTGAGCAGTTCGACCTGGTCGTCCTGGACCTGACGGTGCCGGGCGGCCTGGGCGCCAAAGCCACCTTGCCCAAACTGCGTAAACTGGACCCGGGCGTCAAAGTGGTCATCGCGAGCGGCTATAATGAAGCCGACGTGCTTTCAAGCGTTTCGGAACTCGGCTTCGATGCGTTGCTGCCGAAGCCGTACACGTTTGCCGAACTCTCGCGCGTTCTCGCCTGCGCCATCGGCAACCAATCCCGCACCGCCCAGTAAAGGAACTGTGAGTGCAGCCGATAATAGTTATCGGAACAATTATCATGGATGCAAAACTTCTCGCCGCGATCCTGGTGCCCCTGCTTTGCCCGTTGATGCAGGCAGCGCGGGCCGAGACCGCCCCTGAAATTTCCTCGCGGCCGGCAAACGGCGAATCAGATCAGACGCCGAACGCCTTCGACGGTGACTCCAGCCGAGTGCCCTCGCCGGTCCCGGGCGGCGTGGTCCGCCTTTACCAGGTCCGCCGCGAGACCCAGGTGACAGATGTCAAGGTAACCCGGTCCGATTCCCCCGCCTTCATCGTTCGGTTGTCGGTCGAAGGGGACTCGGTCGTGCTGCACCACGATGAGGGTCTGGTCCGGTACCGGATTATCGGGCACCGCCTGGTTTACCAGGCTGCCGATGAAGACGGCAACATGCAGTCCAGTGCGCCGGCCCTGGTGGCGAGCCGGTGCGAGCACGGCCGCGTCGAGGTCCTGACCGTCACACCGAAGCAACTCACCATCCTGCGTTCGCTGGAAGCCATGGAAGGGTACGTCCTGACCACGGCGCGCTTCATCGGTGAGCGTCCGCTTGCCGCGTTATCGCCGCACGCGCAGGCGCAAGCCTCCCTGTCACTGAACGGAATCAAATTTTTTCCTGATACGCCATGACTGCACGTTCTCTCTTTCAATCCGGTTTGTCCTTCAAACCGGCCGGTATCCTGGCCCTCGTGCTGTTCTTTTGTCCTGAGAGCCGGGCGCCGGGGGCGGAAAGCGCCGGGAAAACCGATGGCGCGAGACCATCCGGCAATGAGCGCTCGGCCGCGCTTCTGCTGCAGCAGGCCCTGAGCGCCGCCCAAGCCACGTCCGACGCCCAGCAACCGCTCGAACGCGCCGACATTCGCAGCCTCCCGGCCAAAACGCCCGCTGAGATCTCCGGCGCATCCGGGTTGCTGCCGAGCCCGGACGCGTTGCCGGATGATGCCCCTGCGGCAGCAATGCCGGCCCGGAACCCGCAAGGTCCCGCCGGGACGAACAAACCGGCACCGGCCGCGAAACAACCGGTCCGCCAGGAATCGATCACCGCGCCGGTGCAAGCCCAGGACCCGCGCGCGTCCGTTCCCGGCGAACAGGTTAACCCTTCAGCCTACGAACCGACCGGCCTGACCGTGAACCGGGTTTTCGTCGCCGCTGACCAGGAAGGACGGAAAATCTCGATGAACGTTCCCGTGTATTACGAAACGCGCCTCCTTGGGATGGAAAAAGACAAGCAGCGCGCCGCGGCCCATTTGCTGGGTAAACTCGATGACTTTCAGAAACGGGTTGCCGCGATGCAGAAGGAAGGGGCCGAACTGCTGAAAGAGTGGAACGACATCGTTAACGCGAGCGTGCCGAAAGAATTGCTGATGGCCGACAGCCCGAGCCTGGTCGAGAACCAGGGCGCGGACAAAATCAACCGGCCCGCCGAGCAACCCGGGTTCGAAGCCGGCAAGAATGCGCTGGTGCAACTGAAGAAAACCACGGAGCAAAGCCAGTGATCAGACGAAATCTATGGAGAGTCGCCGCAGCCTCGTGCCTGATCGGCCTTCTGCCGCCGGTCCACGCCGGAGAGGCGCCGGGTGCGGCCGCGGCGGACGCACCTTCACCGGCTGCCGTGAGCGGGCCGGTGTCGGTTTCCGCCTCGAGCGGGGCGCCCGTCCAGGTGATCGAACGATCCAACCCGAAGGTCATCGGGGTTGTGCCGTCCGGTTGGAAAATCGTACCCCTTGAGGAGGCCAGGATGGAAAGTGATCTGATCGAGATCCGGCCCGGCGTGACGCAAACCATTCAGGTCAGCCCTTATAAACTGATTCCTGATCAGCCACGGACGGCGATGAAAGATCCCGGGTTTGACCCTGCACTCGGCAATGCCCAGACCGGCACCATCGGGGCCGCGCTCACCCGGTACAACGAGGAGGCAGCCCAGCTGTCCACGAGGTTGCAGACGGCAATCAAGACGTTGAACAGCCTCGTTCCGCCGCCGTCTGAAACCCCGGCTTCGCCAAAGCACACGCAGGGCGCAAAACGGCGCCCCCATTCCTCATGAATTGCGTCGAGCGCCGGGGGTCAACTGCCGGAGATCCGGGCTCGGCTTTTGTCCGTTGGATTCATCTCAAGCCTTTCGGTGCCGGCTGGGGAAGCCGATGCATCGCCATCGTGGCACTCGCCGGGACGATGTCGTTCGGGTTCAACGTTAACGGGGGCGAACCCGATCCCGCGTCCGAACCCCAGTCCCAACCGGTTACCACCGCAAGCCCCAGCCCCGGCCCGAGCCCCGGCGTCACGGCCGGCGAGGACTCCCCCGTGAGCGCCGCCCCCGAACCTCAGCCGCAGCCGCAGACCCAGCCGCAACCCGCGACGGCGCCTGCGCCTACGCCTGAGTGCAAGCCGGATCAGCGGGCTGAAATCGATCAATTGCGGGACGAAAACCGGCAGTTGATGCAGGCCCTGGATGTTACCCTGACCAATCAGCGGGATCTGGCCAATCAGTTGCGGAAGACGAACGAGGCCCTGGCGGAGATCCGCAGCGACGTTGCCTTGGTTCGCGAACGGCTGCGCGACCTCGAACTGGCGCAGGAAAGCCATCCCCTTCCCCAGCGCCGCGCGGCCGGGGCGCCGGCGGCAGTCGCTCAACAGCACTGAACCGATCGTGGCCCGGTGGATCATCGGTGCGATCTTTTTGCTGATCGCGGGCGCCTCGGAGTTGCGTGCGCAACTGATCCCGCCGCCGTTCGGATTGCAATGGGGCGAGACTCCCGAACGCGTCCAAAGCCTGGCTGGCCGCACTGGGTCCAAGGCGGAACGGCGAACCGAAGCGCCCGGCCGGGAAACCTTCGAACTCACCGCGCCCTTTCCCGACCGGCCCTTTCACCGGCTCGCCTTTACCTTCGAAACCGGGCAACTGATCCAGGTCGCGGTTCACTATCCCCTGCCGGAAGACGGCGCCGGCGCCAAACAACTAGTGACCTCCCTCCGCTGGGAACTCGAACGATCCTTGGGCCCCGGCGAGTTGCTCGAGACCGGCACCGAGACCAATCCGGACCGTTACCAGGAAGCGCGCCGGGTCTTCCGCTGGCAGCGCGACGGCTGCGCGGTCTGGCTGATCTCGCTCGAGCTGAGTAATGGTTCGCCCGGTGAACAGCGACGCGAAGGCGAGATCAGCGTCGTGTACGCCAACCTCGGCCTCGGCCGCCGCCTCGAGATCGAAGGCGCGGGCGGGTAACGGGTAACGGGTAACGGGTAACGGGTAACGGGTAACGGGTAACGGGTAACGGGTAACGGGTAACGGGTAACGGGTGTCGGGTGCCGGGGCCGGAGATTACGGCGCTCCTCATACCATTGAGACAGTTATCTCGGTAGAATGCCGGCTCAGGGGGTGTCGGCGCCGGAGGATGCTCCGTACCTGGTTGAATCGGTCTTAGGCCCAACGGGCCGGTAGAACATAGCCCAGGGTTTACCCTGGGTAACCGTAAAATCACGATTGAGCCCTCCTAAGGCGTCACGCCTGTACGCCCATCCTGACAAACACCCGCCCCGCCGGGTTGGATTTGCTGAAGGGGCGGCAGAGGGCGTTACTCACGGTTTCTGGTGCCCCTTCAGAGTTAAGTCAGGGAAACGCCTTCCCCGGGTAAAAACCCGGGGCTAAAGTCGCCCGGCCCGTCGGGCCTGGACCATTTATACGTTCTAATAGGTTTAACGTCGGCAGGGCACCTGGGAAGGAGGACAAAATTTTACCTCCACGGCCGTCGAAATGGTATCAAGGATGAAACGCACCTTCAGGCAAGTTTCTCTCAGCCGCGCGAGAACGTTATTGCGTACCCGCCCACGCACCGTGTAAGGATGCTGGCGTCGGAGCTAATCAGGCTGGATGCTTTCCAGTGCATGCGCCGGCAAAAGCACTGGTGAAAGCCTGGCGACCGGCGGTAAGCAATTTGCCGCGGTGCCTTAATGTTCTTCGAGATTAAAGTTAGCCGTCGACGCAGGTCATCCCGGCAGCACGCGCATGAAAATCTCAGATTTCATCGCCGGTGCGAAGCACCAGGAGGCGGAGTCGAGCCTCTCACGGGCCTCCCCGGAAACTGTTCCGGACCCCGGCTCGGCGGGGCCGGTCCCGGTCCCCGGTCCGGATGCGGAATGCCGCGAGGGAACGTCGCGAAGTCCTGGCGCGGCAGGCAGGCGCACCGCGGCAGGCATTGTCTGCCTTGCCATTGTCGCGGCGATCGGTTTCGGGCTTTGGCGTGAAGGTACCCCCTCGACGGATCAAGCCAGCGTCGAGCGCGATGCCTATCCGGTCAGCAGCCAGACCACTGGGACAATCGCAAAAATCTTTGTCTCCAATGGCCAGTACGTGCGGGCGGGCGATTTGCTGGTCGAAATGGACAAGCGGGAAGTCGAGACCGAGTTGGCGGCGGCTGCGGCTGAGGTCATCCGGGACCAGGCGACCCTGCAGGCCAGCGCGGCCCGGCTCGCCAAAGCACAACCCGCGCTGGAAAAAGCGGTGTTGGCCGTGCGTCACCGCGAAAGGGAGCTCGATACGGCGTTGCTCGATTACCAAGCCGTCTTAGGGGTACAAGCAAAGAAAGGCATCCCACCAGCCTGGTTGTCGGCCGCCCGAAAGGGGTACGAAGAGGCGCTCAGCCTCTACTCGCAAGCGAAGGCAACGCTGGCGGCGGCGATTGAGCGTGTCCAAAGCGATCAGGAGCTGAGGGCGACCCTGGCGGTGAAGCTGCAAAGCGCGCAGGCCACGATCCAGCGGGCCGAACAGCAGCTTTCGGATGCCCGGATCTACGCGAAGGTGAATGGGCGCGTCCTCTTTGACAAAAGCAAGCTGGCTCAACACCTGCGGGCCGGGGAGGTCTTTCTAAGGTTGATGGGAGACCCGTGCGTGGTGGCCCATTTCAACCGAAGCCAGCTGAAGCATCTTAAGCCGGGCGACCGGGTAAAAATCCGGGTTGGGGCCATTCGAGACCATATGTTCCGGGGCAGTGTGGCAAGTCTGGCTGCGCCGGCGCACCGGGATACCGCCGGCCGGGCGCCGGCGCGACAGCCCGCGGCCCCCGCTTCACCGTCATCCCCGACGGTGCCGGTCAGGATTGCGTTTGATACCGACAGCCTCCTCGGGTTCGAGGACCGCCTGGACCCGGGAGCAGCGAGCTCGGTGGAGGTTGGCGCAGATTAACCCGGGACGCGCCGCGGGACCGATTTCAACCCCAACGCGCCACCCGCCACCCGCCACCC
>Ga0213876_10001707_pt1 | contig 13360 bp, 12 predicted proteins | sample BarmaccomBMRX_R9_FD_160113 | JGI IMG/M metagenome (GOLD analysis project Ga0213876, IMG submission 160113) | Root-associated microbial communities from Barbacenia macrantha in rupestrian grasslands, the National Park of Serra do Cipo, Brazil - RX_R9 | ecosystem: Host-associated > Plants > Roots...
AGTCTGAGCTTCACATCGGCGACTTTCCCCCGAGATCGCACCCGTTACGCGTTACGAGTTACGAGTTACGAGTCACGCGCTACGCGTTCAGGGCCGGGCCACCGTTTCGGCAGGCGGCGCCTGGGCGGTGGCGGCATTCGGGCGCATGGCGACGGAGACCGTCTGACCGATCCGCAACGGCAGACCAGGGTCGGGGGCCAGCTGGATACGGACCGGGAACCGTTGCGGCAACCGGACCCAGTCGACCGTCTGGCTGACTGCGGGGAGCAGTCCCGAGGGATCCGACGAACCATCCTGGACGAAAATGCCCCAGCCGATTGAACGCACCTCGCCCGTGATCGGATGGTCCCGGTGCCCCATGATGATGACCTTGGCCTTTTCGCCGACCTTGATGAACGGCAACTGCGTCTCCTTGAAATAGGCGGCGACCCAGAACGAGCTTGTGTCTACCAGCGCAGTCAGCTGTTTACCGGCGCTGACGTACGTGCCGGGACTGATGTTCATGTTGGTCACGTAGCCGTTGACCGGCGCCGTGATCCGGGTGTAACTCAGGTTGAGTTGAGCCAGCTGCAGGTTGGCCCTGGCCGTCTCGGCCTGCGCCTGGGCCGCGGTTAGATTGTCCTGCGCGTTCTGATAATCCTGAACGGCGCTGACGTGGCGTTGGAACAGGTCCGTCTGGCGGGCCATTTCCTGTTCCCGCTGTTTCAAATTGGCGTCGGCGTTGAGCACCTGACCCTGGGCGATCTGCACTTGTGCCTTGTAATCGGCCGGATCGATCTCGAAGAGCAAATCATTCAGCTTGACCTCCTGATTGTCCTTCACCCCGACCTGGATGACCGGACCGGAGATTCGCGGCGCGATCCCGACCACGTTTGCCCGGATCTGGCAATCCCGTGTCCATGGGTTGCTGATGTAGCGCTGGTAGAGGCTCCAGGCGGCGTAAGCCGCCCCGGCCACGATGGCCAGGGTTAACATAAAGTTGAACAGGTGGCGCATCATGGGTGAAACAGGAAACCTAACAAACTGGCCAGCAGGACAAACAGTCCGAGGAAAAAGAGGGGGACATGCCAGACAAACCGCGTCAGCCCCGTGCGTTCCAGAATCGTCATCACGACCCACGCGCTCAGGAAACCGACGATCCCGATGCCCAGGCTCCAAGGCAGCAGCAGGTCGAGGAAGTCCAACTCGGGTGTACGCAGATTTATGGCCATGGATTCGATCCTTTTCGCACCGTCCGCACCATTCATTCGATGGTCGCGGCCACCGCAATGCCAGCGCCAATCTCCGGAATTTCGCGCGCGAGTAAAGGGGGGGATTGCCAAGGATACAGTTGCGGGTTTTGGTACGTGCGATCAGGCCGGGCCGCCCGTGCCGTTCGACATAGAGGTACCGACCGCCATGCCGCCTTCCGAAGCTGCTGCCACGCCCGCCGCACCGGCGATGGGCAGGGATTTGCAGCGGGACTGGGCCGCCCTGAATCCCTTGGGCGACCTGCGGGTGCGCTTCGGAATCAAGATGGGCTTGGCCATGATCCTGGCGCTCTGGATCGCGCAGCTCTTCCGGCTGCCGTACCCGAACTGGTCCATCCTGGCAGTGCTGGTGCTGATGAATGCGCATTTTGTGGGCGCCATTGCCAACAAAGCGCTCATGCGTGCGCTCGGGACCTTGATCGGGGCGTTGATCGGGGTATGGGTCGTCGGCGATTTCGGCAACACCCCGTGGGCCTTTTTGTTCTGGGTGTCTGTGGTCGTGTTTGTCGCGTCGTACAAATTCGGGCACCTCGCCAGCGCGGCGGCGCCGTACGCCTATTTCCTGGTCGGCAACACGCTCCTTTCGGTGTCGACTTACGGTTTGCCGAACCCGAGCGCCGTCTGGCACGTCGGCCTTTATCGTACCTTGGAAACGCTGGTCGGCGTGGCAAGCGCCACGTTCGTCACCGGCATCATCTGGCCACGTCACGCGAGGGAAGAATTTATCCAGGGGGCGAATGAAACGTTGGGCACTGCGCGCCAACTCTTGAACGCTGAAGCCCGTGCGTACGTGGGGGACGCTGTCGACCCCCAGCGCGTCGTCGATTTGCGCCGGGTCTTCAGCCGTCAGATTATGGGGTTACGCACGTTGCTCCAGTCCGGGGGCCGGGGCAGCGCCTATTTCCAGGCGCACCTGGGTGATTACCAGCGCTTCCTGGTCTCCCTGACGCACCTTTTCCAGGCCGTTCTCGAACTGCAGCGGCGGCGTGCCGAGGAGGCGGAATTACTCGCACTGGTCCGCCCGGAGCTGGAACGGGTCATTTCGGAGATAGACTCAGAGCTCAGCGTCCTGAGCAGCGCCGGCCGGCACGGTTACGGTCTGCCCGCGACCGGCCTGAATGCCGCCGTTGCCGACCTTGAAGCGAAGGTGAAGGTATTGCGGGACCAGGGCACCTTCCGCCGGGCGTCGCCTGCGGCTGGGGAGGCGTTCTTTGGTCACTTTGCGACGCTGCGCCTGATCCGGGACGAACTTAACCTGTTGCGGGAAATTTCGGGCGAACTGCCGCGTGCGCGGCTGGCGCCGGCATCGCCGCGTAAGCGGCGTCCCATCCTGCCGTCGATCGATTGGTTCTGGGTCCGCGCCGCCATCAAGGGCAGCGTTTCCGTTTGCCTGGCCCTCCTGATCGTTGAGTGGCTTCATCCCCCGGGGTCGACCGCCATTCCGCTGTGCGCCTGGATCTTCAGCCTTTTCGGCCGCCCGTTTCTGAACGCCGGCGGTACCGGCGACCTTCGGATCTTCCAAAACGTTTTTATAACGGCCGCGTGCGGCCTTCCCGTCGTCGCCCTGCTCTGGCTGATCATGCCGCTGCTTTCTAACTACTGGGCGATGAATGTCTTCCTTTTCCTGGTTAGTTACGCGTTCGGCTATGCAACCGCCCGCACCCAGGGCGTCAGCTTCCGCATGCAGGTTGCGATCCTCGCCATCAACTCGGTCGTGGCGCTGAACCCCCAGGTCCCGGTGGCGTTCAGCACGTTGATGAACGCCTATCTTGGGCTCATGACCGGGATGGTGCTCGCGGCTCTCGTCGCCCGGTTACTCTGGCCGGTGCTTCCGCAAGGCCTGCTGCGCGGTAACCTGATCCGCTACTTTACGGACCTGCGTAACCTGCTGGGCGGCCTCAAAGACCAGGAATTCATTCTCACGGGGACCGTCCTCCTGCCGATCGAAGCGCTTCGGGCGGTGGAAAAGATGATGTTCCCGGGCTGTTCGAAAGGTGAGCGCGAGCGTCTTGATACCTTCATCCGGGTAGCCCAGCCCCTAGGCATGCAGGTCACCTTGCTGCGGCAATTCCGGCGCCTGCTCCTGCCTGAGGCGGCAAACGCGGAATTGCATCAGCCATTCACGACCCTGGAAGCCACCTTCGACCAATTCCTCGAGAAACTCGCCGAATCCTTCCGGCGGCGCACGGGGACCGGCGTCGAGTTCCCGGATCTCGACGCTCCGATGGGCGCCGTCGAGTCCGCTTTGAGCCGCGTCCGCGATGAAGGCATCCTGGCGAGTGAAGATGTTGAGACGGTTGCGCACCTGCTCGAACTGGTGGACCGCTACCACGCGTTAACCGAACGCCTGTTGCTCTGCCGGGATCGCCTCCGCGAGTTGAGCCTGCACTGCTACCTGGGCGATGTCGCACTGTAACGGGTAACTGGTGACTCGTAACTGGTAGCGGGTGCCAAGCGGGGCCCACGGCGAGAAGACGAATACTGAACTGGATACCCGGCCCTCAGAGTCACGTCACAGGCCGAACCGGTACCCGTTACGAGTTACCCCCCGTGCCTCGGGGCGCGGACGACGCCGGCTTCCGAGGCCGCCCGGTGGTTGGCCAGAATGCGGCCGGCAATTTCCTGGACCATTTCCTCCAGCAGCAAGCGCAAATGGCTTTGCCGCCGGTAGTCAGCCGGCGCGATGTGCCGGACCCGGTCCGCGCGGGTTGCGAGGTTAAAACACTTTCGGAAACTGTTTCGGCCCTCGTCATCCGGGTCATAGACCGCGATGGCCTGGCCCCCGTTTTTCTTCATGATCGTGAAACAAGGGACGTCGGTCGGGCCGTCGCCGATATAGATCATGTTCGGAAAAGGCACCGGCCGGAGCGCCTCGGGCATGTGGTCGTTCACATCCCGGGTCATGTCGAGCAGGCCTTTATTGATCCGGAACAGGTACTGCGTCTTCTGGGTGTGGCTGATCACCCGTTTAGGGAAGGTGATGCGGCCCTCGGAGTCCTCGGCGAATTCGCACCCGAAGACCTCCCGCAGGTAAGGGCGCAGGCGGCTGCCTTCAACCAGGATTTTCAACCCGGATGATATGACGTAGTGCTCCACTTTGATCCCGAAACTCACGTGTTGGGGGTCGAGCAATCCCTCGTTAAACTCCTCGAACATTTCGGGCAGCCCACGGTAGAGTTTCATTTTTGCACCGAGGCTTTTGAGTTGAGCGTTGGTCGGCCGGTCCATGGCCAGGTAATCCAGCAGACACTTCATGTAGGCCAACTCGTTATCGTACCCTTCATCCTGCACCAGGGTGGCGCAACGCTGCCAAAACTTGCCGGCATGAATGCCGAACGCGGGAAACAACACGTCATCCTGCATGTAGGCAGGGCTGAGCGTCTGGTCATAATCGTAGACGATCGCGATCGTATTTTGCGGTTGGGCCATTCAAAGCCACAAATGCCACAAAGGGGGAAGAGTGGCGAGTGGCGGGTGCCGAGTGGCGTTCGGCGTTCGGCGTTCGGCGTTCGGCGTTCGGCGTTCGGCGTTCGGCGTTCGGCGTTCGGCGTTCGGCGTTCGGCGTTCGGCGTTCGGCGTTCGGCGCAGCATCATGGGAGCCGACTGCCGGTGTCAAGCTCAGCACCACCTCGGGTCACGAATCTGCGTAATCTGTGGATGTTTTATTTCTTTTCTGCGTTCTTCTGCGTGTTCTGCGGATGATTTTCTCTTCTCGTGGTGGTCCGCCCTGGCACCCATTACCCGTTACGAGTTACCCGTTACGAGTTACCCGTTACCCGCTACTTCCCGAGCGCCGCGCTCAGGGCCGATGGCAGGTCAGGGTACCGGAACCGGAAACCGCTGGCCGGCGCTTTTACCGGCAAAACCCGCTGGCTGTCCAGGACGAGGCAGCAGGTTTCCTGCAGTATCGTGCGTAACACAAACGCCGGGACCCCGAGGAACGCCGGCCGGTGCACGATCGCTCCGAACGTCCGGGTAAAATCCGCGTTCCGTACCGGATCCGGGGCGGCGCCGTTGACCGGGCCCGACAAGCGGTCGTGGGTCGCTGCGTGCAGAAAAAGCGCCGCGACATCGTGCACGTGGATCCAGGACATCCATTGCCGGCCGGTGCCCAGTTTTCCGCCGAGACCAAGCCGGAATACCGGCGCCATCAACGGCAACGCGCCGCCATCCCGTCCGAGCACCATCGCCACTCGCACCGTGCAGACCGGCACACCGAGCGAACGAGCGCCCTCCGCCTCCCGCTCCCAGGCCAGCGCGACGTGCGTCAGGAAACCGGCCGAGCCGGCCGGGGACGCCTCCGTGAGCTCCTCATCTCCGCGGTCGCCGTAGATGCCCACCCCGGAGGCGCTGACAAGTTTCCTCGGCTTGGGCGTGCTCCGGGCGATGGCTTCGACCACTTGGCGCGTGCCCTGAACGCGCGAGTCCAGGATGCGTTTCTTTTTCCCGGCAGTCCACCGTCCCATGATCGATTCGCCGGCCAGGTGAATCACGGCCTCGACCCCGTCGAGCGTCAGGTCCGCGCCGAATTTAACGGTTCGATGCGCGCCCGGCACCGGGTTTTCGGGTCGCCGTGAGCAGGCGACGATTTCATGGCCCTGCTGAGGAGCCAGCTTGATGATTTCGCGTCCGACAAATCCGGACGCGCCGGTGAGAGCGATGCGCATCGACGAGGCTAAACGTCCGGTGCCTCCAATCCGGATGCAATCTCAACCTGCCGTCTGCCGCCTAATTATTCGGAAACGTGTGGTGCAACCAGTTGAGCGGGAAACGGCTTCCCGGGCAGTCGGTCGGACGCGGGTTAATTTCGCGATGGCCGAGGACGATGGTGTATTGTCCATCGACCTTACCGACGCGTTGGCGAAGGTACCGGATGAGTTCGTCCAAAGCTTCGTACTGCGCCTGCGTGGGCAGATCACGATTAAAATCGCCCACCAGGCAGATGCCGATCCCGATGTAATTCAGGTAATCGCTGTGGACGTGTCCGCCCGGCAGTTGGCGGGTCCAGCGGTTGCCGATCTCAATCTGGCCGTTGCCGGAGGAACTCCCGTTACCGATCACAAAGTGGTAGGCCAGCCCGTTTGGCATCCGGCGCACGTGCCGGTGGTAATAGTCGAAGATGCGGGCGCTGCCCTGCCGGGTGCCGCTGTTATGCACCACGATGTACTTCCAACGGCCGCGGGCGACCCTGGCGTCGTCGATCGCCCGCCGGATTGCGGCGGTGAGGTAACGCCAGCGGTAATAATCGTATCCGGGTACCGGGGCAAGCTCCTGCCGTGCCTGTCCGCCCGATTTTTCGATGATGATCGGCGCCTGCCCGTTTTTCATTTCCGGGATGGGCTTCGGCTCGTGGACATCCTCCCAGGGACCGAAGAAAAGCCAGCGCCGCCTTCTCTTCGGCGTGGGGGTCGGCACCGGGGTGGGTGTGGGCGTGGGCGTGGTAGGCGACGGGGTCACCGTGGGCGCCGTGGGCGCCGGTTCCTCCGTCATTTCCTCTTCCTCCTCCAGGTCGGGTGCGGAGGCCGGACCGTTCCCGGTCTGGCCGGGCGAGGGCGACGGGCCGGCCGTGCCGTCGGGTCCCGCGGTCGTTTCCGGCTTCGGCACGCCACGCGGCAGCCCCGCCCTGCCGCCGCCCGGGACTGGTGATCTGGTTGCCTCGCTATCTGGCGAACTGCGGAACGGTTTACGGATTGGCCGGGGCGCCGGCGCCGGCGTCGCCTTGGCGCTCGGCGACGGGCTGGGGACCACTTCGATCTGCTGCCGGTTTTTCAAAAACAGGTCTCGAAGCCGCTGGTCATCCTCATCGGTCGATTGGCCCGGTGAACGAATCGCATCCGCACCGAAAAACAGGCCCAGACAAACCAAAAGCAGCCTCACGGCGCCCGGATTACCTGCACTTTGTCGTCCGCAACCCAATCGTTCGTACCCCTATGAACGTGCCGCCGCGTTGAAGTTTGAGGGAAAACTCCAGGCGCACCGGTGTCGAAAAGCAACAGCCATCGGCATTCTCAAATTCTCTGGCGGGCAATGCAGGTATCAGTTACCGTCGCCCTCGTTCGCATACCTCAGCGTCACTCCGAGGGGAAGCGTAAACGGCATTTTTTCGTGGCAAATGAAGAAAATCCTGATTTTCACCGCCGGCTTCGGCGAGGGTCATAATACGGCTGCGAGAAGTATTCGTGATGCGCTTCACCACCTTGCGCCCGCCGAAGCGCAGGTCGAAGTCTTTGACCTGTTCGAGAGTTGCTACGGCAAGCCTTACCATTTTGTCCGCAAAGCTTACATCACCGCCATCAATCGGACGCCGCGGTTTTGGGGTAAGATCTACAACGTGATCGACGGCACGCAGGTCGTTGAATCCAACATGATGGTGCTGTCGCGCATGCGTAAAGCCATGCTGGACCTTTTGGGGCAGCATGAGCCTGACGTCATCATTTCGACTTACCCGATCTACAATTACGTGCTCGATGACCTCTACGAAGAGGGGCACCCCAAGACCTTTTCCCAGATCACCATCATCACCGATTCCATCACGGTGAACTCCGTCTGGTACCGCTGTTCCAGCGATTACTTTCTTGTCGCCAACGAGGATACCGCCGCCGTCCTGCGCGCCGCGGGTTGTCCCGAGGAGCGCATCAAAATCCTCGGGTTTCCCGTGCCCCACCGTTTTGCCGAGATGCGCGATCGCCGATACACGGCTGAAGACGTCGGGCCGCGGAAGGTCCTGTACATGATCAATTCCGGCAAGAAAGAGGCGCCGCAACTGGTGGAACGGCTGAGCCAACGGGACGACATCGTGCTGACCGTAACGGTCGGGCGGGATGCAGCTTTACGCCGTGAAATCGAGGCGCTGATGATGCACTCGGCCCACTCGGTGCAGATCCTGGGGTGGACCACAAAAATGCCCGAACTGCTGACCAGCCACCACGTCATCATCACCAAGGCCGGCGGAGCGACGATCCAGGAAGCCATCGCCGCTCGCACCCCGGTGATCATCAGCCAGGTGGTTCCCGGCCAGGAAGAAGGCAATGCGCGCCTTATCGTTGAAAATGAGTGCGGGATGTTAGCGCCCAGGCCGAACGCCATCGTCGAAGCCCTGGAAACCGCCTTTGCGAACGATGGAGAGGTTCTGCGCCGGTGGGTAGCCAATCTGGGCCGGCTCAGCCACCCGGATGCGTCGCTGCAGATTGCCCGTTTTATTCTCTCCCTGGCTGTGCCGGAGGATGCCATGTCGCCGCGCCGGTTATCCTTTGAGGCGAAATCCGTGCCGGCCAAGCAGTCCATCCTGCTTTGTGACCTCCACACGCACACGACGTTCTCGGATGGCAAGCTGACCGTCGCTGAGTTGGTCGATTTTTACGGGCAGCGCGGCTTTGATGCGCTCTGCATTACCGATCACATCTGTGATTACGCCAAGCTTATCGGGCGCATGACGGGCCTTACCGGGGTGGCGATGACCCTGGACCAGGTCACGCATTATTTTGAGACGATCGAGAAGGAGAAACGCCGGGCCTGGGAGAAATACAACCTGCTCCTGATGACCGGCCTGGAGTTCAATAAGGAGGGCCTGACCCGGAAAAGTTCTGCGCACCTGCTCGGCATCGATCTCAAGCGGCCGATCGATCCCGGCTTAAGTATCGTCCAGACGATCGCCGAGATTCACGCTCAGGGCGCGCTCGCCATTGCGTCGCATCCGCACGAGTTCAAGACCACCTGGGGTAAGAACACCCTCTACCTGTGGGAAAACCTTGAGCAGTATGCGCCGTTGCTCGACGCGTGGGAAGTGGCCAGCCGCGATGACCTTTTCAACCCCGTCGGGTTGCGACGGTTGCCGTTCGTCGCCAACAGCGATTTCCACAAACCGAAACACATCTTCTCCTGGAAAACGGTCCTGTTCTGCGAAAAAGACCCCGAAGCGATCAAGGAATGCATCCGGGTCAATCGCAACGTCGCCATCACCCTTTATCGCAACCACCACACCGGGTTCACCACCCTGCCTATTGAGCAGCGCGCTTCCCGGCTGAATTTCGTGCGGAAACGGATGACGGAACTGGTCTCAACCGGCCGCGAGGTGGCCTAACGGGTAACGGGTAACGGGTAACGGGTAACGGGTAACGGGTAACGGGTAACGGGTAACGGGTAACGGGTAACGGGTAACGATTGGGCTGAGTGCCAGGTGTCAAGCGTGGAATGCAACGCGGTCCTCTCCGTCTGCGCAACTTGTGGACCTCTGGACTGCGTGTTCTGCGGAGAGTTCTGTTTTCCCGCCGTGTGACGTTGTGATCAGGTACGCAGCGCGGGATTTGCGCCCGCAACCCGTTACCCGTTACCCGTTACCCGTTACTCACAGCGCTTCCGAGGTGATCCGCCTGATCTCCTCGGCTTTGGCGTCGAGGTATTTACCGAACGCTTCGCGCTCGCCCGGATCCAGTTCCTCCTCGATCTGTTCGCCTTTAACCTGTAATTCCTGCGCCTGTGCGATGAGCCGGCCGTAATCCGAAAGGTCGGCATCCTTCATCATCCGGATATACGCCGTCTCGAAATTGCGGACGTAAGCGTCATAGACCTGGACATATTCGTTTGCCGCGGCGGAGGCAAAATGGGGTGCCGGGACCGGCGTAGGGCTGCTCGGCGCAGGGCTTGGTCCGGCGGCATTGGCATTGTCCGTAGCCGATGGTTCCGGAGGCTCCGGAGAGGAGGCTGGAGCGGAGACCGAGACTGAGGCTGAGGGCTCGGGCGTGGGCGCCGCGCTGGCCGCGGCCGACGGGTTGGGCGTGGCCGTGGCGATCGCATCCGCAGCAGCGGTCACGGTCACCGCGGGCGTGGCCTTATCGGCGAGGACCGTCGCCGCCGGGGTCGCAGACGTCAGGGGTGATGAGGGGGCGGGATGAACCACGGCGTCGGCCCCAGCCTCCCCGCCGCCGTGCCGCTCGCAAGCGGCAAAGCCGGCCAGAAACGGCAGCGTGCCAATCGCGGCAAACGCTTTAAGGGATGGGAAGATTCTACGCAGGGGGGCGGGGTTGACCGGGGCCGGCCATGGGTGAACCACGCTTTTCTCAACCTTATGCAAACCGATAACCGCTACCGTGAAAGGTCAATTTGATGCAGGACCTGAAAGCCTTCGCCTGCGAGGACCGTCCAGCTGCAATCGAGGTCGTCCACATGCAGCGCCAGGGCAGACCGTCCATGCGGCCGATACAGGATGGGATAACAAACCTGGATGTTAACCTCCGCCATGAGCAACGCCTGGAGCATCCGTTTCAGGTCGACGGCCGTTTCGCGCATTTCCACGACCAGGATTTCGGAAATGCTGTAAGCGATCTCGTGCAGCTCGAACAGGCTCTCGACCATGTCTGGGTCGCTGACAATGAGACGCACCAAAGCCGAATCCGTGGAGTCCTGCGAGTTCAGAGCCAGGACGTGCACGTCATGGTCATTCAACAGTTTTACCAGTTCAAGGAGCGCCCCTACCTTGTTAAGGAGGAAAACTGAGAACTGCTTCACCGTCGGACCCGCAGTCTTCTCTTTAACAGTGGGGACATCCGTAGTCATGAGGCCCGCCAAAAGACGTTATTTATAACAGTAGATCAAGCAAAAGGTGGCCGGCTGAGAATCTTCCTGGGAAATTTTCACATAGTACAAGCCACTTGCTTCCGGGCTGAACCCCGCCGCGGCGCGATTACCTTCTGCATACGGCTCGAACTTTACCGGTTTACCCTGGTCATCAAAAACGGCAACCTTGAGCTTATCCACCTTTTTCGTCGACGCCACTGAAAACCAATAGGCGTTTCCGCTGTAAAGATTAACTGAAATCACCTCCGCGTGGTCTCGGGCGACCTTGCCGAAAAGGTGACCATCCCGGATCTTGAATCCATCATTTTCGAAAGCGCCCGCGAGGTCCAGAACCTCGCTGCGCGCCGCCACCTGGTCGTCGGTCACGGTCTCGGCGCGGCCCGTTGCCAGCCCGGCGAACAAATTTACTGCGCAAGCGCAGACGAGGAGCAGGGGCATGCGTTTCATTGGATGTTCGAGATCTGTTTAGCGATGTTGGCCACCAAGCCGTTCAAGCTGCGCACTTCTTCCGCGCTCGGCACGTGATCGGCCGGAAAACTCACCATCTTTTCGACCGCCTCAAGCTGCTGGCTGACTTTGCCGACGGCTTTGTCGTCCCGCAGCTTGGGATTAACCTGGTCCAGTTTCGACCTGAGATAGGCCACCAGCGCCGGTTGCCGCAGCAGCTTGGCGTCGTCTGCGTTATAATTCTGCAGGAGCAACCCGGTCACCACCTCCGTGCCGCGAATCCAGCCGCCGACACTGACCAGGGTGATCAGATCAGCGTCGCGATTTTGTTCCAACGCTTGTTTCACCTCGTTCTGAGTCGCCGCCAACTCCTCATCCAGTTGAGGCCACGCGCCGTTCTCGGCAAACTGCGTGATGCTCTTGCTGCGGGCCAGCACGCTGTCCGACACACTGAGCTTCTTGGCCAGCGTGAGCACGTCGCGGCCGATATTTTTAACCTGCTGCCCGTCTTTTGCCGCCACGGCGATGAACCCGTCTGCGATGAGTGTTCCGAGGTTCAAGGCCACCTGGGCGCGGCTCGTGGAGTTGAATGACGTGGGGGGACGGTACTGGGAACTCCAGTTTGGTTTGCCGCCTTTATCGATCGCGGCAAACACTTCACCCGGCGTCGGAACCGTCATCACGTCCGTGTAGAGGGCATGTTGGACTTCTTCCGGGGCTAACGCCGGGACAGGGGAGGAGGGTTGCTCGGTTTGAGCCAGCGCGGACGCTGCCAGCAAGCACGGCAGTACACTCGACAAGAGCCGGTTGCACAGATCGGACATACGGGGGGCACTTTAGCAATTGGACCTGGGCTGTCCAGCCTGGGTTGGGGTGGGATTTGTTTCGGCTTGATTTATACAACCAGTTAACTATACTGGCCCGGTGAGACCCGTCAGCGGCGCCAAGCAACGTTTGCTGCATACTGCCCTCGACCTGCTCTGGCAGCGCAGTTATGGCTCCATCAGCGTCGATGACATCTGTTCCCAGGCCGCCGTCAACAAGGGAAGCTTTTATTACGCGTTCAGAACCAAGTCCGAACTGGCCGTGGCGGCCTTCGAGACCCATTGGAACGGGATGCGGCCGGCTATGGACGCCGCCTTCTCGTCCCAGAACGATCCCCTCGTCCGTCTCGACCAGTACTGCGACCTCGTCGTTCGCGACCAGCTCGAGCGCTACCGGGCGCTGGGCAAGATCCTGGGGTGCCCCTTTTGTTCGCTCGGATGCGAATTAAGCACCCAGGATGACGCCGTCCGGGCGAAGACGCGGGAGATTTGCGACCGGATCATACGTTACCTCGTCGCCACGCTGCGGGATGCGATTGCCCAAGGGGTTTTGCCGCCAGGCGTCGAGCCGGACGAACTCGGGCGCGAAATCTTTTGTTACCGGACGGGGGTGTTGGTGCAGGCAAAAATTGAGAACAACCCGGAGGCGTTGAACGATCTTAAACCGGGTTTGTTTCGCCATCTGGGACTGGCGCCCGTGGCTGGGGCGTGAGTTTTCCGGAGGTGAAATCACCCGGGCCAAAATGGTCAACTTAACTAACCGGTTAATAAAACCTCGCTTTGTTCGTCATGCGCGTGAATAGAGTCCCCGCAGATTGGCGGGTGCCGGGTGGAGTTCGGGGTTCGGGGTTCGGGGTTTGGCGTTCGGAGTTCGGAGACGCCCTCGCCGGACGAGTTTCGGTCCGCGCAGAGACCTTCTGCCGCCCTTTCAGGGCTCATCGTCCTTTTACGGTTTCCCAGGGTAAACCCTGGGCTAAGTTCTACTGCCCTTTCGGGGCAAAAGACGGTCTTCAGGCCATCGGTGGGTTTGATTCGCCTCAAGCGTTTCAGTCCCTGGCTAAAGTCGGCTGCCCCTTCGGGGCAAAGGCGGTCAACCGGCCCAAAGCGACCAGGGCGACTCCGAACCCCGAACCCCGAACTCCGAACTCCGAACTCCGAACCCCGAACTCCGAACTCCACCCGCTCCCCATCCCTATGAGTACCAAGAATAACTCGAATCCCGGGGCCCACCCCGGGAACATCAAGGTTCACGTCATCGTCATGCCA